>WUUC01080059.1_pt1 | contig 14155 bp, 14 predicted proteins | sample 6278441 | NCBI WGS metagenome assembly WUUC01 (sample SAMN13675441, study PRJNA597444) | soil metagenome | isolation source: soil | place: USA: Washington | collected 2017-10
GATTAACAATTACATCTTCCTCTTTGATATCTTCATCGCTATAATTATTGTTAGTAGTAGTAGTAGTAGTAGAACTCACTGCTGTTCTTGGTATAACTCTCCCTTGTATATCACCTTTGCTAGGAGTAACAAGCATTTTTCTCGCAGCAGTGTTACCTTCTGCTTCTGCTAACATATCCATTGTGCGTAACTGTGCTTCAAACAATGAGGATAGAGCCATATACGGATTGTTTGTTCTGGCACCTGAATCTGAGTTAACATAAACATACCCTACAGCCTTGTATGTGCCTACCAACTGCATAATGAAATCCTGCATCTTTTGCACATTCTCATCAGCATCCACACCAGTGATTATAATGCCCATCTTACTACGAGGATATTTCTGCATCCATCCTTGAGCAAAGGTGGCAGGCTCTGGGAAATTCCTTCCCTCATACAATATCGTAACATCAAGGCCTACGTCTCTCACTAAAGCTTCTACGTTCTCTGGGGTGGTGTTGATAAGCTCCTGTGCGGTTCCAATCGAACCTACAACATACTTGAAGCCTGATTTGTTTCTGATATGTTCTACTAATGATTTGTAATCGCTAGCAACTCTAGCCCCTTGTCCCATATGTGCTAGGAATATGCCATCAATATCTGGATACTGGCTCTTCCACATCTCAACAAATTGTTCATTCACCAGAGAAGCATTCAGCCCAAAATTCGTTGGAACCTTGCCTAATACCTTAGCACCATTGGCTTTCAGGAATCTAATCCATTGTCTTAATACGACGTCTGCTGCTAGGCCTGGAACTCTAACAGTATCAGAATCTACAACGACGTAAGCGTCAATCGTTGGATGTCTCTTGATAATAGAGGCTGCCTGAACGAAACCAGAATCGTCAAATGGTTGAGAGAATAGAGGAATGACTGCACCTATCTGTTTGTCTTGAGGGCCCTCTTTTAGAGTTCTAGGTTTTACTACCACAGCAAAACCTGATTCCATTAATGGAACTGTAGAACCTGAAGCAAGGAATTCCTGCCATGAGTTAGTGCTTTCATCATAAATTGCAATACGTTTCTTTGTACCTTGTGAAACCATCTGCTAATAGCAAGTTATATTCGATATATAAAAGGATAAAGCCTGCTGGTATGGTTCCATACCACCACACCAGCAGAGCTTCAATGATAACTCTTTTGTTTGTTTGTGTCTTCGCACATCATACATACACACAACACGCTTGCACTGCAGACCTGAGGTACCCGGACAACGCCGAAGTCGCTTCTTCAATACCACCACAACAAGCGTCCCAACCTTCGTCTACTTATTGTAGTAATAGTAGCTCTAGTTCGTAGAGCTAATTTATCTACATTGTGGAACATTTTTCACTGAGTTATCGTTATGTATAAATTCGTCGGTGATAGTCCATGTCTATCCCTTCCAACATTAACCCAACACAGCAGTTGTATCATCATGAAATCAAAAGAACATAACAATAATAACGATCAATATTATCAAGAATTGGAAGAATATGAATTCCTGAGAAAGAGTATCAGGCCTTGTTCAATCCATTGTAACCCAGGAATGAAATTTGGTGATTATGATACCGCAACCTCCTATGCCAGAGGAAGGGCTTATCAGATTCTATCAGGTCGGGGATATCGAACCATAATACCAGGCAAGTATCTTCCAGCTTTTGACTTGATACATTACTGTGAACTGGTTCCTTATACTGTGGATCTATATGCCTTACAATACCATCCAGAGTCAAAGAATGTTGTTACAGATGAATTAGTTGTAGATATCAGACGGAAAACTCATGATGGACTTACAATCGTACCTTATGATATGAATACGACGATAGGATCGTCAGTATCAGCAGCATCAGCGTCATCAACATCACCAATGACACCCAAACAAAGGAAGGCTTTTGTTGAACATGCCAACCAGTACAAAAAACAAATGATTTGTTCGCATTATGACATAGATCCAAAACGATATGTCATTATGGACGAAGATGAACTGTTCTCAAGACGCTATGCAAGGCCTACAGCCGAGATAGAAAAGATACTATTTGCTGACAGATGTGATACCATGATCAAGTCGAAAGACGATCTGTACGTGGAGTTACCTGTTTAGGAGATATGTTACCTATTTAGGAGATATATCTATTTATCATATTGTCAATAGTTTTTCTCCACTCTCTTTAATTATTACCGTCGGCTTTACCAAATCCTCCATATGAAAAAAAGCAGCAACGACTTGACTGAATCCAATCATGTCAAGATACCACAAGGACTTAACATTCGTATCGAGGCTTACAAAAACAGTCAAAGGATTGTAAGTAAGTCTCATGCCATAATAACACTCCTCAAGATCGGCCTAGATGTCTACGATACATATCTGACAGGCAGATACACTGATCCATTCGACATAATGCCAATAGATCCAAGGCTTGTGTCATTTGTAGATACTCTTACAAAAGAAGACAAGGAAAAATTATTCTACCATATGTTAGCGAAACTACCTCCTAACGAATTGAGGAGAATTCGAGAATTGGCTGGCATAGTAGACTAAGCGTATTGTGGATGTGTAAATGAAATGGTTATTGATATAGAAGGTGAAGATAGTCAAAATAAGAAATTTGATTTCCTCAATGACTACAACGCAAAGGCGGCTGTAGAACAAGAAGTAAAGCGACGAAGAGAATTATATGATAGATTGTATGAGGGCCCACGTTCTTTCTTAATACAGAACTTTATGCGGTATCATGAATTAGAGATTAATTCAAACACTCTTACTTGGCAACAATTTCTAGACTGGCATCCAGTACTACGAAGACAGGATGAACAGAACCTACGAGATATCTGCACTCTAGAATACTGGCAGGCTCTGATAGAGTTTGGCGTACAAGAAGGTGAAGAATTTATGTCGGCACTCAAGACAGTTGGCTTGCGCAAGATCAAAGACTACCCGCTTGCAAAGATAAAAGACTTGGGTACTGAATACGCAGAGAAGTTGGTGGCAGTAGTTGCTCCAGTTATTGGTATGTCAGCAATCAGGCCTGATGATTCATGTGTTTATTACGAGTGTAAGGTTTGTCATGCAAAACCACTTGCAACTCCAGACTGTACACCATGTGGGAGAAAAGGTGCTTCAAACTTTATAACAAAAATAGATTCAAAGAAGGCAATTGACAAACAGATTATCGTCTTGCAGGAAGGGCCCCTGACATTATCCTGTATTATATCAGGCCCCAAAGAAATGATGTGGCGTGTCAAACCAGGCCAGAAAGCCTATGCTCTTGGTGTGCTGAAATTTGAGCCAGTCTACAATAGACACACTCGCAAAAACGAGATGCATCCCTATCTTGATTTACTATACACAGAACCAGCAGACAACCAAGAGATAGAAATCACAAAACAAGATATCGAGAAGTTCAAGGAGATGGTACAAGATCCTCTATTCAAACAACATTTACTCAATTCATTTGCTCCTCATATCAGAGGGAATGAAGAGCAGAAAGAAGTTTGCATCTATGTCATGGCATCTCAAGGATTGCTGCGCCCAAACAATGGCTTACTCTTGGGCCCACCAGCTAGAGGTAAAACCAAGCTCCTGCAGTATTGCTCAAGATTAGCAGCCAAAGGCATACTACAATCATTTGGACGAGTATCAATCCCAGGCCTCTTATCAGCCACAGTTACAGATGAGCACACTGGCCAGAAGATAAACAAACCTGGTTTGTTTGCATCTTATTCTTTTGTAGCACTCAATGAAATGCAGTCAATTCAAGACAAAAAAGATTTGAAGATATCTCTAAACGATGTGCTAGATAGAAAGGAAGTCACATCGGCAAAGGCTGATGGCGATTACAATATTGAGGCTAGATGTGCTGTTCTGCTAGATTCCAACAACTACATGGGGCTTTGGGATTATGGCGCTAGACTAGCTGATAACCTACAATTCATGGAACCCAACATAGGGCCCTTCCTATCTAGAATGGATTTGATGTCTGTAGTACAACAGAAGAGAACAGATGATGAAGAAGATGAGATAACAGGAACAATATTTGATTCGTATGAGGAAACAGATGATGCCATATTACAATACATGGATGACTGGGAAACAGAAGATGGCCAACCTAGATATGGATTTAGTACCCTCCGCAAGTTCTTCCATTACATATCACAGCAACCAGAGGCTCGGGTTGACAAATCACTCAGACAACATTTTGTAGAACAATGCAAGATAGCACGCAAACATGATCAAGAGATGTTGTTAGATGGCCGTTATCAAGAAACGGTGATGCGTCAAACAAGAATTGGTGGTAGACTTCTCCTCAAGGAAAATGCAGACAAAGATGACATGGATGAAGCATTCCGCCTAGTTAATCGCTCAAAGAACATAGTGGTAGAGACTGAAGTCTTTGGTGAAAAAGATGGTAATGTCATGCTAGGTCTTCAGCCAAAGACACAGATTAAAGCCAAGATGGCACCAGAGGAAACGTTTGAACAAGCCTGTAAAGAAGTGATGGAGAAGACTGGGAAAGAATACTTTGAATTGTATGAGATAGTTAAGTATATGACAGAAGATCTAAAGTATCCAGGGTGGACTGAGTCAAGGGTGAAAGCAATAATACAAAAATGGTGTTGGAGTCTTTCCAAGCTGCAACCGTATGGTGCTGAGGGTAGTGACCGATTCAAGTTTACTCAGAAGAAGATGATATCAGGAGAAGAAGATGGGTAAAGTAGACATCCATTGCAATCTATGTGGTGAACAGATATACGAAGATAAAATATATGATGATCAATACAGTTGGGCAGTCAGTGATCAGATAAATGAAGTTGCACAAACCATGAACGATCACTATAGAGTGAGACATAAGTTCAGAGAGTTGATGGCAATAGCAGATGACGACTAATGATTCACTAACGAAAGTAGTGATTGATAACCTCGAGCTCCAGAAGAGTGTATTGATACAAGAACTGAGTACTTATCTGTTCACTGATCAGGAAGAGGCAGCAGCCAAAACGAAACAACAAATAGACGAGATAGAGAATCAGATTAGAGAGTTGCGGAGCAGGAAGTAGAAAAAAAATGACTTCATATCGTCGACAGTATTGTTACATTTGTGGTGAACCCTCTCACTGGAAGGATCCTGGTAAATACATAGAACGATATGGCCTATGCAAATATCACTACCAACAAACAAATGGAGGCAAGGACTTGGGAACATGACGCATAGCATTCGTCGGTCTGCCTGCCTGCCTAGTCTAAATAATAATAATAATAATAATATCTTCTTCTTCTTCTTCTATAAAATAGTTAATGAGTGATAATTCCCAAGCAATATATACACTCATACTTCCTATCGAAAATTGGTGAATCTTATCGGTAATGGCTACCAAGCATCAGCAGGTAGTTAAAGGAGAAAGAAGCAAGGCGAAAGAGAAATCAGCAGTAATAGCAGCAGCAGAAGATAAGTCAAGACAAGTTGAGCTGATCCATCGCCAGAACAATAACATCATCAAAGAACTCAAGGCTATGCATCCTCAAGAACGAGAACTTTTCCTGAAGAAAAGAGGATATGTCGATCAACTTGCAGCCAACTTCAAGGAACTGCATGTCTTAGGCGAATACGACAAACCGTTATCAACAATTTCACTTGCAATTTACAATCTCTGTAAGGAGAATAATGTTCCAATCTCAGCGAGGTGGATACAGAAGATCTTACCTGCAGAGTTTAAGGACATGACTCGTGCTGTATATCATGGCCCTAGAACGGGCGATGAAGATGATGATGTCATGGAAGATGAGAACCCAGACTTATTCCCAGAAGAGTCATTTGATGTAGCTACACAGGAAGACGAGATAAAACCCAATCCTATCTGGGGTAGAGCCGAAGAGTTACTAATTCATAAACCAATCGACGAGATGACATCTGATGAACTCAGAAACATAACAGAGCGTACAATCCTCTCAGAAAAGCAGAGAAGAGAACAGTTACGAGAAACAGCAAGACGTTCTGAATTTTTACAACAGGAATGTGAGACTAGAAAGATAGCATTAGATCCTGAAATTATCAAACCCAAAGAACCTCCTATCTCTGCAGTCTCTCAGGATTCAGGGCCCTCACTAACATACTCTTCCCTCAAGAGATATGCAGCTGCAATTGATAGAGCCGCCGAAAAAGTACACAAGTATAGGCCTCCACCTGATCTAGACAAGAAATTCGCTGCATGGATTGAAGCTGAGATTGAGGTATGGGCTCCCTATGCAGATGAGAAATTCCGTAAAGACATTATCGCCTGGTTCAAGATTGAAGCAGACAAATGTATCATGGGCAAGAATGCTTCAGCAAAACGCAACGCCACTAAATTCTCACCAGAGATACAAAAGTTACTGAAAATTCTTAAGAGAGATTTGACCAGAGAACAGGTCGGTGACAACTTCTTACCAATGCTTGAATTAGCAGCCAAGGTACTGGAGACACAAGAATATAGGTTGGCCATGCATCTTTGGTTCCTCAACATAGTAGATCCTGAAATTGCTAAGAGGGTTGTGAAGATGAATCCAAAACTGTCAGCACTTGCCTGATCCAATGCTTTAGCAGGAACATTTTTTTGCCCAATCGTTCCTGCCTCCACTTCCCATCTTTTCCTTGTTTATTCCACTCAACATGGCAGAATTTATCCCCTGGTTTCACATGATATTTTGTTAGTTTTGTCAATGCATCCCTCTCATGTTTTTTGCATACATACATTGCACCACCGAGTGGGATTAACCGATCACCATTGCAATCAGGAATTAGATTATTTGCATATACTTCAGCTTCCACTTTACGATGACAGCCCTCTATTCCACACATCATCTCTTATTATTTCTCCTGCTTCTATTTCTCCTTTTTTTAATTCATGAATCCGGTAGCCAGAGCGATCAGCGGGAGAGTGAGTGGCTGTTTTTTTAGGTGGTGAACCTTATCGGCAATGGCTACCGAATTCATGTGAGCTAGGGTAGCCTACCCTTCTAACCTAAGTGCTTTAAGGATTTTCGAATGGATTTCTGAAATTGCAATACTCCTCTAGTATACTAAAAATCTTATGGAATAACACAAGAAAGAAGAGATATGACTGTTATCACCGGTGAATCAGTAAAAGAAGCTAGACGCTATGAAGTCGTAAGACAGATAGTCAGAGGTAAAACTATGACTACGATAGCAAACGAACTCGGAGTCGATGTTTCAACTGTATACAAGGATTTCCAGTATGTTAGACTGAATGCGATGGATTACATCGACAAGTTCGCTTCAGATATTATCCCCATAGAGATAATGAAGTGTCTCACTCGTGTCAACATGGTATCTGATGCAGCTTGGAAAATATTTGAGGAATCAAAGGATGAGCGAGTTAAGTTGATGGCTCTGGATAAGGCTGAGAAGTCAGCAATCAATATTGTTCATCTGATCACCAACAACAAAGATTTGATTGATATCGTTTATGAAATGAGAGGTGGTCGTGGAGGCGGCAAGGATGAAAAAGCTGAACTTACAGCAGTAAGTGCGAAGGATGTAAGTCGTCAGCGAAGATTACCTGGTTCTGTTGTCAAAGAATTTCAAGATGCAGTAAAGAGACAAGAGGATGCCTACGAATCAGAATACAAAGATCAATCAGAGGATGATGCAACAACAACAACAACAGACGCATTCGCACATGTTCGAAAACCACAGTATGTAGAGGAAGAGGTAGAAGGCAAAGCGACACTAGAGCAAGACGAAGAGGAAGAGAAGGAAGAAGAACAAGAAGATGGGAAATTATTGGAAACGTAAAGACGCAGAAGACAGCACATCTGCTAGGGATAGATTATACGCACGTATTAGAAAAGCTGCAGATTTTTGGATATGGGACGATAAAGCACATCTGGCCAAACTCAAAGCCACAAACGGTAACTGTTGTTTTAATCATATCATGGGCTTACCAGAGAAAAACGACGAACGTCACGCACTCTACGATTATGAAAAAACAGTGATGGATGCAATCGAAGAAGGTAAGCATATTTGGATAAAGAAAGCGACAGGCTTGGGAATCTCAGAACTAATACTGAGATGGATGGCATACAAAGCAATCACAGATTCACAGATGCGTAATGCTCAGATGTCTATTGTGACAGGGCCTCGTCTAGATTTAGCCATCAGTATCATGATGAGGATGAAGACTCTGTTCGCTCCTCATGGTGTGAACTTTGATTCAGAGAAGACGAAGATGGAGCTTGGTGACGGTTGTCTGATAGAATGCTTTCCCTCACATCACTTAGCTGCGATGCGTGGACTTCCAAAATTAAAGATAATATTTCTTGACGAAGCGGACTTTTTTCCAAAGCATCAGCAAGTAGAGGCAAGACACGTGTCAGAGCGCTATATCGCCAAATCAAATCCTTGGATTCTGATGGTGTCAACCCCGAACCTTCCTGAGGAGTTGTTTGAGACAATAGAAAAGGAGGAACCATCTCTCTATAAAAAGATTTTTTTACACTATAGCGTAGGTGTGGGTAAGATTTACACTCCACAAGAGATTAGAAATGCTCAGAAATCTCGCTCATTCCCTCGTGAATACGCACTGCAATACTTGGGTATGGAAGGAAACGTCTTCTCACCAGAAGCTATCGATAGAGCTGTCGAACTTGGTGAAGGATACGATCCTAACAAAATCATACCATATGCCAAGAAGTGTATTGGTGTAGACCCTGGCTTTGGTTCTTCAAAATATGCTTTAGTGTTGGGGCAACTATACAACAACCAAGTTCAGGTTCTATATGCAGATGAATTCCATCGTCAGGAAATGCCTACCATGGTAAAACATACAATCCAGCTTATGGCCCGCTATGGTGAAACCAAGGCACACGTTGACGGTTCATCTCCTCCTGTGATTAGAGCATTGAAACGTGAGCTACCCGAAAGAATAGACTACGAACAACACCTCAAAGATCTCAAAGATAGAGGTATGACAGATGATACGTTAATCAGACACATGCGTATTCTACCAGTGGGATTTGGTTCAGAAGGTAGAGAAATGTTAGCCCACTGCAACTTTCTTGTAGGAGGGCACAATGTTGCTATCCATCCCAAGTTTACAAAACTGATTACTTCTATGAGAACTGCGGTAGCAACTGAGTACAAGTTGGATAAAGAAATGACAGCATACGATGACTTGTTTGATGCCTTTAGGCTTATGTTGTTCTACTTCAAAGTACCTCGGCCTAGAGTACCTTACTATAGTCCGAAAAACCCATTATATGGAGATCCCAAGAATCCATGGTAGGCGGAACAATCGATGTATCAAAAAACTTTGAAAGACAGCCAATAAAACATGTTGTCAAATCTCGTAGAAGCAGAACAATGTATTGTGACAAATGCCGCTACGGAAGAAGATTGGTATGGCATGCTGAAGAGAACCGAATCTTATGTCCTGAATGTGGTCGCACACCCCAAGTCTTGCAGGATAAAGTTAAGGAATTGGAGAACATGCCAGAAGAACCTGGCTCTACAACACAGCAAAACACACTGGTAACAGCAGACGGATTTACATCAAGTGGTACACCCGTCAATCTGGGTGGTATGAAGATGCGTAGTAAGTTTGGGCCTCGTGCCTACTCTACAATTCAGAAAGAAGAGTTCGGGCCTATCGATTCAGACACACAACAGATGCTAGATAATAATCCAGACTATCGGTTGGTAGATTACAAAGAAACTATCCCTGAGTAAGTTTTTTCTTTTTTTTATTCTTCCCTCGTTTTTTAAATGTAGTTCTATGACATGCAAAACATATCTCGATTGTATGTTTCATCGGATCTTTATTATCATATAACTCATGATGTCTGCCAGTATATTTGCAGTCAAATGGAGCAACAGCCCTACACCAATTACATACACCGATTTTATGCTCCTCTTCGACATACACTTGTCTGCCTCCGTACCATATGCGTCTCCTATTAGTGATTGGGTGCCATTTGGGATTCTTAACATATGTGTTATTACACTTCTCACAGAGCCAGCCTATGGGTGGATTGGCATACCAATGATATTGCAAACGACCATTTGTATGTTTTTGAGCATATGTCTTGTCTGAACCACATCCATAACAAACTTTCTTGGTCTCTAGAACCGCAGTTTCTACTATTGCTGTCATTTTTTTGGTTGTTCCCTATAGCGTATTTTTATACTTTTAAAGTTACTAATGGTTACTACAGTCTATACCCCTGGAGGTAAGCCAGTTGAGCGGGCAAGTTATCCAGCTTGGACTCGAGCTTTATTCAAAGATAGAACAGCCAAAAACCTATACGAACAACCAAAGTTCAATTACACACGACAGAAATTTGCAGGTGCAACCTACGAGACATGGATTGACGGTACTGAGGTAATCTCGTTAAAAGATCCGTATAATCTTGTTCATAAACGCATGTTTGAAGCTGCATACAGAGGAGATGGAACCGTCTCTGGATGTGTTGATGCCAAAGTTAGATTCACGCTAGGCCAACGCACCAAAACTGTAGTCGATATCACAGAAGAATTTACTTCATCTGAAGAGAAAGAAAGAGCCGAAGCGATAAAAGCACTAGACAATGAAAAAGCTCACAAGCTTCTAACAACAGTCGACAATACACATCGTAAAGTACACTTCCATGAGAACCTGTTTGCTGCCATGACGCAAAGCATGGTAGGTGGTAGATCGGCCATTCTTGTGGAAAAGGATTCTCAGGGATTACCCGCTAGACTTAAGTTACTCAACTGGATGAAATTAGGTAGAGTATTCGTTGACGAAAAAACATGGCAATTCCTCGGAGTCGAATACGACGACAAAAGAAAACTTGGAACAGAAGACGGGCCGCTCAAAGCCGATGAAATCATTTACCTACCGAGGCGCAACTATCATATCACCCCAGACAGTCTTTACTATGGCTCCAGTGACTTGGAGTCAGTTGTCCATCTCTCTGAAACCAACAGACTCATCGACCAAGTTGACACAAAAGAAATTGCACGAGCTATGTGGGCGCCTTTTACAACAATCTACGTACCACCTGATACAGACGAACAAACAATAGAAGAAATCAAATCAGATTTCTACCCAGGCACGGTGAACTTCACCACCTCTGACATAAAAGTAGAAACCCATCAACAGAAAGTTGACATATCTGGTATCGTTGCTCTAAGAGAGAGTAATGAAAGACGAATCGTACGCAACCTTAGAATACCGTCGTTTGCAGCAGGTTTTGAAGAAATTACAAACAGAGCAACTGCTGAAGAAGTCATGCTTGGATGGACTAATTCTGAACTTGCGACTGAGAGAACATGGCTACAAGACTTCATAGAACCCCAATGGCTAGACCCAATAGTTGAGACAATATTTGGTGACGAGGGTATCATTATTGATGATATAGGTACAGTTACAACCGAGCGTAGAGAATTCAAACTGAAATTAGAATTTGAAAATGTTGAGCTAGAGACACTCAAGGATAAGTCAGAAGCTTTGTTACCGATGTATGACAGAGCTTTAGTAACTCCAGAAAAGATGCTACAGATGTGTGGTATGCCTGATCAAACAGAAGAGGTACAGAAGAGGTTAGAGGAAAAGGAACAGAAAGACGAAGAAGCTGCACAGCAACAGTTCGAATTACAGAAGCAGGCCATCCAAGTAAGAGCACAGTCAGCGACGAGTCAATTCAAGGGGCCAAAGAAACCAGAGCTCAAAGGGCAAATGTACACAGGGGTGTCTCAAGCACAAAAGGCTGCCTCTATTGCTGAAACCCAACAATCAGAAGAAATGCGCAAACTCCAAAAGGAAGAATTAGAGCTTAAACTAGCACTAAGACGCAAACAGCTAGCTCTATCCGATATGATCGAGAATGGGATAAAGAATACATTAGCTCAAGGAATGTAGTGGTGCAAAACCACTACTATGGCTACTTCAAGACTGACCAGAAATACAATAACGCCTAAAACTATTCCACCGATATCGGGATCTCTATAACAATCCATTTGCAGATCTACATCATATACTGATACTAATACTTCTCGTAAGTCTACAAACCAACTCTTGATACTGTAATAAAAGAATGTTAAAGGTAGCACCCGCACAATCATTCAATGAACGTTTAGAATCGCAGCTCCAGTATATGGATAGAAACAGAGTAGATCATGCTAATGTTGAAGCCGTGTTAACAAGGCCAGAATCTGAGAATTCTACATGGTATGTACGTGAATGGGTTTTCGGACACAACATCGTAACAAACGATGGCGACATCTATTATTCAATCAAGGCAATTGGTGGAACACCAGCGGCTAACGAGAACTTTATTCAGTCAAGATGCGAGTTAGCAAACCCTGGCTCACAATCAGCCCAAGCCAAGACTGATACCTACGATGAAATGCTAACTCCAATCACTGCATCTCGCAAAGCTATAGAGGGAACATATCCAAGACGAGATGGTGCAACAGACGATACCGACAATACGGGTGGAGGTTCAGGCGCAACATCTGACATTATATCATACAAATATTCCTGGGCAACTGGTGATTTCAACGCAACTGGGATAAAAAATGGTTGCCTACATGACAATGCCAGCCCAGTCGGTGCAACCAAACTCTTAACTCACTTTGGTGTAACCACATTCACAAAAGATGCACAATCAACATTGAAGATCTTTGTGAACCATACAATGAACGGAACTTAAATGTGCAATTGTGCTACCCGAGGTAAAGTCTTAAAGATAGATCCGCAATCAGATTGGTTAACCTATCTACGATGTGCAGGATGTAATGAGATCATATCATGGTGGGAAAAAGACGTCTCTAAGAAGATGGTATACAGTGAACAAAACCTCGAGAAATACGTTTAAGAGACACGGTTTTGCTTACGTGATGGGTGCATTCTTTGGTGTATCGCTCATCTTACATTTTGTGTTTGCGTATTATTCGGAGCAAACGGACGACAAGCGGTTGGAATACTCGTTCCCTAGAGATGTCTTTGAAAATTGGCAATCAGAGATGCTACAATTATTCCTACAGGTTATTCTCCTGGCGTATTTTTGGTATGTTGGTAGCCCTCAATCTGGGGAGAGCCAAGATAGAATGGAAGCAAAACTGGACTGGTTGCTGAACCAAATCAATCCAATAGATGCTGAGAAATTGAACACAGAGTTAAATGAGAAATTTCCTAAGAAATAATGAGATGATGATAACAAAATACTCGACGCAACCTTTAAGAGGTTTAGTATCCTAGTGCAGGCCGTTGATAAAAAATTACAAAAACAACAACAACAACAACAACAACAACAGTAATAAAAGCAGGAGAGCTATTAGCGCAGTTGCGCTGGCTTCAGTGCTAATACTAAGTATAGGAACACTCGGTATGATGACGAGCGGCAGCATAACACCACAAAAAGCATATGCAATAACTGACGCAAACGGCATAGTAACACAAAATCCAGTCTCAAATGTCAACCAAGCGTTGACATTCCCAAACCAATACTATCTAACAAGCACTAATCCAGACCCTGACGAATGGGACTTAAACTTCAGGACTGATGGTTCTATGAGAATATCATTCGTCGACGATGTCAATACTGATAGCGTGTTATATGCAGGCTATGTTAGAATACCTGACGCATTATGCACCAGCATTCCTGATGAAGATATCTCAGTAGGGTTGAATGGCGGGCCACACTCAAACACTGATCCCAATCCAGCAGGCGATACTGTTACAACACCAGCACCAAACCGCAACTTTGCAGATACAATGTGGATTGATATGACTGACTTGGATGGAACAGAAAGTCGTTTCAGAGTCGAGAAGACACATGCTACCTACAGTACTGCAATATCAGGCTTTAACCATGGCAACTTCCCACTAGCAAATGATGTATGCGAAAACACTTGGACAGGTTTCCAAGGCTACAAAATAAACTGGGATAGCGATTGCAATGGTGGAAAAGACAAGATAACCATCGCATCATATATCGATGTTTCAGGACTTGATGGAAGTGGCGATCCACAAAACAACTGGGTAATGACTTACAGAAAACAATTCGATGTAGCAGACACTACTAATAACCCTGCATCTTGGAATGCACTTAAGCGTGTCACTGGCCCTTGGGTATCTTCTGTCGGTTTTGATAGCA
>WUUC01095640.1_pt1 | contig 14148 bp, 7 predicted proteins | sample 6278441 | NCBI WGS metagenome assembly WUUC01 (sample SAMN13675441, study PRJNA597444) | soil metagenome | isolation source: soil | place: USA: Washington | collected 2017-10
ATCTGGACGACGACGCCTTGGACGCTCCCCGCCAACCTCGGCATCGCCGTCAACCCGAACTTCGAGTACGTGGCCTTCGAGAGCGGCGAGGAGGTCTACATCGTCGCGGGCGAGCTGTTGGAGACGGTCGTCAACAGGTGCGGGCTCGGCGAGAGGGAGCAGGTCAACGCGGAGTCCGGCGTCTTCGAGTCGCTGCCCCCGAAGGTGCTCGCGCGCTTCAAGGGCTCGCGGCTCGACCGGCTCGAAGCGCGCCACGCTTGGCTCGACCGACCCTCGCTCCTGATGCTCGGCGACCACGTCACGCTCGGCGGCGAGGCAGACGCCGAGGTGGAACTCGACGTGCGCGAGGCTCGCGACAGGAAGGTGACGGGCAAGGCGGGCACGGGACTCGTGCACACCGCGCCGGGCCACGGGCACGACGACTTCGTGCTCGGCAAAGCGTACGGCCTAGACATCTACTGCCCGGTCGATAACGCCGGGCGGTTCACGCCCGAGGTCGAGCGCTTCGCGGGCCAGAGCGTCTTCGAGGCGAACCCTTTAATCGTCGAGTTCATGCGCGAGCGCGGCGTGCTCGTCCACAGCGAGCAGTACGCGCACCGCTACCCGCACTGCTGGCGCTGCAAGAATCCCGTAATATTTCGCGCCACGCCGCAGTGGTTCATCTCGCTCGACACGCCGGGCGCGGTCGCCGCAGAAGTCGAGCGCGACGAGGACGGGCGCGACCTGACGAACTACACCGAGAACGAAGTGTGCGCGCCCGTCTCTCTGCGCGAAGGTGCGCTCAAGGAGGTGGAGCGCGTCCAGTGGGTTCCTTCATGGGGCGCGGATCGCATGCGCAACATGCTCAAGGGTCGTCCCGACTGGTGCGTCTCAAGACAGAGGGTGTGGGGCGTGCCCATCCCCGTCTTCTACTGCGACGCGCCGGGCTGCGATGAAGCAATCGCGAGCCCCGAAATCATCAGGCACGTGGCCGAAATCTTCGAGCGAGAGTCTTCTGACGCTTGGTACGCGCGCGAAGCCGGAGAGCTTCTGCCCGAAGGCTTCGCGTGCCCGTCCTGCGGCGGCACGGTGTTCACGAAGGAGACTGACATCCTTGACGTGTGGTTCGACAGCGGCTCGTCCTCCGTCGCCGTGCTCGAAAAATACGACACCCTGCGCTGGCCCGCCGACGTGTACCTCGAAGGCGGCGACCAGTTCCGAGGGTGGTTCAACTCGTCTCTGATGGTCGGGCTCGCCGTGCACGACAGCGCGCCCTATCACACGGTCATCACGAACGGTTGGGTCGTGGACGGGCAGGGCCGCGCGATGCACAAGTCGGCGGGCAACTCCGTCTCGCCGAACGAGGTGGTCAACGACTCGGGCGCGGAGATAGTGCGGCTGTGGGCCGTGTCGTCGAACTATCACGAAGAGATGCGCTGCTCGCAGGAAATCTTGCAGCGCGCGTCGGACGCCTACCGCAAGATACGCAACACGGCGCGCTTCGCGCTCGGGAACCTCGAAGGCTTCGACCCTTCGCTAGACCGAGTGCCTCTGGGCGAGATGCAGGAGCTTGACCGCTGGGCGCTGGCCGAACTCGACTCCATCATCGAGCGCGCGACCGAAGGTTACAGGGCGTTTGAGTTCCACGCGGTCTATCAGGCGCTCTACAGCTTCTGTACGGTGACACTGTCGGCTCGCTACTTCGACATCATCAAGGACAGGCTCTACACGTCAGCGCCCCGCCCGCACGCGCGCCGCTCGGCGCAGACCGCGCTCTATGACATCACGGACGCGCTCGCCAGACTGTTCGCGCCCATCCTCGTTTTTACGGCGGACGAAATCTGGGAGAACCTGCCCGTCTCCAAGCGCGTCGATGCGGGAGCACAGCTTCCGTCCGTGCACGTCGCGGAGTTCCCTCTGCCGATGCCCGTGCGCGACACGGAACTGCTCGCGCGCTGGTCGCGCATCTTCGAGGTGCGCGACACGGTGATGCGCTCGCTCGAAGACGCGCGCGTCGCCAAGCTAATCGGGAGCAGCCTCGAAGCTCACGTACTGCTTCAGGCCGACCGGAAGACTTTCGACCTGCTCGACGCCCGGCGCGAACAGCTCCGTTATATCTTCATCGTCTCGCAGGTATCGCTGGCGCTCGCCGACGACCCGTCGCCGGAGTCAGCCGCCGGGGGCTCGACGGTGCGCGTCGCCGTCAAGCACGCCGAAGGACAGAAGTGCGAGCGCTGCTGGAACTATTCGATGCGCGTCGGCGAGTTCGCGCGCTACCCGACGGTCTGCGAGCGCTGCATCGAGGCGCTGGCCGAGATTGAGGCCGAAGGGGGCGCAAGTTGAAAGAGCGTGGGCGGAGCATGGGTTGGCGCGCGGCTTACCTGTTTGCGGCCCTCTGCGTCTTCCTCGTCGATCAGGCGACGAAGGCTTGGGCCGTGAGTCGTCTGCGCTTCGGCGATAGCGTGCGGGCCGTCGAAGGCTTTCTCCATTTCGGCTACGCGGAGAATCCCGGCATCGCCTTCGGGCAGTTTCAGGAGGGCGGCCAGTTCGGTCGATGGATGCTCGTCGTGCTCGCGGTGCTGGCCGCGATAGGCGTCGCGCTCTACATCTTCCGCACGACGCGCACGGACGACCGGACGCTCGGCGCGTGCGCGCTGCTGCTCGCGGGCATCGCTGGGAACGTGACCGACCGCGTACGCCTCGGCCACGTCATAGACTTCATCGAAGTCCACCTCGGCTCTTTCCAGTGGCCGACCTTCAACGTCGCGGACGCAGCCATCTGCACGGGCGCGGCCCTGCTCGCGCTCGACATTATTCTCGAAGGCAGGAAAGAAGGGCGGCAGGCGAAACCAGTGATGAGGAGCGAAAATTCGTGAATGATGAATGGTCAATGGCGAATAGAAAGAACTGGTTTTTCTATTCACCATTGACCATTCACTATTCACGGCTTTAAAGATGTTTCCAGAACTTTTCCACATCGGCTCTTTCCCCGTCAACACGTACGGCGTGCTGCTTGCGCTGGCGTTTCTGGCGGCGCTCTTCGTGGCGGCGCGTCTCGGGGCGCGCGACGGGCTGCCGCGAGAGCGCGTCTTCGACCTCGGGCTGTGGATGCTGCTGGCGGCGCTGATTGGGTCGAAGCTTTTGCTGCTCGTGGTCGAGCCAGAATACAGGCAAGAGCCCTTGCGCCTGCTCTCGCTGGACTTCCTGCGCTCGGGCGGCGTCTTCTACGGAGGCTTTCTCGGAGGCTTGCTGGCGGCTGTCTTCCTGATACGGCGTTATCGCCTGCCGTTCTGGAAGACGACCGACGCGTTCGCGCCGTCGTTGGCGTTGGGGCAGACCGTCGGGCGTCTGGGATGCTTCGCCGCCGGGTGCTGTTGGGGCAAGGAGTGCACACTGCCTTGGGGCGTCGAGTTCACAGAGCGCGGGCACGAGATTACGGGTGTGCCAATCGGAGTGCACCTGCACCCGACGCAGCTTTACGAGTCGGGCGCTTCGTTCCTCCTCTTCCTCTTCCTCCTCTGGCTGCACCGCCGCAAGCGCTTCAGCGGGCAGGTGCTGCTCACCTACGCCGTGCTCTACGGAGCGACGCGCTTCACCATCGAGTTCTTCCGCGACGACCCGCGCGGCGACATCCTCGGGCTGACGAGCCTGACAGGGCTTTCGACCTCTCAGCTCATCAGCCTCTTCGTCGGACTCGGCGGACTCATCCTCCTCGTGCTGCGCTGGCGGCGCGCATCAGGCGAACCTTCGGGAAGCGACGCAGACCGAGAAGCGCACGCTTCGGAGACGGCACGAGCATGAGCGACGAAGACGGCGTGAGCCTTGAAGACGCGGTAGGCGGCGCACCGAATGAGCAAGAGGGTGAGCCCTTGGCCGGGAGTGATTCGCTGGCCGACCCCGACGCCGAGCCGCTGACGTTTGTGGTTTCGGAGGCCGACGCGGGCGAGCGTCTCGACGCCTTCCTCGCCGCGCGGGTTGAGGGCACGAGCCGGACGACCATCAAGCGCTACGTCGAGGACGGCGATGTGCTCGTCGGTGGCCGCGCGTCGAAGCCTTCGTACAAGCTCAGGGCCGGCGAACAGATTGAGGTCGAAATTCCCGCCCCGCTTCCGCTCGACCTGACGCCCGAAAATATTCCGCTCGACATCCTCCACGAGGACGAAGACCTTGTCGTCGTCAACAAGCCCGCAGGGATGGTCACGCACCCTGCGGCGGGCGTGCGCGCCGGAACGCTCGCCAACGCGCTCGCCTTTCACTTCCAGCATCTCTCGAAACACGCGGGCGCGTTCCGGCCCGGCATCGTCCATCGCCTCGACCGTGACACCTCGGGCCTCATCGTCGTCGCCAAGAACGCGCAGGCACACGAGAATCTTTCAGACCAGTTCCGCGCTCGTACCATCTTCAAGTCCTACGTCGCGCTCGCGCACGGCGTGGCCGAGCGCGACTCGGGCCGCGTCGAGCAGCCCATCGGTCGAGACCCAAGACACCGCACGCGCATGGCCGTCCGCAGAGCGGGCGGGCGCGACGCTCTCTCTCTCTGGCGCGTGCGCCAGAGGTTCGAGCGCTTCACTCTCTTCGAAGTCGAAATCAAGACCGGACGCACGCACCAGATTCGCGTCCATCTCGCGTTCATCAAGCACCCGGTCGTCGGCGATGCGACCTACGGCGGCGGGCGCGACCGCAACCTCCCGGACAACTCTCTGCGCGCACGCATCGCCACCCTCGGTCGCCAGTTTCTACACGCCGAAAGACTCTCCTTCAAACATCCGCGCACCGAAGAGACACTGAGCTTCAACGCGCCGCTCCCCACCGAGCTTCAAGACTTTCTCGACTCGCTGGCAAAGTCCTGAGTCGTTTCACGGCAGTCATCAACAGCCTGTTCGTTTGAGTGCTCGCGGGGCCGTCAGACGGCGCTTCCCTCGATGCGCCGGATGAGGTCGGAGAAGCGCGCGTCTTTGCGTAGAGGGTCGAAGCGCGGGTCGGACTTCAGCAGAATCATGCCGGGGTGGCGGTCTTGGAAGGACTCTTCGAGGGCTTGGAATGCGCGCTCGCGGTCGCCCAGTCCGGCATAGACGACGGCGATGAAGTAGGGCGAGACGTAGCCGTGCGCGCGGCGCTCGCGCAGTTGTTCGAGCACGCGCTCGGCGTCGGCGCGACGGCCCGCGACCGCGTAAGCATAGCCGAGGGCGGAGAGCGTCTCAGGGTCTTCACCCATATGTTTGACGGCCTGCTGAAACTCCCCGACCGCATCGTCGGTGCGCCCCGGCTGTTGCAGGTACGCGTAGCCGAGGTATAGATGCGCGACGCCGAACTGCTCGTCCACTTCGAGCGTCTTCCTGAGCTGCGCGACGGCTTCATCATAACGGCGCGCATAGTAGAGGTAGAGCCCCGCGTTTGCGCTGATGATGGCGGAGAGCGGGTCTAGCTCCTGCGCCTGCCTGATTTCCGCGAGCGCTTCGCCCGAGCGCCCGACCTGAACGAGGTAGGAGGCGTACCACTGGTGCGCGGTCGCGTAGTTCGGGTTGAGTTCGATTGCGCGGCGGAAGTCCGCCTCGGCCTCGGGCCACTTCCAGTCGAAGGCCATTCGGACGAAGGCCAGAGACGTGTGCGCCTCGGCCAGCCCTTCGTCGAGCGCGATGGCACGCTCGGCGGCGGCTCGCGCCTTCGGCATCGCCTCGCGCGGCGGCACGATGCTGTAGTCGCTCATCAGGGCGTGCGTGTCGGCGAGGCCCGCGTAGGCCAGAGCGTAATTCGGGTCGCGCTCGATGGCCCGGCTGAAGAAGGCGACGGCCTTGCGGAAGCCATCCTCGTTGCGCTTGTTCCAGAAGTAGCGCCCGCGCAGGTAGTCCTGATAAGCCTCGTTGTCGAGCGTGTAGCGCTTCGGGTCTACAGCGCCGCCTTGTAGGCGAGAGCGCAGCCGGGCCGCAATCTCACGCGCAATCTCCTCCTGCACGCCCAGCACGTCTGAGAGCTTGCGGCTGTACTTCTCGCCCCACAGGTGCGTGTTGTCGCGCACGTCAATCAGCTCGACGCTGACCAGAAGGTCTTCGCCGCGCTGAGTGACCTGCCCCGCGAGCACCGCGCCGACGCCGAGCGCGCGCCCAACCTCGGACGGGTCAACGTCTTTGCCCTTGTAGCGGAAGACCGAGTTGCGCGACATCACCTTGAGTCCGGCGGCTGGCGAAAGGCTGTTGATGAGACTCTCCGTGATGCCGTCGGAGAGCCACTCAGCGCCGGGGTCGCCGCCGACGTTGGCGAAGGGGAGGACGGCGACGGCGTTAATCGTGCGCGGCGCGTTGTAGCGCGTGTACAGGACGTAAGCGCCGAGCGCTAAGACGCAGGCCAGACCCGTGATGACGAGCGCCTTCGTGTAGGCGCTCCAAGGCGAAGCTTGCACGGCGCTTCGTCTCTCTTCGCCAACGCGCGTGCGGCCCCGTGCGTGACTTGATGCGCGCGTCGCTTTCTTCCCGGAATCGTCGTCGGTCTTGAAAGATTCGCGCCGCGTCCCTGTGTCTCGCGCGCCGGGGTGGCCGTCCACAGTGTTTTCGTCGAGGCGGGAAGTCTCTTCGGTTTCAAGACGCTGCCTGAGCCTGCGCAGGTCTTCGGCCATCTCCCCTGCGGTCTGGTAACGCTCGTTGCGGTCTTTGGCGAGCGCCCTCTCCACGATGCGTTCCAGCTCGGGCGGGAGCCCCTGCGCGTGTGCGCCCAGAGGCTCGGGCTCGTCTTCGAGGATTGAGACGATGATGTGGCTCGGCGTCGGGCCGTCGAAGGGCGTGCGGCCCGCGAGCAGCTCATAGAGGACGCAGCCGAGACTCCAGATGTCTGTGCGCGCGTCGAGAGGGAGCCCCCGCGCCTGCTCCGGCGACATGTAAAGCGTCGTGCCCATCACCGCGCCGGGGTTCGTGTGCGCGGCCAGCTCCATCTCCATCGTCTCGGCTTCTTGGTCGGCGACGGCGGGCTGCTCGCGCAACTGCTCGACCAGCTTGGCGAGGCCGAAGTCGAGGACTTTGACGTAGCCGTCGGGGCGCAACATGATGTTCTCGGGCTTGATGTCGCGATGGATGATACGCCCGGCGTGCGCCGCCGCCAGCGCCGAGGCTACCTGCGCGGCCACGTCCAAGGCGTCGGCCACGCTGAAGGGCGCACGCTTGGCGCGTCGCCGCAGCGTCTCGCCGTCCACGTATTCGGTGGCGATGTAACGTCTTTCTCCGGCCTGCCCTATCTCGTAGATGGTCAGGATGTTCGGGTGGTTCAGGGCCGAGGCTGCGCGAGCCTCCTGCTCGAAGCGGCTCAAACGCTGTGGGTCGCGCGTGTATTCGGCGAGCAGGAGCTTGAGCGCGAGCTGCCGCCCGAGCTTCGTGTCCTCCGCGAGAAAGACCTCGCCCATGCCGCCCCGGTCGAGCTTTCTGAGGATGCGGTAATGCGAGATTGTGTCGGGGGTCAAAGGAAAACTCCGGGCTCGAAAGTTCTCTGTTGATAAAGTCGCCGCCGGAAGAAGCGTCGAGTAGTGGACTCGGCGGAAGGAGCGTCCCGGCGCGGTGGGACGGCTCCCGCCCGCTCGAAGGGTGTGGCGCGCGTGTAACGGCGCGGCATTATAGCACCGCCCAAAAGTGGCGACGAACATTATACGCGCCGGTCGCGCCGGGTGGATGCCTCCACGCTTTGATTGCTATACTGTTGCAGAGCGAGAGGCAAGCAACGACTATTCACGCCGCGAGCATCGAAAGACGGCTGGAAGAGCGGTTTGATAATCCTGAAAATTAGACCCGCCTCCCCCCGCACCCGTAATGATGAAGACAGTAAAAGTTTTGAGTTCATTCGCGTTTCTGGCCTGCGCCCTCCTCGCAGCGCCGTCCACGCTCCCGACCGCCGGGCAGACGCCCGCGCCGCGCTCGACGCCCGAGCCCACGCAGGAGGAGCGCGAGAGCACGATTTCGCGCATCGTCCGCGTGCCAGTCACCGTGCTCGACAAGAAGGGGAAGCCCGTGACGGGACTGACGAAGGGCGACTTCTCGGTCTTCGAGGATAAGAAGCCCGTGCAGTTCGACTTCCTCGGCGAGCTCAAGGAGCTTGAGAAACTGCCCATCTACATCGGCGTGCTGATGGACACTTCGGGCTCGACCGCCGGGAAGCTCAAGTTCGAGAAGGAGGCGGCGCTCAACTTCATCTACACCGTGACGCGCTCGCGCAAAGACCGCGTGGCCTTTCTCACCTTCGACGACGAGGTCAACCTGCGTCAGGACTTCACGACGAATCTCGACCTGCTCGACCGCGCCGTCAACGCCGTGAAGAAGCCGGGCGAGCGCACGGCGCTCTACGACGCCATCTGGCAGTTCTGCGACGAGAAGATGCGAAACGTCGCGAGCCCCCGACGCGCTCTCGTCATCATCACCGACGGCGACGACACATACAGCCGCGCGCGGCTCTCCGACGCCATCCAGATTGCGCAGAAGACCGACACCATCATCTTCGCCATCTCGACCAAGGGCGGGTTCGCGACCAGCGCCGTGCCCGGCGTCGAGGCCGGGACGGTCAAGGACAGCGGCGACCGGGAGATACAGAAACTCTCAGAGGACACGGGCGGGCGCTCTTTCTACACCGGCGACATGCTCGCGCTCGAACGCGCCTTTCAAAAGATAGGCGAGGAGCTGCGCTCGCAGTACCTCATCACCTACAGGCCCGAAGGCCCCTTCGACGGCGGCGAGCGCCGCATCGAAGTCAAGCTCGCGCGCGGCGACGGCCTCAAGGTCAACGCCAAGCGCGGCTACACGGCGGACAGGGAAGTGCAAAAGCCGTGAATGGTCAATGGTGAACGGATAAAACATGTCTTTGACCATTGACCATTGACCATTCACCGCCTTTAGAGGTTTTAACTTGATGTCTTATCGCAACACAGTCGGGCGCGCTCTGGCGCTATTGCTCGCGGTCTCCGTCCTGTTCGGGGCCGTGGGAGAGCTTGCGCCTTTGCGGGCGCAGCCGAAGCAGGAAGAGCCGAACAACCGTCCAAGGCGCGCGGAGGATGCGGCGGGGCCGCAGCAGACGCCCACGCCCGCGCCGCCGCAGCAGCCCCCGGCGAAGGCGACGCCCCCGAAGCAGGACGACTCTGAAGCGATTGACGAAGACGACGTGCTGCGGGTCGAGACCGACCTGACGAACGTCCTCTTCACGGCGGTCGATAAGAACAAGCGCTTCATCACCGCGCTCAAGCGCGAAGACATACGCGTCTTCGAGGACGGGGTGCAGCAGGAGGTCTTCGCCTTCCAGCGCGAGACAGACCGCGCGCTCTCGCTCGCCATCCTCATCGACACGAGCGCCTCGCAAGAGCGGACTCTGCCCGAGGAAAAGAGCGCCGCCCGCACCTTCATCGACTCCGTTATTCGCCCGAGCAAAGACGAGGTTGCCATCCTCTCTTTCACAGGCGAGACGACGCTCGAACTCGGCTTGACTGGCAGCATCACGCGCGTGCGCCGCGCCATCGAGGGCGTCGAGTTCACACCGCCCTCCGGCTACATCGGCGGCGGCATCGTCGTCCCCGGCACGACGCCGCCCATCTCCGGCGACAACCAGATGCGCGCCGGCTCCACGGCCATCTGGGATTCCGTCTGGGTCACGACGCAGGAAGTGCTCAACGAAACCTCCGACAAGACGCGCCGCGCCATCATCCTGCTCACCGACGGCGTCGATACGAGCAGCCGCTTGAAGATGGCCGAGGCCGTGGACTCGGCTCTCAAGACCGACACTATCATCTACGCCATCGGCATCGGCGACAGCTTCAGCTTCGACGGGGTGGACGAAGGCTCCGTGCGCAAAATCGCCGAGCGCACGGGCGGGCGCGCATACTTCCCCCGCGACGAGTCGGACTTGCGCTCTGCCTTCGCGCAGATTCAGGACGAGCTGCGCTCACAGTACCTCGTCGCCTACTCGCCCTCGAACAAGGCCAAGGACGGCTCGTTCCGCCAGCTCAAGATTGAAGTCATCAACCCGGAGCTGCGCAAGCAGAACCTCCGTCTCACCTACCGCCAAGGCTACTTCGCGCAAGCCGCGACAGCCGCCACGCCGAAGCGGAGACGATAAGAGCACGGATAAAGGATGAGGGATGAGGGATGAAAGGAAAGCCGCAAGCTTCCTCTTCATCCCTCATCCCTCATCCTTTATCCTTGTTTTTGCATGACATCGCCGTTTCCGCTTTGCTATACTCCGAATGGACTCGCGGCTCGCACCCTCATCATGACGGGCCTCCGAGATTAAGCAGGCTGGTGAGCGTCCTCAATTCTTAGAGGAAAACCTTCCGCCCCCCTTTGGAAAATCTTTTCGGTCGCCGCCACTTTAAGCGCGGCAAGGCCGCACGCCGCCGCCGAAAGCTCTGCGCAACTTGAATCGTTCTATCCCGACCCGAGAAGGCCATGCCTCTGACTGAATTCTATCCAGCCGAGCGCGCCGAGCCCTTCGAGACCGGCGAGCGCCTCAGCGCCTCCGTCAGGCAGCTCGAAGCGTTGACCGCGCTCGCCGCGGCCCCCCGCGACGGGCGCGAGCTTGAACAGCTCTTAGCGGGACTCGCCGACTCGATTACGAGCGTCACGGATTACCGCTCGTGCCTCGTCATCCTTTTCACAGACGAAGCCCCGCACCACCCGCGCGTCCTCTCGCACTCCTCCAACATCCCGCACGAGAACGTCACGCATCTGGCCTTCAGCTCTCTGCCGCGCGAGGATGTCGCCGACCTCGTCGGCAACGGCGTGCGCATAGAGGTCGGCGGGCTCGGCTACGCGGCCTATTACCCGCCGTGCCGCTATTACCTGCTCGACCGCATCTTCCCGCAGCGCTTCAAGGCCAATCTGGAAAGCCTTGAGCCGCTCGCGGATGGCGCACAGCCTTGGCACAAGGGCGACGAGCTGTGCGTGCCGCTCGTGACGAACGACGGCGAGTTCGTCGGCGTCATCTCGCTCGACGACCCGCGCACGGGGCGCGCGCCCGACCGCCAGAGCGTCCTGCCCGTGGTCGCCTTCGCGCGGCAGACCGCGCAGCTCATCGCGCGCCGTCGCGACGCCGAACAGCTCTCCGAACAGGCGAGCCGCGAAGCGCTCATCAACCGCATCACGCGCGCCGTCCGGCAGTCGCTCGACACCGGCGAAGTCTTCCGCGCGGCGGTGTCCGAGCTTGGGCCGCACTTGAACGTGGATAGGTGCTCGCTCTTCATGATTGACGCGGAGGCGGGCGTCGTGCGCAACGTCGCCGAGTACCACGCGCCGGGCATCGAGCCCGCCGGTAGCGAGCACAAAATCCTGCCCATCGCAGGGCTCGTCGAGAACGTCCAGCGCTGCGGCGTGCTCGCCTTCGAGGATGCGGAGAATGACCCCGAAATCAGGCACGTCTACGAAAACATTCTCAGCAAGGTCGGCACGCGCTCAATCATGTACGCGGGCATCCGCGTCGGCGACCGCATACGCGCCGCCTTCGCGCTCTCGACCGTCAAGGAGAAGCGCCGCTGGCGCGAATCAGACCGCGCCCTCGCACGCGCCGTCGCCGACCAGACCGGCATCGCCATCCGTCAGGCCGAACTCTACCAGCGCGCCGAAGCGACCTCGACGCGCGAGGCGCTCATCAACCGCCTGAGCCACGCCATCCGCGCCTCGCTCAACCTGCCCGACGTGTCGCGCACGGCGACGCACGAGCTGGGCCGCGCCCTCGGCGCTTCGCGCGTCTACATCCGCCCCTTCGACCTTTCGGCTTCCGGGGCCGTGGTCGAATATGAGTACCTCGCGCCGGGCAGTCCGAGCATGTACGGCTCCGTCGTCAGCTACGACAACCCCGTCGGGCAAGACCTCATGCAAAGGCCCCGCACGATTGTCGTCAACGATGCGGCGACCTACGACGAGGGCACTCCCGAATTCAACACGAAGCTCCGGGCCTTCTCCGCCAGCAACGGCTCGCTCTCGAAAATTCTCTGCCCGCTCGTCGTGCAGGGACGCTTTCGCGGCGCGCTCTGCATTCACCAGACCGACCGCGTGCGCCACTGGGCGAAGGACGAAGTCGCGCTCGCCGAGGCGGTGGCAGCGCAGCTCGCCACGGGCATCGCGCAGGCCGAGCTGTTCGAGATGGTCGAGCGCGCCAAGCGGACTTGGGAAGTGACCTTCGACGCGATGTCGGACGGCATCTTCATCTTCGACAACGACCGCCGGCTGCTGCGCGTCAACCGCGCGGGCGCGGCCATGGAGTCGGTCGCGCCGCGCGAGCTGTTGGGCCGTCGCTGCTGCGACATTCTGCGCGCGGGTCGCGGCGAGGGCTGCATCATCGAGCGCGCCGCCGCCGAGTCGCGCAGCATCACACTCGAATACACGCCCGAGCGCCTCGGCGTGCCCTTGCTCGTCACCGCCGAGCTGATTCTCGACACGTCCGGGCAGATAGGCACTGTCTGCACCGTGCGCGACCTGACGGAGCTTCGTCAGGTGGAAGCCGTCGCGCGCGAGCGGCAGTCGTTGCTTGAGAACGTTTTGGAGAGCGCTCGCGAAGTCATCTGCGCGGTAGACTTGGAAGGGAAGATAATGTGGAGCAATTCGGCGACGAGCGTGATGAACGGCTACTCGAAGGACGAGATGATAGGCCAACACTTCACCGACCTGATTGCGGAAGCCGACCGCAAGGCGTCACTCGATAGCTTCGCGCGCGTGCTCGCGGGAGAGCCGCAGTCGCTTGAGGTGCGCATCGTCACGAGCAGCGGCAGCGTGCGCCACGTTCACACCGACACGACGCCGCTCGTCATCGAAGGGCGCACGACCGGCGTGCTCTCCATCACGCGCGACATCACAGAGCAGAAGCAGGAGCGCGAGCGCGCCGCGCAGGCCGACAAGCTGCGCGCTCTCGGCCAGCTAGCTTCCGGCGTCGCGCACGACTTCAACAACGCGCTCGCCGCCATCCTCGGGCGCGCGCAGCTCCTCCGCCGCTCGACGCGCGACAGCGAGGTCGCCCGCAACTTGGACATCATCCAGACCGCCGCCGAGGACGCCGCCGCCACCGTGCGCCGCATACGCTCCTTCGCGCATCAATCGCCCGGCGAGGAATCCACGCTGCTCGAAGTGGGCGCGCTCCTGCGCGACGCCGTCGAAATCACGCGCACGCGCTGGGAGAACGATGCGCGCGCGCGCGGCCTGCGCTATGACGTGCAGCTCGAAGCCCCCTGCGAGCTGCACGCGCGGGGCAACGCTTCGGAGCTGCGCGAAGTCTTCGTCAACCTCATCGTCAACGCCATCGACGCGATGCCCGGCGGGGGCCGTCTCTCCATCAAGTGCCGTGGGCGCGCCGCGCGCGTGCAGATTATCTTCAGCGACACGGGCGCGGGGATGACCGAGGAGGTGCGCGCGCGCATCTTCGAGCCCTTCTACACGACGAAGGGGATGGACGGGACGGGGCTCGGCCTCTTCGTCAGCTACGGCATCGTGGAGCGACACCTCGGCCACATCTCCGTCGCATCCGCGCCCGGTCGAGGGACGACGTTCACGCTTGAGCTGCCCGCGGTCGAACCCGCCGCGACCGAGGACGCAGAGACGACACGCACGACCAGCTCGCCTTCAAAGGTGCTCTCAGTCCTCGTCGTCGATGATGAAGAGACCGTGCGCGAGACGCTGGCTGAGATGGTCGAGTCGCTCGGCCACCGTGCGACGACCGCCGACGGCGGAAGCGCGGCCCTCAAGCTCCTCGATACGACGAGCTTCGACTTCGTCTTCACAGACCTTTCGATGCCCGGGATGGACGGCATCGAAATGGCGCGCGAAGTCCGGCGACGAAGACCGGGGCTCCCCGTCGTCATCGTCACTGGCTACGGCAAAGACGCCGTCCGCTCGCACGGCGCGGGCGACGCCGCCGACGCCGTCATCGGCAAGCCCTTCGACTTTGAACAGGTGGAAGAAGTTCTGGCGAGAGTCAGGAAATAAATGCGGAGTGCGGAATGCGGAATGCGGATTGAAAGAGCATCTTGTCTTTCAATCCGCATTCCACATTCCGCACTCCGCATTTATCTTTCTCCCCGGCCCATTTCGACTTCGGTTTCGAGTGAGACGGTGAGGTTGCGGATGCCGGGTTGGTCTATCGGCTCGATGAGGCGCAGGGCTTCGTCGAGGATGCGGCGCTGGTGCTCGGGCCATTCGGGCTTGCCCGCGACGCAGCCGAACTCGC
>WUUC01120471.1_pt1 | contig 14148 bp, 13 predicted proteins | sample 6278441 | NCBI WGS metagenome assembly WUUC01 (sample SAMN13675441, study PRJNA597444) | soil metagenome | isolation source: soil | place: USA: Washington | collected 2017-10
CGAGGAGAACAAGGGCTTCTACCTGATCATGGCCAACTTCCAATGGGAGCGGCTGCTGATGGCGCTCGGCTCGGTGGCGGCGATGCAGCGCGTCTTCGACAAGACGCTGCAGTACGCGCTGGAGCGCACGGCGTTCGGCCGGCCGATCGGCAAGTTCCAGGTGCTGCGCCACAAGTTCGCGGAGATGGCCACGACGATCGAAGGCGGCCGCGACCTCACCTACCACGCGCTGCGGCTGTTCGCGGACGGCCAGGACGCGACCCGCGAGGTCACGATGGCCAAGCTCGCGACCCAGCGGGCGTGCTTCGACGTGATGGACGAGTGCCTGCAGATCCACGGCGGCAACGGCTACATGCGCGAGTACGAGATCGAGCGCGCGGCGCGCGACGCCCGCCTCGGGCCGATCGGCGGCGGCACCGACGAGGTCATGAAGGAGATCCTCGGGCGGTCGATGGGGCTCTGAGCCCCACCGACCGCCCGTCCTTGCCCGGTTCGCGACCCCCGGTGCTTAAGCCCTGACTTGGACGATCTCGCAGCCCGCGACCGCGGCGCTGCCCCCCGCGAAGGTGTCGTTGGCGTCGACGATCGCCGTGTCCGTTCCGGGCCCGCAGCTGAGCCAGTCGACCTCGCCGTTGTCCCCGCTGGACGTCAGCGTGTCGTTGCCCTCGTCGCCCCAGAGTCGGTCCTGGCCGAGGCCGTTCGTGAGGCTGACGACGTCGTTGCCCGGGCCGCCGAACAGGTAGTCGTTCCCGCGGCCACCCCGCAGCTTGTCGTTCCCCTCGTTGCCGCTGATGCCCGGCCACGACTCGATCTCCGGGGAGGACGAGCAGGGCGTGCTGGTCGTGCTCGGGCTGAGCGCCGTGGCCTATGCCGCGGTGATCACCGGCACGGCGGGCAACGACGAGCTGCGCGGGACGCCGACCAGCCAGTCGACCCCCGGGCCACCGAGGATGAAGTCGTCGCCCTCGTAGCCCCACGCCCAGTGGCGGCACGCGGCGAAGCGCGGGAGAACTACGACGTTCACAGACGGAAAGGGGCAGAGCATGTTCAAGCGACTTTCGACGGGACCCCTCCCCGCCGGTGGGACAATCGCCGCATGGTGGCGGCGGCGCCTTTCGGACCCCACAGAGCCTCCCCCGCCGAGCTCAAGGACCAGCTCGCGGCGGAGCGGAGGGGCGTGCCGTACGTCGTCTTCCGCGACGGTGAGGGTGGTCAGCGCATCGTGAGCCTGCCCGAGGCGAACGACCGCGCGACGATCGGGCGGGCGCCCGCCAGCGATGTGTGCCTGGCCTGGGACGCCGAGGTCTCGCGCGTCCACGCGCAGTTCGAGCGGCTGGGAAACGACTGGACCGTCGTCGACGACGGCCTGTCCCGCAACGGCACGGTCGTCAACGGCGACCGACTGCGCGGCCGGCACCGGCTGCGCGACGGCGACGTGGTCCATTGCGGCACGACGCAGATCGCCTTTCGCGCGCCGCCACAGACGATCGCGGAGACCGCGCCGCCGGCGGCGCAACAGCTCCGGGTGGCACTGACGGACGCCCAGCGCCGCGTCCTCGTCGCGCTGTGCCGCCCCTACGCCGCGGGCAACCGCTTCACGCGCCCGCCGACGAACCAGGAGCTCGCCGACGAGCTGTCCCTGAGCGTCGAGACGGTCAAGACGCACCTGCGCGCGCTGTTCGACAGGTTCGGCATCGAGGACCTGCCGCACAACCGCAAGCGAGCGCGGCTGATCGAGCTCGCGCTCGAGTCGGGGACGGTCGCCGCGCCCGACCTGGCGCGCTAGCGCGGGAGTAACATCGCGCCATGTCGAGACCCCGCGCCAGTGCACGCGAGCGCGCGGAAGTAGTCGCTGCGCTGCCCGGCTACGACGTCGGGGAGGAGCTCGGGCGCGGAGCCTGGGGGATCGTCTTCGGCGGGCGCCATCGGCAGCTCGGCCGCGACGTCGCCATCAAGGAGCTGCCGCACGCGTTCGCCGCCGACCTCGAGGTGCGAGCCCGGTTCCTGGCGGAGGGCCGGCTGCTTGCCGCGCTCGACCATCCGCACATCGTCCCGATCTACGACTTCGTCGAGCGCGAGGGACTGTGCCTGCTCGTGATGGAGCGCCTTGCCGGCGGCAGCGTCTCCGAGCGCGCCCGGCTCGGCCACGTCAGCCAGCAGACCGCGTGCGCGCTCCTGCTCGCGACCTGCGCCGGGCTGCACGAGGCGCACGAGAACCACGTGTTGCACCGCGACATCAAGCCCGGGAACCTGATGTTCTCGGCCTCGGGGATCCTCAAGGTCACCGACTTCGGCATCGCGAAGGTGCTGGGCGGGGCGGCGACGGTGGCCACGCGGGCGGGCGAGGTGCTCGGCACTCCCGCTTACATGGCTCCCGAGCAGGTCCACGGCGCCGAGGTCACGCGCGCGACCGACGTCTACGGCGCGGGGACGATCCTGTTCGAGCTCCTGTCGGGGGAGCTGCCGTTCTCGCAGGAGGGCAACCTGCCTGCAGTGCTCTACCGGCGGGTCTCCGAGCCGGCCCGCTCGCTGGGCGACGCCGAGCCGGGGGTCCCGCCCCGGCTGGCAGAGGTCGCGGATCGCGCACTGGACTCCGATCCCGGCGAGCGCTACGAGACGGCCGAGGACTTCGGCATCGCGATCGCGGAGGTCGCGGTCGCGACATGGGGTACGGACTGGCTGGCGTCGACCGGCGTACCGCTCAAGTCCGCGGGCCCGATCGTCACCGCGGCCCGCGGCGAGCGGCCCGTGCGGGTGCGCGAGACGGTCGCATCGATCTCCGAGTTCCGTGGGCGCCAGCAGGAGATCAGTCCCGCCGAGCTCGTCCCCCTCCACCAGCTCAACCCGGAGATCGCCGCGCCCGAGCCGCCGGAGCCGCGCGCGGCGTCCTCGGAGGCGCGCTCGCGGGCCTGGCTGCGACCGGCGCTGGCCGCGCTGGCCTGCGCCGCGGTCGGGTTCGGCATCGCGGTGCTCGCCGTCGGCGGCGACGACAAGCAGCCGGCCCGGCCGGCCGCCGGCGCGACCACGCCGCCCGTGACACCGGCGGCAGGGCCGTGGCAGGCCGTCCGCGAGGCGCCGATCGCCCGCCAGCAGGTGGCGGCGGCAGATCTGCGCGGAACGATCTGGCTCTCCGGCGGCCTGGTCAGCAAGGGCGGCCTCACCGCGAGCACGATCGCGACGCGCAAGACCGAGGCCTACGAGCCCGCCATCGACAGCTGGCGAGCCGGTCCCGAGCTTCCGATCGCGCTGCACCATGCGTCTGCGGTCGCGTACAAGGGCGAGCTCGTCGTGCTCGGCGGCTTCCGCCCGGCCGGCAACCTGCGGGCCGAGGCCTCCGAGCGGGTCTTCGCGCTGCGGGGCGATCAGTGGGTCGAGCTTCCGAGCCTGCGCCTGCCGCGCGCCGCGGCGGCCGCTGCCGTGGTCGGCGACGAGATCGTCGTCGTGGGTGGGCAGGCCGGTGGCGCGCTGGTCGCCGGGAGCGAGCGCTTCGACGGGAAGCAGTGGCGGGTCTCCGCGGACGTGCCGACACCGCGCGAGCATCTCGCCGCGGCGTCCGACGGCCGCTACCTCTACGCGGTCGGCGGCCGCAACCTGTCGTCGGACAAGAACCTGCCCGCGGTCGAGCGCTACGACCCGCGCTCCGATGAGTGGCAGGAGCTTCCCGACAAGCCGACGCCGGCCGGCGGCCTCGGCGCGGTGGTGGTCGGCAAGCGCCTCGTGGCCCTCGGCGGCGAGAACCCGACGGGCACGATCAGCTCCGTGGAAGCGTTCGACCTGCGCACGCGGCGGTGGGCAGCCCTGCCGCAGATGCGCACGCCGCGCCACGGCATGGGCGTGGTCGCGATCGGCTCGACGCTGTTCGCGATCGCGGGCGCCCGGCAGCCCACCCACGCCGACCCGACCCGGTCGGCTGAAGCGCTGACACTGCGCTGAGCGTGCGCGACTCAGGCGTCCGGCAGCTCGCGCCTGAGGATCTTGCCCGTCGGATTGCGCGGGATCTCGTCGACGAAGACGACCTCGCGCGGGACCTTGTAGCGCTCGAGGTGCGCCTTGACGTGGTCCTTGAGGTCATCCTCCGAGGGGTCTGACCCCTGCGCGGACACGACGTAGGCGCGCAGCCGCTGGCCGAACTTCTCGTCATCGACGCCGAACACCGCGACGTCGGCGACCGCGTCGTGGCGCGCGAGGACGTCGGCGACCTCCAGCGGGAAGACGTTCTCGCCGCCCGAGACGATCATGTCGTCCTCGCGGCCGTCGATGAACAGGCGCCCCTCGGAGTCGACGTGGCCGAGGTCGCCGCTGTTCATCAGGCCGTCGAACACCTCTTTGCTGCCGCCGCCGGAGTAGCCCTTGAACAGCATCCCGCCGCCTACGAACACGTGGCCGGTCGTGCCGGCGGCGACCTCCTTGCGGTCGTCGTCGAGGATCTTCACGGTCACGCCGTGCGGCGCGCGGCCCACCGTGCCGGGCGCGGCGCGCAGGTCCGCGGGACCGGCCAGGCCGGCGAACCCGGTCTCGGTCGATCCGTAGAGGTTGAAGACGACGTCGCCGAACTCGTCCATGAACGCGGCCGCGAGGTCGGCGCTCAGCGGCGCGCCGGCCGAGCAGACCGCGCGCAGCGACGTCGTGTCGTAGCGACCGCGCACGTCGTCGGGCAGCTCGAGGATCCGCTGCAGCATCACCGGCACCGCAACGAGCGAGGCGATGCGGTGCTCCTCGATCGCCGCGAGGACCTGTTCGGGCTCGAAGCGGCGCGCGAGAACGGCGGGACAGCGCAGGAACAGCGACACGCCGAGGAACGCGAGCCCGAAGCCGTGGAACACGGGCGGGCCGATCAGCATCGGCTCGCCTGCGCGCAGCCGCATGTTCTGGATCAGCGTGACCATCGGCCCGACGGCGGCGCCGGCAGATGCGTGCCGCGGCGCACCCTTGGGGACGCCGGTCGTGCCCGAGGTCAGGATCACCACGCGCGGGCTGCGCGTGGGCGCGAACGTGCGCGGCGGCTTGGCGCCGCTCGCGGCGAGCGCGTCGAGCGTCGTCGCCGAGACGCCGTCCCCGGCGCCGGTCGCGCCGCCGGTGTCCGCGTCGTCCTGCCACGCGAGCACGCGCGCCCCGCCGAAGCCCGCCTCGTCGAACCGCGGCGCGAACTCCTCGTCGAACACGGCGACTCCGCGGCCCTCGCGCTCGAACACCTGCGCGAGCTGCGACGCCGGCAGCTCGGTGTTGAGCAGCAGCAGGTCCGCACCCAGGCGCGAGGCCGCCGTCATCGCCTCGAGGAAGCCGCGGTGGTTGCGGCACATCACGGCGAGCGGCGTGTCCGGCCCCACCCCGTGCTCGGCGTGCAGCGCCGCCGCGATCGCCGCGGCGCGCCGGTCGAGCTCGCCGAACGTGAGCGCGCCGCGCTCGTCGATCACAGCCGTCGCACGCGGGTTGCGGGCCGCCGCGGCCGACACGCCGGCTGCGGCGCCGAGGCCGAAGCGCAGCGACGCGGCCATCCGCGCGAGCTTGTCGGGCCGCACGGGCGCCAGCACGCCCGTTTCCGCGATCGCGCCGAGCGCCCGCACCCCGAGACTCGGGGAGACCGGCAAGCCCCGCCGCTTCACGGGCGCCTCGCGGTCACTCGCCACCCTCGTCGATCGCCGCGTGCGCGCTCTTCGTGTCGCGGCTGGAGCGGTAGTGCCATCCGAACGCCATCTCGAACGGCCGCCGCGCGAACGCGGCGCCGAGCTCCGCGGCCTCGGCCCACCACGGCGCGATTACGCGCGGGCGGTCGACGATCGCGTGGCACACGAGGTCCGCCGCCTCGTCGGGCGACAGCCCGGGAACGTTGCGAAAGCCCTTCGTCGGCGCGCTCATCCGCGTCCGCACGAGCGGCATGTAGATCGACGTCGTGGTGACGCCGTCGGGCTCGATCTCGACGGCGACACTGCGCAGAAAGACGTCGTAGGCCGCCTTCGACGCCGTGTACGCGGCCCAGAACGGCGCCGGTGGGACGATCACCCCGATCGTCGACACGTTGACGAGGTGGCCTTGGCGCCGCTGGCGCATCGCGGGTAGGAGGCCGAGCGCGAGCCGCACCGGGCCGAGGTAGTTGATGTCGATCGTGCGCTCGAAGTCCTGGAAGCGGTCGTAGCTGAGCGCGATCGACCGCCTGATCGACTTCCCCGCGTTGTTGACGAGGACGTCGACATGGCCGTAGCGCTCGGCGATCGCCTCCAGCAGCGCGGTGACGCTGTCGGAGTCCGCGAGGTCCGCAGGGTGGGCGTTCGCGATGCCGCCGCCCTGCGCGATCTCGCCCGCCATCTGCTCGAGCTTGTCCGCGGACCGCGCGACGAGCAGCACCGTTGCGCCGGCGCCCGCGAGCTTGCGCGCGGTCGCTTCGCCGATCCCGTGGGAGGCGCCGGTGACGAGGACGACGCGGCCCGCGACGGCGTCGCGCAGCTTGTCGTCGGAGGGGTGGCCGTGCGGGTTGACGAGCCAGTTCGCGGCGCGGGTCGCGCCCGGCAGCGACCTGATCGTGCGCACCGGATCGATCGGGAGCCTCATCGCCGCGAAGTCTCTCAGGAAGCAGCCTGGGGAACCGTCGGGCTGCACGCACTTCCCGTGGCTGATCACGGCTCTCGCCCTCGCCGGCGTGGGCGGTGCGGCGATCGTCGTGCTCGCCGCAGGCGGCCGGCCACGGGGCCATTAGAGTTGCGCGCCTCCGGGCCTACGACCGCTTCGAGGAGGCGCGCAACATGGGAGTACTCGACGACAAGGTGGCGATCGTCACCGGTTCCGCCCGCGGCATCGGACGCGCGACCGCCGAGCTGCTCTGCGACCACGGCGCCAAGGTGCTGATCAACGACCTCGACGGCGACGTCGCCGAGCAGACCGCCTCCGAGATCGCAGGCGACACGGTCGTCTACGCCGGCGACCTGACCAAGGCCGGAGCCTGCGACGAGCTCGTCAAGACCGCTGTCGACGCCTGGGGCCGGCTCGACATCATCGTCAACAACGCCGGCTACACGGTCGACGCACCGATCCACAAGATGAGCGACGACCAGTTCCAGCGGATGCTGGACATCCATTCGATCGTCCCCTTCCGGGTCTGCCGCGCCGCCGCGCCGCACCTGCGCGAGCCCGCCAAGCAGGAGCGGGAGCAGGGCGTCGAGGTGTTCCGCAAGATCGTCAACATCTCGTCGATCTCGGGGACGATGGGCAACGCCGGCCAGGCGAACTACTCGTCCGGCAAGGCCGCGGTCGTCGGCCTGACGAAGACGCTGGCCAAGGAGTGGGGCCAGTTCAAGGTCAACGTCAACGCCGTGGCGTTCGGCTACATCGAGACGCGGCTGACGGCCTCCAAGGAGGAGTCCAACGTCATGGAGATCGGCGGCGAGAAGGTGCAGCTCGGCATCCCCGACCAGCTGCGCGGGATGGCCGCGATGCTGATCCCGCTCGGCCGGCCCGGAACTCCCGAGGAAGCCGCCGGCGGCATCTTCTTCCTGTGCTCGCCGTGGAGCAACTACGTGCACGGGCAGGTGCTCAACGTCACCGGCGGCCAGTTCACCGGGATGACCACGTAGCGGGCCGGCGCGGCGACCGATGAGGATCGAGCTCGTCGGCGAGGGCGACCTTGCCGAGCTGCTGCCGCTGATGCGCGACTACTGCGACTTCTACGAGGTCGCCCCGTCGGACGAGGCGCTGCTCGCGATGAGCCGCACACTGATCGCCGACCCGCAGCGCGAGGGGCTGCAGCTCATCGCGCGCGACGACGACGGCCGCCCGCTCGGATTCGCGACGATCTTCTGGACCTGGTCGACGACCCGGGCGGCGCGGATCGGCGTGATGAACGACCTGTTCGTCGCACCCGATGGACGCGGCTCGGGCGCCGCGGAAGCGTTGATCGGAGCCTGCGTCGAGCGCTGCCGCGAGCACGGCGCCGCCCACCTCGGCTGGCAGACCGCCCCCGGCAACGAGCGCGCGCAGCGCGTCTACGAGCGCGTGGGCGGCAAGCGCTCCGAGTGGGTGGACTACGGCATCGACGTCGCCTAGGCTCGCGCGCATGCAGATCGTCAAGCCCGGCCCAGAGCACGAGGTCCCGCGCGGCGTGCTCGGCGGGTCGGAGGTCTCGCAGGCGACGACCAACGCGACGAACATCTACATGGCGAAGTTCAGGGTGCCGGCGGGGGCCCGCTCGCGCCCGCACTACCACGCCAACTGCGAGAGCGCGCTCTACATGCTCTCCGGGCGGATCGCGATCCGCTGGGGCGAGCACCTCGAGCAGGAGCTCGAGGTCGAGCCAGGCGACCTCCTCTACGTCCCGCCGCGCGAGACGCATGTCGTCGAGAACCTCAGCGACAGCGAGCCCGCGGACTACGTCGTCGCACGCGACTCGCCGACCGAGGACTCGGTCGAGGTGCCCTGGGCCGAGTGACGCGCGCTCACGTGGGCGCGCCGACCGCGAAGCGGTGCTCGTCGAGGCGGCGCACCGACGTCCCGAGCTCGGCGCACGCGCTCGTCAGGCGATCGGCGATCCAGTCGGCGTCGGCGCCCCGCGCCATGCCGGTGCGGGCGTAGTCGAGCCGCAGGCCGACGAGCTCGACCTCCGGCCGGCCGTCCGGCTGCCAGAGCGCGACGATCCCGAGGTCGTTGCGCATCACGCGATCGCGCGCGTAGTCGTCGAGCGCGTCGCCGAGGTCGTAGAGGACCGGACGGCCGTCCACCAGCCCGACACCGTGGAAGACATGCGCGGAGTGCCCGGCGACGAGGTCGGCCCCGGCTGCCAGTAGCTCCCGCGCGCGGTCGCGCTGCCACGCGGCCGGCCGCGCCGTCATGTTCGGCCCCCAGTGCGCGAACACGACCACGAGGTCGCAGCGCCCACGCAGATCCGCGACCGCGTCGAGGAGCCACGCTGGGGTCTCGGCGCGCAGGTCGGCCCACGCCACGCCCAGCGATTCGTCGCCCGCCGCGTACTCGCGCGGGTGGTCGGTGACAGCCGCCACGCCGATCGTCGCCGCGCCGGCGGAGACGCTGACCGTCGCCCGCGCCCGGTCCCGGCCCGGCCCTGCGCCGGTGGCGGCGATCCCGGCGTCGCCGAGCAGCGCCAGCGTGTCGGCGAGGGCCTCCTCCTCGTAGTCGAGCGCGTGGTTGTTGGCGAGCGACACGGCGCTCACCCCGATCGCGCGCAGCGACTCGACCGCGGACGGCGGCGCGCGGAAGAAGAACGGCTTGCCGCGGATGCGTCGGGTCGGGCGGCCGCGCTCGGAGATGCAGCACTCGAGGTTGGCGAGCACGGCGTCGCAGCCGGTCAGCAGGTCGCGCAGCTCGGGTGCCCAGACCGAGTCGGCCTGAACTGCGCCCAGCCGCTCCCCGACGCCGCGCCCGAGCATGACGTCGCCGAGCAGCGCGACGGTCACGGCACGCTGCCGAGCGTGAACGCGCAGCCGGAGTAGTAGTCCCCGGCCGGCGAGGCGAGGAAGGCTGCGAGCTGTGCCACGTCCTCGTCGGTCGTCGCGTCGCCCGGAAGGATCGCGGTCGTCGTGATCGTGTAGCGCGCCCACTCGACCGACAGCGTGCGCGCTGTGTTCTCGAGCGCAGCGCGCGCGGCCGCGGCGTGCTCGCCGGCACCCGGTCGTGGAGCGATCAGGACGGCCTTGCCGCTGCGCTTGCCGATCCACGCAGCACGGGCGACCGCGCGGGTCGCGCCGAACGCGCCGTCGACCGCGACGCGCAGGCCCGCCATCCCACCGCCTGCGGCCGCGAACTCCGTGGCCGCGTCGCAGATCAGCGCGTCCACGTCGCCGAGCTCGGCCGCGGCGGCGGCGAGCGCATCGTCGTCGAGGTCGTCGGTGCGCAACTGCGGGGTCGCGGCTCCGAGGCCGGAACATGCGCGGCCGGCATCCCCCGACCCACCGGCGACCGCGACGACGCGGCCCTCGAGGAGGCCGGGGCGCAGGAGCGTGAGCGGTGCGTTCTCGGCGGCGGGCACGGTCGGCCGCGAGCGTATCGCCGCCCACGTTGCAGTGCCGGGACCTGGAACCGCCCCGCCGCCGTAGGTGTAACGCAGGAGCACGCTGAACACCGGACTGCGAAGGAGGCTGGCGATGCTCGGCCGGACGAGGCTCGGACGGATGGCGCTCGGCGCGGCGGTGGCCGCGGCCGCGACGCCCGCGGCGGCGCTGGCGGGTGGATGGGCGACAGCGGGCGTCGCCCCGCCGCCCGCGGACACGAAGCCCGGCAAGCCGTGGAACGCGGAGCTCACGCTGCTGCAGCACGGCCGCACCCCGCTGGAGGGAGTGAAGCCGTCCGTGATCATCAGCCCGGCCCGTGGCGGCTCGCCGCGCACGTTCGCCGCCAAGCCGACGGGCGAGCCTGGCAAGTACGTCGCGCGCGTCGTGTTCCCGGCCGCCGGCCGCTGGACGTACGCCGTCGACGACGGCTTCTCGGCCCGCCACGAGTTCGCGCTGGTGACGATCGGGGGCGCGGCGTCGACGGCGCCCGTGCCGGGCGCTGCCGCGCGAGAGCCCGTTCCCGCGGGCGATGACGGCGGTGGGCCCGGGGTGTGGCTCGCGCTGGGGCTCGCGGGCGCCGCCGGACTCGTCGCCGGCCTCGCGATGCTCCTCCTAAGACGCCGCCGGGACTCGGGCGCCGCGGCGCCGGCGGGAGGCTGATGGGGCGCGGGGCCGCCCCGGTCCTCGTCGGCGTGCTCGTCGCCGCCGCCGTCTTCGCGGGAGCGATGGCGGCGGGCGGCGACGACGCGCCCGCCCCGCGCAAGCCCGACCCCGCGCCGGCGCAGCGCGCTGACGCCGCCTCGCCCGACGGCCGTGAGGTCTTCGCGCGCATGGGCTGCGGGAGCTGCCACCGCCTCGCGGCCGCCGGCAGCGCGGGCCGGATGGGCCCGCGGCTCGATGAGGTGCTCGGAGGGCACACGCGCGCCTCGCTGCGCTCCAAGATCGTCGACCCGCAGGGCTCGTCCGCGTATTCGGGCATGCCCCAGGACTTCGGCGAGCGGATGACCGCGGCCGAGCTCGACGCATTGGTGGAGTTCCTGCTGAGCACATAGGCTCTCTCGCCGTGCCCGTCGACGTCGCCGTCCCGCGACCCGCCGCGCTGCCGCTGCCCGGCGGCCGCGACGGCGCGACCGTCCGTGTGAATCCGCTGCTGACGGCCGAGATCAAGGCTCCACCGGGCTTCTTTCAGCGCAAGTGGGGGCCGCTGGGCATCGGGATGCTGCGGAACCTGTCGCTCGTGCCCCCGAGTGCATGGCAATGGGTGCCGGTCCCGGCGTTCCTGGTCGAGCACCCCGAGGCGGGCCCGGTCCTGATCGACACCGGCCTGCATCCGAGCGTCGCCGTCAACGGCCGCGGCAACCTCGGCCCGTTCGGGATCGTGCAGCAGATGCGGATGGAGGAAGGCTGGTCGGTCCGCGACCGGCTGCGCGAGCGCGCCATCGACCTCGCCGACGTGGGCGTCGTCGTGATCACGCACCTGCACGTCGACCACGTCAGCGCCGTGGAGGACCTGCCCGATGCCACGTTCGTCGTCGACGGGCGCGAGTGGAAGGCCGCCTGCGAAGGCGGGCTGCTGCAGGGCTATCGCCATCAACTGTTCGACCACGCGCTTGACTGGCGCACGCTGGACTTCGCGGCAGTCGGCGTCGACTCGTTCGCGAGCTTCGGCTGGAGCTACGACCTGTTCGGCGACGGCTCGGTCCGGGTGCTGTCGACCCCCGGCCACTCGGCGGGGCACTGCTCCGTGCTGCTGCGGCTGTCGGACAACCGCGAGCTGCTCGTGACCGGCGACGCCGCCTACTCGTTGCGCACCGTGCGAGACGACCTGCTGCCGATGTTCTGCGCCGACGTCCACCTCTACCGCCGCTCGCTCGGCGAGATCCGGCGCTACATGGACCTGACCCCCGACGCGGTCGTGATCGCAGGCCATGACGCCGAGGAATGGTCGAAGCTCGAGCCGGTCTACGACTGAGCGACCGCAACCTCGGGCAGACGAGCGGAGTTAACGACGCTATGCGCCGCTTCCTGCGACTGGTCCTCCCCACCGCCACCCTCCTGCTCGCCGCTCCGGCCGCGGCGGATGCCCGCGTGGTCGTCGTCGCCTCCGGTGACGGGTTCGCGACCCTGACCGACGTCTCGACGAACCAGGTCGCGGCGCGCATCCCGGTCGGCGGGCGCAGCCGCGGCGCGATCGCCGCGCCCGACGGATCGCGGGCGTACGTGGCGGCCGGGACGCGGGTGGTCGCGATCGACCTCGCCTCACGCACGATCACCGCCGCCGTGCAGCTCGCCTCGCCGCCAACTTCGCTGGCGATCTCGCGCGACGGATTCCGGCTCTACGCCGGCCGGCGCGGCGCGGTCGAGGTGATCGACACGTCCTCCTTCACCGCGATCGCCGTGATGCCCCTCGGTCGCGACGTCGCGGGCCCGCTCGCCGTCGCCGGCGACGGGACGCGCGCGGTCGTGCTGCTCGGCCCGAAGCGCGTCGGGATCCTCGACCTCGTCGGCTACCGGCTCCGGCGCCGCGTGAAGCTGGCGGGCGCGACCGGCGTGGCGTTCGCACCGGTCGGCCCGAACGCACGGGTCGCCGTCGGCGCCACGCGCCGGCGACAGGCGCGGCTCGTCACGCTGAACACGGCGACGGGCTCGGTGCGCGACGCGATCGGCCTCGGTCGCGGGATCGGCGGCGGCGTCGCGGTCACACCGGACGGCCGGCGCGCCGTCGTCGGCGCCGCGAAGGGAAGCCGCGTGACGACGATCGTCGACCTGCGCGGCCGGCGCCAGGTCGCGCGCGTTCGCACCGGCGAGGGCCCGGGCGTGCCGACCGTGTCTCCGGAGGGCCCGCGGATCTACGTGGCCGATCGCGTGGCGGGCACCGTGTCGGTGCTGAGCGCGCTGTCGTTCAAGCGCATCAAGGTCCAGCAGCTCCCTGCGCCGGCGCGGCCGCTCGCGCTCGACGTGCAGCCCGGGATCGCGACGATCATGGGCACCGAGGGGCCCGACTCGATCACCGGCACCCGCGGGCAGGACCGGATCCTCGGCCTCGGCGGCGACGACATGCTGCGCGGCGGCCGCTCCAGCGACTTCCTCGACGGGGGGCCCGGCAACGACGTGCTCGACGGCGGGTCCTCGGACGACATCCTCGCCGGCGGCGACGGCGACGACCGCATGACGGCGCAGGCCGGCAACGACCAGCTCGCCGGCGGGGCGGGCAACGACCAGTTCCTGCACGGCGGGACCGGCAACGACAAGCTCGACGGCGGCGACGGCGACGACTTCCTCGACGGCGGCGACGGCGACGACACGATCACCGGCGGCGTCGGGAACGACAAGATCGACGAGGCCGGCCTCGGCAACGACAAGCTGCTCGACGGCGGGCTGGGCGACGACTTCATCGACGGCAATCGCGGCAGCGACCGCATCGTCGGCGGCGAGGGCAACGACACGCTGCTCGGCGGGTCGGGCTCGGAGTCGATCGACGGCGGCACGGGCGACGACACCATCGACGGCGGCACGGGTGGCGACAGGCTCTACGGCCGCGACGGCGCCGACACCGTCAAGGGCGACAGCGGGCGCGACAGCATCTACGGCTCGCGCGGCGACGACACGCTCGACGCGGGCTCCGGCGACGACTACGTCTCGGGCTCCTTCGGCGCGGACGAGATCATCGCCGGGCCCGGCGAGGACGAGGTCCTTGGCGGCACGGGCAACGACCAGATCCGGGCGGCGGACACGAACTCCGACGACGTCGACTGCGGCTCGGGCCGCGACACGGTCTACGTGGAGATCGACGCGCCCGACCGCGACACGCTGCGCAATTGCGAGACCGTGGTGCGGGTGCCCGCCGAGCCCGCGAGCGACGCGCCCAACTCGGCGTCGAACATCTTCGGGACGCCGGGCAACGACGTGCTGGCCGGGACGCCCGGCGACGACTCGCTGTTCGGCGGCGACGGAGCCGACGAGCTGTTCGGCAACGACGGCAACGACTACGTCGACGGCGAGAACGGCAACGACGTGCTGCACGGCGGCAACGGCGACGACGAGCTCCACGGCCGCGGCGACAACGACCTGATCCTCGGCAACGAGGGCAACGACGACATCACCGGCGACCGCGGCAACGACACGATCAACGGCGAGGGCGGCAACGACACGATCA
>WUUC01240553.1_pt1 | contig 14148 bp, 9 predicted proteins | sample 6278441 | NCBI WGS metagenome assembly WUUC01 (sample SAMN13675441, study PRJNA597444) | soil metagenome | isolation source: soil | place: USA: Washington | collected 2017-10
CGTTCGCGTAAAGCTTGTCGAGCTGCTCGTCCAGTATCGCGTAACGAAACGGCATTGCTGAAAATTTCTCCCAAATGGATTCAAGTGATGTTATAGTCTCTCCGTTCACGTCGGTCACCCGTACTAACATGTCTCCGAAGTAATTTCCGTAAGTGAGCACCACCGGCTTTACCGGATCGTGAAGAGATTCGGCGTGATAGTCATCGATCAACCCGATCACCTTGCCACGTCCCATGATCTCCGTTGTCCCCGGGGCGAACACTTCAAGGCGCCGCCCGATAGCGTCGTCGTTCCAACCAAGCTCGATGGCTGCCTTACGGTTGATCAGGAACAGCATCAGCGAATCGTGCTCGTCCTCCACCGATAAATTACGGCCAGCGAGCAATTTTACCTTCATAGTCTGAAGGAAGTCCGGGTCACAAAAAGTGAAAGGAAGCATAATCGGTTTCTCGTATGATCCACCCTCAGGCACAAAACGCCAGCCGCTGTATCCCTTGCCCGGTGGTTCAGCGCCAGCCATGTCGACAACAGCCGCGTTCTTCTTGAACTCCTCTTTTAAAGAATGATAGCTCACATTATCGTTGATCTCGATCGACACCACGTTTTCCTTATCGAAACCAAGGTCCTTATTCCTGAAGAAATCAATCTGGCTGCTCACCACGAACGAAAACACGAGTAGCACGAATGAAAAACACACCTGCAACCCGATCAGCAGGTTCCTGAAACGATTGGTGGCCCGTCCGCTCCGGTAGTCTCTCAGCAAAAGCATGTTCGAAGGACGCGACGCAAATCGTATGGCCGGCCGGGCTATCGCCGCAAGAGAGATTGTCAGGACGAGGATAAAAGTCAGGCCGATCAGCGTCAGGTTAGTCGACGTCCAAAGGCGGAGGTGTTTGTCGACAACCAGGTTGAACTGGGGCATAAAGATCGCGCAGCAAACAACTGCTATCATAAAAGATACTATACCGCCAAGAAGACTCTCGATCGAAAGTTGCGTGACAAGCCTGCTTGAGTTCTGTCCCAGGAACTTACGGATCCCGACTTCCTTGATCCGGCTGCTGATCTTGAAATAAGAAAGGTTGATAAGATTGATCGAAGAAACGATCATGATCACGATCGCTACCACCGAGAAAAGCTTGATGTACAAGATGTCGCCGTTGGGCTCCAGCTCCGAATCGTTGTGCGAAGTAAGGTGAATGTCGCCGAGCCTTTGTAGCTCGAAATGTCCACCGCGAAGCCGTTCGGGGAAGTATTTATTCACGAAAGCCGGAAGTTTAGCCGATAGCATTTCGTGGCCGCCGGGTTGATTGAGCAACAGGTACGTATACGCGCCGATCCAGAACCATTTGTGCTCCCGCCCCTCTACACCAGTTTCATTTTTCCAGATGTTCAGTTGAAACTGTAGCGGCACCAGTACGTCAAACTTCAGATGCGACCGGACGTCGATGTCCTGCATGATGCCCGCCACCCTGACCGTCTGTCCTTTGATCGTCATCTCTTTACCCGTCGCGTTGTTCGTCCCGAAGTACCTGACCGAAGCCCTCTCGCTGAGGATGACATTCGAAGGCTCATTTAAAATGGTTCCCGGATCGCCATGGAGGAGTGAAAAAGAAAACACTTTGAAGAAATTTTTGTCGGCGAGGAGGATGTTCTCGCTGAACTTCTTTTCATCCACCTCAAGGAGGGTCTGTGACTTAAGCAACCTTACGGCCTGATCGATCTCGGGGAATTCATTCTGAAGAGCTTTTGCCGCCGGGAATTGGGAAGTAGCCAGATCAAAGTCTGTCTCGCTGATGCGGATGTGCGTCGTTACACGGAATATCCGGTCCCGGTTCACATGCATGCTGTCGTACGACAACTCGTCGGCGATAAACATGGTCATAAAAAGGAACGATGCGAGGCTGAGTGCCAGTCCGAAAATCGACACCAAGTAATAGCTCTTGTCTTTCCGTATCAGCCTGCCGAAGAACATGAATGCATGAAGGACCTGGCTTGTCGCCGAACCCGTTTCTTCTTTTCTAACAGCCGCAAGCTTCAGGAAACCCAGCCCTTCCACGATGTACAATACATTTGCACGCCAGGCCGGCATGCCTTTGTCGATGTTTAGGGTGTACTTTTCCTCCAGGTCGCCCAAAGACCCTTCGAGGATCCTTTCATCAAGAAACCCCGAAAGAAATTTCCTTAGCCAGCGCGGCGGCTGTTTCCCCGGCGAGGTCATGACATACTGATATTGAAGGCGGCTTTAGGGACGGCTTTCCATAGATCATTTCTCATCTCCCTGGCATTGGCCAGTGTTTTCTGTCCGGCCTTCGTGACGCGGAACAAAAGTTTTCGCCTTCCTCCCCTTTCGTTCGTGGCGCCATCGAGACGTGACTCGAGAAATCCTTTTTCTTCCAGACGGTGAAGGGCGACGTGTATCGTACTCAGTGTGGCTTTGCGGTCGCAGCGTTTTTCGAGCTCCTCCTGTATGGCTACACCATAGGCGTCGTCGAACAAGATGCCGACAACCAACAGGACTATTTCTTCAAGCTCGCCAAGGTTTGTTCCTTTCATAAGGTCGGATTTATGACCTTAAAGGTAATTATTAGTTTCGTATTTGTCGAATACCACTAGTAATAAACAACCTGGCAATCGGGGTGTGCCTGGCGAAACTTATCCATCTGCCGGGCAGATATATTGGTGTTGTATGCTTTAATGGTCTTCAAAGGCAGATCAAAAACACCATCCAGCTTTCCAACGGATGTATTGGAGCAATCGAGGTATTCCAGAAAGCTGAGCAGCTCCAGGGCATCCAGTTTTCTTACCTCGGTACCGGCGAAACTCAGCTTGGCAAGATTACTCATCTTCGCGATCGGCTTAAGATCTGTGATGGGTGTATTGGAAATGTCGAGGTCATGAAGATCAGGCAGTGCACCGATACCATCCAGTGTTTTCAGCGGCGAGTTTGTAATGTGGAGCGAACGAATCGATAGATTCGACAATGTAGACAGGTCTGTGATTGCCGTTCCGGAAACATTCAGCTCTTCGAGTCGCACGAATTCACCCAGTGAAGCCAGCTCACTTACCGGCGCATCGCCAATGTTCAGGGCACGCTGTTCTATCAGTTGGTGCAACACCTCGCGCGTCGGCTTGTCGCCAACATTCACAGTTTTCTGTAACGCCGTCTTCCACTCGGGAGCAAGGCGGCCCCACCATCTCTCTACGTGATAGGTCTTGTACACCAAAAGGCATTTCGGATTCTTCGCAAGGAAGTCCGACGCATGGATGTCATGCAACCCCGTGTCGTCGGCGTAAATGGTCGTAATTGATTTCACGGAAGACAATGGCTCGATATCCTGGACTTTGGTCCGGTCGGCTTTCAAAGTCTGCAATTGTGCGAACTTGCTTAGCACGGAAATGTCACTCACCTCCGTGTCGCTGATGTCCAGGAATTTCACTTCCCGGTGATCCTTCAGGGCGGCCAGATCTTTGATCCCCGTTTTACTTGCAAGGACAACTTTTAGTTTGGGCAACCTTTTAAGCGGTTCCAGATCGGTGATATAAGCGTTGCCTTTAAGATCGATAGAATCGCGGTTCGCGAGGAGCGCCAGCTGATCCTTCGAAGGGATCATCCCCTCTTTGCTCTCGAGATATAAAATATTTTGCCACTCCTTTGAAAGTTTTTCCCACCATGCCTGCAGGTCCTTCGAATCGAAGACCACCAATGTACCCGGCTTGGCAGCCATAAATGAATCGGCGGTCTCTTGACGGATCGGTGTATGGTCGCAGTAAACCTTCTGAAGCTTCGGAAGGGCTTTCAATGGTTCGAGGGCCGGCACGGCCGTGTAGTTGATACTGAGGATCGAAAGGTCGGTCAGTTGTGCTGCCGGCGCGAGGTTAGTGACTTTGGTACTGTCGATACTCAATTCAGAAAGCGCTTTAAGACCAGCGATCGGTGTCAGGTCCGATACTTCTGTTGACGATACGTCGAGTACCTGCAGGGCCGCCAGGTTCTGGAATGGCGTCAGTGACTGAAGTCCCGTACTGCCTGCGTCGACGTTCGTGACTGTGGTGAGGTCCAGGAGCGCCGTGAAATCACCAATCTTCGTGTTGCTCACATCGAGATGGACAAGGGCCGGCATCTTCTTCACAACCGAAATATCCGCCACACCAGACCGTTCGGCATTTAGTGTGGTGATCTTACTCGCATACTTCAGCATAGAGATATCGGTAACTCCCGAGTTCGACACGTCGACCTCAACCAATTCCGTGAGGTTACGGATGGGATTCAGGTCCGTGATTGTTGTACCGCTCAAATTCAGCTTCTGCAAATTGGTGAGCCTGGTGAGGGGCTCGATGTTCTGGATATACTGGTTGTTGCTGAGGTCGATGTCAGTGATAGCCGACATCTGCCGTATATCCGACAGGCTAACGCTGTCCGTCTTTCCCGTCAGTTTCCTGAAGAAGCTTTGCCACTCGAATGACATTTCACTCCACCAGTTGATCATTGCCTGCTTCTCGTCGAAGCCCTTGGTGTACATACTTACGATCTTAAGATCCTGCGTAACCGGGTCGTAGTTGAGCTCGATGAATCTCGGAGAGTTGTTATTGACCGTCTCGCCTTCTGCCGATGTTCCTGCAAGATTTCGCGTTGTCGAGACTTTATAGAATTTCTTTCCGTCCACCTCACCGGTTTCAACCCGTTCGACCTCGAAAGTGAATTTCACGTCGCTGAAAAAGAAATCGACGTCCTTCAGATAAGCGGGCACGTCTTTGTTGGTGATCACATTCCGTGTTGCGTCGAGGTCGTCCTCGATCTGTACTTTGGCATCCCGGAATATCTTCGAATAACTTTCAGTGATCACGACTTCCTTGTCGCGCGCCGATGTTTCCTGGCTGCCGAGTGTATTCAGCACGAATTGGAGAAATGCGACGATGTCGCGAACACGCTTTTCGTCGTCAGAACCTTCTGCTATCGCGGGCTCATTGGCCAGTTGTTTTTTCGGCTCCTTTTTTACCTGAGAGTCTGATTTGGGCGCACCCTTAGCCGGAGTCTTCGACTTGGGTGTTGTTTTTGTGGTCTTCGTGGTCTTAGCCGGCTGTTTGGCGGGTTTCTTCTTCTGCGTTTGTGCGTCAGCAGAAAAACCCAACAGCAGAACAAGAGAAAGACCGATCAGTAAGAGTTTACGGATTCTCATGATAGATAAACTTTCGCAACGCTTCCTTATCGCGGTCGTCATTGATCTTTACAAGATTCGATATCAGCCAACCCGTGTTATAGCCGGGCCTGTTGAAATCAGCCAGCTCGAAATACCAACCTTTGATCTGGAAGAAGTGAAACTTCACGTCGTCCACATGTTTGAATTTCATGTTGCCCCGCTTCACTTCGTAAAGGAACAACGTGAGATAGTCAGGCACAAAAGTTTTCGACGCGAATTGTGCCACACTGTCGACATTCATGAAAGCTTTGCGGAGATTCATGAAATCGAGCTCATGGCTCATGGGATGAAGGAACTGGCCGACTTTGGTGGTATCCCGCTTGAAATACACCGAGAATCCGTCGGAATAGACTTTATTGATGGTCCACTTGTAGCCCAAATGATCGGGCTCAAGCTGCATGAATAATGTAACGGGCTGATCCTTGCCTAAAACCGTAAATGTAGTTTGAACTTCGGCAACCCATCCCAGGCCGTGGAAATCGAGTACACCGGGTTCGCCTTTGTCCAGGACGTCTTTGGCAAACTGAACTTTCAGGTCGTTGGAAAAACTCCGGTTGCCTTCATCGAAGAGCATGGTGAGATATTTCTTTCGAAGCCTGACATTGCGGTATTGCCGGTCGCCCGGATAATATCGGTCGCCTTTCTCGCTTTCCTCGCCATTGAATCTCCTGAAAAATTGGTTGACTTGCTTGGTCTGTGCGTACAGCTTGCTTTCGTCGTCCATGTCGTTGGCCAACTGGGCTTCAGCATGGATGGAGGCAAACAGGAGGGCGGCGAAAAAAGCCAGTCTCACAGATCTCATGCGCTCGTTTCGGTCACACGGATGTCTCCCAGCAACACATCCCAGAACTCGATGGTCCTTCCGGCGATCTGAGTCTTTTTACGCTCGACGTAAATGGTAATGTCTTTCTTTGTGGTATCCTTATATTTCAAGCCATCGTCAGACTCACCTTCGAAACGTTGATAGATTGTAACCACACCAACGTAACGGCCGTCAGGCTGTCGTTCGAGGTCGCTGATGTAATGTATGTCATACCACTTGATGCTGACGCGGTCGTAGTTGAGCGCCATCAGTCTTTCGAAATACTTCCTGACCTTGTAGTAGCTCACGTCCTTGCTCGTAATGGATGACACGCCCATTTCACTTCCCGGGACAAACAGCTCTTCGGCGCGATCCATAACGCGGGTTGCTTCGGAGTAGGGAGTTTTCTTGTTACCGATGATACTGATGTATTTACTGAGGTCGCGTACTTTTTCGAGAGCTAATGAGTCGATAGCCTGTTTCCTTTGCGGGCTGATGTCGGCCGTTTGCGCTGAAAGACTGGCGGCAACGAAGCCGACGAGCAGTATGGTGAGGCAATGTTTAATGCGAAGCATATTCTGGTATTTTAATTTTGTTTATTTCTTTCTCGAGAGTTCTACTTCAGTGATCTTCCCCGCGCTGTCGAACTTGATATCCGTTATCGAATTAAGATTTTTCTTCTGGTCTTTGAGATAGTTGAGATAGTCCTGGATGGTCGTCGGTTTGTCGTAGTCCTTCGAGCCGTTTTCCTCGCTGATGACTATCAGGACGGGTGTCTGCGCTGACGAGAACAGTGCGAGCGCTTCGCTGATGCTGCTGTTTGCAGATGAAACATTGCCCGATCCGGCGATGGCATTGAAATACTGATCGAGTCTTGCTGCCGGCGTTGCGTTTGCGGCTTTACGCTTGGCTTCTTCCTCGGACTCGGCCCTCGCTCTGGCTTCGTCGTCGGCCTTTCTGCGAGCTTCCTCTTCATCCCTCTGTTTTTTCGAGGCAGCTTCCTGTTCAAGGCGGGCTTTCTCGGCGGCTTGAGCCTCCATTGCCTTTTTCTTGCTTTTACAGCCGGTTGCTATGAGAAGACCGCATAACAGAACGGTGACAAATAATCTTGGCAAACGTGAAATCATCGTGTTTAATGTTTTTGTGTGATTGAGAATATCATTCCTGAGTAAATTTTTATGCCACTCTGGAAATCGTCGGGATAACGCCGCTAACTACAAATTATGCACCAGACTTGTTGAGAAAACTCTACAACGGGGACTTAATGCCCATTAAAAGTTGATTTTCTCGTTCAATTGACGGCACCGTGAGCCTTCGGTGTCGTCAAGAACTTTCCTGTGTTCTGGTTATCCAATTGGGTGGCCAACCGGCCGTTCGGCCTCTTCCTCCATCGCATCCAGGAGGGTGAAAAGGCCATCGAGATCGATCATCAGATCCCGAAGGTATTCCGCTTCGGCGGAACCATCGTACATCAAAAACTCGAGGAGCATCGACCGCAGGTTGCGGCTTAAACGCCTCGCCGGATGATATTCATAAAATCGTTCAAACTGTTCGAGCAGCCCCTGACTGATCATGGCGCGCGGGGCGTCATTCACAAGGTCTTCGACTACAAGATTGTCTTCCGCAACAACGTCCTGAGCAGACTGTCGCTCAGGATCATGTTCAAGTCCCTTTTTCTTCTTCATGACGAAAATTCAGTTTCAGTGATAGTTTCATTTTAGAAAAGGAACATATCCGCTCCATAGCTCACAGACTGCCCCTGAATTTTTCTTAAGAAAGCTGACGGCCAGCGTTTCGGCCGCGCGATTAATGACCTGCCCCTCCCCGGCGTTTCTTTATCGTTTTAGAAGTTTTCGTTGCCTTGTACCGTATTCGCTTTTCCGCTGCGATAATTGCTTCGATGGCGAGATCCTCGTTTTGCAATTCATAGATCACCCGCTCACTCAGATACAATACCAGTAGCGTATCCGCATTCTCCTGCAGGATCTTTGCAAGGTCGACTACCTGTTCACGCGTGGCTCTTTTGGTCCCGCTCTCAACCCTGCTCAGAAAAGAAGGATCCACCTTCAACGCAGCTGCTACTTCCCTCAGTAACAAACCCTTTTTTTCTCTGGCTTCACGGATGGTCTCCCCAAATGTTTTCATTTTCCCGAAATGTACATGACTAAATTGGTCAACAAATAAACTACACTACCAAGCGGTTGTCAAGTATTATTTTAATTTTTTTTAAAAATCAGAATCCGTCTTCATCCATTTTCCTGGCCTTCGCGGGTTTGGCCTGGTTGATCCGGTAGCTTATGGTGAGATTGAATTGACGTCTCCGTCCCTGGAAATTTCCCGAGGTGTAAAAATTCTCTCCTGTCGTGATCGATCTCACGCGGCGGGAATTAAATATGTCCAGTACATTGACGTTGATGTTACCCTTACCCTTCCAAACTTCTTTACTCAACGCGAAGTCAGCGTAGGCGAGTGCCTTCCGCCTGCCCTGAGCTGTTTTTTGCGGTGCCTCGAAGTTAGCTCGCAGCTGGAGATCGATTTTGTAGGGAAGTGTGAATCTGGATGACTGACGGGCGAACCAGCTGTAGGTCGATGCCTGGTACGTAGATACGATGTTGCTTCCGTCTATATCGGCGTGGAAGAAGTTGAAGTTGAAATCCACTTTCCACCACTTAACGGGCGCAAGGGCGCTGGTGAATTCCACACCGTAGGCGATTTCGGAGCGCAGGTTCTGGGGTAATGTGATTGCATTGCCTTCGTCATCGACGGTCCGGATCCGCTCGATCTTGTCGGTTGTGTTGCGGCCGTAGATAGACGATGTCAGTGAGCCATTTTCGAAGTATTTGATATGGCCGATTTCGAAAACGTCGCTGAATTCGGGGTTAAGATTCGGATTTCCGCTGAAATAATTCCGACTGTCGGAGAAGGTCATGAACGGGCTGAGGTCATTATAAAATGGCCGGCGTACTCTCCGGCTGTAGCTCAGCTGAATATCGTTTTCTTTCGGAAGGTCGTATGTGACGTGAACACTGGGAAAGAGATTTGAGTACTTCCGTGGATTGATCTCCTGTGTTTTTTCCAGGGTAGTCTTGACGTCTGTCCATTCGGCGCGAAGGCCAGCCTGGTATGAGAACTTGCCGGTCTTGTTGCCGAGGATGCCATAGGCAGCATGGATATTCTCATCATAATAGAAGATGTTGTCAAGACCCGGAAGGGCTTCGAAGCTGTCGTCGTCCTGTTGCTGGTCCACGAGGTAGTCGTTGACCATCTTTCTGAAGCTGGTGCGGACGCCGGTCTCGACCTTGCCCTCCTTGCCGAGGGGTTTGATATAGTCAAGCTGAAACAATAGCTGTTTTTCGCTTTCATCGTTGAATGAACGTTGAAGAAGGCTCTTCGAGGGATCGAAGGTCATATCGGGGTTGAAGTAATCCTGGGTGAAGCGCTGGCTGGAGCTCTCCCAGTTATCGAGAAACTTGGCTTCGGCGATAAGGTCGTGGCCTTTGGTGGTGAATGACTTCTTATAAATGAGTGAATATTCGGAGTTTGGTTCGGTCTCGTCTTCATCCTGGCGCCGCATGATCATGTCGGTCAGGTTTGACTCGTTGAACAGATAGTCCTTGTAAACGATATCGGTAATACGATTGACGTCGCTGCGACGGAAGAGGTACGAGGCGGTGAGGATACTTTTTTCTGTAAAGAATATATCGAGACCACCGCGGATGTTGTTGTTAAATCCTGTGATCGTTGCGTCGTTGGTCTGCCGTAAATAAAATGTGGTGTCCCCGCTATAGCGTTCCTGGTATTGTGATCCGCGGCTGGGCTGGATGCGATAGGCGATCGTGTAGTTGATGAAGAAATTGATCTTGTTGCGCCGGTAGTTCAGGTTTGCCGCGGCACCCATGTTGATAGGATAGCCGGTGATCACGTCGATGGCGGCGTTGAAGCCCTGGTTTCTGTCTTTCTTCAACACAATATTGATAACGCCGGCCATACCTTCGGCTTCGTACCGGGCGGAGGGGTTGGTAATGACTTCCACCCTTTCGATCATGCTGCCCTGCAGTTGCTGGAGGCCGCCGGAGCCGTTAAAGCTCACCAGCCCAGAGGGTTTTCCATCGATGAGGATCCTGACGTTGTCGCTGCCCCGGAGCTTGACATTCCCGTCGGGGTCTACCGATACGGAGGGGACGTACGAGAGAATGTCGGCCGCGGTACCGCCGGTGTTAGCGAGATCTTTGCCTACGTTGAATATTCGCTTGTCGAGCGAGAGCTCCATGGAGCTTTTCTCACCCTGCACGACCACTTCATCGAGGATCGACTTACTGGTCTTCATAACCACGGTTCCGATGTCGACCGATGCGTTGGCAGCATGAACGTTGGAGATGACCAGGTCTTCGAACGAGATGAATGTTATCTTAATATAGTAGTCGCCCGGTGTTACGCTTACACGGAAGAGGCCCTTGGTATCGGTAACGGCGCCGGTGGTCAGCGATGAATCGGCCTGGCTGTATACGGCCACGTTGCTGTATGACATGGAGGCGCCGGCTTCATCTGCTACTTTCCCCTGAATGGTTGTCTGGCCCTGCGAAAAAACGGGGATTGAAAGTGTGATGGCGGTAATACACAATAATCGCCTGACTGGTGAGGTGAGGGCTGAAATCATTGTGGTAATATACCCCGTTTCTATTCGATTGGGGCGGAAATGTGGTTTCCAACGATTGCGCTCAATGCGACCGGTGAAAAAATTGTTAACTGGCGATAAGATATAGTTCCACAGAGGGGCGGGTTAGTTGAGTAGGGGTTTCCACAAACTTTAGTTGAAAATATAACCCCGATTCATTTTCTGTGAAAATTTCGGCATTCGGGGGTCTCGCCCAAGATTTGCAATCCAACGGGCGTAACACAATCAAAGCTTAGTTATGAAGATGGTGATGGTGAATTGGATGAGAGCGTTGGCGTTTGGATGTGCGGTTATATTGTTTATCTCTTGTGATGACTCAAATGAGCCCGTTGGTAAAGGAAATGTTCAGTTCGAACTTACCGATGCCCCATCGGACGACGCAAATGTTAGAAGTGTAATGGTAACAGTGACGGACATCAAGGTGGACGGCAAGTCTATCGGTGGTGTTGCGAAGACGACCCTTGATCTCAAGGCGTATATAGAAGGGAATACGAAGGTGCTGGCGATGGCCAGTCAATTTGATGCGAAGACGTACAATAACGTTTCCCTGGTACTTGATCTGGATACGGATGCGAGTGGAGCATCGCCTGGTTGTTATGTTCAGACTGTGGATGGTGTACGCTACAAGTTGAAGACTACGGCAGATGGAAAGACTGAGGTGGTAATAGGAAAGAGTTTTGAGGTAGCGAGCAACACGACGACGAAGGTGGTGATGGATTTTGATGTTCGTAAGGCGGTTGCTTACGATGCGGGTGAAACGGTGAAGTACAGGTTTGTTGGAGATAACGATCTGAATGCTTCTATAAGACTGGTGATTCGTGAGAAGGCTGGTGTGATCAAAGGAACGTATAATGAAAACCCGGGTCCTTCTGAGAAGGTGGTTGTTTACGCCTACAAGAAGGGCACGTTCAGTGCATCGACAGAAACCCAGCCACAGGGTGGAAATCAGACTTACTTCATCAACGCTGCGGGCAGCTCTGAGGTAAGGTCGGGTTTGAGTGGCAAAGAATTTACAATAGCATTCCTGGAAGACGGTGACTATGAGCTGTACTTCGCCGCGTATGAAGAAACTCCCTCGGGCAAAGCTTCATTCACAGGCCTGTTGCAGGCGGAAACGAGCGTAGATGGATCTGTAGGGAATAGAATAGCTGTCAGGGCCGGCGCCACAGTGGCGATCTCGACAGTTGTAAAGGGAATCCTGTAACGGGGTTGGCGAGTAGTCGAATCGAAAGGGGCAGAATTAGTCTGCCCCTTTTTTTTATTTGCCCTGTGTGTAGACTATAGTCTGCGTTACTATAGGATAAGTCGATCGATGGCTCGAGTGGTGAATGTTTACCGGACTGCTTCACGGGTAGTGGGATGGTGAGCTTCTTCATGAGGGCGAAACACCCGTAGTCTAAAGCCAGCCCTTCCATCCAAAGTAGTTTGTGTTCCACAACCGGAGTATTGCTTCGGCAGGGATCGCTTTGCCTTTCGTGGATTGGGTGCTGGTCATGTTCCACCACAAATCCATTGAAAAATGAAATTATTGAAATATGTATTGGTGTTGATAATTGCTATCAGCGCAGCGAGTTGCGTTGAAGAGCCGATCGGACCGCTGCAGGATGAGGATCTGCCCATCGTTCCGCCGCCGCCGAAACCTTGCGGCTGTTAGTAGTGAAAACACGATGAGTTTAAAAACGGTGAAGTCTTAAAAGGCCTCACCGTTTTTATTTAACTTTATTTTAAACTCGGCATTGCCATGAAACGTCTCCTTTGGCTTTGCATTTTCCAATCCGCTCTATTTGTATCTAATGCGCAATCCTCGTTAGACACGCTACGCATATTGCTTTCAAAAGCCAGAGCTGATGAGAATCTAAAAGGCGTTCAGGAATATTCCTCACAACTCGCATGGATTCTCTTTAATGACAAAAAATACGATAGTGCATTAAAATACTATAATGAAAGTCTCGCTACCATTGAACCATGGACGGAACTAGAACTGCAAGGCAATATTATGATTGGTCTTGGGGCGATTTACGGATCAAAAGGTAAATTCGATTCCTGTATTCTCTATTATCAGGCCTCCCTTAATAGATTTCTTTCGGCAAAGGATACCGCAAATGCATTAATTGTGGAGTCTAACCTGTCTATCGTCTACAAAAATGTCGGCTTGTACGAAGAGTCGTTAAGAGCGGCCTTGCACATCGTGTCCTCTCTGAAACCTTCTGATAACTCAATGCTGAAAGGTTCATGTTATAACACTATCGGGTCGATCTATGTGCGGACAAAAGATTTTTCCAAAGCACTTGAATACTACTATCTCGCACTCGAAAATAGAAATATCAACAATCAACTACCAGACGTCGCTCGCATTTACAATAACATAGGTGAGCTATTTATCTTGATGAGGACGTATGATAGCGCTGACGTCAATCTGCAACGAGCAGCAGCCATCAAACGTGAGCTAAAAGACATGCAGGGCGTCGCAAGGACGGTGACCAACGTCGGAAAAGTGTCAATGCTGATGAAGGATTTTGAAAAGGCGTCCATCCAGCTAAATGAGGTGCTGACTATTCAAAATAATATTGACGATCCGATAGGAATGATCAAAACATTAAACACATTGGGCGAACTCAATATCCTCACCAGGCACCTGAATATTGCAGAATCAAATCTCAGGCAGGCTGAAGATATAATTCGACGCACCGGCACACCCGACTACCTTCTGGAAAACCTGGAATTGCACGTAAAGCTCGACAAAGAACGTCGTGACTTTGCAAATGGCATGGTACATCTCGAGCAATTGTCCGCAGTTCGCGATACCCTTCTGAACCAGGAAAAGAACCGAAGCATGCAAGCCATGCAGATCCGTTATGAAACGCAAAAGAAAGAGCAGCAGATCGCTATGCTCGAGCAGAACGAAGAGATCAATCAGGCCCGAATTAGAAATAACCAGATCTTGATTGGAACACTCGCCATGGGATTGATCCTGGTAACGGCCGTGGGCTTGCTTGCTTACATGAACTTTCGAAATGCACGAGCTGCGCGACAGCGGTTTGAGCTACTTCTTACAGATTCCCGACACAGGATCAAAAACTACCTGCAAACCCTCGCCAGCATCTTCCACCTTCAATCGAAACATTATACCGACCATAATATGGTCATGGAGGCCCGCGGCTCGGAAAGCCGTGTTCACGCGATGTCGTTGCTACACCAGAATTTTTATGCAGTAAGCCCTGGCCACACGATAGAACTGAAGCCATACGTCACGGGCCTGGTTAATCAGGTGGTGGATATCTACGGTTTCAGGAACAAGTCACTTTCATTGGATATAGACATTGACGAGATCCACCTCGACATCGATAAGGCGCTGCCTTTAAGTCTCATCATCCAGGAATTGGTCAGTAATGCTTTCAAATATGCATTCGGCAACGAACCACATCCCCGGTTGCTGGTATCGATCAGGCTAAACGCGGGTGATGACCTGATCA
>WUUC01132888.1_pt1 | contig 14147 bp, 7 predicted proteins | sample 6278441 | NCBI WGS metagenome assembly WUUC01 (sample SAMN13675441, study PRJNA597444) | soil metagenome | isolation source: soil | place: USA: Washington | collected 2017-10
CATGACTGTCGGTCACATACTGGCGCAGCAGTCCCGAATCGATGTTCACCATCACGTCGCGCTTTCCCGTTGCCTGAAAAAGATCTTCGCCCTTTTTAAGCATTAGTACTTTTCCCTTTGTACAAAAGTCCCGTAGCGCGTTGCGCTCCCCGATGTCCAAAGGCTCGAAATCATTGATCGTGTTGAAAAAGGAGCGCATACGCTGAAGGGGTAAACCTGAATGTAACAGAATTACACCACTTCAGCACAAAAACAGATTTCGGAAATATTTACTGTGACTCTATATATCAATCACGGGCAAGCTGGCCATCACCGTTCCGACATGATCCTGCCACGTTCGGTCTTGCCTTGCCCTACTATATTATAATAGAACATGCCCCCTACCTTGTTGCCATTCGAGTCGGTTCCATCCCACTTCACCTCGTGCTCACCCTGAGCAACTTCAGCATTCAATAACTCCGCCACGGGGGTACCCATCTTGTCGAAAATCATTACGCGTACAGGTGTGTTGTCCTGTTGCGCAGTAAATCGTATCGTCACCGATTCGTTGAATGGATTCGGATAAGCCATGGCCATGGCCGCAGGTGCCTCGGAAGTTTCTTGTGACCACGACAGCGGCCTTTCAGTCTGGTAATTGTAAGAACCGTCGTTCGTATAAGAATATATGTGGAAGTAATAGTGTGTTTCAGGTTGGAGTTGTACAATATGAAGTTCCGTGGCCATACCTACGCCCACCACAATCGTACTGCTGCCAATGAGGTTGCCCACGCTGTAGGCCGTACCGTCTGCCGGCGCACGGTTAGGCTGAACCGGGTTGTCTGCGCGCATCAAAGTAATATAGCCGTCAACACCAGGACTGGTGGATGGCGTAAAGGATACCGTCATACTGTTACCTGTTACTTCAGAAAAAACAATGTCGGTCGGTTGCGCGATGGGTTCCTCTAATGTTGTTGCCTGGCCGAGCAACGGATTTTCTGTGTCGTAGTCAAGATCGCTACCGTACGTAAACAACGCAAAATGATACGTTGTTGAAGAGGAAAGACCAACGATATAAAAATCAGTTGGTGTTGTGCTCTTGCCAACAACTATCGTACTGCTGCCGATCAGGTTCCCCACATTGTAAGTCTGCCCGTCAACGGGAATTCTGGTGGGATAAGGACTGCTGTTCGCACGCATCAACAGTAAATAACCTCCGGAAGGCTGTGCCGAGCCGGGAGTAAAACTTACTGTCAAGGAGGATGGCGTTAGATCAGCAAAAACCATATTCGTCGGATGCGATGATGTTTCACCCGAACATGGACCGTCGGCAACAATTTGCTCCGGTGTGGTCTCCGCTCCGTTGTTGCTGATCGTGATGTCAAGGTTGCCCCATGTGTTTTCAATCACTTCATAAAGTCCGCAAAACCGGTCCAGCACTTCGTTGTTCTGCACGTTGAGCTGCGGCGTTCCCTGTGCGCGGATCATCGTTAAAGACGACAGGCTATCAAGGTTGCCAAGCAGCGGATTATCTGAAATGGTAACCTCAACCGGGGAGATCGTGGTGGACCCCACCTCTTCCAAACTTCCAAGGTCATTCACGTTTCGCAGGTTCGCGTTCGCACGCACAAGCAACGAGGCGGGCATCGACCGCAAACTACGAATGCCCAGGTCTGTCAATGCAGCATTGTTCGCTGCGATAAAGCTATAAGGTCGTGTCTCCTCGTAGTAGGTCATCCGCGAATATCCAATAGTAGAAACATCCGACAACGCCTCCAGGGTTTGCAGGGTGTTGTTACCATCTATGAAGATCATCCCGGTCACCGTGTCGATCCCTTCCAGCCCCGCCAGGTTGCGGAGAGAGTCGGCCTCGGTGATCACTAAATCGCCGTTCACCGCAGTGATCTGATGCAAGGCACTAATGTCGCGCAACGCAAAGTTGCCGGTGAGTTCAATACCGTTGCGTTCGCCCGGACCGGGAGTAACGGTGCCGCCAGTAGTTTGAAAAGCATCGAGGCCGTTGAGCGATGTGAGATTAATGTTATGATAGAGGTACAGCCATGCGGCAGACTGCAGTGACTCGAGTCCCGACAAATCATTAAGGCCTGGATTATGAAGGATCCATACCTGCCCTCCCACGGTGGTGAGGCTGTTCAAACCTTGCAGGCTGGCGAGCGTTTGATTTGCATGGATCTGCAATCTTGTGGTTACTGTATGCAATGCGGGAAACGTGCCCAGGTTATTCAATGATTGATTGTTCACGATCAGCAGCCGGTCAGCATACTCAAGGTGCGGAAAGTCGGTCAGGGTGGTGAGCATTGGGTTTCCATCAATATTTAACGAGGATACCTTCCGGAGAGAAGAAAGCGCGGAAACATCGGCGAGTTTTGGATTTTCGCGTATTGATACAGTACTCAAAGTATCCAGGTTTAACCCATCCAGGGACGTGAATTGACTGTAAGAGATCGATACACTGGCGTACTGTAAGAAAGAAGTTTGTTCTAAAGCGGCGAGTGACGTGAGTAGCGGGTTACCGCCAATTCCTAAAAATCCTTCAATGGTACGCGGCCCGCTCAAAGCAGAAATATCGTTCAGCTTTGGATTGTTGCCGATGTCCAGCCTTGTGATCGTGGCAAGATTCTGCAGCCCGTCGAGGCTGGTGAGGTGAGGTTGCTGGCTAATGCTCATCCTTCCGGTGGATCTCAACCCGATAAGTCCGCTGATGTTTCTGAGCTCTCCGCTGAAAAACTCGACCGACAATGCCGATTCAAGATTTTCGAGACCATCCAGGTTGTGGAGACGCGAATTGGTTGAAATCGTGAAATTCCCACCAATGCGACGAAGGTTGCTCAACCCCGAAATATCGGTGAGCCAAACATTCCCGTTGATGCTGAAGTACCCGTTGATCTCCTCTATCATATAAAGACTGTCAAGGTTGGTGATGTCGCCGGTGGGGTACCCGAGAATAACAAAGTTACTCTGCAGTACGCTGCATCCATGCGTTGAAGGAAACGCATCAACCTGTGCCTGCGTGGTGAGCGTGATGGTGTGATCACATTGAGCAAACGAAGAAATGCTCCCCGCAATGATCGCGAAGAGGACGAGGTAAAGTCTACCAGCCATAAAACAAAAATTTTAGTTAAGTAAAGTTTGGGAAAGCGCCCACCCGCGGGAGGAAAGACATCACGGGAGAAATGATCATTAAAATTGGCAGAAGGGCTGCAGAATTTTCAATGACGGACATCGGCTCATTGGATGATTCATGCCGGTTGCCGGCCTCCTGATTTTCAGTCAACATCCTTAGCTCAGTAGTAGTAAATTGAGGGATCCATAGAAACCGCGCCGGTGTTTTGCATTCGAGGGCGGTTCGTAATGCGGATTGAAGCGAGCTACCTGATGATGAGGTCAAAAGGTTTTCGAGGGTGGCTTTTTTTCCCGGTTAGTGCTTTAAAGCCAGATAGCCGGTCACCGTTTTCTTGCCACTGGTAAATTCTATCTTATAATAGTAGGTACCAGAAGGCAGCAGGTCGTTGCCGTTTGTTTTCCCTGAGAACGCAACCGAACCATTGTTGTAGTTGGTTCCTTCCCACACGAGATCGCCCCAGCGGTTATAAATCGTGACACGATTGCGCCGGGTTTGTTCAAGCTCAACAATATGCTCTATCAAGAGTATATCGTTCTTGCCGTCGTTGTTGGGAGATACCGCGTTGTAAATTTTGATGTCGCCAAAGACTACGATCGTGACGACCTGCTGAACGCAAGACGAGTAAACATCACAGGCGCGGATGGTCACAGTCTCTGTTCCCGCAAACTTATTTCCATTGTAATCCACTACCAGATTGAAATTTCCATCGATAGACGCAACTGCACCACTAGAGGGTTGAGACAGTATAGTAATGGAAGACAAATCAATATTGGCGTCGCTGTCAGTAATCAGGGTTTGCAAATCCAACGTAACCGCTCCACCAATTTCTGTCGACACGGTGGAAGGTTCCATTTCAGGCGGACGATTGGTGGCACATCCTGGCGGCGAGATCGATGCGGTGACAGCTGTACGCGGGCTTTCGCATCCATTCACATTGACCGCAACAAAATACGTAGTACTTATAGCGAGTACCGGTGTGGTAAAAGAATCAAATGTCTGACCCTGAAACGGCGGGCCGCCCGTTGCCGAGGAATACCATCGATACTGACCTACCATGCCACCGGAGGCGCGGAGGGTAACGCTTCCCGGGCTGCATGAAATGGCATTGGTTGTTGTTGGAGCGGCCGGTATTGCGGTTAGTGTTGCAACCACAGCAGCGCGCGTACTTTCGCAAGTACCGTTATTGATGGAAACGTAGTAGGTCGTCGTTGTATCCAATATGGGAGTTCCAAAGGTGCTATTAATTTGTCCTGAAACAGAAAGGCCACCTGTAGAACTTGTGTACCACCGGTATTGCCCCGGTAATCCACCCGCGGCGCTAAGTACAACTGTTGAGGGTATGCAACCGAAACCACTGTTAGTTGTTGGTGCATTTGGCGGTGTATGGATCGTGGCCACAACTCCAGTTCGAGGCCCTTCACAACCATTGTTAAGTGCGACATAGTAAGTTGTTGTGTTAGATAACTCGGGAGTGACAAACAGGTGGCTCGTCTCGCCTACAATTGCAGTTCCACCAGATGGTGTAGTATACCAACGATATTGCCCCGCGTTACCTCCGGATGCCGTCAATGCTATCGCGGCGGGCATGCAAGCGGAACCACCTGTGACGCCTGGTGCTATTGGATTACTGATTGTTGCTGTCACCGCTGTTCGCGCGCTTACACAAGTTCCATTGTTGATCTCTACATAATAACTTGTTGTAAATGACAAAGGTGGTGTTTGGTAGACGTCGTTCGTCTGCCCGGCTATTGGAGTTCCCCCTGTAGACAACGTGTACCACCGGTATTGGCCGGGTAATCCTCCAGCAGCCGACAATGTGAAACTTCCTGGTACACACGATGACGTACCCGTTGTTGTTGGAGCCGTAGGTGGTGTGTTGATCGTTGCCACTACCGCGGTGCGTGCACCTTCGCAACCGTTGTTGATAGCGACGTGATAGGTCGTTGTGGCAGTGATTACCGGTGTTGTATATGAGGCATTTAATTCACCTGCAATTGCTGTTCCCCCACTAGCAACTGTATACCATCGGTACTGCCCAGGCGATGCGCCATTTGCTGTTAGTGTCAAAGTTGCAGGACCGCAGGAGGCAGATCCTGATGTAGTTGGTGATCCGGGCACATTATTGATAGTAGCTGTTACAGTTGATCGCCCCGTAACACAAGTACCATTTGTGACCGCCACATAGAAGGGAGTGGTGACAGATAGAACAGGCGTTGTAAACGTACTGTTGGTTTGTCCCGCGATCGGTGCACCACCGGTAGATGTTGTGTACCATAAGTATTGTCCGGGCGAAGCACCTGAAGCCGACAACGCAACGGTTCCTGGACCACACGATGAACCGGGAGTTACAGGGGGCGGGCTTGAGAAAGTGTTGATCACAAGGTTGGCTGTATTCGTAAATACATCGTCGATAGCGAATCCTGAAATACGACACCGATAGGTGCCTGCTGCAGTCAGGTTACCTGCTGTACTAACGGCCAGCGTCCCGGTTGTTGCTCCGCTGAAAGGACCACCGTTGTTAACATCGGTCCAAACGGCAGGACTTGTTTGGCGTTGCCAGCGGTAAGTGATGTTGGGATTGTTGATCGCAACCGCATTAAACGTTTGTGTAACACCTTCACAAACAGTTGCTGATGAAGGCTGAGTGGTAATGTTGACGGGAGGCATCAGCGTAACGTTATCCAAAAAGCCCGGACCCGAACCGCCGCCGGTTCGGTGCGTAGCATAAATCTCCAGTGTCACAAGATTGGATAGTACTGCCCTGATCTGCGCTTCAGTGGCGGGCGGCCCGGTCGCGCTATTGGTAGTCTTCCAGAAACCGGTATCGTCATTAAGCCGGATAGAGAAAGTTGTCCATGAGGTATTGGATGCAAAAGGTGTAGATGGATAATACCACAAAGACACCCCTGCATTGTTGGTCATAATAACTTCCGATACAACAAATGATGGAACAGCGGCAGATTGACGAACATCATATCGCAGCGTTCCATCGTAATAGGTATTCCGGTTTCCAAGAAATTTCGCTGGTGCCTGAAATGCATGTGCGTAGATCGTCCCGGCGCCGGTGACAATTGAGAATGACGAGGCTGAAATATTCCCGCCGGGGTTGCCTCCGGTTGTATTATAAGTCACCACACCAGTTAAAGAATTTGGCGCTGTCCAGCTCTCCGCATCCGTTGCAAAATCGCTAACAATTTGTGCGTTAAGAGTAACACAGAGTAAGAGGAGTGCAAATACTAAAAGAAATCCGCGCGAAGACAACCCCATGTTCAGGACCATTTTAAGGTCCGTAAAAATAAGGGTTTAAGACCGAAATCAGGCACCCATTCTTCAGGCAGTTTCACTCATAGCGCAACGATTTGACCGGGTTGGCCAGTGCGGCGCCAAGGCCTCGCGCAGCAACAACGAGGATCGTAAGACCGAAGACCGCCACGGAGGGAATAAAAAACATCCACCATGAGAGGTCGATATGATACACGAATGTTGACAACCAATTGGTGACGAACCAATAACTTAAGGGTAGTCCGGCAGCAAATGCGAGCAGCATCACCAGCACATATTCCCTGGCAAGCAGGTTAAGCAGGTGAATGGTTGAGGCACCAAGAACTTTCCTGATTCCGATTTCCTTATTGCGCTTTGCCACTGTAAGCGCAACGAGGCCCAATACGCCTGTGAGCACGATGATCATCATCAATACCGATCCGATTGCAGAAGCTTTCCTGAGACTCATTTCTGTTTTGTACTGTTGTTCAACACGCTCATCGGCAAACGACCCCATGAATGCGTCATTCGGGAAAGCCCTGCGCCATGCGCGTTCAATCTCCTGTATGGATGCAGGCAAATTTCCCGGAGCGACCTTAAATGAGTAAAAACGAAACACTAGCGCATCGCGCGTATGTGCGATCACAACAGGTCTTACTGCGTCATGAAACGTCGTGAAGTTAAAATCCTTCACCACCCCTACCACAGTGTGTTCCTGCACATCCAAGTCGCCAAGATGTATCTTGTCACCAACCCTCATTGACAACGCCTTTTGCGACGATTCATTGATCACTACTCCCAAAGGAATGAGCGAACCATTCTCATCAGTGAAGTACCGGCCTTCAACGATGGTTAGTCCGTACACATCGGCATAGTCCTCATCACTTGCAGTGAAGTCTGCATTGACCGCTTCTTCCACTGACTGTCCTACCCGCCGTACGTCGACCGAATTCATCCCCAGTTGAACTGCCGGAGATCCGATCGACAAAGAAACGGCTTGCACGGCAGGACATGCCACCAACTCGCGTTTGGCAACCTCTATTCTGGCCAGACCCTCGGCAGACCACAATCGTGGTGCAGATGTGACCACGTAGACGGACGTGCGATCGTACCCCAGGTCCTTACTGAGGAAGTAATCGATCTGCAAAGAAATGATGACAGCACTAGCAAGGATAAAAATGGAGATGCCGAACTGCAACCCTACCAATGAACGTGAAAATAAGATCGTACCGGAAACCGACTTGAATTTACCCTTCAGTGATTCAATTGTGCGTGCGGCAGAAAGATAGAATGCCGGATACGCGCCAGCGAGTAGCCCGATGAGAAAGATACCGGAGGCAATCACCAGCCAAAACCTAACGCTGAACATGAAGATCGAAGGCAATTCTGTACTCAGCATCACACCAAAATAGGAATGCAGCAATTCGTACGTCAGCAGACCGAGTAAACCTGCGATACACGCATAAACTGTCGACTCGAACATGCACTGGGTCATCACCTGTTGCCGTATGCCGCCGATGGCTTTTCGCACGCCTATCTCTTTCAGTCTTGTGAAAGAACTACTGATCGTGATATTGACAAAATTGGCGATAGCCATGAACAGGATAAAGGCCACTATCCATGACATCGAGACAATGAGGTTTCTTACCGAACCATGATTCGTCAATTGATAATAGTCGGCCAGTGGCTTCAAGACGATCTTGCTGGTTTCACTCACAGCAGGCGGTGCATCGCGATCGATTATGGCCTGCAACACCGCTGCTGTTTTTCCGGTTGTTGCAGTTTCGGTTGTTTTGATATAGGTGATGCCGGAGAAGTCCCAGCTGAATTCATCGATAAAACCTAATGAAAAATCTGCTTTGCTGGAAATTGGCAGAAAGATCTTCGCATCCATGTTCATGAAATCCGTGACGGAGTTTTTCTGCCCAGGCTCTGCAATTACCGCCCGGATCTCATAGCTTTTCAGCCCCTGGCCCTAGGTGGCTACTGATAGTGTTTTGCCAACAACATCAGTTGTACCAAAGAATTGTTCTGCCACGCTTTTGGCAACGATCATCGTGTTGGGTTGCAACAGAGCTGAGGCACCATCGCCTGCCAGCACCTCGAATCCAAAAATTGAAACAAACGACGGATCTCCGATCATGCTTTGTATGCGCAGGAACTTGTCGCCGCTCGAGTAGGTGACGTTGCGATCCCAGAAACGGTAATAGCCAGCAATCAGATCCGGATGCTGTTCAATTGCTTTTGGCATGAGTGGCATGGGAATAAAGAACTGTGGCCCATCAGACACCGGTATCGTCTCCAACAAATAGAGCTGGTCAACGTCTTTCAGGCTTTGGTTCACCGTTGACTCGGTCCATATAAACACACCCATCAATAAGGCAAATGAAATTCCGGCGGTGAGTCCGAGAACATTGATGGAAGAATGGAGGATATGCTTGCGCAGGTGGCGAAGCATAACGGTAAAGTAGTTTACAATCATGGCAATAGTGTAAACACAATTTAGCCCGACAATGCAGCTATATCAAGCGATATTGACACATGTGACGAAATTTTACAAGGTGAACACTCGTTCCTGTGTCTATCTTCGAAAAAACAGCTTTTCGCAATCGTATTCAACAGAAGGTCGCGAAGGGAAGATTTGGGAACTACGGTTTCGTGCTTTTCTCTCCAAACAGCAAGAAACCGGTTGAGAACATCTGTGTTGGAGTGTTGCTTTACATCATGGATACAAATTCACCCACGAACCGAACGTTTTCCAACCGTTGCCACCAAATAATTGTAGTACTCGTAGCGCTGATAGGCTTTCAGTCGCAAGCTCAAAATGATTCGCTTGAACGTGACCTGGTCATTACACCGCGGGTAAACTCCGCGGGTCATTTTCCATTCACCGGCGCATTGCTCAACAGACACGTCAATTTCGACGTTAACATTTTCTACGAACGGCGGAAAGTTGGGTTCTTCCTGTTTCAGTCCGTAGACCCGATCAACAGGCGCTCCTACGTCAACTACTTTCAACCAGGCGTCTTTAAACGGTTCGACTTCACTCCCAATTTCAGGATCAGAGTATTCTATGGCTATATTTTTTCGCAGACAATCGGCTTCAGAGACAAGGATTCGGATCACTATGCCGCGACAACAGGTTACTGGAATTTTGGTAAATGGGGAATAGAAAATACCGCATTGTTCTTCGATCTCACGCTGTCGGCAAAACTGGCGAACAGGTTGTTCATCAACTACACCTGGGAAAAATTCCGGTTCGATGCTTACGTGTGGCACCGATGGGCATTTGCCAACGGGTTTCATTCAACATCCGCAGCAGTCGCAATCAACTTCCCAAAGATCAACCTGGGCAAGAAAACTGCGATCACAACGGGCGTCAACTTCCAGGGGGCATTTGTCAAAACAAAAACCTGACTATGCGTTGAGAAGCGGATTGCTGGTGTCGGTGGCGATGCCCATCACGCTGTGATTAAAAATCTGCATACCAAGGCACGAAGACACAAAAAATTGTCAGCGAAAAAAATATTCCAAATAGCGCACTGAGCACTGGACAATCAATTCATTTGGACAGCTTCTTTTTGAATTAAAATGTCCTTGTGCTTCCGTGTCTTCGTGTGCTTATCTACTCCGACCGTAACGTTGTCGCGGGATTGATCAGCGCTGCTTTGATAGAATGGAAGCTAACGGTAAGAATGGCAATGCCAACCGGGATGGCCACAACCAAAAGATAAGTCCACCAGGAAATAGTCGTATGATAGGCAAAAGTCTGAAGCCATTCATTCATCGCATACCAGCCAATGGGTATCGCAACCAGTGTTGACACAATTACGAGTTTCGAAAAATTAGTCGTCAGGAGAAAAACAATACCGGCTACCTGTGCTCCGAGTACCTTACGAATGCCAATCTCCCTCACACGTTGCTGGATCATGAAAGTCGACAATCCAAACAATCCCATACACGCTATGAGGAACGAAAGTCCGGCGAAGACATAAAACACGGACTCCATCCGTTGTTCTGCCGCATACTGCTGGTTGAGTTGATCATCAATAAACACGTAATCCAATGGAACATCCGGAACCAATTTCGCCCATACATTGGTCAAGTGTTCAACACTCTCGCGAATGTGCGAGTTTTCAACACGCAATGAGATAAGGGATCCGGCGCCAACATGAGTGATCAGCAAAGGTTCCACCTTCTTGTGCAGACTTTCAAAATGAAAGTCTTTGACAACCCCAATCACGTAGCGTGTATTTTTTCCTTGTATGAACGGTTTACCAATGGCTGCTTCGGGAGTCGGCCATCCAAGCATCTTCACGGCCGCTTCATTAACGAGCGCAGAACCGGTTGAGTCAGACTTCCCTTTTTCGAAGGTGCGGCCTGTTATCAATTCCATACCATAGGTCTCAAAGTAATCTTCGTCAGCATTTAAACGGTAAATGCTGGTGGTCACCTCCTTACCAGTGTTGTCATGGGTTTGAATCCATCCATTGCCGAGACCGCCGATAATATTGCCGGAATGCCGTGACACTGCCTGCACGTAGTTGGCGGCCAGCAACTCATTGCGGATTGCCTGGTATCTACTTTGCACTTGTGTGTCGCCATTGAACCTGACGGTGATCACCGCATCACTGTTGTAACCGATCGGCATTTGCCTGATAAACGTCATCTGCTGATTGACGGCTACGATAGAGAACAACAACACTGTGGAAATAGCGAATTGGAGTACGACCAGGGTCTTCCTCGCCACCTGTCCACTTTGGTTGTGTGCAAATCTTCCCCTTAGGGCAGCAATAGGTTGAAATGAAGAAAGTATTACAGCCGGGTAAAATCCGGAGACGAACGAAACAAGGAAAACAAATCCCATGAGGATCGTTACCGTTGTTGCATTAAACGTCATGATGTAGGACTGTCCCATCCAGGACGAAAACAAAGGCAACACCACCTGAAGGACGCCCAAAGCAATAAGAACAGAAAATGCGGTAACGAGTAATGTTTCGGTAAAGAACTGGCGTATGAGTTGCTGACGACTTGCCCCCGCCACTTTCCTCAGAGAAATCTCCTTAGCGCGTTGCAACGCGGTGGCAGTCATCAGGTTGATGTAGTTGATACATGCCAGGAAAAGTATAAATACCGCTACAGCAAGAAATACCCTCACAGTTACAAGACTCCCATTGTTGGGAGCGTCGTAGCGTAACGAAGACTGGAGGTGTATATCGCGCACCGGTTGCATGAAGTACTGGTACGACATGTTATTGTTCTTCCATTCCTTTTCAGAAAAACGAGCGACTACGTCGTTGACCATATTTTCGACTTCAGGTTTCTTCGAAGCATCTATGATCTCAATGTAAGTATGAGGCCAACCGCCAGTCCACGCATTGCTGAAATCATCGTTAAAATTCTTAACAGCGTATTGATGAAGCCAGGCGTAAGGCACCAGAATATCAAATTGTATGTGTGAGTTCAGGGGAGCATCTTCGGTGATGCCTGCGACTGTCATTGGCTCATCATTCATTAGCAATGTTTTATTCATGGCGTTGTCGATACTGCCAAAATATTTTATTGCGGTTGCCTCATTGATCAAGATCTCTGTCGCATTTCTTAAGGCGGTGTGTGCCTGACCGCGCAGGATCTTAAATCCAAAAAAATTAAGAAAGCTGGAATCGACAATAATAACTCGTTTTTCAAAGAAAACTCTGTCTTCGAAGCGGACTTTGGCACCCGAATTGAAAATGCGGCACGCACTAACGATAGCTGGAATGTGATTGGGCAGTTGCGCGCCTAAAGCAACACCCGATGGTGCTTGCGAAAATGTTTCGCTCTCACTTGTGAATGTATTCCAAACGCGAAACTTGTTGTCGACACGTGGATGGAAACTATCAAACGACCATTCGCGTTCCGCCCAGATCACGATCAGCAAACAGGTGGCAACGCCGATCGAGATACCAGCAATATTGAGAGTTGTGGCCATCCTGTTTTTTACAAGGTGACGTATTGCTGTGCGGAAGGAAGTGGCAATCATAATAAGCGTTGGATTTCAGATAATGAACTACAAATCTCACGCAAACTTGTCCGGATCGAAGCATCGCTTCAAAAAAAGTCGATCGGCGCGTCGAAATCACATAAAAAAATCTTTTTGCCTGTCTTTCGTCCCTGCTATGACATAAGATTATCGTCCGGAATCGGGCGCGATGTCTTGATTGCGGACGCACCCCGCTCAAAAAGCCAGACTGGTGTGACACCGAAAGGAGCATCAGTTGCTTGCCAGCGAAGGTGCCCTTAATTTTAACAGCGGAAAGTTGCTCGATCAGGGAACAATTAAAGTAAGGTAGTTCCCTCCAGCGATCAGGCTTGTATTGGGCCACACGATATCAGGGTTACGTGCCCCTGGAATATTTCAGCGCGGTTGCCTAACTTCATGCAGATCCCACTCCTTTTTTTTATGAGCCGTACTGTTTGTGTTTTCGTATGCATGGTATTGCTGGGGTGCAGCGCCAAAGTCAGGACCACCGTAACGAACATGTATCCTACGCTGGACTACAATGCATCAGTACTTGTGCTGGGTTTAGAAGACCCGGTGCCGCTGGGTGCAAAGCCCGGAGGGACCGTGAAGGTTGGCGACTCTGGTTTATCAACAAATTGCGGTTACGAAGTCGTCATCGAAAAAGCGCGGGAAGAAGCCCGCAAAGCTGGTTGCAATATTGTTAAAATCACCGATCACAACCCGCCTGGTTTCAGCAGTTCTTGCGACCGGATAACAGCGTCGATCTATAGAGTAGATGACCTTTCCTCATTGCCTCAGGTTAAAACGGAAGAAAAACATGATGATTGGGATTATGCTATGCTATACATATACCGGCCCGGTGGAGTAGGTCCACTCGTTAGTTACGATGTGTACCTGGGCGATTCGGTAATATGGAGAGCAAAAAACAATTCCAAAACGGAAATCCGCATCAAAAAGAAAGGAATCAATTCCATCTGGGCAAAAACAGAATCGAAGGAAGAAGTTCCTGTCACGATCGAGTATGGGCGCGAATACTACCTGCGCTGCGGACTCTCGATGGGCATCATGGTGGGCCGGCCTACAATGACTTTGGTCGATTTTTCCACCGGCCGTGCCGGGTTCAATGCAACCAAATCAAAATGAAGCACTTATTGTGTAGTCTCATATTGGCTGGTTGCAGTTGGGCCAATGCAACTGCACAGGATCTTATCGTCACAAATATGGGTGACTCTATTAACTGCAGGATCACCAGGGCGAAACCTGACTTTATCTATTTTACATTTAATTATAAAGGTGAGATCAGGAAAACGTTATTGCCGGTGACCCAGGTCAAAACTCACGTGAAGAACTTTTTCGCGGAACCCGAGGTTCCAGCATTGGCAATTGCCGACGAAAAAGCGAGTGCCGGAGGATGGTTCGCGTGCCGCATAGGCTATGGCCGCCGCACCGCTCCGATACCAGCGAATGCCAGCACGCAGGTTAAAGACTACATCTCGAAACTAAAAAATGGGCTAAGCGTTGGTGTTAATGCAGGCTACTCGGTATCCGATGTTTTTGGTATTGGGTTGATTTATAATGGACTGTACTCCAGCGCCAGTACTTCAATAAATGGTGGCCAAAGTACGAGCGACAAGATCTGGATCAACTACCTGGGGCCGGTCTTCAGAACACGAAATGGAGAGAAAAACAAATTTACAATTGCATTTTCCATGGGGCTTATCGGCTATCACAATAATGCAAGAGGAAACACAAGGGAACTTA
>WUUC01161435.1_pt1 | contig 14146 bp, 9 predicted proteins | sample 6278441 | NCBI WGS metagenome assembly WUUC01 (sample SAMN13675441, study PRJNA597444) | soil metagenome | isolation source: soil | place: USA: Washington | collected 2017-10
GGTTTACGACATGCGTGGGTGAAGGATCCCGCGCACATCGAGGGAACGCGGGAGGAGGGCGGATTCTTACCGGTCGCCTTGGTCGTGGCCGGATCGGGGGCTGGGCTCGTCGTATCCGGTCAGCTCGACGTATCCATGGCCGCGGACCGCCAAGCCCCGGCGGGTCCCTTCAATCTCGACCGCTCCCTCCCAATACCGGAACGAAACGTCCAGCTCCTGATCCGCCAGGAGAGGGGTAACGGTCAGGTCCAGCTCCTCGGAGGGGACGCGCACGCGCCAGCGGGCGGGGTAGCGGGCCCCGCTGTCAGGGCTCTCCCAGGTGCCGAGGGTCTCCAGCGAGAAGTCCCGTAGAGAGAGAGTGCGGCTTTCGCCGCCGGGGCCGGCAATGCTGCCGCTGCTCGATGGATCGGGGCGCCCCTGGGCATCCCGCAGCTGATAGAGCATCAGGTCGGTGCCGTCGGAGAGCTGGAGGGCGAACCAGTCCCAGCCGACCTGCCCCTCACCGAGCGAGCTGGTGCTCCACTCGCGGTCCATCCAGGCGGAGCCCTGGACGGTGAAGCTCTCGCCGCCCACGCGGATCGTGCCCGCGGCCGGCATGCGGGTCAGCGAGTAGTAGTAGGACGCGTTCCCCGGTTCGGAGCTTTTGCGGCTCAGCCCCCGCTCTCCCTGGAGAACGGGCTGCTTGCCCTGCTCCAAGCGGAGATCGAGCGCGACATCGCCCTCGGCCGCCCGCAGACGCATCGGGAAGACCGGTCCGTCATCTCCGGCATTCGCCTGCGCCGACCAGTCCTCGACCCAGACCCGGAACGGCGTCGCCTCGATTCCGGCAAGCCCGACCGCGCCGCGGCTCCATCGCTCAAAGGAGTGGAAGCGCCCGCCCTCCTCACCCTCGACATTGCTCAGCGCGAAGTGGGCGAGCCAGGCCTGGCGGGTGGCCCAGGCGGAGCCCCGTTCGGGCATCTCCGGAGCGAGCGCCGAGCGGAAGAACGTGAGCTGGAACCCGAACCGCCGCCCCTCGGCCGTCGCGAGGTTGCCGGTGTAGTACCACCATTCCGTGCGGAACTCCGGATGTGGTCCATGGTCCGCCGGGAAGCTGAACGTGCGCGGCTCCATCGCCCGTGCGTAGCCCCGGTCGTCTCCCCCACGCAGGGCGCCGGCCACGGAGAGGGAGGCGGAGGGCTCGCGGGCGCGGTCACCGCAGGCTGTCAGGAGTGCGAAGAGAAGCAGGGCCGAGGAGGAGGAGCGGAAGGTCATCTCTCACTCCTCGCGCAGGGCCAGAGCCGGCGACGTCCGGGCCATCTTCCAGGCTGGATAGAGCCCAGCCAGGAGAGCGGCGGCGAGGGCGAGGAGGAGGGCCTGGAGGAGGATGACCGGGGCGACCTCCATGCGGATGGTCCAGCCGAACGAGCGGCGATTGATCACGAAGATCATGATCGCCGCCAGCGCCAAGCCCACCGGGATCGACAGCAGGCCGGCGGCCAGCCCCATGAGCCCGGTCTGCGAGGTCACCAGCTGCCAGACCTGACCGGGCGTCAGGCCGTTCGCCCGCAGTACCCCCAGCTCCCGCGCCCGCTCGAGCTGCAGCGCCATCAATGATGAGAGCACCCCGATGAAGGCGACCAGACCGGCGAGCAGCCGGAGCACGTCGGTGATGCGGAAGGTGCGGTCGAAGATCTCCATCGAGATCCGCTTGAGCGACTGGTTGGACTGCAGGATCAGCGCTTCGCCCCCCGCCGCGGCGCGCATCCGCTCGATCGCCCGGTCCGGGTCCGCCCCCGGCGCGAGGTCGACGGAGAAGCCGGAGAGCATCCGGTCGTTCCAGAACCGCTGATAGGTCTGCCCGCTCATCATCACCAGCCCCTGGTCCGAGGCGTAGTCCGAGTAGACCCCGACGATCCGGAACGTCCGCTCTCCGCGATCGGTCCGCAGGCGCAGGTCCGCTCCCGCGTCCACCCCGTACCGCCGGGAGAAGGGCTCGGAGACGAGGACCGCGTTGTCCTGCAGGAAGGCCGGCCAGACCTCGTCTGGATCCCCCTGCTGGAGCTCGTATCCGGCGAGCCCCTGGCGGTTCGTGCCGAAGACGACCATGCGGATTCGTCCCTCGGAAGTCGCGATCTCGGCCCGCCGGATGGTGTGGACCGCGGCGGCTTCGGGCAGCGCGGTGATCCGGGCCACGACCTCCGGGGAGAGATCGGCTCCGGCGAATCCACCACCGCGGCTGGGCACCGTGGCGTAGATGTCCGAGCGGAGCGACGACTCCAACCAGCGCACCACCGTACGGCGGAAGCTGTCGATCATCACCCCGACGCCGACCGTCACCGAAACCGCGATCACCAGAGCGGCAATCGCCACGGCCGTGCGCGACAGGGCCGCCACAACACCGTTCGCCGACATCCGGCCGAGCACGCCGAAGAGGGCTCCCATGGGCGGACGCAACAGGTGCATCAGGACCACCGTGGCCCCCGGCGCCAGCAGGGCGCAGCCGAGGATCACCCCGAACAGACCCGCGAAGCCCACCGTCAGCCCCGCCGGCAGTGCGAGCAGGAGCAGGCCGAGGAGCAGCAACCCCACACCCAGGAGCGAAGCTCGCGGGAGCGCCTTGCGCAGGCTGGCCTCCAGGGAGGAGCGGGTGAGCACCGCGCGGGGCGGCGCCTGGGTGGCCTCGATCGCCGGAGCCAGCGCGGCCAGCAGCGTCGCGCCGATCCCCAGTCCCGCCCCCTTGGCCAGGGTCAAGGGCGGGATCGCCAGCTCGCGGACCGAGAGGACGAAGTAGAGGTCGTTGATCGTCTGCGTGACCAGCCGGACCAGCTCCCGGCCAAGCAGGATGCCGGCGCCCAACCCCACGGCCGTACCGACCACCGCCACCAACAAGGCCTCGCCGAGGACCATCTTGAACACCTGATCGCGGGTGACTCCGAGGGCGCGGAGGATGCCGATCTGCGTTCGGCGCTGCACCACCGAGAAGGTGATTGTGTTGTAGATCAGGAAGGCGCCGCAGACCAGCGCCAGGAGCGACAGGGCGGACAGGTTGAGCCGGAAGGCCCGCGTCATCTCCTCGGTGGAGCGCGACCGGGCCTCGGCGCGAACCACCTGCGCACCTGGAGGGAGGACGGCGGTCACCCGCTCCAACAGTCCCTCGCCCACGGCTCCATCCGGGACGATCAGGTCGATGTGATCGAGGCGTCCGCCGCGGCCGAGCAGCTCCTGGGCCGCGGCGATGTCCATCACCAGGAGGTCCGACAGCCCGCGGCGGGTGCTCTCATCGGAAGGTTGGAGCACGCCGGCCAGCTCGACCGTCCGTGGTTTGCCGCCGACCCGCAGCTGGAACGTCCCCCCGGGCTGGGCTCCCAGCTCGCGGGCGGTGGCCGCCGAGAGCACGCCGGAGCGCGGGCGGGTGAGGAGCGGGCCGAGGTCGACCGAGAAGCCCCGGGCGCCCTCGGATTCTCCCTGGCTGCCGTTCAGATACGGGCGGAAGGGCTGTTCGGAGAATGGGTCCACCCCGAAGACGCGGAGGACCCGCGCCCCCTTGCCAGAAGAGTCGGGGATCACCCCGTACCCCTCGACCACGGGAGCCATGGGAAGCTCGCCGCCGAGTCCGGCATCCACGAGGAGGCGGCGGAAGAGGGCGTCGGGCAGACCTTGGGGGCCGCCCACGATCTGATGAGTGGTGCGTCCGGTCACCGCCTCGGTGGAGAGGGAGAAGGCGCGGCTGGCGCTGGCGTTGGCGAGGTCGATCGAGACCACGACGGCCACGCCCAGGGCGACGCCGAGCATGGCGAGCCCGATCTGCCAGGGGTGACGGGTGAGATAGCGGCGGCTGGATCGCCAGAGCAGGCTCAAGAGCCGCTCCCCAGCGGGCGCTCCACCAGGCGGCACTCCTCGACGCGGAAGACGCGGTCGGCCATCCCGACGACCTCGGGGCTGTGGGTCACCATGACCAGGGTCTTGCCGGCCTGCCGGGTCAGGCGGTCGAGGATCTCCAGGACCTGAAGGCCGGTCTCGAGGTCGAGATTGCCGGTCGGCTCGTCCGCCAGCACGAGGCTCGGATTGTGAGCCAGGGCGCGGGCGACGGCGACGCGCTGCTGCTCGCCGCCGGAGAGGCGGTCGGGCCAGGTGCGGGCGCGGTCGGCGAGCCCGACCTCGCTGAGGAGATCGAGGGCGCCGCGCCGTTCTTCCGGGGAGACCTTGCCCTTGAGCTCCAGGGGGAGGAGGAGATTCTCCTCGACCGTGAGCGTGGGGATCAGATTGAAGAACTGGAAGACGAAGCCGATCCGCTCGCGGCGGAAGAGGGTCCGCTCGCGTTCCGAGAGGCGTCCCAGGGAGACCCCGTCGACGATCACCTCGCCGGAGGTGGGGAGGTCGATCCCGCTCAGCAGGTTGAGCAGCGTCGACTTCCCCGATCCGCTGCGGCCGACCAGCACCGCCAGCTCACCGCGTTCGATCGAGGCCTCCGCCTCCCGCAGCACCGTCCGCTGCCGGCCGCCCTCCTCGTAGGTTTTGGTGAGGTTCCGGATTTCGATCAGAGAGGTCATTCGGCGCCCAGGCGCTCCCGGATCGCCGCGACGAAGCTCAGGAGGTCGTCCAAATTGTCGCTGACGACCTTTTCCACAACGGCGGGATCCACCATCTCGTAGCCGTGGACCAGGATGTTCCGGAATCCCACCATCTTGCGGAGAGGCTCTGCGAGAGCTGGGGGAAGCCAACCATGCCGAACGAGGATTTCAAAGATCTCCCGATTGTTCCGGGGTTCCCCCAAGCTCTCATCGGCCACGATGTGAGCTGATGCGTCCAGCGCGGCCTGGATCGCGACGTGGAGGGCACGTTCGATGAAGAGCCGTTCCCTGAAGTCGGTGCGGATTTCCGCAGGGCGAGCCGTCTCTCGAATTTCCCGGACGTATGCCTGGATCAAGGCCAGCTTCTTACGAACCAGATCCAGGTTGGTCATCGGTGAAAAGCTCCTTGTCGGTATAGTCGCAAGTACGGCTCCAGATCCCAGAATTCATTGCGGGATCGAACCTCGAACCGAACGCGCCGTGCGCGATCGCGATCCACGAGCAGCCTGCCGTCCCGGAGTACGCGGACGATCAGGTCGACGGATGCATGATTGAGCACAACGAGCTGGACAGGGAGCCCCAGTGCGGATTCCAACTGCCACTCGAGCTCCAGACCCAAGCCATCGAGAGTCAAAGGCGGGTCCTGATCGTAGAGGACTCCCACGTCCACGTCGCTCCTCGGCCCCGCTGTCCCACGAGCGACGCTGCCGAAGAGCCAGGCCGCGGTGATCCCCTCCGCTTCCGCCCGTGCGTTCAAGATGTCCCGCAACGTCTTCTCCACCGCCGCCACGTCCATGGCGAGGATTATAGACTTCGCTGTCTTCCTTTTCGGTTCTCGCGACACTATGATGTCGACGCTCAACCCCAGGCTGGTAACAGCGGCGTCGCGACATCTTCAACGTCCCGACTTTGCCACCGTCGCGCCCGCGGCGAGAGAGCAGTCGTTTGATGGAGGGAAACATTCGATGAGGTCACTTCCCGAGCCCTGGCGCGTGAAAGTGGTGGAGAAGATCCGGCTCCTTCCCCGGGAGGAGCGCGAGCAGCTCCTGCGGGAGGGTGGATACAGCTTGTTTAAGATCCCCTCGGACGCGGTCTTCATCGACCTGTTCACCGACTCGGGAACCTCCGCGATGTCCGATTGGCAATGGGCCGGCCTGATGCAGGGCGACGAAGCCTATGCCGGCGCGCGGAACTTCTTCCACCTCCAGGAGACGATCCAGGACGTTTTCGGCTTCCCGCACTTCCTGCCCGTCCACCAGGGGCGCGTGGCCGAGAACCTGCTGTTCTCCGCCCTGCTCACCCAGCCGGGCATGATCGTCCCCAACAACAATCACTTCGACACCACCCGGGCAAACATCGAGGTCAACCACGGCATCGCCCTCGACCTGGTGATCGCGGAGGGGCGGGACCCGAACGCGAACCATCCGTTCAAGGGGAACATGGACCTGGTGCGGCTCCGCCAAGTCTTCGAAGAGTCGAGCGCCAACATCCCCCTGTGCATGCTGACCCTGACCAACAACTCGGGCGGCGGCCAGCCGGTCTCCCTGGCGAACGTCAAGGCGACCTCGGAGCTCTGCCGCGAGTTCGGCATCCCCTTCTACATCGACGCCTGCCGCTTCGCCGAGAACGCCTTCTTCATCAAGACGCGCGAGCCGGGGCAGCAGGACCGCTCGGTGGCCGAGATCGTCCAAGAGGTCTTCAGCTACGCCGACGGCTGCACGATGAGCGCGAAGAAGGATGGCCTCGCCAATATCGGCGGTTTCCTCGCGACCCGCAACGACGAGCTGCTCGAGCGGCTGACCCAGCGGCTGATCGTGATCGAGGGGTTCCCGACCTATGGCGGTCTCGCCGGCCGCGACCTCGAAGCCGTGGCCCGCGGTCTGCGCGAGGTGCTCGACGAGAACTACCTGCGCTACCGGATCACCCAGGTCGCCAACTTCGGCGAGAAGCTGACCCAGATCGGCATTCCGATCATGCGTCCCACCGGCGGCCACGCGGTTTACATCGACGCCAAGACGCTGCTGCCGCACATCCCGGCGCTGCATTTCCCGGCGCAGGCGCTCTCGGTGGCCCTCTACCGCGAGGGAGGCGTGCGCGGCGTGGAGATTGGGACTGTGATGTTCGGGCAGACCGACCCGGAGACCGGCGAGGATCTGCCGGCTCCGATGGAGCTGGTGCGCCTCGCCATCCCGCGGCGGGTGTTCACCAACTCGCATCTCGACTATGTGGTGGAGGTCCTGGAGCACATCCGCGATCACCGCGACGAGCTGCGCGGCCTCCGGATGACCTACGCGCCGAAGGTGCTGCGTCACTTCACCGCCCGGTTCGAAGAGCTCGAGCCGGCGATGGCGATGGTCTGAAGTTCTTCCGCCGGGGCGGTTTCCGCCCCGGCGCTTCCTTTCCCCCCTCAGGTCCTCTTCTCGGCCAGCTCCTTCAGCAGCGCCACCAGCAAATTCCAGAAGCGTCCGACCGACTCGACGTGCACGCGCTCGTCGGGTGAGTGGGCTCCCTGAATGCGGGGTCCGAAGGAGATCATCTGCATCCCGGGGCACTTGTCGCCGATGACGCCGCACTCCAGGCCGGCGTGGACGGCGCGCAGCTCGGCTTCGTGGCCGGTGATCTCCTGGTGGAGCTTGCGGAAGGCGGCGAGGAGGGGGGCTCCGGGATCGGGCTTCCAGCCGGAATAGCCCTTGTTCTCCTCGACCTCGGCGCCAGCGAGCTCGGCGGCGGCGCGGATGCGCTGCCGGCCCGCGCGCAGGGCCGAGTCCACCATGCTGCGGGTACTGAGCAGGAGGCGGAAATTTCCGTTCTCCGCCGTGGCCGCCGCGACGTTGGTGCTGGTCTCGACGAGCCCGGGGATGTCTTGGCTCATCACCAGGGCGCCATGGGGGAGAGTGTGGACGAGCGCGACGGCGCGGCGTCCGGACTCCTGGGTCCAGGCGCGCTCCGGGGCCGAGGTCTCGCGGACCTCCAGGTGGGCCTCCGGCTCGCCCGGCTGGATCTCGGTGCGGATGGCGGCGAGCTCCTTGTCGAGCGCGGCGTGCACCGCGTCGGCGTCCTCCGGCCGGAGCAGCACGACCGCGGCCGCCTCGCGGGGGATAGCGTTGTGCTTGCCGCCGCCGGAGAAAGAAGCCACGTGGAGAGGCCGTTCCAGGGCGACCGCATAGAGGGCGCGGGCGAGGAGCTTGATCGCATTGGCCTTCGGCAGGTGGATCTCCATCCCCGAGTGGCCACCCTGGAGCCCGGTGAGCTGGACCTCGAAAGCGGACGTGCCGGCCGGCGGGGGAGCGGTCTCCAGGGCCAGTGAGAGAGTGGTGTTCCCGGCCCCGGCGCATCCGATGGTGACCTCGTTCTCCTCCTCGGTGTCGAGGTTGAGCAGCAGGCGTCCGCTGACAATCGAGCCGTCGAGCTCGCCGACGCCGACCAGCCCGGTCTCCTCCTCGACGGTGAAGAGGAATTCGAGCGGTCCATGGACCAGGTCGTCCGCCTCCAGGACCGCGAGCATGGCCGCGGCGCCGATCCCGTTGTCCGCCCCGAGGGTGGTGCCGGTCGCCTTGACCCACTCCCCCTCGCGGCGGGGAACGATGGGGTCACGGAGGAAGTCGTGCTGGGTGTCGGAGTTCTTCTCCGTCACCATGTCGAGATGGGCCTGAAGGACCACCGTGGGCGCCCCCTCATGCCCCGGCGTCGCCGGCTTGGCGACCACGAAGTTCCCATAGGAGTCCTGCCGGACCGTCAGCCCCTTCCGCTCGGCGAGCCCAAGCACATACTGCCGCGAAGCCTCCTCCTTGCCGGACGGGCGGGGGATCTTCAGGATCTCGTCGAAGTGCTTCCACAGCGGCTTGGGGGTCAGCTCGGAGACGAACGTGGTCATGGGCGGGTCCTCTACGGTTGTTTGGTCCGACGGCAGGGGCCGGGTCGGTACAGCATAGAATGTCACAGCATCGCACCGGAGGTGGAGCCTGGGGTGCTTCAAGGGAGCCAGAACGTGATCACCGAGATCGAGATCGAGGGATTCAAGAGCTTCGAAAAAGTCCGGCTGAAGCTGGGGGGGCTGAATCTCTTCATTGGAGCGAACGGCACCGGGAAGTCGAACTTCTTCGATGCTCTCCGTGTGCTCCAGGGACTCGGGTACGGATTCACGGTCGATGAAGTTCTCAGTGGGAAGCCCAAGGGGGCGGGAAGCGAGGTTTGGGAGGGTATAAGAGGAGGGCGTGCTCGGGCGGCGTTCATCCGGCGGGATGTTACCTCTGAGTCTGCGGAGCCCGTCGTTCGATTTTCTCTCCAGATTCAGATTGAGGATGGCCCACCTTTCTCCTACTCAATCAGTATCGCGCCGGCTGAGGCCATGGTGCGGTCGGAATCCCTGTACGTGAGATATAGCTCTGGCATACAAACGCCTATCGAAATTATTCCACCAGGGGTTGGGAGAACTACCTCAGCACTGGAAGATAAAATACCAAAACTTTCTGCGGGACCGGTTGCAGATGCATTCTTAGATTGTCTGTATACCCTGACCAATGTCCAACATTTCGAACCATAGCCTGAAATCCTCCGGCAGTATTCCGGCTCCCGGACGGCTCTCAGGCTTGGTGAACGTGGCGAGAACTTCGCGGCAGTTGTGGCCTCCATACTAGGAAGTGAAGATGCGCAATCTGCTTATCTTTCTTGGCTCCGTCAATTAACCCCTGTAGAGCTCGATAACGTGAAGATTCTGGAAGGAGCCCTCGGAGAGCCCCTCTTTGCCTTTCGGGAAGGCACCAACATTCTGCCCGCTCCAATCCTCTCCGATGGCACCCTCCGTTTCGCCGCCATCACCGCCGCCTTCTTCCAGCCGGACATGCCCGGCATCATCACCCTCGAAGAGATCGAGAACGGCATTCACCCCAGCCGCCTCCGCCTTCTCCTGGAGCTGCTGAAATCCCAGTCCGGCGGCTCCGGACCTCAGGTCTTCGCCACCACGCACTCCCCGGTTGTCCTGGCCTGGCTCGACGAGAAGGATTACGAGACGACCTTCCTCTGCAAGCGGGATGAGGAAACGGGCGCCTCGATCATCACTCCTCTGAGCGAGATCCCGCACCTGATCGAGCTGGTGCGCAAGCAGCCGATCGGCGAGCTGTTCACGGAAGGATGGCTGGAGGGGGCTTTTTGAATTTCAACGTGCTCGTCGTCCCCGAAGATCCGAGCAACAACGGTTACATCCTCAGGCCTCTGGTCCTCCGCATGCTGGCGGAAGCTGGCGAGACCCCGGCGCCAGCGTCCATCCGCCCGACTTCCGCGAGCTGAGCCGCCCCATAAAAAACGGGCGGGTTCCCTCCAGGGAACCCGCCCGTTCGAGACTGCGGTGATTCGAGATCAGAACGGCGGAGGAGCGAGGATCTCGTAGGTCACGCCGCCGACGACCTCCTTGGTCTCCATGTTCTCCTGCACGATCTCGTAGGCGTAGGTGAGAGGCTTCGCCTCGGCGGACGGCTTGCCCGCGGTGTTGGTGAACTCGATCGTGATCTCGTGCTCTTCGCGTGGGTCGAGATCGACCGCGAGGTGCGCCCGGACCGGATCGGTGATCAGCAGCGTCCGCTCGTCGATCCGCCGGAATCCTTCTCCCCGGCCACCCGCCGCCCGCCAGCGCTCAGCGAGCTTGTCGTCGATCCGGACCACCACCTGGCCGCGCGTGAAGAACGACTGCTCCTGGTCTCGCCGGCTCTCGCGGAAGACGATGTTCTGCCGGCTGCGTACCTGATCGATGTTGCGGATCAGCACCTTGACAGGCAGCACCACGATCTGCATGAGGTCCACGACGTTCACGTTCTTCCACGCGATGTTGTTGTTGTAGCGCGCGTTGTAATTCGGATCCGTGGTCTCGGCGTTGGTCATCGGGTCCTGCGCCGTCACGATGCGGGACAGCAGGCAGTAGTGGCCGGTGGCCGGTGGGTACCACTCGACCTCCACCTCATCCACGCCGTTCGCCGCCAGGTAGGGCAGAGTCGCGACATTGATCAGGGTCCAGTCAACATCCCAGGAGAGACCCGCGGATGCATTGGCGTAGTAGACGTAGACCGGAACGTTGTACGCATCGATGGAGCTGCGGTTGCGCACCTGAACGTGGACGTAGTTGGCCTGGCCCACCTCCGGATTCTCGTGGGGGCCGTTGGTGGTGCTGTTGCGGACCCAGATGTCCTCGCTCTCCCACATGTTGTTGGAGGCGGTGGCGCCATCGGGCTCGAAGCCGTTGTCCCAGGGCTTGTCCTTGGTCCAGACATCGGTCTTCGGCTCGTCGATCTTCGCCGTCCAGATCTCCTCCCGGGCGTTGTTGCGGCGGTCGGTCCAGGAGGGGAAGAGGACGCGCGCATATCCCGACAGGCCGTTGTAGTCGCCGTACTGGTTCCCGGAGTCGGCGCCGGCGATCGTCTCGTTGGTCATCGCCGTGGTCACTTTGGCCGCCGGAGTCCACAGAGCGCCGTCATCGAAGGAGGCCTGGTACCAGACGTCCGTCTTCTTGCGCCCCGCGTCGGCCACCGTGTCGTAGTAGATGATGCCGATCGCGCCGTTGGTCTCGTCGACCACCAGCCACTGGTTGAACTGGTCGTTGAGGCCGGCCTGGTTGTTGATCTTGACCGGTGTGGACCAGGTGGTGCCGCCGTCCGCCGAGCGCGAGAACCAGATGCGGGTCTTGCAGGTCGAAGCGACGTTGGTGTTCGGCGCCTGCGACCCCAGGGTGCAGTTGGCCTCGCCCGAGAGGTCGGTCCACGACGCGTAGACCATGTTCTTGCCGGCGGTCCGGTAGGCGCCCGCCGAGACGTAGATCAGGATCTTCCGGTTGGCGAACGCCGGCACCGGGATCTCGTAGGAGTCGAAGGTCGTCGTGATGATCACCGGAGCCGAGTAGCTCGCTCCGCCGTTGGTCGACTTGGTGACCAGCAGGCGGCGGTTGCCGGTGGCCGGCCAGAAGCCGAAGACGTCGCCGTAGGAATTGGTCTTCACGTCAGAGCCGATCGCCGTGCCGGTCGTCTCGCCGCCGCTCACCTGGATCGGAGTGTCCCAGGCGCCGCCGGACAGCTTGCGGTTCATGAACGCCGGCAGGCCGTTGTGCCAGATCGCGTAGATCGTGTCGGCGTACGGCGAGCTGGCGCTGTGGTCCACCCACACCATCTGCTTGTCGACGCTGGTCTGGGTGCCGGAGGCGAGGCTGTCATAGGTCCACGTCTGGCCGCCGTTGGTCGACTTGTAGGAGCGCAGGCGCAGGGTCGTCCCACCGGAATTGATGCCCAGGGTGGTCGCCCAGGCGTCGCCGTTCGAGGTCCAGTCGACCGTCGGGTCGGAATGGAACGCGTCGCCGGTCGCCAGGGACAGGGTGGTCTGCCCCCAGGTGGCGCCGCTGTTGTTCGACCAGTACTGGGCCTGGTGGCCGCTCGCCACGATGTTGTTCGAGCCGGAGATGATCCGGTTCGGGTTCCAGTAGTCGACGCGGATGTCGGACTCGCTGCGCGGTGCGGTCTGCGCGCCGGAGATCCGCAGGTTGGTCCCGAACACGGTCCGGTTCTGGACGGGAGGGACGTCCAATTCCCGCGGCCCGGGCAGGAGATCCTGGTGGGTCAGCAGCCACTCGTGGACCTCGCGCAGGACGTGGGGGTAGCCCCCGGTCGGATCCTCGGCGGTGTATTCGATCTCGGGATGGGACTTGCGCCAGAGCACGCGCAGCCAGAGCGGGATGTCCAGGTCATCCCGGGCCTCTTCCCTGCGCAGCATTCCGAACTCCTGATTCTCGCGGATCAGCTTCTCGAGGCGGCTGTTGGGGACCACCCGGTCCTTTTTGAGCTGCTGCTCCAGAGCGGGCCACCGCAGGGGGGCCGCCAAGGTGGCGGTCGCGGACAGTAGCAGGATCGCGACGACGAGGTACAGCTTGCGCATGGACGTCCTCCGGTGAGCACTACGGTTCGGCTTGCAACACGAGGGATCAGGTCTTCTCCCGACTGGGGGATCAGGTCTTATCCTGATAAAACAAGTGCTCCGGAGCGCAAAAACGGGACGACGATTCTCCTCTCGCGCCCTCCTCCTTTGCGCCGTGCCCCTGAAGTCTGGTAAATCATGCCTTCCGGGACCGTCCAGATCCCGGCAGATGGCAGGCGCCCTGCATGGCGGAAACGGGGGTTTTCAGGATGAGCGACGAAGCAGGCAGGCAGAGGGTCATCATCGAGGGGGTCGAGCCGGAAGTCGACGGCGGAAGGTTCCCGATCAAGCGAGTCATCGGCGAGCGGGTGGTGGTCGAGGCCGACGCCTTCACCGACGGCCACGACGCCATCACGTGCCGCCTGCTGTTCAAGGGGCCGAGCGCGTCCGTGTGGAGCGGAGCCGTCATGCAGCCGCTGGTCAACGACCGGTTCCAGGCCGAATTCACGGTCACCGAGGAAGGGCGCTGGCGCTATACCGTCGGCGCCTGGGTCGACCGCTTCAAGACCTGGCGGCGCGACCTCCAGAAGCGCGTCGAGGCGAAGCAGGATGTCGCGGTCGACCTGCTGATCGGCGCCGCGCTGGTCCGCGAGGCCAGCCAGCGCGCCGAGAAGGCCCAGCGCGCCGCCGACGCCCGCCTCCTCGCCGGCCTCGCCGCCGACCTGGAGAAGAAGGACGGGGACCGCGAAGCCCGCGTCCGCCTCGCTCTCGACACCGAGCTCGCCGCGATGATGGACCGCTACGTCGACCGCCGCTTCGCCTCCTACTGGCGCGAGCTGGAGGTCGTCGTCGACCGCGTCCGCGCCCGGTTTTCCACCTGGTACGAGATGTTCCCGCGCTCCACCGGCCCGGAGGGGCGCCACGGCACCTTCCGCGACGCCGAGGCGCGCCTGCCGTACATCGCCGAGATGGGCTTCGACGTGCTCTATCTGCCCCCCATCCATCCGATCGGAGAGGCCTTTCGCAAGGGCAAGAACAACGCCCTCAAGGCCGAGCCGGGCGACGTCGGCAGCCCGTGGGCGATCGGCGGCAAGGAGGGGGGGCACAAGGCTATTCACCCCGAGCTCGGGACGCTCGAGGACTTCCGCCGCTTCCAGGAGAAGGCGCGCGAGCACGGCATCGAGATCGCCCTCGACCTCGCCTATCAGGTCTCGCCCGACCACCCCTATGCCCGCGAGCATCCCGAGTGGTTCCGCAAGCGGCCGGACGGCACCATCCAGTACGCCGAGAACCCGCCCAAGAAATACCAGGACATCTACCCCTTCGACTATGAGACGGATTCCTGGCGCAAGCTCTGGGAGGAGCTGAAGAGCGTGGTCGACCACTGGGTGGAGCAGGGGGTGCGCATCTTCCGCGTCGACAACCCCCACACCAAGCCGTTCCCCTTCTGGGACTGGCTGATCAACGAGATCAAGCGCGAGCATCCGGACGTGCTCTTCCTCGCCGAGGCGTTCACCCGCCCGAAGATCGTCTACCGGCTCGCCAAGCTCGGCTTCACCCAGTCCTACAACTACTTCCCCTGGCGCAACACCAAGGCCGAGCTGACCGAGTACCTGACCGAGCTGACCCAAACGAAGGTGCGCGAGTTCTTCCGCCCGAACCTCTGGCCGAACACGCCGGACATCCTCACCGAGCCGCTGCAGATC
>WUUC01205300.1_pt1 | contig 14146 bp, 15 predicted proteins | sample 6278441 | NCBI WGS metagenome assembly WUUC01 (sample SAMN13675441, study PRJNA597444) | soil metagenome | isolation source: soil | place: USA: Washington | collected 2017-10
CTTGACGGGAACGCTTAGAGCAGTCTGTGCAAGCGTGGTGCCCTCTGTAAGTGGCCACGCAGCCGTGAAGTGGTATCAATGAAGCGTGAACGATTGTCTTGATCGGGAAGAAATGTCTTCGGTTCCTATCTGTCAGGCCGAGTCCCCGGCCGTGTCTTCGTGCGCTAAGCGTTGGTAGATCGCCTTTACGGTGCCGGGTGCATTGCCTTCGCTGCGGTTGTTCACAAGCACGTAAGCGCGGCGCCGTTCCTTGATCGCCTGGTTCACGAGCCGGACGGTCGACTCGCGCATGTCGGGGAGGGGGCGGACGAGTGTGTTGTACGGCTCGTAGGCCTTGACCGCATCGTGATACTTTTTGTCACGCGGCGTCAGCAGACGCAGCAGGATGAAGGATGCAGTGAATTGGTGGGCGAGCTTTTCGTGTTGCTGCTCGAGGGTCGGCATGGCGTACAGATAGTTGTAGACATGGCTGACGTTGTGGGCTTCAAGAATGCGTCGATACTCCGGACCGATGACGGCGGGATTTCGGACCTCGACGGCGTATCGAAAGCGCGTCGGAAGACGGTGCAGAAAGGCGTCGAGCCTGGGCAGAAACGTCGCGGGCTCGAGGCCGGTGCGTTGAAATTCAAATATGAAGGGCCCCGTGTGCATCTCAAACGCCTGCTCGAACGGCGCCAATACCTGATCCAGGAAATGGTCTGCGTCGAGGAAGCGCGGATTCGGGCCCGTCAGGCTGCGGTAGCGGAGCCCGGGAGGAAAAACCGGAACCGTGATCTCTTCCCATACTTTGGCGCAAGCCTCGAAGCCGGGCGGCAGCAGCGAGGCATAGTGTTCTAGCTGCTTCCCCGTCGGCGGTCCGTAAAAGGTGAAGTCGAAGCCGACGGTGCGAAAAAGCGGTCCGCCATCGTGCTCGTAACGGGCATACTCGCCGAGACAGTCCTGCTTGAAGCGGCCCTTCGGGTAGCTCTGTTTGTAGACGTCACCCTTCCATCCTTCGTAGGTCCACGTCGAGGTGCCGAGCCGGACCAATGGAGACATCGTCATGCAGACATTGTACTGCGGTCTTGGGCCAGACGCAGTACGAACGTGGATGCATAACGACACGGCCTTATCGTGGAGCGGAGTTCGAGACGATGCGCAATTCCGCGAACACACCGTAGTGATCGGACGGCCAAAGCGTGGTCCCGTCGGCCGACTGTCCGGGGCGATCGAGGACGATGTGGCTCGACCGGACGGACGTGATCGAATCCCGGCCGTTCAACAGCAAAACAAAATCAACCCGCCGCGAGACCGTAGATTCAGGCGACGTGATGCGCTGCCACACCGTCGCTCCATTCGCCTCCGGGTTTGCACTGCGAAACACATCGATGAACCCGGCTTCATTCCGGAGCGTCGTAAGGACCTTGGAGGTCTCCGGAGTATTGAAGTCGCCCATGAGCAGGGAGGGGCCGGCGCCGAGCCGGTCTCGCACCACTTCGCCGACGCGTTCCAACTGGCATTCGTCTCCGCGGCCGGTGTGCGCGGAAAAGACCTGCAGGACACCCCATGGCGTCGAGACTTCTGCGTGCAACATGATTCGCGGTTCCAGCCATTTCTTGCAGCGTGGCAAATCGTAAACCTGAGACGCGGTAATCGGAAAACGGCTCAGAATGGCGGAGCCTTCCTTGAAACCCATGATGCCAACCACAATGGCGTCGAACGGCCAAAGGCCGAAAATGTGTTCAGTGGCCGGTTCAAACACGACATGAAGGCCGAGCGCCCTGGCGAGGCGTTCCGGAACGTTGCCATGTGTACGGCTCTCCGAAGCCTCTTGCACCGCGATGATATCGGGGTCCAACACCTTCAACTCGCGGATTGCCATTTCCAAGCGTTCTTCGAGACGAGTTTCGCCAGTAAAGAATCCGGAGCCGGCTCCATCATGGAGCAGGTTGTATGTGATCACCCGTAAAGGCCGAACGGCATCGTCGAGCTGCGCAAGGACTGAGCAAGGCCAAAGACCGATGAGGAGAACGCTAAGGAAGAAGGCAATCGGTACATGCGGGTTCATCATGTCGGCTAAATCGGTCTTGCCGGATCAGTTGTAGCTGAAGGCGCTTCCGCGGTATGAAGAACGAGAGGGGCGTCATGCGCTGTGCCGTAATTGTACTCTTTTCCACGCTCGCGATTGGGGCGTGGTCCATTCCCAGTTTGTCCCGTACTGCTCACGCCGAGAGCGACGTACGCGACCTCAGCTCAGGGCACTGGTCCGGCGGCGCTGGAATGGGCTTCCTTGGCCAAACGCCGGATGGAGTGTTGGAATTTGCCTTCAATGGTCATGTCGATTACTTCGTTGCCGAACGGTTCTCCGTTGGCCCACTGGCACAATATGCAGGCGCCGGGAATGATTTTATCGCGGGGCTGTCGGCTCAGGCCAGATACTGGTGGGACGTCCCCGGGACGGGCGGCGCGACGAAGCTTGTGTTGCAAGGCGGACTGGGCTTTGTGAGGGCCGGCATCAAAGACACTGACAGTGGAGTCGGGGACTCCTACGGATCGTTCTTGATCCCGATTGGCATTGGGATCGACCACGCCGTGAACCAACGGCTGGCCGTGACGGCTGACTTTCTGTTGAACTTCACCTCGCTCGGTGACAGGGTCCAGGCCCGCGGGCGGGAATTCGACTTGCACACCAACATCATGCCGGCATTCTATCTCGGCATACGATTTTGATCGGCCCCCGTATAGGCCGCTTTCAAAGGTTGTTGCCGCCCGAGGTATTCTCTGGCAGTCTTTCAGTCAACAGGGAGGGTGCTCATGGTGCTTGTTATGTTCTTGATGATATGGCCGCTCCTTCCCGCTCTGGCACAAGCCAGGGATGACGCTCAGCAGGTGCCGGCTGTCACGGTGACGGGTCACGCGCAGATGGCGCGTCCGCCGGATACCGCCTTTGTCACCATCGGCATGGAAACCGCGGATAAATCCGTTGCGGAGGCTCAGCGGCAAAATCGCTCGGTGATGCATAAGGTCGTGGAGCGGCTGCGAGACTTGCACATCGAGCAGGAACGAATTCAGACGGCTTCCTTCACGGTCGCTCCGCAATACAGGCCGCCTCCCAAACGGTCGGCAGACGCGCCGCCGGCCCCGCCGGAAATTGTGGGCTACCTGGTCAGTAACAGCCTGACCGTGGAAGTGCGGAATCTCGAGAAGGTGGGCGCCGTGATCGAGGAATCGCTCGCCGCCGGGGCGAATCACTTCCAGGGCCTGCATTGGGCGCTTCGCAATGAGCAACAGGCGAAACTGGACGCGCTGAAGGAAGCTGCAACTCGGGCCCGCGAAAAGGCGGCGGCGCTCAGCGAGCCCTTGAAAGTGAAGCTCATTCGTCTATTGAGCGCGACCGAGGACAGCCACGTGGTGGACCCGGTGCGCCGGGCCCGTTCCGTCATGGCTATGGAAGAGGGCGGCGGCGAGACGCCTATTCTTTCCGGGGAGATAAGAGTTGAGGCGACCGTCACACTCGTTTATGAGATTAGTCACGAATAGGAGACTGGAGTTGTTTTTATTATTTTCTGGTCATTTTCCTAGGCTTCCATCGGCGTGCTTGCTTGTTAATGTGAGACCATCTTAGAAAACGGCAATGGAAACATTGCCAAAATCCAAGAAGGGAGCCCGCGTTCCGAAAGGAAGGCGGGCTCTTTTATTTGGCATCCCTTACAGCCAACAGCCGCAGATCCTCACCTTTACAAAGTTCTGAAAATCTGTAAAATAGCTGATCATTTTTGTCCCCGTTCTCATTCCTTATTCATCCTGCATCTTCTACTCTTTCCGGACGATCGTCCCGTGCAGTTCACTTAACTGAAAGGCGGCTCGTATGGGTACCTTGCCGACCAGCACTCGTCCATCATGCGTGCTCGGCACGCCGGCTTGTCCTCACTGTAAGGAGACGGCACTGATCCCCAATGGCGGGTTCTTGACCTGCTCGACGTGCGGCCTCGCCATTACACGCCAGGCGCTTGTACAGGACGCTCTCGATCCGTGTATGGCGGTTGAGTCCTCTTAGATGAAAGCTCAGCAGCTAGGTCTCTCGCTTGTCATTGCGGTTCTGCTTGCCGCGATTTTTTCGATCGATGTCCGAACGGGCCTTGGCTTTATTCCCTGGCTTTTGTATGTCATTCCGCTTGGATTGACATATTGGATCGGCTATCTCTATGCGCCGTTGGCTGTCGCGGCCGCCTGTGTTGTGCTGATCTTTGTCGGGTATGCCCTTTCTCCACCCTTGATGACGGCGTCCATCGCCTTCACGAACCGGCTGTTCGGGACCGTCACGTTTTTGACGTTAGGCGCATTGATCGTCGCCTATAAGCTCCTAGCCCAGCGGCTGTCTCTGCTCACCGATCAATTGAGACAGGAATTATTCGAGCGCACACAGGATTTAGGACGAGCGGTCAGAATACTCAAGACCGAGATGGCGATAAAGAAGAGACAGGAACAGCCGTCGCCGCAGGCAGGTGAGGAACTGAGCCGCCATCTGACGGATGTGTTGGTCGTCGAGAGCCGGCGTCTACAAGTACAATTCGGGCATCTGGAAGAGCGGGATGTGAGTTCAGCGGAGAGTCGTCTGGAGCAGACGCGCCATGAACTCGATCGCCTGGCCAAGCAGTTGGAAGAGTTTCAGCGCGACCTATTCACGCGTGAACCGAGATAGCGCCCCTTGCTGCAAGATGGCAGATCCATGTTGCCAATCTCAGATCTGACCCCTCACATCGATCGAGTGCGGCCATCATCGAGCATGAACGGAAGATGCGAGATCCGGTTTCCCATGTGTGTCTGCGAACACAATCTCATCTGAGGGCGGAGCGAGTTGTTCCAGAGCGGAACGGCGGATGCGCTCGACGCAGCTTTCGCAAATTCCATGCGTAACGCACGTTTCAGACTCGACGAAATCGAGATAGCTTGCACACCAGGCACATTGACGTGTCATGACACCCTCCCGATGAAGCTGTGGAGTCTCGGTTGACGCGTGATGATAGGCTGGGCGCAAAATCAGGCCCACTAGGAACTTCCCTAGACACTTGACTGGTAACGACCTCAGAACATTTGTGTACAGACTGGGAAAATGTACGTGGAAATACGTGTATTTTTAACCCGAAGGCACTTCTCGCCTCCGTTCTTCTCAAAACAGCGAGGAGTGACTTTGCAAGCGATTAAACTAGGTGTTTACCTCGGCGGATTTACTACCTTTCAGGGCCGCCATTTCCCTGATCATCTTGCCTGCGCAGTCGATTCATGACCTCGCGATTACACGCCCGTTTCGTTGACAACTCGAGTTTTGACGCCGACAATCGATCGCGATATGTCTGAAAAGCCGCTTCGCGCACCGGCCGAACAACCTGTCCACAGCGACGAACCGACATTCCCACGGTATGAGGGCCTGGCGCTCTTGTCCCAGGGATTCAGACCTTTTTTCCTCAGCGGCGCTTTATTTGCGGGTCTGTCGGTGCCTATGTGGATCGTCGTCGTTGCAGGATTGACAGGCGTTGATTTTCTCTATCCTCCTCGTGACTGGCACGTGCACGAAATGCTTTTTGGATTTCTGCCCGCGGTCATCGCCGGCTTCCTTCTGACCGCGATTCCGAACTGGACCGGCCGTGCGCCGCTGAGGGGCGTTCCATTGTTGTTGCTATGGATCTTGTGGCTGGGTGGGCGAATCCTGCTCGCAGGCGCATCGCCCAATGCAATGACGGCCGCCATCGTCGACGCAGCGTTTCTTGTCGCGTTGGCGACGTTTACGTGGCGAGAGATCGCAGCGGGAGGCAGCCTGGGGCAGGCCCCGATCGGCGTCGTCATCACCCTTTATGCAGCGGCGAACATCGTGTTTCATCTGCTGGCGCTGCGAGGCGGGGCGACTGATCTTGCCGAGCGCATGGCGCTCTCCTTCATCATTCTCTTGCTGACGATGATCGGCGGGCGCGTAACGCCGAATTTTACGCGCGAATTGTTGTTGCAGGAACGGAGTACCGTGCTGCCCGCGTCGTTTTCGCGATTCGACGTCGTCTCGGTCGGGCTGGTGGCATTGGCAGGGCTCGCCTGGATGGTTGAACCGGAGAGTCTTGCGGCAGGAGGGACATTGCTTGCGGCGGGGCTCGCGAACATCGTCCGCTTGTTACGTTGGAGGGGCTGGTTGGCATGGCGTGAACCGTTGGTGTGGATCCTCCATGTCGGCTATTTGTGGCTAGCCCTCTCGCTATGGGCATTGGGGGGAGCAGTGTTGGGGATCGGTCTGCCGATGGCGAATGCCGTGCATGTGCTCACTGCCGGCGCGATCGGTTCAATGACCCTAGGGGTGATGACGCGCGCGACGCTTGGGCACACGGGACGAACTCGGCACGCCGGTTCGATCACGGTGGCGATGTATGCGTTGGTCAACGGGGGCGCGCTGCTCAGGGTCTTGGTCCCGGAGACCCCGGCGTCCCTGATGTTGGCCGTGCTCGGCTGGTCTGGGGCGGCGTGGAGCGGAGCGTATGTTCTGTTCGTATTGTTTTACGGACGGTTCTTAATTCGTCCGAGCCTCGACGAATGAGTGCGGCTAGTCTTTCACAAGGAAGTGAACGCTGCGGTTCCTTTGCATGCAGGCTTCACTACGTTGGTAACAGAGGGGACGATCTTTCCCGTAGCTCGTTGTCTTCAAGTGAGCAGGCAACCCGCGCTCTTCAAGATAAGACTTCACGCTTCTCGCTCGGCGCTCGCCCAAAACCATGTTATAGGCTGCGGTGCCGATTTCGTCGCCTCGGCCTTCGAGCAAAACACGGGAGACGCCATCGTGCATGAGCCGCTTGACGTTCGCTTCCAATGCGGGCAGCGCGTCCCGGCGCAGCACGGCTTGATCGAAGTCGAAGAGGACGTCGGATAAGGCGCCTTGCGGTAAACCCGTTGCATTGATTGCCGACAGCTCCGCACGCGAGGACGGCCGCGGCCGAGAAGCGGTCATGCTGTACTCGGGCGGAGGGATATGTCGGATCATAGGCTCGTCGATCTGCTCCTGGGCAAATTCATCGCCGCCAACGGATCCGGATTGCGTCGCGCAGGCTTGGACCAGCAGGGCTCCAACGCCGAGTGTTCCGATGAAAAGGAACTCCGCTGCTCTCCTCATGCTGCCCTCCTTGTCCCGAAAAAGGACTTTCGATGAAGAGCATAAGCAAGGGAAGTGCCATTGCGCGAGCCGATAGCTGTAACCGGCAGGGCTGAGCTTCACGCCGGTGCGCGGGCAGGGAAGCTGCGCAAAATTGTAGGGTTGGTCGCCTAGGTGACGGCGTGAGGGCTGGCACGCAGTGCCGTGTTCAAAGGGTTTGGCGTGCCATGTTGTACAGCGGTCGCCTTTTTTGTCGCTCCGCTCCTGCTACTTCGACTAAGAGCGATTGTCGATTTCGGCTTGTGTTTCGACGCCGCCATCCAAGGCTCTCGACGCCGTCGTCCATGTTCTTGGCGGAGCCGGGACCTTTTCGAGCAGCTCACCGGCACACTGACGGATAAGGGTCGCTTCGTCATCAGTGACGTGATCACCATGCAATAGCGCGCTTTGAATTTTCTCGTTGAGGCTAATCAGCTCGCGAACCTCTTTTCGCACGTTGTTCATGTTGACCTCCCGCGCATGGTACAAATCTTCATGACGCAACGGGAAATCACATAATCATCTCGCGGAAACCGTCAAGAGGGTGTGCGAAGGAATTAAATGCTGGGCGGATCTTCGTGGTCTTCTCCAGTCAGCATGGAGACTTCTTTGGCCTCCATCTCTTGCATCTCAGTGAGGATGCCCAATAATACCTGGCGCCGCTGCTGCAGAGCCGTCTTGGGCAGATCTTTGGCCATGGGTTCCTGTGCCGATTCCGGCAGATTCACGAGCGCCTCAGTCTCGGCCACCGTCGCGTACTTGTACGCTTCAACATATTTATGACTGGCTCCGTAAAGCCTGCCGAGCAGCGCTTCGGTTTCCGCGTCGAATCCGTCGAGGTTCGGGAGGACGGGTGCGCGATGATCGAGGGCTTCGAGTTTGCCAATCTGTTCTTTTAGTTCGTCGCTGCGCATGCGCGGCGAAAACGAGGCGTTGGTATTCGGCATAGTGCTCCTTGTGGTCACCTGTACCGTACTCGACGTGGCGGCAACACTCGGGAGACCCCTGAACGCTTACCGTGCCCGTCGAAGCTTGACGAACTGCTGCTGCAATTTGTCGAGGTCTTCTTCCGACAGCTCCTCGAGGTCGATCAGCGCATTGCGTGCGCCTTTGACACCGCGAATCAACTCGTCGAGTTTGAGATGGATCGCCTTTGCGTCACGGTTCTGCGTGTTCTGAATCAAGAATACGATGAGAAAGGTCACGATGGTGGTGCCGGTATTGATGACCAGTTGCCACGTGTCGGAGTACGTGAAGAACGGGCCGGCAGCGAACCACGCGATAACGATTGCCAGAGCCAGCATAAACGCCCACGGAGAGCCCACGTCTCCAGCCAGTCTCTTGGCAAAGGCATGAAACGTATCCGTCAACGTTCGATGTGGCGTCATCATACAGATCCTCCACAAAGAAGATCCTCGCAATTATCTTCCAGAACAAGCCTGCGGGATTCTCTCCGCGTGCATGAAGCGACGGGTTAGAAGAAATTGAGAAGGGGCGTTCGCATGTGGCCATCCTGAGCCGGACAGCCACGATGCCGAATTGCTGTCACGAGAGACCGTTCACGCCGCCTTTTTCCTCGGAACCTTCGCGCCTTTGCGTCGGGCCTCCGACAATCCGATAGCGATGGCCTGTTTTCGGCTTTTCACGCGCTTGCCGCTTTTGCCGCTTTTGAGTGTACCCTTTTTTCGTTTGAGCATCGTGCGCTTGACGGATTTCTGGGCACCCTTGCTGTAGCGTGCCATACACACACCCCCCTTCGGCTCGAGCGAGCGATTGTGTGCGGAAAACGGGCCGACGCCGGCGGAGATCGCCGGCGTCATGAGATGGGTAGAGAACTACTCTGCCCGCTGTAGGGTGGTGGTGTGCCCTTTGTCAGTGATGTAGGCCTTCACCATGTCGCCGACGACGACCTTGTCCATCTTCGTGCTCTTATCCACGTGAACCTTCACTTCTTTTCCGTCCGTGTCCTTGATCCAGTAATATTCCCCCTCAGTTTTCATCAAGGTGCCTTTGACCGTATCTTTGGTGATACGCTCTTTAAGAGATGGGGACGCTTCTTTCTCCGACATGGGGTTGGCGGCTTGCGCGATGGTGATGCCGAAGCACAGAAGCCCGGCGACGAGAAATGACATCATGACTGATTTCATAGAATCCTCCTTCGTTGTGGTGAGTGTCACGGATGCGCGTGCCCACGTGGCGCACGACAGCTCTCCTTCACACACTGTCGTATGGGAAATGCGGGCTGTGTACTAGGAAAGGGCCTAGGAAAGAAGAGCGGCTAACCTACGAGGTCTGCTTCGAACTGATTGAGGGGACGGATGAAAACCGCATTCACTTCATTGTAGACGGGGATGCGTCCGCCTTGGCGTCGGCGGGTAAAGGTTCCCTCGACGATGACTTGATCGCCTTCACGAACTTCGCTGCGGCTGATGACTTTGAGTGTGCCCGCATTGTCCTTCAGAAAAAACTGGAAGGCCGGTTGACCCTGCTTGTCCGTGACGGCTTGAACGCCATTCACCTGTCCCATGACCACCACTTCTTTGCGGTCATAGTGCTGAGGACGGGCGATGATGTCGGCCATCTCCAGTAGTTCGGCGCTGGCTGGTGCCGAAACGAGCAGCAGAGAGACGAATGCAAAAACGATCGAGTGGAAGAGGTAAAGCAAGGGTCCCTGTGAGGTGGTAACTAGGGTTTTGCCTGTCATCTGCGGCGGTATTATAGCGATTCGGAATTGTTTGACAAGCTGGGCCAAATCCCTAGAGGTGAGCCCCAAGAGGTGCTTGTTCTTCTTCCTTGATCCCTATCCTGCATGCGTATAGAATGGCGCGATTTTTTCGAGAAACTTGGACGTCTGCCGATTCTGCACCACCTTCGGTTCCCCCTTTGATCAATGACTTGTGCCGGCGCGGTGCACGCACTCAAAGGGAACAGTTGTGGCAACAGCGAAGTTTAACCTGTGAGGAGGGTATCCAGTGAGTGATTCAGCGATTGTTACCTTTGCGTTGATTGCGGCCGTCGCCGGCATCGGCTACGGGCTGTACCTTGCGATGTGGGTGTTCAAGTTAAACGCCGGCAACGCGAAGATGCAGGAAATCGCGAAGGCCATTCAGGAAGGCGCCAGCGCCTATATGAATCGGCAGTATAAGACGGTGGGCATCGTGGCAGCAGTCTTATTCGTTCTGCTGGCCGGTGCCGGTGCCGTCTCCGATAAATTCGGCATGCTGACTGCCGTCGGATTTCTCGTTGGCGCCAGCGCGTCGGCTCTTGCCGGATATGTGGGCATGATCATTGCGGTCCGAGCGAACGTCCGAACGGCGCAGGCGGCTCACGAAGGTATGAATGCCGCCTTAACCGTGGCATTTCGCGGCGGCGCGGTCACAGGACTGCTGTTGATCGGTCTTGGACTCCTCGCGATCACAGGCTTCTACACGATTGCCCAGTCCATTTCAGGCCAGGAGAAGGCGATTCACGCCCTGCTGAGCCTCGGTTTCGGGGGCAGCCTGATTTCAGTCTTCGCCCGCGTGGGAGGCGGCATCTATACGAAGGCCGCGGACGTCGGCGCGGATCTCGTCGGCAAGGTCGAGGCCGGGATCCCCGAAGACGACCCCCGCAACCCGGCGGTGATTGCGGACAACGTGGGAGATAATGTCGGCGACTGCGCGGGCATGGCCGCGGATCTCTTCGAGACCTATGCCGTCACCACGGTCGCAGCAATGGTGTTGGCCTTCACCATGTTTAAAGGGGCCAGTGCCCCAATCCTCTATCCACTCGCCCTTGGCGGCGTGACCATCTTCGCGACGATCATCGGCATCTTGTTCGTCAAGGTGAGTCCAGGCGGCGGAATCATGACCGCGCTTTATAAAGGATTATTCGTCGCCGGCGGCATTGCAGCCCTCGCGTTTTATCCGATGACGACTCAGATTATGGACGGCGTAGGCGGCGTGACGGGAGTGAACTATTACCTGGCGGCGTTGACGGGCTTGGCCGTAACATTGGCGCTGGTCTTCATCACCGACTACTACACCTCGAAGAGTTATGCACCGGTTCAATATATTGCCAAAGCAAGCGAAACCGGCCACGCAACAAATATCATTGCCGGACTTGCCGTGGGCATGCAGGCGACTGCAGCGCCGGTGGTGGTAATCGCTGCGGCGATTCTCGGCAGTTTTTCGATTTGCGGTGGTGCAGAGGCCGGTGGCCTGTATGGCGTCGCTGTGGCGGCGGTATCAATGCTTTCGATGGCCGGCATTGTCGTCGCTATCGATGCGTTCGGTCCAATCACCGATAATGCCGGCGGCATTGCCGAAATGTCGCACTTGGGAAAAGCCGTCAGAGACATTACTGATCCGCTTGACGCGGTCGGCAACACGACGAAGGCGGTCACCAAAGGCTATGCGATCGGGTCCGCTGGTCTGGCAGCCGTTGTACTCTTTGCCGAGTATTCCCGCGAAGTCGCGGCCCACAATGCGGCTTTATCGGCCTTTGACTTATCGAATCCCAAAGTGCTGGTCGGCCTGTTCCTCGGCGGCATGCTGCCATTCATTTTCGGGGCGCTGTGTATGAAGGCGGTCGGCGAAGCAGGTGGATTGATCGTCGAAGAGGTTCGGCGCCAATTCCGCACCATCAAGGGCATCATGGAAGGAACGGGCAAGCCGGATTATGCCACGTGCGTGGATATCGTCACACAGGCCGCGATTCAAAAGATGATGATTCCGGGACTGATTCCAGTCGTATCCCCGGTGATTGTCGGCGTGGTCCTCGGGCCGCAGGCACTCGGCGGCGTACTCGTCGGCAGCATCGTGACCGGTCTGTTTGTCGCGATCTCGATGACCAGCGGAGGCGGGGCCTGGGACAACGCCAAGAAATATATTGAAGAGCAGGGCAAGAAAGGCAGCGAGACGCACAAGGCCGCAGTCACCGGCGACACCGTCGGCGACCCATATAAGGATACGGCGGGACCGGCGGTCAATCCAATGATCAAGGTCATTAATATTGTCGCCCTGCTGATCGTATCGCTGATCGTGAAGTAGGAGCACCCGCTTGGAGGCAACTCGGGAAACCGCTAGGGCTCTCAAGCCGCTTCGCCCGCGAAGCTTGACCGTGCGGAACTCCTAGAGTATCGTGGTTCTAACATCAGGGCGGATCCACGATTCCATCTGTGGAGGTGTGCGATGGAAAAGCAGGAACGCAAGCAAGAAGTCAGACGTGAACCGCAGGGCAAGGAAGAAGTCAAACCGAACCCCAAGGTCGTCGAGACCGGCAAGAAACTCAAGGAAGACATCGACAAGCTGGTCGATGAAATCGACGACGTCCTCGAGAAAAACGCGGAAGAATTCGTCAAGAACTACGTGCAAAAAGGGGGAGAGTAACCGACTCTCCCTCCTGTGTTTCGTTCCCCCCTCATGACGGTCTCGCCTTCAATTCCCGTTCTCTTGCTTCCGGTTTGACAAACCCCCAGTGACCTTATAGTATCCGGCTCGCTACAGATCCGCTTAAATCTCAGCGGGTTAGGTGCGATATAGGCTCAGGCTCTTCGAGGTGCAATGAAGTCCAAGCTCTGGGTCTTTCGCGATATCGATCCGCTCCGTCGTGCCTCGTTAGCACAGGCTCTCTCGGTTTCCTCAGCCACCGCATCATTGCTGCTGGCTCGCGGCGTGACTACGGCGGATCAAGCCTCGACCTGGATGTCCCATTCGCTGCCCCACGATCCCTTTTTGATTCCCGATATGGAACAGGCGGTCGAACGACTGCACCGAGCCGTATTGGCTCATGAACCGGTCTGTTTTTACGGCGACTATGATGTTGACGGCATGTCCGCAACCGCTGTGTACCTCTCATTCTTCGCATCGCTTGGGGCGAATGTGCGGGCTTATGTGCCGCATCGCAAACGCGAAGGCTACGGCCTGAACGCGGGCGCGGTGCAGCGTCTGCACGACGAAGGCATCTCGCTGCTGGTCACGTCGGATTGCGGCACGACGTCGCATCGCGAGGTGGCCCTGGCCGCACACCTGGGTATGGATGTGATCGTGACGGACCACCATCAGACCGATGACGTGATCCCTGCCGCCGTCGCGGTGATGAATCCGCATCGGGCTGGTGCGCAGTATCCGTTTCGCGGACTGTGTTCCGCGGGGCTGGCATACAAAGCGGTACAAGCCTATCAATTACGGTTTGGGGAGGCGGGCCTGCCGCTCGAGTCGCTGCTCGATCTGGTGGCGTTGGCCACGATTGCCGATGTGGTGCCGCTGCATGACGAGAATCGGGGCTTCGTCCGTGCCGGATTGGCACAACTTTCCCGCGGGGCGCGCTGCGGCATTAGGGCATTGAAGCAAGTGGCCGGCGTCATGAGCGATTGTTCTGCGGAGACTATTGCCTTCAAGCTGGCGCCTCGGCTGAACGCCGCCGGGCGGCTGGACCACGCGATGCTCGGCGTACAGTTGTTGACGACCGAGTCGCCGGCAGAGGCCCAGCGATTGGCCGACCGGCTGGAACAACTCAACCGTGAACGGCAGAAGATTGAAGCGGAGCTGATGTCGGAGGCCATCGCCTCGGTGAAAGAGCAGCAGCTTCCCGCCGGACTTGTTCTGGCTTCTCGCCGTTGGCATGTCGGGGTCGTGGGCATCGCGGCCGCCCGGCTGGTCGAACGGTTCCATCGGCCGGCGATTGTGATTGCGATTGATGAACAGGGAGTTGGTAAAGGCTCGGCGCGGACCGTCGGCGGCTTTGATTTATATCAAGGACTTGCGGCTTGCCGGGACCTTCTCGAGGCTTTCGGCGGACATCCAAGCGCCGCCGGGATGACCGTGCAGGAATCCAGTTTGGACGCCTTTCGGGAGCGGTTTTCAGCCGTCGTCGCCGAATGGGCCGCAGGCGCGGCGACGGTTCCGACATTGCACGTCGATGCCGAGGTACAATTATCCGAAGTGACCACCAAATTGATCGCCGAGATCGGCAATCTGCATCCCTTCGGCGCCGGCAATCCCGAGCCGACGTTCGTGGTCA
>WUUC01205356.1_pt1 | contig 14146 bp, 19 predicted proteins | sample 6278441 | NCBI WGS metagenome assembly WUUC01 (sample SAMN13675441, study PRJNA597444) | soil metagenome | isolation source: soil | place: USA: Washington | collected 2017-10
TCGTCCAGTCCGGGATCGCGCTGGCGATCATGACCGTGGTCTCGATCGCGCTCGGCTGGCTGGTCGCGGGGCGGGTTCTGCGCCCGCTGCGGGCGATGACGACGGCCACCCGGCAGATCTCCGAGCGCAACCTGCACGAGCGCCTCGCGCTCTCCGGGCCCCGCGACGAGGTCAAGGACCTCGCCGACACCATCGACGGCCTGCTCGGCCGGCTCGAGGCCAGCTTCGGCGCCCAGCAGCGCTTCGTCGCCAACGCCGCGCACGAGCTGCGCACGCCGCTGACGCTGTGGCGGGCGCTGCTCGAAGAGCGGCTCACCGACCCCGCCACCACGGCCGACTCCTTCCGGGCGACCTCGCGACGCCTGCTGGCACTCGGCGCCGAGCAGGAGCTGCTGCTCGAGTCGCTACTGACCCTGGCCTCGAGCGAGCGCGGCCTCGAGCGGCGGCAGCCGTTCGACCTCGCCGCGGTCGTCGCGGCGGTTCTGCGCGACCCGCCGCCGGAGGCGGCGACTCTAGGTGTGCGGATCGAGAGCGTGCTGGAGCCCGCGGCCGCCGAAGGCAACGCCGCCCTGGCGGAGCAGCTCGCCCGCAACCTGGTCGACAACGCCGCGCGCTACAACGTTCCCGGCGGCCGGATGCGGGTGAGGACCGGCACCGATCCCGGCGGATCGTTCCTCTGTGTGACCAACGACGGCGGCGTCGTCCCGCCCGCCGAGGTGGACCGCCTGTTCGAGCCCTTCCAGCGCCTCGGCAGCGAGCGCACGGCGCCGAGCGACGGCCACCACGGCCTCGGCCTCTCGATCGTCCGCGCGATCGCCACCGCCCACGACGCCACCCTGCTCGCCGAGGCCCGGGCCGAGGGCGGCCTCGCGGTGGAGGTCAGGTTTCCGGCCTAATCGGCGGTGGCGTGCCCGGGCCAGTAGTCGTTGCGGGTGTGGTGGTACGGGAGGAAGACCGCGGCCGGGGTGCGGGCGATCGCGTTGCACTGCGCCCTCATGTCACCCTCGATGTAGGTCGCGCGGATCACCTCGGTGACCGGGATCTGGTCGAGCGGGTCATCGGCGGTGCCGCCGAAGCGGATGCGCCCGCTGCCCTCCAGCGCGACCCTGACCTCGGCCTCGAAGTCGGCGCGGGTGAGGATCGCGTCCTCCTCCAGGCCGTGTCCGTCGGCGGCGGGCCGAGACTTGAAGTTGAAGCTGGAGCGGCGGTGAACTCCCGGGCCACCGTCGCGCTCCAGCTCGGCTTCGAGGGCGACGATCTCCACCCCGCCGCGCTCGATCGCGGCGGTGAAGTGGTTGCCGCGGCGGTGCAGGCGGCTGCGGGCGATTTTCTTCGGCTCGCCGAAGACGTCGCGGCCGTAGATGACCGAGGCGTCCGTGTCCATGTACTGGAAGAAGTTGTAGTCGCCGGCGACGCCCTCGTGGCGCACGCTGATGTAGACGGCGCCGCCGCAGAAGTCACCGACGCAGTTGGACTGCCAGCGGCCGACCATCGCCCTCATCTTCGGCTCCTCGACCGGTTCGAGCGGCGGCGGCAGCACCTCCTCGACGAAGGCGGGGTCGACCAGGAACTCGACCGAGAACGACTGGGCGCCGCTGAAGCTGGGGTTGCCGATCGCCGCCTCGATCCGCGCGATCTCCTCTGGGGTCTTGACGAAGCGCATCTGCCGTTCGGACGATCACGGGTCGCCAGCCGCGCCGCAAGCGGCCCGCGGAGCGCCTTTGTCGATGGTCCAGAAAAGGAAGACCATCGCCGCGAGGAGGAGCGGCGCCAGGGTAAGGCTCGGCACCACCTCCCCCTCCCCGATCCCCGAAACGACGATCGCCCCGAGCATGTTGCCGGCGAGCAGCAGCGCCACCAGCCTGGTCAGCAGCCCGGCGAGCAGTAAGAGGCCGCCGACGATCTCCAAACCGCCGACCAGGTAGACGAAGGCATCGGGCGCCGGCAGGCCATAGGACTCGAACGAATCGACCTCGTGAGCGTGTTGGCTGAACTTGCCGATCCCGAAGACGACGAAGATCGCGCCGCTGACCCAGCGGACGGGCCGTGCCCAGCGGACCGCCCAACCCACCTCAGCCCACCGCCTCTCCGTCCGCTGCGACGACGAGCCAGTTGCCGCCGAACTCGAAGACGTCGTGGCAGAGGATCGTTCCCGGCGAGTCGTCGACGTAGTAGTAGAGCGGGTGGCCGGCGTAGGTCACCTGCAGCTTGCCGTTGGCGCGCCGGGTGGTGCCGAGCTTCCCCGCCTCTGCCCCAGCACCAGCGCTCGGCCTGCCCTTCGCCAGGACCGGCGGCCAGACCTCAGCGCAGGTGCCGTAGCAGCGGGACTTCGGGCCGGTCTCCTTGTCGAAGAGGTAGAGCGCCTCGCCGCTGCCGTCGGCGAGCACCCGGCCCAGGCCGGAGTCGGCGACCTTGATTCGCGTTCCGGTCGCGGTCTGGGTCGCGGCGCTACTGGTCTCTCCACATCCCACCGCGATCGCGGCACCGGCGGCCAAGAGCAACAGCATCAGGCGATTCATCGGATTCCTCTCCTCGCTGGTCAGAGAGCCCGATTCTCGGCGCCGCACCTTACGAGGCGATTACGTCCGCCACGCAGGTGGAGGCCGACGAGCTGCCGGCCTCCACCCTCGCGAACGGGTCGCGCTACTCGGTGACCTCGACGTAGACGCGCTTGCGCGGGTTCATCCCGGTGCCGGCGGTGGCGGTGCCGTCGGAGTTCCTCGGGCTGACGACGAGTGCGTTGGGCGTCTTCGCGCCCGGAGGCGCGCACTCGACCGCAGCGGTCTGGCAGCGAGCGACGCTGACCTCACCCTGGAAGTTCGGATCGGGGCCCGTTTCGCCCGCTCCGACGTCGATTTTGTTCTGGATCGCGATCGTCGCGGTCAGGCCGTGCCCGACCAGCGACGAGCCGGTGTCGATATACACGTTGGCGTTGGTCGCGTAGGCGTCGATCACCGTGAAGCCACCCGACTGCTCCTCGATCTGGCCCACCTCGTTGAGCAGCAGCCAGCGAGTCTTCAGCGGCGCCGAGCCGCCGGGGCTGACGCTGTCGGCCTGGGCTGCCGACTGCGCCTTGGGCACCGTTCCGAGCTTGTTGGTGTTGATCTGGAACCCGGTCAGCGTCTTCTTCTTGAGCTTGCCGGCGCCGATCGACTGCTTCTTGATCTGGCTCCCATTGAGCGGACCGTTGAGGGCGGCGACCGAGGTACCGGCCATCGCCATCACCAGCGCCAGGACTCCGACGATCATCGCCGGGCTGGGGCGCCGCTTCAGTGCGTTTTTCATCTCACACCTTTCTTGACAAAAGAGCCGCCCCGGTGGGCGGCTCGCGTGTCCCATGGAATACGTCGTTAGGGTCCCTACAGATCAAGGACCCTGGACGAGCGCACGGCTCAGAAAGGGATCGGTCAGCCTTCCACGCGCGGTCGCCGCAGGCGGTCGGCGACCATTCGTGCCAGGGCTGAGCCCACGATCAGGACCGCGGAGCCGGCCCCGATAAACCAGGCATAGAAGACCATGGTGGCGGCCTCGTCATGCACGGGAGGATCCTGGTACCCGAAGGGCGCGGCGAAGGCAATGACAAGAAGGAAAAGCAGGGCCCAGAGGGGCTGACCGGTCCCCAATCCCAGTAAGACGGCAGCGCAGTACCAGAGGGCAATTGCCGCGTTCTCCGACTGGACGTTTCCCGTGTTGGCGTCGATCAGGACGACCGCGAAAGCAGCGGCAACCAGATAGGTGACGACGAGGACGACCCTTACCATCGGGCAGATGATGACGAACGAACAGGGTCCCGTCTACGCCCTCAACCTCTTCGACGTCGCCGACCGCGACGAGTACCGCGCCTACTCGCGCCGCTCGGGCGCGGAGGTCGAGCGGCACGGCGGGAAAGTCATCGCGATCGGACAGTTCGACGAGGCGATCGTGGGCGAGATCGAACCGCGACAGGTTCCTGATCCTGGTCGAATGGAAGAGCCGTGCCCACTTCGACGGCTACCGCGAAGACCCGGAGCTCGCGGACCTGCACCCACACCGAGAGGCGGGCGGAGGCAACTACGTCTGGCATCTGTTCGACCGGCTAGAGGACCTACGACCGATCCTCAGTGACCGAGCCGCCCACCCATGACGTTAATTTCACGCCTCGCCGGGTATCGATCCAGCGGGCGGCACAGCGAGAAGCCGCGAGGGCATGGTCCCCAGCAGAGCTTCCGCCCCTCGGGCCGCCCATAACCGCCCTTCTGAAATTCCCTCACGCCGAGCCGACCATGACCGATATGAGCATGGCCGAGGCTGGCCGCGGATCAGACTGCTATCTAATCGAGATCGCCGGGGAGGTCGACCTGACCGTAATCGATCGGATCGAAGCGGCGATCAGGCGAGGCGCCGGCCATCGGATCGTGCTGCTCGATCTCGCCGCTTGTGAGTTCATCGACTCCTCGGCGATCGGGATGATCATCCTCGCCAACCTGAAGATGGAAAAGGAAGGGCGCCGGCTGGCGCTCCTATCCCCCAGACCTCAGACCCTGCGGGTGCTGGAGATGACCGGCCTGGCCGACCGCGACCTCGTCTTCTCCGACGAGCGCACGGCCCGCGCCGCGCTCGCGCGCGCCTAGCCGCGCGGCCGCGATACCGATCGCCTCTGTACAGGAGAGTTTCGGCGACATCGATTTCGGGGACACTGGATGGGATGGCGAACACGAAGCCGCTGCGGCTGCACCTCGACGCGGAGGCGGCGAGCATCGGTCAGGCGCGGTCGGCGGTCGCCCAGCTCGGGACCAGGCTTGGCATGGGCGCCACCACCCTCGACGACCTCAGGACCGCGGTCAGCGAGGCTTGCTCCAACGTGGTTCTACACGCATATCCCCACGGCGATGGCAGCTTCGAGATCGAAGCGACCCCGAAACCCAGCGAGCTGGAGGTCGTCGTTCGCGATCACGGTCAGGGACTGCGGCCCAGGGTCCGGTCCAACGGCTCGAGCCTGGGCCTCGGATTGGGTCTGATCTCCACGCTTTCCTCCCGCTTCGAGATCCGCGCTCGCGGCGAGGGAGGCACCGAGGTCGTGTTCGCTTTGCCGTTGTGCCACTGCTGACCCGGCGTTATCATCGACCCAGCGCGACAGAGGCGCTCCTGGCTGGAGAGTGTCTGTCGCGGCAAGGCGATCCCAGGACCAAAGGGCGGATTCATCCCTCGGCGGGCCTTCGGAAATCCCATCAGAGGAGACCGAATGCCCGACCCCCAGCCACTTAACATTCCGTTGTTCGAGGTGAGACTCGACGAAGACGGCGATACCGCTTCGCTGATTCTCTCCGGCGAGCTGGACCTTGCGAACGCGGTCGAAGTCGAAGAGAGCTTCGAGCGGGCCCTGCAGAACGGCGCTTCCGAAATCGTCGTCGACCTCACCGATCTGACCTTCATCGACTCGACCGGTATCGCCCTGTTCGTCCTCACGAAGCGCGGCGATGATCGCGATCGGCTGCGCTTCCGGCCCAGCAGTTCAGCCGCGGTCCGCCGCGTCCTCGCGATCAGCGGCGTCGACACGGTGCTCGGCCTCGCCGAGGGAAGCGCAGACGGCGCCCTGAGCTAGGCGGACCGGAGCGGTCTCTCGGTCGGTTCGGTCTCGAGGTAGAAAACCTCGGTGGAGACGTCACGCTCGGCGTCCATGCCGCTGACGAAGGCCCGCACCGGACGCCCGATCACCCTTTCGACCGTCTCGCAGAATTCCGATTCGGTCGCGTGCTGGAAGTAGAGGCGGGTGTCGCGCAAGCGCTGGTGCTCACCCATCTCCGCCAGGCGCTGCTCAGCCGGGGTGAAGCTGTTCTCCAGCGTGCAGACCACGATGTCGGGACCGGCGAAGTCGGTCCTGGCCTTGGTCGGGCCACGGCCGAACTGCTCTTTGTAGAGGCGAACCATCTCGCGCGAGATCTCGGACCTGATCGACTCCGCGGCACCATCAGGCATGGCTCCGGCTTCGGAGGCATCCATATTGCGATCGCTAACCCCCCCTCTGGGGTGGCCGCTCGCAAGGAGGAGGAGGATGAGAACCCGACGGACGGATGAAGCTGTCCCCAAAGACTACTCTCGAGGCTGCGCTGCTCCTTCGGGGAAGAGGTAGAACAGCTCGGCGGAGACGTCCGCGTCGGTGTCCATCCCGCTGACGAAAGCGCGCACCTTCCTCCCCAGCACCCGTTCGACGATGCTGCAGAACTGATCCTTGCTCGCGTGCTGGAAAAAGGTGCGGGTGTCGCGCAGCCGCTGGTCCTCGCCCATCTCGGCGAGCCTCTGCTCGACCGGGGTCAAGCTCTGCTCCAGCGTGCAGATGAGGATGTCGGGGCCGGCGAAGTCGGTCCTCGCTTTGGTCGGACCGCGGCCAAACTGCTCCTTGTAAAGGCGGACCATCTCCCGCGAGATCTCGGCCAGAACGGAGGCGCGCCGCTCCTCCCCCGCCTCACCGTCCTCGAACCGGGACTCATGCTCGTCGTTCACCCTTCACGGCTCTCTTCCGCTCCTCTTCGGACGACCGCACGCGAGGAGAGGAGACAAACACCGAGCGCGGCTGCGGATCCGCGTCTCGACCGTTGTGGTGGAGACTCGTGCCCCTCTATGAGAGATGCCGCGTAAGGCCTGTAAGCCCGAGCGTCGGCATGCACTTTACCGTCAACGGAGCGCGTCCGTTGAGCGGCACAGCTCGGCGCCCAGATTGCGCTCCATCATCTGCAGCGCCGCCCGCGCCAACTCGTCGTCGATCGCCGCGACGGCATCGGTCGGGACGCGCGGGTGGAAGTGCCGCACGTGACCGTCGAGGGCGCTGTAGAGGATGCACTGCTCGGTGACCTGGCCGGCGAAGATGAGATCGTCGACTTTCATGCTGCCGAGGAGATACTCGAGCGGAGTCTCGTAGAAAGCGCTGTGGCGGGCCTTGATCACGAACGAGTCCCCGGGCTGGGGCAGAACCGGCTCGACCAGCTCCGGGTGCCTGCCCTCCATCGCCTTCCGTGACAGCTCCTCCGAGCTCGAATTCCAGTCCCCGTAGTTGTCGTTGACGTAGATCACCGGGACCTCGGTGTCCCGCGCGTGGGCCAGCAGCGCTCGCACGCCCGGCAGGGCCTCGGCCACATTCGCGGCCAGCGGCTCGGCCTCGGGATGTTCGTAGGGGTTGAGCATGTCGACGACGATCAGGGCCGCGGCCATGGATCAATTGCTACCCGCACGGGTCGGCGCTTAACGGGCGAGCCCCGGGTGGCGGGTGCGGAAAGATGGCCGCATGCGCCGCCGCCGACCAACCGACGAGGAGATCCTGCGGGCGATCGTCGAGTGCGCCGACGACGGCTTCTGCGAGCGCCGCCGACTGGTCTCCGGCCTGCGCGGATACGGCGAGCGCGACCTGATGGCGAGCCTCGCCCGGGCGGCGCGGCGCAACCTGATTCTCGAGCGCCGGGGACCGGACGGGCGCACCTACCTCGCCCTCACGAGTGAGGGCTGGAGCGTCCACCGGGCGACTTCGCCTGGGTAGTTTGCCGGCTCGGGTCGCCGGGGTATTGCCGCTTTCGCACACTCACGACAAGCAACCCGACCGAAGGAGCAGGCATGGCAGAGATCACGACGCTGGAGGAGAAGCTGGCGGAGGTGACCGGCCTCGCGCGAGCGGCAAAAGACCTCAGCGAAAAAGTCGCCGGCATGGTCGAGGAGGACGACGAGGGCATTGCCTCGCAACTGCGGAGGATGAGCGAGGAGGCGGCCGAGACCGACGAGCGCTGCAGCGCGATCATCGACCAGCGCGAGGGCAAGAAGACCGCGATCCTCGAAAAGGCGCAGGAAACGAAATCCGAGGCCTCCGAGATGGCCGACACCTACCTCGGCGATGATGCCGACGGCCTCGACGGCCTGGAGTTCATGACCATGGCCGAGGCCGGCGAGGTCGGCCACTGGGCAATCCTCGGCAAACTGAACGAGAAGGCCGGCGAGAGCGAGATCGCCGAGCTCGTCGAGTGGGCACTGCCGATCCAGGAACGGCACTTCAGCGAGGTCAAGGAGGGATCGCTGGCGCTGGCCGGCGAGGAGGACCCCGATTCCGAGTCCTGAGCGCAGTGACGCCGTGGTCGCCCCCGACGGGACGACCGAGTGGCGCGACGCGGAGGGCCGGCTCGACCGCGAGGGCGGGCCGGCCCGCGTCTTCCCCAGCGGGCGCGAAGAGTGGTTCCGGCACGGGCGCCTGCACCGCGAGGACGGACCCGCCGTAGTCCACGCCAACGGCTCGGTCAAGTACTACCGCGAGGGGGTGCGCCACCGCGAGGGAGGGCCGGCCTGTGTGTACGTCAACGGGACTGAGAAGTGGTACTGGGCGGGGCTGCGCCACCGCGATCCGGAGGATGGGCCGGCGGCGAGCTACCCGGACGGGCGCCGGGTCTGGTTCGTCGATGGAATCAAGGTGCGCGAGGAGAGGGTCAGCCCCTCCTCCTAGTCCGCGGGTGACAGCGGGTGGACCGCCGGTCCCTCGAGCGGCTCGCCGTCGACGGCGTCGAAGCGCGAGCCGTGGCAGGGGCAGTCCCAGCTGCGCTCGGCGGCATTGAAGCTGACGATGCAGCCGAGGTGGGTGCAGCGGGCGGAGAGCTGGTGGAGCTCGCCGCTCTCGTCGCGATAGGCGGCCCGCTGGCCGAGCCCGTCGCCGACCACCGCCCCCTCCCCGGGCTTCAGATCCTCGGCCGAGCGGCGCCTTCCCGCCAGCCGGCCGGTGACGAATCGCAGCCCGTCGTCGGCGTTCTCCTTCAGCGCCGAGAAGGCGCCGCGGCGGGGATCGAAGCGGCTGGTCGGGAAGCTCTCCGCCCAGGGGTTCTCGCTCCCGCGGGCGCGGTCGGCGAGGATCGCGCCGGCGGCGGTGCCCATCGCCAGTCCCCACTTCTGCAGGCCGGTCGCGGTGAGGATGCCGTCGCCGAAAGGCCAGAGCGGGCCGACGAAGGGCAGCCGGTCGTGGGGGATGTGGTCCTGGGTCGCCCAGCGATGCTCGATCGCCTCGACCTCGAAGCGCTCGCGCGTCCAGCGCTCCAACCCCTGGAAGCGCTTGCGCGGATCGCTCTGACCGCTCTTGTGCGACTCGCCGCCGATCATCAGCAGCTCGCCGTCCGCGGTCGGCAGGGCCCGCAGCGAGTGCGCCGGGCTCTCGTCGCTCAGGTACATCCCCTGCGGGACCTCCCCCCGCACCCGCGCGGCGACCACGTAGGAGCGCTCGGGGTGGGTACGAGCGAAGTAGAGGCCGCGGTCGAGGAAGGGCAGATGGGTGGCGACGACGATCCGCTCGGCCCGGACCGCGCGGCCGTTCGTGGTCTGCACCACACAGGGTCCGGTCCCCTCGACGCCGATCACGCGGGTCCGCTCGTGGATGGCACAGCCGGCGTTCGCGGCCGCCGCGGCGATGCCCCGCAGGTAGCGCGATGGATTCATTTCCGCCTGCCCGTCGAGCCGGACGGCCGCGACCACCCGGAACGGCAGCTCCTCGGCCACCTCGCTCAGCTCCACCGCCAGGCCGGCGCTCCGCGCCGCCTCGGCCTCGGCCTCGATCGCCTTCACCCCGCTCTTGGCCTCCGTGTAGGTGAGGTTCGGCTTGCGGGCGAAATCGCACTCGATCCCGAACGACTCGACGTTGGCGGCGATCCACCCGAGGCCGGCCTGGTTGGCGGCCGCGTAGGCGCTCGCGGTCTCGACGTCGAAGCGATCGATCAGCTCCTGGTAGATCAACCCGTTGAGGGCGCTGACCTTGCCGGTGTTGTAGCCACTGGCCCCGGCGCCGACGTGCCGTGCCTCGAGCAGGACGACGTCGACACCCGCCTTGGCCAGCTCCAGGGCGGCGCTGACACCGACGATGCCGGCGCCGATCACCGCCACCTCACAGGAGCGGTCGGCCTCGAGCGGCGGGTAGGCCGGCCCGGGGGCCGAGACCTCCCAGTAGGAGCGATGGTCGCTGCTCATCGGGCCGCCAGTACCCCGGCGAGGTTGAGACCACACCGCCTGGGTAGTGGGAGTGCAGACCGGAGCACACGCTTGCGTGGCTTCCGGGCAGCGGTCAGCCAGTACGGCTCAGCGTCCCAAACGGAGCGAGACGGACTGACTCGGAAAACGAAAGCAACCGGCCGAGCATCTCGGCGATCGGAGGAAACATGGCTACTGCACGGGACATCATGAGCGGCAACGCCGAGTGCATCGGCGAGAACGAGACGCTCGAGGAGGCGGCGAAGAAACTGGCTCAGCTCGATGTCGGCGCGATGCCGATCTGCGGCGAGGACAACCGCCTCAAGGGCATGCTGACCGACCGCGACATCGTCGTCAAAGCGATCGCCGAGGGCCGCTCACCGAGCGAGACGCGGGCCGGCGAGCTCGGCGACGGCAAGCCGGTGACGATCGGCGCCGACGACTCTGTCGAGGAGGCGCTGCGGACGATGACCGAGCACAAGGTCAGGCGGCTGCCGGTGATCGACGGGCACGATCTGATCGGGATCGTCAGCCAGGCGGACATCGCCGCCAACCTGCCCGACGAGAAGACCGGCGACCTGGTCGAGGCGATCTCCACCGCCGGCTGACGGCGAGGAGACGACGGCGCGAGGTTAGGAAGGAGCAACGATGGAGGCTGGAGAAGGACGCAAGCTGGCGGTCGTGACGGGCGCCTCGAGCGGGATCGGATTCGAGCTCGCCAAGGTGTTTGCCGAAAACGGATTCGACCTGGTGGTCGCGGCCGAGGACGAGGAGCTGGGCGCTGCCGCCAGTGAGCTGCGCTCGGTCGCGCCGAGCCTGGAGGCGGTGACGGTCGACCTCTCGACCGCCGCGGGCGTGGAAGAGCTCTACGAGCGGATCGGCAGATGCGGCCGACCGGTCGACGCCCTCGCGCTCAACGCCGGCATCGGCGCCGGCGGCGCCTTCGCGACCGAAACCGAGCTCGAGAAGGAGCTGCGGTTGGTCGACCTCAACGTGCGCTCCACCGTGCATCTCTGCAAGCTGGTGCTCGCCGACATGGTCGGCCGCGACGAAGGCCGGATCCTGATCACTTCCTCGATCGCCTCGACCATGCCGGGCTCCTTCCAGGCCGTCTACAACGCCTCGAAGTCGTTCACCCAGTCCTTCGCGCTGGCGATCCGCGACGAGCTCAAGGACACCGGGGTCAGCGTCACCGCGCTGATGCCGGGACCAACCGAGACCGAGTTCTTCGAGCGCGCCGACCTCGAGGACACCAAGGTCGGAGCCGAAGAAAAGGACGACCCCGCCGAAGTCGCGCGGCAGGGCTACGAGGCGCTGATGGCGGGCAGGGAAAAGGTCGTCGGCGGCTCCTTCAAAAACAAAGTGCAGACGGTGGCCGGCAAGGTCATCCCCGACTCGGTCAAGGCCGGGATGCACCGGAAAATGGCCGAGCCGGGCACGGCCGAGGAGGTCAAATCATGAAGGCGCTCACCTTCCACGGCAACGAAGACGTCCGCGTCGACGAGGTCCCCGATCCCTCGATCCAGGAACCGACCGACGCGATCGTGCGGATCACCTCGACCGCGATCTGCGGCTCCGACCTGCACCTGTACGGGGTCCTCGGCATGTTCATCGACGAGGGCGACATCCTCGGCCACGAGCCGATGGGAATCGTCGAGGAGGTCGGCTCCGAGGTGACCCACATCGCCCCCGGCGACCGGGTGGTGATTCCCTTCAACATCTCCTGCGGGCACTGCTGGATGTGTGAGCGGCAGTTCTTCGCGCAGTGCGAGACCACGCAGGTGCATGAGTACGAAAAAGGCGCCTCGCTGTTCGGTTACACGAAAATGTACGGCCAGGTGCCCGGTGGCCAGGCCGAGTTCCTACGAGTGCCGCAGGCGCAGTTCGGCCCGATCAAGGTGCCCGAGAACGGCGCCCCGGACGAGCGCTACCTGTTCCTCTCCGACGTCCTCCCCACCGCCTGGCAGGCGGTCGACTACGCGGCGATCCCCGAGGGGGGATCGGTGGCCGTGTTCGGCCTCGGCCCGATCGGACAGATGTGCGCGCGGATCGCCCGCCACCAGGGGGCCGCCAAGGTCTACGGGATCGACAACGTCCCGGAGCGCCTGGCGATGGCCGCCCGCCACGACATCGAGCCGATCAACGAGAACGACCACGAGGACGTCGCCGCCGCCCTGCGCGAGCTGACCGACGGCCGCGGTCCCGACAGCGTCATCGATGCCGTCGGCATGGAGGCGCACGGGGCACCGGGGGCCGAGGCGATGCAGAAGGCCGCCGGCCTGCTGCCGGACGCGGTCGCCGAGAAGCTGATCGAAAAAGCGGCGGTCGACCGCCTCTCGGCCCTGCTCAGCTGCATCGACAGCGTCCGCCGCGGCGGCACGATCTCGATCTCCGGGGTCTACGGCGGTCAGGTCGACCCGCTGCCGATGATGCAGCTGTTCGACAAGGGCGTGCAGCTGCGCATGGGCCAGGCCCACGTCCGCCAGTGGACGGACAAGATCCTGCCGCTGCTCGACGGCGACGCCGGCGACCCGCTCGGGGTCGAAGACCTGACCACCCACCAGTGGCCGCTGGAGAAAGCCCCGGAGGCCTACTCGATGTTCCAGAAGAAGGAAGACGGGGCGATCAAGGTCGTGCTGAAGCCCTGAGCGGCCCGATTCGAGATCGCTGTTTCCAGCGGCCGAAGTGGGGTATTTCGTGGGCAGGAGCAGGTGGGCGCTGCGCGACTCGCTTGATCCTTCTCATAGCACCGCTCACATCCGCCGTTCCGCGGCGCGCTGGGTCCGGAGTCCAAGCGACTGCGTCGCTGGAGGCGACGCCGACCCAATGAGGTGAGGAACGATGGGAGCACTACTGGGATGTTGGGACTGCGGGTTCATCACCCGCCAGCACAGCCTGATCGGGGTTCGTGGTGAATGCCCGCACTGCCGCAAGGAGCTGAGCTCGGTCAGCTTCGCGTCAGCCCGCAAACTGCAGATCCGTAAACAGGAACGGCAGCGAATCCAGGCGGCGCGGATGTTGTCCCGACCGCCGCTCGAGAGTGGGCCACGGACCGCGCAATGAGCGCGAGCCGGGAAATGAGGCAGTGATGCCGAGGCAGCCGCGAATGACGATTCTGCGCGCGGGCGGCCTCGGCGATTTGCTCACCGCGGTGCCGGCGCTGCGGGCGCTGGCCCGCGCCTTTCCCGGCCATCGTCGGCTATTGATCGGGCCCCGGGCACTGGCGCCGCTGCTGCCGCTGATCGTCGAGGAAGACGAGCGCTGCATCGACGAGCTGGTCGAGTGTGAGGGTCTCGATGCCGATCCCGGCGCCCTGCCCGGCTGGCCGGAGCTGGCTGTCAACCTGCACGGCCGTGGCCCGGAGAGCCACCAGCTGCTGCTCTCGACCGGGCCGGTCCGCCTGATCGCCTTTCGCCACGACGAGATCCCGGAGACCGCTTCGATGCCGCGGTGGCGCCACGAGGAGGACGAGGCCGAGCGCTGGTGCGGGCTGCTCCGCGATTGCGGCATCCCGGCCGACAGCTCGCAACTGGAGATCAACCGCCCCGCCCTGCACCCGCCCGCCCCCGCGGGCGGCGCGACGCTGGTCCATCCCGGCAAGACGGGCCACGCGTCGGCACAGCGCTGGGCCGAGCTCGCCGCGACCGAGCGCAAGGAAGGTCGCGAGGTGCTCGTCTCCGGCTCCAGCGGCGAGGCCGAGCTGGCGCGCTACATCGCCGTCATGGCCGGGCTGCCCTCGAGCTCGGTGTTGGCCGGCCAGACCGATCTGGTCACCCTGGCGGCCCACATCGGCGCCGCCGCGGTCGTGATCTGCGGCGATCCGGACATCGCCCACCTGGCGACCGCACTCGGCGTCCCCTCGCTTCTGTTCTTCAGCCCGACCTCACCTGAGCACCCCCGCGCAGGCATCGCTTCGGCCCCGGTCACGGATTTCGAAGCCACCGAACGGGTAAGGCCCAAAGTAGGCACTGACACCAGCCAAGCACGGGGTCGCGTACACGAAAAAGTCAACAAAGGAGTGCCCCGATGATCATGCGACTCGATCGGCTGATCGCCGAAATCCCACCCCCCTCCGACCCCGACCCCAACGGGGCCTCGCTCGTCCAGGAGTTGCTCGGAGGCAAGTTCGGCGAGATGTCGACCTTCATGAACTACACGTACCAGTCGTTCAACTTCCGCAACCGCCAGG
>WUUC01228791.1_pt1 | contig 14146 bp, 13 predicted proteins | sample 6278441 | NCBI WGS metagenome assembly WUUC01 (sample SAMN13675441, study PRJNA597444) | soil metagenome | isolation source: soil | place: USA: Washington | collected 2017-10
CGTAGTCCCGTGCGATACCGGCCAGGCCGGAGGTGTAGCCCTGGCCGACCGCGCGGAACTTCCACTCCGCACCGCTGCGGTACAGCTCGCCGAAGACCATCGCGGTCTCGGTGGAGGCGTCCTCGGACAGGTCATAACGCGCCAGCTCACTGCCGTCAGCCTGGTTCACGACGCGGATGAAGGCGTTGCGGACCTGGCCGAAGGACTGGCCGCCGGTCTCGGCGTTGTAGATCGAGACCGGGAAGACGATCTTGTCGATCTCGGCGGGGGCACCGGCCAGGTTCACCTTCACCTGCTCGTCGTCGCCCTCGCCCTCGCCGGTCAGGTTGTCGCCGGTGTGCTCGACTGCGCCCTCGGGGCTGACGAGGTTGTTGAAGAAGATGAAGTGCTTGTCGGAGAGGACCTTGCCGTTGGCGCCGCAGGCGATCGCGCTGGCATCGAGGTCGAAGTCCTGGCCGTCGGTGGTGCGGGCGTCCCAGCCCAGGCCGACCGTGACCGCGGTCAGACCGGGGGCTGCCTTGGTGAGCGAGACGTTGCCGCCTTTGGTGAGGCTGACTCCCACGTGAAACTCCAGGTGACTAGAGGAAGGCCGCATGACCTTCGTCGCGGATCATCGCCGCCCGGTGCGGGCGACGTTGTTCATGCTAGGCGAGACGATTAAGGCAACTAACAAGTTCCATTGAGGTGTGGCTGCCGTGATGCGCCGGGCGTGGGGCTCGCGTTAAGAAACGGCGAGCGACTAGCCGGCCCGCCGGCGTCAACTGGTGCTGCCGGAGAACAGCCCGCCCATTCCAGCCCCGGTTTTACGGTCGCCCGCGCCCATATTCTTGGCCAGCGCCTTGGCCAGCCCGTCGATGGTCAGCGATTGCAGGATCACCGAGCCGTTGCCGCTCACGGTCGCCACGTTCATTCCTTCGCCGCCGAACATCGCGTTCATCACACCGGCCTTGTTCAACGAGCCGACCCGCTCGATGCCGTAAGTGATCCGGTGGTCCCAGGCGACCACGCACCCGGTGTCAACCTTGAGCCGGCCACCGTAATCGGCTGGATTGATGTCGATGAAGTTGCCGGCGCCGGCGATGATCAGGCTGCCCTTGCCGGTGAACTTCTCCAGCACGAAACCTTCACCGCCGGCGAAGCCCTGCCGCATGCCCGAGAACGCGATGTCGAAGTGCACTCCGGCCTCGGCCGCCACGAAGGCGTCCTTCTCGGCGAACCAGGTGGTCTGGCCGTCCAGCTCGAGTACCCGCATCTCGCCGGGCAGCACGCCGGCCAAGGCCAGCAAGCCGTCGCCCCCGGCCGTGCTGAAGTGGCAGAACGCGAACGACTCACCAGCCAGCACCCGCTTGCCGACGTCCATCGCGCCGCGCAGCATGCCGCCCAGGCCACCGGCGCCCGCGGCCTGGCCGTCGCCGGTGGGCGCGCTCAGCTTGGTCTCCATCGTGACGTCGGCCGAGCTGAACAGGAACTTGCCCGCTTCGCTGTAGACGGTCTGGCCCGGCCGGAGCTGGACAAGCGCCATCTGCATGACGTTGCCGCTGATCTGGACGTCGAGGCTCATCCGATTTCCTCCTTGAAGGCGGCGCCAGGTCGACCTGCTGCGCAGTGGCCGGGAAGGATCGGTCCGTCCGCGCCGCCTCTTCACGGTAAGCGCGCCACCGCGGGCCTCACACCGGGAAGTGCCGGAGGCCGACCCTGATCAGGGAGCTGCGCGGTGAGGGAAAAGATCAGGGCCGATCCCGACGCAGAACGGCGCGCTGAGGACGATGCTTACACCTGACGCCGCACCGAGCGGCGCGGAGCCAAGGCGGCCGACGTGGCGGCCGGCGTAGGAAGAAGGAGCACACAACTCATGGGGTCCCTCCAAGATGGTTTCCGTAGCAAGGGGCTGACCCGCCCGAGCCAGGGACGCGTCCTCGGCGGGGTATGCGCAGGACTCGGCCAGCGCTTCGGCATCGCCCCCTGGCCGGCCCGGTGGCTGTTTCTGATCGTGCTGCTCGTGGTCCCCGGCAGCCAGCTGATCGTCTATCCCGTCCTGTGGATCCTGATGCCGCCGGCCGAGGCGGACCGCACCGGCACGGCGCACCCGGACTTTCGCCCACCTGCCTGACCAGCCGCGGCGCCCCACGGTGGGCGCGCGGTCACCGCAACGATGAGCAGCTGATCCGAGCGTTGACCTGCGCCTGGATCGGGGGGACGCTGGAACTCCCGGCCACCAGGGTCCAGCCCGACGTGCCGAACAGCCGACCGTGCGCGTGGCCGTAACCGTTCTGCCCTCCGACACCCGCTGCCGGCGGCAGTCGGGTTCAGCCAGAGGACGGCGCTCATGCCTGCCAAGTTTCCAGTGGTCCTGTCAGCGGTCGGCCTGGTGCTCAGCATCTCGATCATGGGACAACCAGCCGCGAGTTCCGAGCCGGGCGCCAGGGCCAAGCCGGGCGGGCCGGGTCACCGGTTGGCCTCTTCGCCGCAGGCGTCGGTGACCAGCCGGCTGGCCGACCGCCGCGAGGTCGCGGCCGGCACCCGGGCGTACTCGGTCGGTTTTCAGGACGGCCGGTTCTACGCCAACGGCTGGCACATCACCGGCGAGATGGGCGGCATCTGGACGCCGCCGTTGAAGCTGCTCGACGGGGTGTGGTTCGGCCTGGACGGCCGGTGGGTGGGGCCGGCGACCAAGTTCTCCAGCGGCTGGGGCTACACCCGCTTCCAGCTCCCCGACACCGCCGGGCTCAAAGTCCAGCGCACCGATTTCGTGCCCGATGGCGTCCGGGGCGCGCTGTTCGGCCTCACCATCACCAACCCGGGGCCGGCCCGCACCGCGAAGCTGTCCGTCGACGCTCACTCAGAGCTGATGGGGCAGTACCCGTGGGGATTCACCGGCATGACGCCCAACGCCAGTGACAACATCGCCGACCGCGGCCGCTACGACGGCAAGAGCCTGGTGTTCACCGACGACGGCGCGCTGCCCGGAGCGCCGCGCCACCATTACGCCGCCCTCGTCGGCACCTCGCTGAAGCCCGACAGCGGCAAGATCGGCCAGCAGTACTGGGGTCCGCAGCGAGGCCACCGCTGCACCGGCGCCGAGCCTGGCGCCCCCGCCGAGCCCAAGCCGTCTGAGTGTGATGACGGCCCGTTCGGCCGCGGCGTCGGCGGCCGGCTGACCTACTCGCTGACCTTGCCGGCCGGCGCCTCCAAGACCGTCTGGCTGGCGGCGGCCGGCTCGGACCGCGGGCTGTCCTCGGCCCGGTCTGAGTTGACCCGGGCGCTGCGCGACCCGGGCGCCCAGCTCGCCGCCAAGGTCGCCTCCCGCACCCGGCTGGCGGGCATGACCAAGCTCTCGCTGCCAGCCGACCCGCTGGTGCAGAAAGCCATCGAGTGGGGCAAGCAGAACCTCGCCGACCTGACCCAGACCGCGAAGGACCTGCGGATCCGCTGGACCAACCAGGGCAAGCAGTTCCCCGCTCCGGTGGGCACCGTGCCGACGGCGACCTGGATCGGCGCCGGCTACCCGGACTACCCGTGGATCTTCGGCACGGACGCGGAGTACACCGCGTTCGCCGCGGTCGCGGTCGGCCAGTTCGAGGCGATGAAGGGGCACCTGCGAGCGCTGCGCGATGTCTCGGACCTGCTGAACGACCGCTCGGGCGTGGTGACCCACGAAGTCGTCCCGGACGGCTCGGTCTACTTCGGCCAGGACTCACGCTCCACCGGCCCGGACGGCCAGACCACCTACAACTTCAACACCGATGAGACGGTCAAGTTCCCCAGCGCCGTCGCGCTGCTCTGGCGTTGGACCGGAGACGACCGGTTCCGCGATGAGATGTATGACTTCACGGTCCGCAACCTGCGCTACGTCGTGAAGAACCTCGACGCCGACCACGACGGCTGGCCCGAGGGCCTGGGCAACGTCGAGCGCACCGGGATGGGCCCGGAGAAGCTCGACAACACCGTCTACTTCATCCGCGGCCTGTATGACCTCGCGGACTTGGCGCGGTCCAAGCACGACAACGCCACCTACCGGTGGACGACGAGGCTGGCCGCCACGTTGCAGCAGCGCTTCGACCGCACCTGGTGGCACCGGGCCGCGAGGCAGTACGCCGACTCGCTGAACGAGCCCGGCAACGTCCAGTCCTTCCAGAAGCACTGGATCGGCCAGACGCCGATGGAGGTGGAGTTGCGGGTCAAGGGCCGGACGGTTCCCGGCCTGGCGCCGTTCAACCATGGCAACACGGCCTTGGCCGGGCGGGAGAACGAGTGCTACAGCGGCACCCCGCCGTTCAACCAGGGGCTGTTCCACACCGGCTGCGGAGGCGGCGCCACCGGCGCGGGCGAGCGCACCACCTTCGGCCTGACCACCTCGATCCAGTCGATCGGCGAAGGCAATTACGGCCGGCTGGGCCCTGACCAGCAGCAGCGTTATCTGCACGCGCTGGCCGAGCCGATGTTCGCCGAGCCGGCCACCGGCGGCACCCCGGACGAGCAGCCCGGGGCGATGCCGGAGATCTTCCCGTCCCCGGACCAGGGCGCGAACATCGACCGCTGCTGGACCTGCCGCTCGATGTTCATGCAGTCATGGGGCAACTACGGCACCGCGTGGGCAGTCGTGCACCAGTGGCTGGGCGTCCGGCCTGATCTGGGCAATGAGCGACTGGAGATCGTCGCCCAGGTGCCGCCGGGCCATCGGTCGGTGGCTGGAAAGGACATCCGGCTCGGCCGCGGCTCGGTGGACGTGCAGGCCAGCCACACCGGCAAGGTGTACCGCACCAAGATCTACGTCGGTTCCGGCGTGCACGCCGACCGGGTGCTGATCGGGCACACCCTGCCACGCGGCACGCATCCGACCAGCGTGAAATTGGACGGCCGCACGGTGCGCGACTACCGGCTCGTGCAGACCAACCGGGGGGCTGAGGTCACCGTGGCCACCCGCGAGGGGCGTCACACCCTGACCGTTCTGACCTGACCGTTCTAGCCTGACCGCTCTCACCTGACCGCTCTCACGGGTAGCCCGGTGCGGCGCCGAGCTGCCACGACGATCAAGATGGTCCTGACGCAGCAGTGTTCGCTGTGCCCGGCAGGGGAATGGGGAATGAGATGACAGCCGCCGATGCCGTGATCGTGGGGGGCGGGTGCATCGGCGCGAGCGTCGCCTATCACCTCGCCGAGGCCGGGTGGGCTGACGTTGTCCTGCTCGAGGCGGACACCCTTGCCAGCGGGTCCACCAGCAAGTCCGCCGGCGGCTTCCGGCTGCAGCACGGCGACGCGCTCAATGTGCGACTGGCGCAGCGTTCGCTGGCCGAGCTGATGGCCTTCGAGCAGCTGACCGGCGCTGACATCTCCCTGCGTCAGGTCGGCTATTTGTTCCTGCTCAGCTCTCCGTCGGACCTGGCGATGTTCGGCCGGTCGGTCGCCCTGCAGCAGTCACTCGGCGTTCCGGTGCAGTCTCTGAGTGCCGAGCAGGCCGGCGAACTGGTGCCTCAGCTGAGAACCGAGGACCTGCTCGGGGCGACGTTCTGCCCGTCGGACGGCTACGCCACCCCCGAGGCGGTGGTGCAGGGCTACGCCACCGCCGCCCGCCGCCGCGGGGTGACCATTCGGCAGGGCGAGCGGGTCGGGCGGATCGTGACCGAGCACGGGCGGGTGCAGGCGGTGGAGACCGAGCGCGGTGAGCGGATCGTGACCTCGACCGTCATCTGCGCCGCCGGAACAGGTTCGCGGGCGATCGCCGCCACGGCCGGGGTGGACCTTCCGGTCACCCCTGAACGGCGGCGGATCTACTTCTCCTCCTCCAGTGGTGGCATCGCCGGCGACGTGCCGCTGACCGTCGACTTCGCCACCGGGTTCTATTTTCACCGCGAGGGCCCGGGACTGGTCTTCGGCGGCCGGGAGCTGACGGCGGAGGAGTTGATGACGCCGGCGATGCACCGGCTGCCGGTGATCGCCGACGCGCCGCTCAACTCCACCTGGCACGGCGACTACGACATGAGCCCGGACCACAACGCCATGGTCGGCCACTCCGCGCACCTGGAGGGCTTCTACTACGCCACCGGCTTCTCCGGCCACGGCTTTCAACTCTCGCCAGCGGTCGGCGAGCACCTGGCCGAGCTGGTGACCGGTCAGCAGCCGTCGATCGACCTGACTCCGTTTCGGGTCGAGCGATTCGCCGAGGTCGACGGCGACCGGGTGGAACCGATCACCATCTGAGCCCGTCCATCGGGCCCTCATCACCACGGAAGGCGTCATGGGAGCACCACGAGCTGAGCTGGCCGGAAAGGTCGCGATCGTCACCGGGGCCGCACGCGGCATCGGCTACGCGATCGCCAGCCGATTCGCCGCCGAAGGCGCGCACGTCGCGCTGTCCGACATCGATGCCGTCGGCGTCGCAAGCGCTGCCCAATCCCTCGTTGAAAGCGGTGCAAACGCGATCGGAGTCGCGGGTGACGCCGGCGTCGCAGCGGACGTCGACCGGTTGATCCAAGCGACGCTGGATCGGTTCGGCGGTGTCGACATCCTGGTCAACAACGCCGGCGACGTCACCACGCTGCGCCACTTTCTCGACAGCGACCAGGACTGGTGGGACCGGATGGTGCGGACCAACCTCACCAGCCACTACCTGTGCACCCGCGGGGTCGCCGGGCTGATGGCGGCCGCAGGTGGCGGCTGCGTGATCAACATGTCCAGCGGCGGCGCCAACCGCTCGCACCGGGGCATGGTCGCCTATGACGCCACCAAGGGCGCCATCGAGGCGATGACGCGCAGCCTGGCGCTGGACCTGGCGCCGTACGGCATCCGGGTGAACGCGCTGGTGCCCGGCCTGATCGCGACCAACAGCGCGCACTCCGAGCCGGCGGCCCGCACGCTGCGCGATGAGACGGTGCCGCTGGGACGCGGCGGGACGCCGGAGGACCTCGCCGGACCAGCGGTGTTCCTCGCCTCCGACGACGCCGCCTACGTCACCGGCGCGTGCCTGGTGGTCGACGGCGGGGTGCTGGTGCAGCAGCGCTCACCGCAGGTCGAGGTGTTCGGGCTAGACAGGTTCCCCCGCATTCCCGGCAGCCGGTTCGCCTGAGCTGGCGATCAGCCGCTCGGCGTGCGCGAGCTCGTCGGGGCTGACCTCGGCGGCCTCGCTGCGCCTCAGCTGCCAGCGCGTGATTGAACCGTCCGGACGGCGCTGCTCGCCGCCGCGCAGCGCCTGCTCGATCAGGCGGCGGACCTCGGGCTCCTGGTCGGGCTCGGCCGCGAACAGGGTGCGCACCCGCACCGTCGTCCCCTCGCGGTCGGCGTGCGAGTGATGCGGGGCCAGCGGGCAGGGCGGCTCGTGCTCCCAGTGCCCACACAGCGCGACGGTGATGGCCGCGCCGACAGCGGCGCCATCATCGTCGGTGGGCATGCTCAGCTCGGCGATGTGGGCGAAAGCCTGGCGCATCCTGCGAGTGTGGCGGGCGACCTGGCCGGCCGGCAACTAACCGGCTGGCAACTAACCGGCCGGCAAACTAACGGCTGGCAGCTAACCGGCTGGCCGCACGGCGAGCTGGCTGAGAGCCGGCAGCGGCACACCCAGGTCGCTGACGGCCCCGGTCTTGCGGTCGATCACCGCGAGCGCGCCGTCCGCGGTGACAGCGAACAGCCAGTTGCTGTCCGGTGAGAAGGTGATGGCCCCGGTGTAGGACTGGTTGACCGAGACGTTGAGAACCTGGCGGCGTCCGGTGGCGAGGTCGAGCAACTGCAGCCCGATGCCGCCGCTCGGAGCCGAGGTCAGCATGGCCGCGGTCCTGCCATCGGGTGAGATCACCCCGCGCTGGTCACGGCCCTCTATCGCGGCGTTCACGACCCGCCGTGAGCCGTCGGACCGGCCGATCAACACCGGCTGGCACAGATGCCGGTCATCGCATTCCACCACCAGCCAGCCGGTAGGACCGACCGCCACCAGTGAGCCGGTGCTGATCCGTCGCAGTCCGTCAGGCCGGGCGTTGTACAGCCCACCGATGCCGGGGAACAGCAGGTAACCCGCGCCGTCGGCGACGGCGTCGTAAGAGACGTTCTCCGCGGGGATCGGAAAGGACCCAGCGAGCCTGCTTCCGTCGAGGTTGGTCAGCACCATCACCGGCTGGTGGTCATCACTGGGCCGTGCCCACATCTGGTTGGGAGTCGGTCCCGGATACACCGGACCGTCATGCGCGAGAGGCGACGGCAGCTCGCGCGCCGGCCGGCCGTCGGGCACCAGGTAGCCAGGCACGTTGTCCAGCGGCCGGATGAGCACCTGGTCCTCACCCGCCAGCAAGTACACCGGGCCGCCGCTGAGCAAGGCGGGGACGGCGGTGCGGGTGATCCGGCCGGCAGCCGGCTCGATGCGAAGCAGGACCTTGTCGCCGCGGGCGAGCAGCTCCCAGCCGGTGGTGGCTCCCAGCAACGGCCTGCCCAGGTTCGTGACCGACGGCGCCGGCCCGGCGGGAACCGGCGTCGCAGGGGTGGACGTCTGCGGCGTGGCTTGGGACGTGGGTGGCGGGGTCGGCGCGGTGCTCTCCCGGGCGGCCGACGGCTCGCCCCGTTCAAGATTCAGCGCCGCGACCGAGCCTGCGACCATCAGAGCGAGGACCAGCAATGTGAACCACCGGGGCCATGGCCGCCGAGGCGGGGCGGCGTCCCCGGGCACGTCAGGGCCGACATCGAGCCAGTCGATGTCGTTGTTCTGCGCGTCGGGGTGCGCGTCGTCTCGGCCCACGCCTCATTCTGAACCCGTGCGCGAGATCTGGGCGCGAATCGACCATAGCTGCGTCTGATCGATGAGAACTGTGGGATAAGGCGGGTGTGAGACGGCCGGTGCTCGATGACAATCGTCACTGCGCTTGAGGGGTTCACGGCAAACTTCGCTTTGAGGACTTACATTTCTCAGGGAACATCTGGGCGGGCCACAGGTCCAGCAAGCGGCCACAGTAGCTCGCCCGCCTGAAGGAGATCTCATGACCACCTCAAGCTCCGGAGCTCGCCGCGACGTTGACGTCGATGTCGAACCGCGCCGTCGCCTCAGCACCGAGACCAAGGCCTCAACCAAGACCACCGAGTTGATTGTGTACGTCCTGGCTGTGCTCGCGGTGATCATCACCGCCTACGCGGTCGGCGATGACAACGGCGGCACCGATCCGTTCGGCGCCGAGCACGCGATCCGCTACATCACGTTCCTGACCATCGGATACATGGTGGCCCGTGGCCTGGCCAAGAGCGGCAGTCGCGACTACTACGACAGCGACCGCACCGGCAGTCGCAACCTCTAAGCCAGCCACCGCCGGCTGAAGCCAGGAATGGGCTAAGTCAGAACGACCCGTTCTTATCACGAGAACGGGTCGTTCTGCATGTCGGCGGGATTACCCCGTGAAATGAAGGGCGGCGACTCCAACTGCTGGAGCCGCCGCCCTGATGACGGTGGAGGTGCCGGGAATCGAACCCGGGTCCTTCGTCGCTTTGATGGGTCTTCTCCGGGCGCAGTGTGCCTGGTCTCTACTCGGCCCCACCGATCACGCACACGAGTCGGTGTGACAGGCCCAGTCGCTGTTTGATTTTCCGAACTCCCCCGCGACCGAGGAGTTCGGTAAGCCACCTAGCTGATGCCAGGATCCGGGTCGGTGACGAACCCGGGCTGACAGACCCGTTCCGCTACTTAGGCAGCGAGAACGAAGTCAGCGCGATTAGAATCGGCGCTTATTTTGTTGTGCATCGCTTTTTTAACGAGGTCAGCAATGCGGTCCTCGGCCCGCTTCCCCTCATCTCGACGGCCGAAGTCGAGACCATTCACCCCCTTCTGGGCGTTGTGCACCCATCGAGCCACCGAACGCGATGAGCGCCCGGCACAGTCCATCATGCCATGCGGGCCGGCTTACCCGGAGCGGATTGCTGCCCGGCCGGCGCACTTGCACAGAAGTTCCCTGCACCGGCGCTCCAGCCTGTAGAACTAGACCGTGGCCGACACTCATCGCGAGATCGAGACCAAGTTCGACGTGGCTCCGGACTTTCTGCTCGGGGACCTGGCCGAGTTCGCCGGCCCCGGTGCCAGCGTGCAAAGCCGCACCGTGAACCTGTCCAGCGCCTATTACGACACGGCCGAGCAGAACCTGCTGCGCTCGCGCTTGACCCTTCGCCGACGCACCGGTGACACCGACAACGGCTGGCATCTCAAGATCCCCGGCGCGGGTTTTCGCACCGAGCTGCACTGGCCGCTGCTCGGCAACGACGAGACGCCCGATGAGCTGCGCAACCTGATCTGGCCGTTCGCCGGCGGCGCGGAGTTGGGGCCGACCGTCACCCTCAAGACCGTCAGGACGTCGCACCAGGTCATCGCGCCGGACGGCCGGCTGGTGTTCGAGCTGGCCGACGACGAGGTGCGGGTGGTCTCTGAGGGCGCGCCGGTGGTGATGTCACGCTGGCGCGAGCTTGAGGTGGAGCTCGGACAGGCCGGCACGACCGCGGACCTGGACCGGGCCACCAGGCTGCTGCTCAGCCGCGGCGCCTACGCCTCGCGATCGGGCTCGAAGCTGCAACGAGCGCTGCGGCACCCCGACGATCCCGCCACCGGCAGCGCCGCCGCTGTCTTGACCAGTTACCTGCGCGTCCAGTGCGACGCGATCACCGCCGGCCACTTCGCCATCTCGATCAAGCCGTTCGAGGCCAGCGCCACCAGCCAGCCGCACGAGGCCATTCACCAGACGCGGGTCGCGACCCGACGGCTGCGGGCCGCGTTGCGGATCTTTGCGCCGCTGTTCGACGCCGAGCCGGCCACCCGGCTGCAAGAAGAGCTGACCTGGTTCGCTGCCGAGCTAGGCGAGGTCCGCGACCGCGAGGTGCTGCGCACCCGGCTGGCCCGCGCCGTCGATGACCTGCCGGCCTACCTGGTGGTCGGCCCGGTCGCCCGGCGGATCGATGAGGTGCTGCTCACCGAGCTGCGCCAGCATGCCGGCGCGCTGCTGGCCACCATGCGCGACGAGCGCTACCGGACGCTTATCCAGGACCTCGCCCACTGGCGCGATCAGCCGCACTTCACCCCGAAGGCGGACGACCCGTCCGACGTGCTGGCCGAGTACGTCGCCGCCGCCGAGCAGAAGCTGGCCAAGCGGATGAAGCGCGCCGCCAACACCGGTAACCACACCCCGGCCGAGCAACTGCACCAGGCCCGCAAGGCCGGCAAGCGCGCCCGCTACGCCGCCGAGGCGGCCGCTCCGGCGCTAGGCAAGCGGGCGAGCGCGGTCGCCAAGCGGGCCTCGCGACTGCAGACCTTGCTAGGCGAGCACCAGGACGCGATCGTGGCCACCGAGGTGCTGCGCCGGATCGCTGACCAGGTCGCCGACGAGGGTGAGAACGCCTTCACCTACGGCATCCTGGTGGCCGACCAGCGTCGCATCGCGGCGACCTCGGCGCAGGCCGCCCGGGCCAGCACCGGGCGCTAGGGAGCTGGCTCCAGCCGGCCGTAGTGGGCGATCACCCGGTCCAGCTCGAATCCCAGCGAGGCGTAGAGCGCGCCGGCCCCCGAGCCGTTCTGCGAGTCGACGCCCAGGCAGGCCTTGTCATAGCCCTGCTCTGCCATCGCGCGCACCGAGGCCGTCAAGCAGGCCCGGGCCAGGCCGCGGCCCCGCGCTCGCTGCCGGGTGCCCACCAGGCCGACCCAGGCCTCCCCCGGCACCCACTGGCTGACCAGCACGTAGGCCTGCACGTCACCGTCGGAGTCAACGCCGTCTGAGTTCACGCCGTCTGAAGAAAGGCTGACGAACGAGCAGTCCGGCCGGAACGTCCGGGAGCCGACCAGGCTGGCCCACGAGTCGGCATCGCGCGGGCTGGAGCCCCAGTGAGTGCTGAAGGCGTCGTTGTGGGCGAGCCGGACGGACTCGGCCAGCTCGGCTGAGTAGCGCCGCACCGGCAGCTGCGGCGGCGGTGGCAGCACGCCGGGGATCGGCCGGCTCAGCTCGTGGTAGTAGCGCACGATCCGGTAGCCGCGGCGCTCGAGCATCGGACGCACCGAGGCACCCTCGATGCCGCCGGGAACCCGCAGCATCACCGGCGCGCCCGGATGGCACCGGCCGGCCAGCTGCAGGGCCCGGGCCTCCATCCGGTTCATGATCTCAGCGCCCAGCCCCTGGCGGCGGAATTCCGGCCGCACCCCGCCATAGATCTCGGCCCGGGCCTGGCCCTCAGACAGCCCGGACGCGACCCGCAGCTGCCCGAAGCCGGCCAGCACGCCGTCGCGCCAGACCCCCACCGTGTCCAGCTGCGGGTCCACCCCTGGCTCGGCCAGCTCCTCGGCCAGCGCCTCAGGCTCATAGAACTCATCGGTGCCGTCCACCACGGCCAGCAGGTTGGTCAGCTCGGCCCAGGCGGTCACCGCCTCGACGCTCAACGGCTGCCATCGCACGGTAGTCACCGACACGTCCCACCTCACAGGCTCGTCAACCCACATCCATCAAGGCGGCGCCGTTGTGCCACAGCACCTGCCGCAGCCAATCATCGCCGAAGCCCCACTCCAGCAGCGACTGAATTTGGCGGGCGTAGCTGTAGGGGATGTTGGGGAAATCCGTTCCCAGCACGATCCGATCGCCCAGGTCGCGGTAGGCCGCGAGCACGTCGGCCGGCACCGGCGCGATCCGGTCCAGGTACGGGGTGCCGACCATGGTGGTGTCCAGCCTGACCTGGCGGTAGCGGCGGGCCAGCGCCAGGTGCTCGGCGTACTCAGGCGCCCCGGCGTGGGCCAGCACGGCCGTCAGCCGCGGATGCCGGCGCAGCACCTCGCCGATCGGCCCGGGCCCGGTGTGCGCGCCGGGCAGCGGGCCAGAGCCGCAGTGCACCACCACCGGCACGCCGGCATCGCTGAGCAGGCCCCAGGCAAGGTCGAGGGCGGCGTCGCTCGGGTCATACCCCCCGACCTGGACGTGTGCCTTGAACACCCGGGCGCCGGCCTCTAGCGCCTGCCGGACGTAGCCAGTGACCCCGGGCTCGGGAAACAGGGTGGCGCTGTGCACGGCGTCGGGATGGCTGGCGGCGAAGCCGGCGCACCAGTCGTTCAGCCAGCTGGCCATGCCGGGCTTGTGCGGGTAGCACAGCGTCGGAAACCGCGGCAGCCCCAGCTGGTGCAGGGTGGCGATCCGCGCGTCCTCGCTGGTGCGGTAAGAGATCGGCCAGGCCATGCCGTAGTGCTGCTCGGCCCGGTCGAAGTACTGCCAGACCTTGGCCATCATCTGCGCCGGCAAGAAGTGCACGTGGATGTCGGCCAGCCCCGGCAGCCCGAGCGCCTGCCAGACGCCGGGCACCTGCGCGTCGGTCAGCTCTCCGGCCGCCTGGCCAGCCCCGACGGCGCGCTGCGCGGGGCCGCCGGCGCTCATCAGTCGGTTCGGCCCTTGGCGCGCCGTCCCAGCACCCGGCTGATCTCACGGTCGGCGTCGCGCTTTGCCAGGTCCTGGCGCTTGTCGTAAGTCTTCTTGCCCTTGGCCAGGGCCAGCTCGACCTTGACCTTGCCTTCGACGAAGTACAGCGACAGCGGCACCAGGGTCAGACCGGACTCCTTGATCTTGCCGATCAACCGCAGGATCTCGCTCTTGTGCAGCAGCAGCTTGCGGACCCGGCGGGGGGTGTGATTGGTCCAGGACCCGAAGGCGTACTCGGGGATGTGCACGTTGTGCAGGTACACCTCGCCGTTGTCGATGGTGGCGAAACCGTCGACCAGCGAGGCCCGGCCCAGCCGCAGCGACTTGACCTCGGTGCCCATCAGCACGACGCCGCACTCGAAGGTGTCCACGATCAGAAAGTCGTGCCGGGCCTTCTTGTTCTGCGCGATCACCTTGCGAACCGGGCGGTTGGAGGACTGTGCGGTTGCGGCGGCCATAAGGAGAAAGCTACAGCCGCACGTAAAGCCGCAAAGTCAGCCAGGCAGTGGCCGCGGCCAGGATGACGCCCGAGATCAGGCCGACCCCGCCGGCCAGGATGATGTCGTTGACCGAGATCGGCTGCAAAATTCGAGACTTCACCTGATCACCGAGCAAGCCGTCCAAGAAGACCACCTTGGCCACCCAGTTGCCCACCATCGCCAGGATCGCGCCGACCACCGCGGCCAGCATCGCCTCGATCACGAACGGCAGCTGGGTCATCCACCGCGACGCCCCGACCAGGCGCATGATGC
>WUUC01031110.1_pt1 | contig 14144 bp, 8 predicted proteins | sample 6278441 | NCBI WGS metagenome assembly WUUC01 (sample SAMN13675441, study PRJNA597444) | soil metagenome | isolation source: soil | place: USA: Washington | collected 2017-10
CACGGATTGGAGCGTGTCGCCGTGGATAAATGGTTTCGAGCGCGACGCATCCGCCCCACGATTTACAGCGAAGTCATGGGGAATGAAGCGATCCTCGCGTTGGTGAGTACGGGCACCGGCGTTGGCGTAGTGCCGGCTTTGGTACTGGAGAAAAGTCCGCTGCGAAGCGAAGTGCGAGCGTTGGCGGTTCAACCGCCACTGGGAGAATTCAGAGTGGGACTTTGCACAGAACGCCGAGCCCTGGCGCAACCGGTGATTGCGGCGTTTTGGAATGCGATGGGGTGAGGTGGGAAGATGGTGATTGGTGATTGGTGATTGGTGATTGGTGATTGGTGATTGGTGATTCGCTCAAATTCTGAAATCTGACTAATCACGAGTCACTAGTCACTATTCACCCTTCTCGGGACTCGGGACTCGGGATTCGGGACTCGGTCGGATGATGAACTCTGAACGAATCTCGAGTCTCGAGTCTCGAATCTCGACTCACGAATCACGAATCACGAATCACCAATCACGACTCACTAGTCACGAGTCACGAGTCACGAGTCACCACCCACTCATCATCTCTCGCCGTCCTCCAATACCGAACGTTTGATGAAACTGCCTGCCGTATCGATCATCGGCGACTGGACGGACAATAGATCAAGAACGGTGTCGTATACGTCCGGTTGAGAATATGCATCGCGTTTTTCAATTGAGATGGGAATCGACGCCTTCACCAGAAGAGGAATATCGGCCTGCTCTCTCGGCAGCGTTACCCCCGGCGGCATTCCATGAAACATCCGCCCCTCTTCCAAAAGCGATTCGCCGTGATCCGACAGGTAGATGAAAACGTACGGCACCTTCCGGCGCTCGAGCGTTTTGATAATCCCGCCCAAAACAAAGTCGACATAGAGAATCGTGTTGTCGTACGAGTTATATACCTGCTCCGCCGTACACTGGTTTGCTACGTCTGCGTCGTCGCAGGTCGGTTTGAACACGTTGAATTCCGGCGGGTGGCGATCGCTGTATGTGGGCCCGTGGCTGCCGCCGCCAAGGTGCAACACCATCAACCGCTTCCCAGACCGGTAGCGATCGACGCTATTTTCGAGCAGAGGAATGACATCCTCGTCAAAACACTTCCCCCCATGGTTGCAGTTTCTAACTTGGATTTCTCCAACCGAAGTGCAATTGTCATACAGCGTGTAGTTCACAAGACAGGCTGTCGGAATACCAAGCTTTGACGTCACCGTCGGTAAGGTGATTCCGTTCTTTTCGAGAATTTGAGGGAGCGCGTACAAGGTGGTACCGCGGCTCGCGACGCCATTCAATCGATGCAGCCCAGCGACTTGTTCGAGCATTGGATTCGTCTTTTGACGGTCGTACCCATAGAGGCTAAAACTCTTGCGGCGCGAAGACTCACCGATCGCGAGCACAACGACCAAATCGTCCGGCGACATGACTGACCCGACTATTTCAATATCCTTCTTACCTCTTGCAAGCAGAGGTCGCACCGACTTCGACAATACGCTGACTGTGCTGGAAATAATATTGATGGGCACCAGCGAATACACGATGTACTTATTTGAGACGTTGCCGGCCCGATGGATCGCGTTGTAATTCGCGTACAAGCAGGCGATTGCGAACAGCAGAGTAGTCGCAACAATCTTCAGCGAAGTGAGCAGGTACTTGCCAGCCGGTTCAAACGTGATGGACAAGGTGAGGATGATCAGCACCGGCGCGACCATGAGGAACACGGCATACGGAAGCATCTGCACGGACATGAGCTGCCCAATTTCGACGGGATCGGTGTGAATCGTATTCATTACCATCGATCGATCGATTGCAACGTCATACTTTGAAATGAAATAGGTCGCCACGGCGCTCAGGACGACGAGGGAGATGGCCATGGGCTTGACAGTCTTTGCGTGCGCTGACGCTACGAAGAACGCCAGGAACAGACTCAGACCTGCAATCAAATACGCGGCCAGACTTATGTAGTCCAGTCCCGCCGGGCCGGTGAACCACCTCGTCAGTTTCTCGATGTTGATTGCATTGCAAGTCGCGTACAGCAATACCGAAAACATCACCGAGAAGCGGGCGTGCGAGATCTGCGCTCTGGGAAGGCCGATAAACATGAGGCTTTGCAACTCTGATTGGCAACAATGGCTGCCACGCGTCGAAGGCATGTAGCCATAGCTCGCGCCGACCGAGATGGCTCTCCGGTCATTAGACGAAGGTCAGGCTGCAAATCAATCGCGAAGGCGCCGCCGGGAACAATTCGCCAACCAGGGCGATTGCTTTGCGCTCGCCGGGTCGTCTTACGGACAAAGCAAAGTTCCAGTGCCAGCAGTAGCAACGCTCAGCACTTCTCCTTAGTACTTTGACGTCGCACTGGGGCCACGGCATGAGCTACCTGAAACTTGAGCGAAGCTGGGCCATCCTCGCCTGCTTCGTAACGTCTTCGTTGTTCTTCGTAGAGCATCCCGCAATCGATGTGTACATCGCCAACATATTTTTCTATGGCAGTTTTATTCTTCAAGAGCAGTGGTGGCACAAGTCGCTCCATGCCGCGATGCCCTATTTTCTGGGTGGCTCGCTCTTGGCCGTCGTCGGAACCTATCTATTCAACCGCGTGGCAAAGCGCAACGCGGGAGGAATCGATGGCAAACGGGTGCTGTATTTGTTTCTCGTGCTGCTCGTCGGAGCAGGACTGATCGTCAATGTGCTGCTCAAGGACAATTTCGGCAGGGCAAGGCCCAGGGACATTGAGGAGTTTGGTGGAGGTCACCGGTTCACCCCTGCCTTCGTAGTGAGTCAGGAATGCGACCGCAACTGTTCATTCTCATCGGGCGAGGGTGCCGGCGGCTTTTTTGCGACGGCCTTGGCCCTCGCGCTGAGCCGAAAACGCGCCGTGCTCCTTGCCGCATTGGGCTTTGGAGCGCTGGTGTCGCTTTCTCGGGTTGCGGGGGGCGCTCACTTCTTCTCTGATGTGGTGGTTTCATTCTTTGTGATGCTGATCGTCACCGACATTTTGTATCACTACATCATCTTGAACGAGGCGGAACGGCTGCTTCAGCAGCAGCTGAGGCTGTTCGCCGCCGAAATCGGGACGCGACCCGTCACTGATTCCCTGTGATCAGGCTTCCCTCGACATTGATTCGCACTTGATCGCTGCCGCTTGCCGTCTCGGAGCAAGCTGCGATTGATTCGCCAGCCTGCGTACGTCCAACGACAGCGCCGTCATTCCGGACGCCGCGCTTATGCGGCCCATTTCGACTTTTAAAAAAGGAGCGAAGATTGGCGCTGAAGGATTTTCAAAATGCGGTGTGCCCAGTCGTCGCGAGAAGCGGACCCGTAGGAGTTCTCTGCATCGCTTTTCTGGTCAGCTTAATGTGGCTCTCCTGCTGCAGACTGGCGCTTGTGCTGATGAACTGGTCGCGCTTTGAGGGCGTAGAGAATCTTTGGTGGGTGTTTCCGGTCGGCATCCGCATGGATACGATTGTGCTGTGTGAATTGTTCGCCTTACCGGCCGCGATCTTGCTGCTGTTTCCGGGGCGCAAGATTCGCGAAGCATTGACGGCAGTGCTTCTCACCCTGTCCGCGGCGCTGCTGATGCATATGGAACTCTCGACGCCCAGCTTTATCGAGCAATTCGATAATCGTCCGGACCGCATCTACTTCGAGTACTTGCTGTATCCAAACGAGGTGCTCCATACACTGTTGAGAACATATCCACTACAACTGGTTGTCGTCGCAGCCCTGGTGGTGTTGTCGAGCATCTGGTACTGGCGATTGATCCGACGACGTCTGAATGCAGCGGCTGCATGGCCATGGGCTCATCGCGCCTTGGTCTTTCCTGCAATCGCCATTTTGTTGTTGCTCGGTGCGCGCTCCAGCCTTGGACATCGGCCTGCAAACTTGAGCACCGCAGCATTCAGCAACCATCACCTCGTCAACGAACTGGCGGTGAACTCCACTTATTCGCTTTTCAGCGCGATATACATGACGCTGAAGGAAGTCAGCGCAGCGAAGATGTACGGCGATATGGCGTGGACCGAGGTCCTGGCACGAGTGAAAGCCGGCACCTTGCAATCGCAGGACGCGTTCTCGTCTGCGGACATTCCTACATTGCATCGCTCGTCACCCCAGCAATCGCTCGATGCCCCCACCAACATCGTCGTGATTGTGATGGAAAGCCTGGGAGCCGACTTTGTCGGCAGTCTCGGCGGCTTGCCACTAACCCCTCACATCGATCGATTAGCCAGCGAGGGTCTCTGGTTCACGCAACTCTATGCAACCGGCACGCGCACCGTCCGCGGATTGGAAGCAATCGTGACGGGATTCCCGCCCACCGCGGCGCCCAGCGTCTTGAAGCTCCCCGCCTCACAGCGGAACTTCTTTACGATCGCCCAGCTTTTGAAGACTCGTGGCTACGCAACCGAATTCATCTACGGAGGCGTTAGCAACTTCGACAATATGGGGCGATTCTTTCGGGACAATGGTTTCGACCGTATCATCGAACAAAAGGACTTCAAACAACCCGCCATGCTTGGCACGTGGGGAGTATCCGATGAAGACCTCATCCTCAAGGCTCACCAAACCTTTTTGGAGCACGACGAGCGGCCCTTCTTCTCACTGTTGCTCACAACATCCAATCACGTGCCTTTCGAGTTCCCCGCTAACAGCATCGAATTGCACGAATTGCCTGCGGCAACGCGCAACAACGCGGTCAAGTACACCGATCATGCGATCGGTAAGTTTTTCGAACTCGCACGCACTGCTCCCTATTTCGAGCGTACGCTCTTTCTCATCGTTGCCGATCATGATGCGCGAGTGTTCGGCGCAGATTTGGTGCCTGTCGACCGATTCCGCATCCCGGGTCTCATCATTGGACCGGGCGTACCGAAGCGTCACGAACAACGAATCGCAAGCCAGATCGACCTGGCGCCGACATTATTAAGTCTGGCGGGAATCGATGCTTTCCATCCAATGATTGGCCGCGATTTCACTTCGCTTCCCATAGACGAGCCGGGCCGGGCGATGATGCAATACGCGAACGCAAACGGCTTCCGCGTAGGCAACAAGGTTGTGATTCATCAGCCCGGATCAGCCGCGCAGACCTTCAACTACGTCGATGGGCAGCTTGAAAAGGCGGAGCATGACGTCGAGCTTGAACGAGAGGCGCTGGCACATCTCCTCTGGGCGGATCGCACCTATCGACAGCGGCTTTATCGGCTGCCTATGCAATCATCGGAATGAGTGCGCGCGCGTCAAGCCGTGCCGCTGCAGCGATCAATAACGCCATAGAATTCCCGCGGAAGGCACCAATGGCAACCAATTATCGACGTCCTTGATCACTTGAGGCGAACCGTCAGGGGCTGCCGTCACCCGGTACTCAACGCAGCAAGGGTTTTCCCGCGAAGCCACGTTGCTGCCTTCGACATACACGTCGAGCGCGCCGCGTCCGAAAACGAATGTTCTGCCGAGGCGCAGATCCAGCGAGTTGTAGTTGCCAAGACGCTCGGCATTGCGAGGTCCGTTCCTAACTTGCGATGGCGATCCGCTTTGGCCCGGCACGACTTCGAGCACTGTGGTTGGCCAGCCCGAATGATAAGTATCGGCTAACGTGACCGACCAAGGTCCGCTCGCCCACACGATGCCGAGATTCGCGGCCTGGATTTGATCCCAACTGCGCGGAACTCGCGACCCATCGATGAAGTCACGGACTCGAGCTCGTGTGTAGCTTAACCATCCACTCCATGCGCCGTGCGGACGCAGCTGCAATAGCAGTTCGACGCCCTCGCTGCGCGCGCCGCTTGGATCGATCATCACGCGATCGGGCTCGGTCTCGGGCAGTAGAACCAGGGGGTTGTATAGATTCTCGAATCGCGGATTCAATTGCCGATAGTCCTTGCGGTACATCTCCATTCTCAGATCGATGCCCCTACTTAGCGCGTGGCTAATGCTGACAATCGCATGATTGGCATGTTGGGCCGGATAGAAGTGATCGACGCCGTCTTCCACTTGCAACTCGTTGATGCCCTGGGATTGGAAGAACCTTCCCCAGCTCGCTCGAATCTCAATGCGCTCACTGGGGGAGTAGAGAACGCCGAGGCGAGGACTCCACTGCTCACCATCATCGGTATTGTCGTAAGTCTGCGTGTCGAAACGCAGCCCGAGCTGTGCGGTCCATTGGTTGCTTAGTCGGATCCGCGCATCCCAATAGGCGGACGACTCAAACCCTGCAGGGTGTGGCGAAGAATTCCGCTGCTGACTAGTCGCGGGGGAATCGGGGAATGGAAACCCCAGATCGAAGTGAGTGTCACTGGTGTAGAGGTAGTGGGCCCACAGACGGCGGACCTCGCCGCCGAAACGGTGATGAAGCGCATCATCACCCAATAGAGAGCTTTCGAACGCGTTGTCGAGACGAAGGCCGACGACATGGAACGATCTTTGGTCGAGCACGACAGCGGTTCGACGACCCGGGTCCATGACCGTTCCTTTGCGCTCATTCGTCACGTCCGTATAGGAAACGATTGCACGACTACTTAAGTCGGAACTCCAGTCATGTTCGAGCGTGAACCATGAGTACGAACTTTCGTACTCGACCCTCGACCGTTGGATGCCCGCGTCCTTGATTGCGTCAGTCCGATCTGCGGAGACGAGCATTTGCACGGAAGCCTTGGTGGAATCGCTTAGCGAATAGTCAAACTTTGCAAAGCCGTCCCAGTAATTCGGTTGTCCGGCCTCGGTCTCGCTTGCGCTTGCGATGTAGTCGGCGTTGCTACGCCGTCCCGAAACCAACAACTTCGCCTTCTCTGAGAGGTCGGTGGAAATCAGGGCATTGATGTGAAAAAGACTCAGCCCTGCTTCGTAGTAACGTCGTTGCATCGGACTTACGGATTTCGCATCGATGATCGCGCTCATCCGATCCCCGAACATGACGGGGTATCCGCCGGAATAGAACTCCATTCCGTCAATGACCCTTGAGTCGAGCATGCTAACGGGACTGACGAAATGCTTGAGATGGAAGGGCTCGTACAGGCGCAACCCGTCCAGCACAATCGCCGTCTCATACGGTTCGCCGCCACGAATTGAACTCAAGCTCGAAAAACCGTTGGTTGCCGCTCCAGGCAAACGCTGCAATGCGCGCAGGGTTTCGTCCGCCAGCCGCGGCATGTTCTTCACTTGCTCTTGCGAAAGAAACATTTGTGATGCATCGATATTCGATGCGACGGCATATCGACTGCCGAGCACTACGACTTCTTCGAGCGATACAGGCTCCTTCACATCGGGGGGCGGTGAACGACTCGCAATCGCCGGGTCTGTCGGCAGACGGATGATTGCAAAGACGTTGGGTGCCACCTGCGATAGCGAAAGTAAATGCGGCGCTAGAATTTCCCGGGCCAATGAAAGACCTGAGCGGGCGGTCGGTTCAGTTGCAACCCGCAGCGTGGCAGGCACGATTTCGGTGTTGTAAATAAATATGAGCCCTTGGGACCGCAACTCATCCAGCACCGAGCTTATTCGGCGATTGGCATAGTCGGCGGCGAATGCGGGGTTCGACGCGAATAGAAGCACCAGCGCGAGCGCACGAATGCAAGCGCGGAGCAGCCAACGGACAGCTTCAAGCATCGCGCGCAATAACGAACAGACCGGCAACCATCATCGCTCCACCGACCAATTTATTGAGCGTAAGCGTCTCTTTCAGCACCAGTACCGCCAGCAACACGGACACGGCCACGCTTCCCTTGTCGATCAACGCTACAGTCGAGACGTCGCCAAGCTTGATCGCTTTGTAATACAGCAGCCACGACGCGGCAGTTGTTACTGCGGACAACCCCAGCCATGCGAAGTTGTAGGGAGTCAGCGCTCCCAGCTCCGCCCTAGGCACAACGATGAAACTAACTGAGATTATCAACAAGAAAACACCGAGCGTACGGATTGCGAGGCCAAGCTCGGCAGAGATCCCCGCCAACCCTAATTTGGCGATGACCGCAGTGAAGCCCGCAAAGAACATCGAACCCACCGCGTACAAAAGCCACTTTTCCACGGCGACCCCCGAATAGCTGTCTCGTACATTCGGTGGCCAGTATACGGCCGCCAGCCATGATTTTTGGTCTTGAGTTCAGGACTAGAAAGAGCGATGGGTCTCAACCACCCATTGCATGCTGGAGATATCTTTTGGCCCGTCAAGGGGAAACGCCAAGTCGATGTGAATCACGTTACCTAGTGCCGACCGCGCATTTCCGAGCCTAAGTCCGATACCGAAGTCGCGCAGCCATCCCAGCGATTCGCCGCCGTATGGATCGCTGCCCCACACTCGTCCGGCATCGAAGAACATAGCCGCCCCCACATCGACCAATCGCAGCGGCTGCCAGCCGGTATAAAACCGCTCCTCCATCGTGACCAGCGCGCGGCTGCTGCCGCTTTGATATCGGAGTGGATATCCTCGCAGGCCATTGTCGCCGCCCAGCATTAATTGCGTTTCTGGATCGGGATTCGACGTCATCGTCATTGCCGCGGACGCGAAGAAAGCGCTGAACGAGTTTTGCCGAAGATAGTAGCGAGTTCCGATATCGAGGATGCCGTTGCGGAGTTCGCCATTCTCAATCCGGCCTCCCAGCTTCAGGGCGCCGATCAAATGCTGTCGATCGCCGATGACAACCCCGTGTTCGAGACTGCTTTTGACCACGACGCCCGCGTATGTGGATCCAAACGCCGGCGCTTCGTAGCCGGCCTCCACACGCATCGACAACCCAAGGTGCACGTCTTCAGTTCTTCGAATCTGGTCGAAGTTTCGAGTCTTGACGTAGTTGTCTTGCAATAACTCGACCCCTAACCAGGGATAACTCACCGTGTGGTTGGCTGGCAGGACTACTAGTTGGGAGTCGATGCTGGAAAACTCACGGCCATCATATCGCAAGCCTGCCAAGTAGCGACGGACCCATCCATGTTCGAGTCCATCTGAAGTTCCTGCGCTGATTTCCAGCAACTGCCTGCGCCCTCTGAACCGCTCGACAACTTCCCCCTGCCGATATCGCGCGACGGACGACATCAAATCGGAAGCCAGGACGCCGGCGCTCCAACGCGTTTCGAGCGAGTAAAAGGGGTGCTCAAGGTCAATGGTTTTTTCACCGCCATCGCTAGATGAGGCGTAAGCAGTAGCAAGGCGCCAACGGCTACCTATCAAATTTGGGTCCTGGTATCTCACTCGCAAAGAGGTGCGATCCACGTCGTGCGAACTCCAAAACTCTATGCGCTTGCCGAGGCCGAGAAGGTTATTTTCTTCCAGCTCGATCCGCGTGCTGTTAGCTCCGCCCTTGCGGCCGAACGCAATCCCTGGACTCAGCGTCCAGACATCGTGCACGCGCACCAACAGATCGACAGTGTTGCTTGCTTCATCGTACAAGGTCACTTCAATCGTCGCTTCGTTCAGATACCGCTGATCCCGAAGCAGGCGCTCTGTCTCGTCCAAGACTCGGCGATCGAACACATCGCCGACACGAAACAGCAGCTGCGCCTCAACCGTCGATTGGCGCGAATTAATATGGAGCGAGTTTGTGATGCGATACGGCCAAGCGAGAAATTTCGATTTCTCGAACACGTCATCGATTTGAATATCGATGCGCCGGATGGTGGCCCTATGTGAGTCGAGCTGAGCGTCGGCCGGCACTTCAGCCAGTGCCCCATCGCCCACACCGGTCAGCGAGACCACGATCGGGAATATGAATGAAAGAATCGATCTGTAGTTCATCGCACCCTAAACGTCACCCAAGGATGCGCTTAGTGCGGCCGCAAATCGCTGCTGCGCGGCAGCCTACACGCGGTGGGCAAGCAGTCAGGGAGTTAGACGGACCCCCGCGGTCGATTCAATCGGACGCCAGGGAAACATGCATCGATTCAGCGTTGTCTTTAGTCAGCTTGAACTGCGTCGTCGAGAGAACCGCCGTCAACGCAGTATTCACATCCAGGCCTTCGATCGATCCTCTCAATTTGAGTTGGGCCGCAGCGCGCTCCACTCCCGCGTTTTCAAATGAGAGCGTACGTCCGGTTTCGCGCGCCGCCCAGGACAAGAAATCGCCCAATGGCCGGTTATCGATGCTGAATGCGGGCGACACGGTGGTGATCCACTGCCAGCTCGCATCGAACGCAGGGAGCGGCCGGCGCGCAACATCGCCCGCAGCGGACAATCGTAGCAGTTCGCCAGCTTCGCCTACGTTGGTTCCACGTTGACTCGTCACCTCGACGCGGCCTTCGCGAATGCCGATTTCCATTCCTTCCCCCACGATTCGCACCTGGTACTGAGTGCCGACATGACGTACGCCGCCAAAAGTCGTATCGATGACCAATTCTGAAACGCGTCGCTCGTCAGGTGTCGCATCGACATAGGCGGCGCCTGCAATCAGTCGAACATGATGCTCGGCCGCGAACGCCAGTTCGGAGTCGCGATCGATGCGAGCCGATACGCCATCGCCGAAATCAAGCGCGACGCGCGCGGTGCTGCCGGTTCGCAACACTTCTCCTACCGCGATGCGTTGACCGATCGCAATCGCTCGAGCACGGCCATTCTTGGCAATCAACTCCGCCGATCCTTCGATCCGGACGATTGTTGCGCCATCGCTCTCAAAACTGGTGAACTGCCAAGCGATCGCCGCCGTGATGACAACGCCCAGGATCGCGGCCGCCATCCCGTACTTTACCCATCGCCCGCTGCGTCGATGCGATCTGACAGTAGACTGCCACTGCGCGTGGACTGCGCGTCTTACTTCGTCGGCCATTGCCTGACTTGGCTCATCCCGCGCACCAACGTTTCGCAGCAGTTGCTCGATGCCTGCGTCGTCCGCACGTTGCAAATCGTCTGGATTGGGAGGTTGATTACTCATGGATCTTCACTTCTCTGTCAGCATGCCAGCCAGTACATCCTGTGCTGTCGAGCCGAATACGGCTTCTAGAGCCTCACGAAATCCGATTCGCGCCCGCGCCAATATCGATTGTGCCGCGATAGAGGTAATCCCTAAGCGAGTTCCGATCTCGTCGACAGAACGGCCATCGATATACTTCCATTCCAGCACGTCGCCATAACGGTTAGGCAAGCCATCGAGGACCGAGCGAACCAGGCGCCGCGTCTCGGCGTCGCTATAGCAATGAGCGGGCTCGTGTTGCGGGGGCGCGACGATCGATTCGAATGCAGCTCGCATTTCGGGGCTGTCGTCAACCAGCACTAAATGACTGGCGTGACGCTTATTCGCACGGATGAAATCGACGACTTCATTGCGGCAAATCTGGCAGAGCCAACTAAATAGCGCCGCCTGCCCGCGAAAGGTCTCGAGTTTTCGGATGCCTTTGATAAGGGTCGCCTGCACAACCTCCTTGGCCGCCTCGACATCCCCTCCGAGCCGCGGCAACGCAAACCGGTAGACTCGCGGGAAATACGCATCAAAGAAGATTCGGAAGGCGCGTTCGTCCCCTCCGAGCATCGACTTGACTAATTGTTGATCGGAGTCAGGTTCCATACGGCACCGCGTGAATGTCTTCTAGTTAGACGGCGATGACGCAAAATGCAATCGGCAATCGGCCGGAAATACTCGGGACTTGGGATTCGGGATTCGGGATTCGGGATTCGACCGGAATCTGAACTCTGACCAATCACGAATCACCGGACTCGGGACTCGAGACTCGAGACTCGAGACTCGAGACTCGGTCAGAGTCTGAACTCCGACCAATCACCAATCACGAATCACCTGCCGCGGGACTGGGGACTGGGGACTGGGGACTGGGGACTGGGTCAGATTCTGATCCGGACGAATCTCGAGTCTCGAGTCTCGAGTCCCGGCCCACACATCATCTCGCGCTCGCCGCCACCCCAGGTGTCGCCACTTCAACGCTTGTAGCGCCCTGCGACCTCTTCCTCCTCAGCCCATTCAACGCCAAATACATCGTTGGCGTGATGTAAAGCGTGAGCAGCTGACTCAGCAAGAGGCCGCCGACGATCGTGATCCCTAACGGGCGGCGCATCTCGGAGCCTTCGCCGAAGGCCAGCATCAACGGTAGCGCACCGAGCACTGCGGCAACGTTCGTCATCAAGATTGGGCGCAATCGCCAAACGGCGGCGCGATGAATGGCTTCCATGGGGGAAAGTCCATCGCGTCGTTCTGCCTGTAACGCGAAGTCAACGATGAGGATGGCGTTCTTCATCACGAGGCCGATCAACAGAAATAGCCCGAGCATCGCGATCAAACTGAATTCCACTTTCAACACCAGCAACGCGAGCAGCGATCCGAGGCCGGCCGAAGGCACGGTCGAGAGAATCGTTAACGGGTGCACATAGCTCTCGTAGAGAATGCCGAGCAAGATGTAGACGATCAGTAATGCACCGGCGATCAGGAGCGGTCGATTGGCTTGGCTTTGTCGCGAGAATCCGCCCGAGCCGTCGACGCGCGCTTGGATCTGCCTTGGCAACATCGCTTGCGCAAGCGCGCGATCCACGGCGGCCATGCCTTGTTCTTCGGTGATGTCCGGTCCGAAGCCAAATCCAACTCGCATCGCGACAAACGGTCCGCGATGCATGATGCGGTCCGGCGTGATGTTGAACGAATAGGTGCTGATCGCAGCCAGCGGCACACGCTCTCCGCTTCGACCGATGACTTCCACATTGCTGAGCACCGTCGGCTCGCGAGTGAATCTTGGATCCAATTCCATGACGACGCGGTATTGATTGCGATTGTCGTACAGCGTTGCGATCTGTCGTTGGCTGAAGGAGTTGTTCAGCACCGAACCGATGAGCTGCGAGTCCACCCCGTACCGCCGCGCCGTATCGGTATCGATGTCGAGTTTGACCTGGCGTGCGCCTTCATCGCCTTGCTTGCTCACATCGACGATTTCAGGCTGATTCTCCAGCGCCTCGCCAATCTTTGGCACCCACTCACGCAGCAGCGTGACATCGTCGCCCAGTAGCGTGAGATTCGCGTTGCCCTGAAAGCCGCCGCCACCGCCACCCAGATTCAACTGCAGGTCCTGATCCACGGACAAACGCAAACTGCCGCCTGCAATGGCAGGCGTGTTCTCGCGCAGCCGCTCGATGACTTCTTCCGCCGAAATGCGGCGTTCGCTCATCGGCTTCAGGCGAATCATCAGATTCGCGTTATTGATGCCGCCGCTGCCGCCAATCGATCCGATCACGTCCTGCACGGCCGGATCGGACGCCACCAGCTTTCGATAAGCATCGATCTTCGGCTGCATCGTCTCGAATGACAAACCGTCTTCGCCGCGCGCGAATCCGCGAATCTGGCCCGTGTCCTGACGCGGCAGACCGCCGCTTGGAACTGCCTTGTAAAGCCACACATTCGCCGCGATCAGCAATGCAAAGGCCGTGAGTCCAAGCACCTTATGCTTCAACGTCCAACCGAGCGACCGGTCGTACCCGCGTCGCAATGCCGTGAAGATTCGTTCACCCACATGCGTCTTGTCATCCGGCTCGCCGCGTGCAGGCAGCAACCGAGCGCACAAGCTCGGGGTCAAGGTCAACGCAACAATCAGCGACAACAAGATGGCGGCGCCCAGCGTCAGCGAAAACTCCATGAAGACGCTGCGAATCATGTCGCCCATCAGCAGTACGGATGCGAACACCGTGATCAGCGCGAGGTTCATCGAGATGAGCGTTCCGCCCAACTCGCGCGAGCCACGCATCGCCGCTCGCATCGGCGACAGGCCCGCTTCGATGTGACGCGAAATGTTCTCGAGTACGACGATGACATCGTCGACTACCAGCGCTGTCGCGACAATCAACGCCATCAACGACAAATTGTTGAGCGAGAAGCCCATCAAGTAGACGCCGGCCAGCGCACCCACGATCGTGACGGGGACAGCGATAGCCGGAACCAGCGTCGAGCGCCAACGTCCCAATGCCACGAACACCACGGCAATCACCAAGACGAAACTGATGACCAGGGTTTTCCGAGATTCAGCCAGCGTGCCGCGAATGCCGGGCGATCGGTCCATCGCGACCGACAAGTCCACGCTTTCCGGCAGTAGCGCGCGAAGCGCCGGCAAGCGGGCATAGACCGCGTCTACCGTTTCAACGATGTTGGCGCTGGGCTGACGGCTGACGGTGACGGTCACCGCATCTTTGTCATTGTAGAAGCCGGACGCGTAACGATCTT
>WUUC01054490.1_pt1 | contig 14144 bp, 16 predicted proteins | sample 6278441 | NCBI WGS metagenome assembly WUUC01 (sample SAMN13675441, study PRJNA597444) | soil metagenome | isolation source: soil | place: USA: Washington | collected 2017-10
CGAATCGTCCGTGAGGTGGGCGCTCGGCTAGCCGAACGCGGCGCGCGCCTCGTCATGTACAGCGGCGCACCCGTCGTCGAGGGCGAGGACCAGCTGCTCCGAGCACTGCTGCCTGTGCTGCGGGATGCCCACGCACGTTTCAGCTACGCCGAGCTAGATCCGGACATTTTCGGCAGCGAGCTCGACCGACCTTCGTACACGAGCGTCGAACGTATCGCTGCGGTCGTGTTGGACGCGCGATTCGGCAGGTTTGCCGATCAGCACTGACGAAAACGCCGTATCAAACCCGCCCCAGCCAGGAACAAATGACTCAACGCTAGCCTGCAGTCGCCCCAGGACATCCTACTGGCACGCAGCGTGCGAGGAGCCCCGGGGATGTCACGGCTCCCGCCCGATCCGAAGATGCGACGGCGCTGGGTCAATCCGGCGCAGCTCCTGGCTGCACTAGTCGCGTTGTGCGTCATCCCAGCCGTGGCGCTGGCGGGAAGCCTGGGCCGGGAGGCGCGCTCCTCCGTCATTCACGTCGCTGCCACCTACGCGTTGTTGATCCTCGGGTTCCGCTTGCTCGGGAAGCGCGAGCTGAGCCAACTGTCGCCCTTCGACCTTGTCACTCTGATGTTGATCCCCGAGATCATGTCGAACATCGTCCAGGGGGAGGGTTCGCTATTGACGGGAGTTGCCGGCCTTTCTGCGATCCTGTTGCTGGTCTTGGCGACATCCGCGCTGTCTCAGCGATTCCCGGCTGTTCAGCGAGTCCTGGACGCATCGCCCACGCTGCTCGTCGCCGATGGCAAACTGCTCGAAGCCAACATGAACCGCGAGCGTATCTCGCCCGAGGACTTGATCGGCGAAATGCACAAGCAAGGCATCGCTCGTTTGGAGCAGGTGCGCTTCGCCATCCTGGAATCGGGCGGTAACATCTCGTTCGTGTCCCGCTGACCATGACGCACACCGTGCGCATTGGTATCTCGGGCTGGCGTTACCAACCTTGGCGTGGCGTGTTCTACCCGCCCGGTTTGCGGCAGGCGGACGAACTCGCTTTCGCGAGCAAGGCATTCCCCACCATCGAGCTCAACGGCTCGTTCTACTCGCTGCAAAGGCCCTCGAGCTATCAGGCCTGGCACGACGCCGTGCCTGACGACTTCGTCTTCGCCATCAAAGGTAGTCGTTACGTGACGCACATGCTTCGGCTCCGGAACTCACGGACGGCGCTGGCCAATTTCTTCGCCTCGGGACTGCTGTGTCTGAGGCGCAAATTGGGCCCGATTTTGTGGCAGCTCCCGCCGACGTTGCGCTTCGATGCCGGTGCTTTGCGGGCGTTCCTGGAGCTGTTGCCGAGAGACACCCGGGAGCTCGAGAGGCTGGCTGGTTGGCACGATGCCCGTATGAAAGGACGGGCCGTCGTCGATTCCTTGGCCGAGCTCGCGCCCGTCCGCCACGCCTTCGAGGTGCGTCACCCCTCCTTCGAGACGCCGCAGTACATCGAGCTGCTGCGCGAGTACAACGCCGCGTCGTGTGTGGCGGACAGCGCCGGGCTCTACCCAGTCATCGACGAATCGACCGCGGATTTTGCCTACGCGCGTCTGCATGGGAAAGAAACGCTCTATGTCAGCGGCTACGAACCTGACGATCTTCGCGCCTGGGCCAAACGCATTCGGCGCTGGCGAAAGCGGGGCGACGTCTTCGTTTACTTCGACAACGACGTGAAGGTGCGAGCGCCGTTCGATGCACGAAATCTGGCGCGGCTGCTCGCTCGGCGGCCGCCGTTCCCGCTGCCCGCGAGCCTCGCCTCAGTGACAGAAGAGCCGCGAACGGCCTGGCCGCGATGGCCGTGAGTACCGTGCTTGGCCCAGTGCGTGCATCGCGATTGCGAAGCGCGAGGAACTGACATGAAAACCCGTAAGTACTTTCACGCTATTGGGCAACGTAGAACCAGTTTCCTACTCTGCGGTGTGACGGCCGTAGCGCTGTGGGCGCCGGCCTGCTCCGACGATGACGACGATGGCGCTGGTGGCGGCGGCAGTGCAGCGCGTTCTGGCGCGGCGGGGCAAGCCGGCACCCCGCATGCCGGCGGCGCGGCGGGCGGCAACCCATCGTCAGAAGGGGGCGCCGCTGGGCACGGCGACGTCGCCGGCGCGGGCGCTGATGGCGGATCCGCGGGTGCTGCCGGCGCTCACGCTGGCGCCGCCGCCGTTGAAGGCGGCGCAGGGGGTGCGGCCGGGACGGATCGCAATGTGTTCAGGCCCGAAGAGCTGCCATTCGATCAACAGGCTTTCGATGCCTTGCAGCTACCCTCAGGCTTTTCCATCAACGTCTACCGTACGGGGCTCGGGCAGGCGCGCATGCTGGGTGTTCACGGGGAGCACGTGTACGTCACGCAACCCATGCAGGGCAACGTGCTGCGCTTGATCGACGCCAACCTGGACGGCGTGGCCGAAGCTCAAGCCGTCGTCGCGAGTGATCTGCCGATGGTGCATGGCATCGCCTTCCACGACGACGAGGTCTTCTTGGCCAACGTGCACAGCGTGTATCGCGGCACCGTCCAGCCCGACGGCAGCTTCAGCGCCCTAACGGAGATCATCGGCGACTTGCCGGACGGCGGCCAGCATGCCCTGCGCACTCTGGGCGTAGGGCCGGACGAGCTGCTCTACATTTCGGTCGGCAGTGATTGCGACGCCTGCCGGGAGTCCAATCCCGAGCACGCCACGATCCTGCGCAGCACGCTGCTCGGCCAGCCCGCGGCGAACCGCACCATTTTGGCGAGTGGCCTCCGCAACACGATCGGTTTCGGTTGGCATCCCGTCAGCGACGCGCTTTGGGGCATGGATCACGGCTCGGACTGGCGCGGCGACGATTTGCCGCCCGAGGAGCTGAACGCCATCACGGCTGGAAAAGACTACGGTTGGCCCTACTGCTTCGGTGATCGCCAGATTGATCCAGTCATTCAAGACCCGCCCGATACGACCAAGGCTGCTTACTGCGCCGAGACGGAGCCGCCCGTGCTGCTCAATCAGGCGCACCAAGCGCCGATAGGTTTTACGTTTTACGCTGGCGCTACCTTCCCCGAGCGCTACCTGAACGGCGCGTTCGTCGCCTTCCACGGTTCTTGGAACCGCAAGCCAGCCACGGGCTACCGCGTCGCATTCATCGCTTTCGAGGAGGGCGCTCCGTTAGCCATCGAGAGCTTCGTCGACGGCTTCCTGATCAACGACGGCACGGCTACCTTTGGGCGCCCCGCTGGCATCGCCGTGGCGCCTGACGGAGCGCTGTTGTTCACGGACGACACGAACGGCATCGTTTACCGCGTCCAATACGAATGATCGCCGATGACGCGATCAGGCAAAGACAGGGAGGCGCCCAAGGACGCGACGCCGTTCTTGCCTGAGCGCCTCAGCTTGCCGGCGCTGCGCGAGGCAGCAAGCGAATGTGAAGGCTGCGACCTGTACCTGGCGGCCACGCAGACGGTGTTTGGCGAAGGGCCAAAGAGTGCTCGAGTGGTCTTCGTTGGTGAGCAACCCGGCGATTCGGAAGATCGCGAGGGCCGGCCCTTCGTCGGCCCGGCGGGTAAACTCTTCGACCGCGCGCTCGCCCAGGCAGGCATCGAACGGCGGACCACCTACGTCACCAACGCCGTCAAACACTTCAGCTTCGAGCCGCGCGGCAAGGCGCGCCTTCACAAGAAGCCACGAGTTGGTGAGGTTCGAGCCTGCGCTCCATGGCTGCGAGCCGAGCTGAAGGTCATCCAGCCCGACGTATTGGTGCTGCTTGGTGCGACGGCGGCGCAGGCCGTTTTTGGTCCGAGCTTTCGGATCAGCAGGGAACGGGGCGTGGTCAAGAGCGGGGAGCAGGCCAAATCCATCATCGCAACTATCCACCCGTCGGCCGTGTTGCGTGCGCCCGACGATGAAGCACGCAAGGAGCTGTTCGAGCAGCTGGTTGCAGACCTGCGGATCGTGGCAGGGCTGCTCGACGGCGGCGCGGAGCCCGAGTAGCGGCGGCCTGGAACGTCCATTGCAGCGGACGGCCTGATGGCGGACGTGATCGGCTGGCTGAGCTCGTTAATCTTGCTGGTAACGGTCGCCTCTCAGGTGAGAAAGCAGTGGCTGGAGCGATCGGGACAGAGCGTTTCGCCGTGGCTTTTCGTGGGGCAAACCGCGGCTTCGCTCGGGTTCACGGTTTACAGCGTGCTCGTGCACAACTGGGTCTTCACCGTCACGAACAGCTTACTTTTGCTCTCGGGCCTGACCGGTTGTGTGATCACGCATCATTTTCGCAAGCCGGAGCCGAGCGCGGCCGAGGCCAGACACGCCGCGCTATGGCGACGTAGGGGAAAGTTGCCCCAGGGCGCTCCGGCGCGCCCGATTCGTGAGGGTGCCGAATGACGGAGTCCGAGCAGAGCGCTGTCGCTCTGATCCTGGTTGACGTGATCAACGCCTTCGATTTCGATGGCTGTGAGCCGCTGGTCAAGGCGGCGGAGGATTGCTGCGAGCTGATCGTGGCAGTGCGCGCTCGCTGTCGCAAGCTCGATATCCCTGTCATCTACGTGAACGACAACTTCGGTCAATGGCGCTCTGACTTTCGTGCGATCGTCGAAACCTGCTCGCGGCCCGACAAGCCTGGTCATCGCGTCAGTCGCGCGCTCGCACCGGGCGAGCAAGACTATTTCGTGCTCAAGCCGCGCCACTCGGCCTTCTACAGCACCGCGCTCGAGGTGTTGCTGGAACGGCTTGGCAGCAAGAGGCTGATCATCCTCGGCTTCGCCACCAATATCTGCGTGCTCTACACGGCCAACGACGCCCACATGCGCGGCTACGAAGTGATCGTGCCATCAGACTGCACGGCATCGAACTCACCGGACCTGACCCGGCAGGCTCTCGAACAGATGCGGCTCGTTTCGGGCGCCAGCATCGAAGCGTCGAAATCGCTGGATTTGGAGCGCCTGCTAGGTTGACGGGGTACGCCCGCACCCGCGCCGGCACGGACCGTCGCGTGCCGCCTTCAGACGCGGGCGCGGCTCAGCTCGTAGAGACCGGCGCTGGTCGCGCCGAGCGCGATGCCGGCGCAATAGCCGCCGGCCACGTCGCTGGTCCAGTGGCGGTGGAGGATCAAACGACCCAAGCCGGTGGCGAGCGAGAGCGGAGCGAGCGGAGTTAACCAGATCGGCGAGGCCAGCTTCTCTCGGCGCATGACGTAGCCAACCGAGATGGCCATGGCGGAGGTTCGAAGCGCGTGCCCGCTCGGATAGCTCTGTTTGGGGCCACCTCGCCGCTCGCGCGGCGACAAACGCTGCACCGTGAAGCGATCGAGTACGGCTGGCAGCACCGCGGCTACGAGCGAGGTGCCGGCGATGGTCCATGCAGCTGCCGTGCGCTCGTCCTTACGGAGCTTGGCGGCAGTCAGCAAGGCCGCTGGTACTTGCCCCCACCATTTGCCGAGCGGCGTCGCGGCTTCAGAGGCCACGCTCAGGGCCTGTTCGGCGCCCGTCGCTCGGACGGCGTGCACCGCGCGTTTGGCGCGACGGTCCCAACCTGCCGTCTTGCCCTGGGCGACCGCCCGCGTCACCGCAACGAAGGCGGCCGCCGCCACGGCGGCGGTGCCGAAGAACCAACCAGCTGAAACCTTGCCGTTAGACATCAGTGGTGTTGCCGTTGCACGCACTAGGCCAGCTTGGCGAACCCGGCATGTCCGATGCAGTCGCCGCGTGCATGCCGACACACCTGAGTCCGTGGGGCGTCGCGTTGTGGCTTCTGTGTGCCTGCGGTGCGAGGAGTACGCCGCCGGTCGACACGTCAGGCACTTTGCCGCCTCCCGAACCGCAGGCTGATTTGACTCGCGCAGGTAAGCCTGCCGCGGAAGCTGCGCCGGATTCCAAAGCGCGACCGGAAGACGAAACCAAAAGATAGTTGGGCGGCATGCGTGTTGCATCTGGATGTCGTATGCGTGGTCAGGGCCTCTGGAAAATCGCGAGAGAAACCGCGAAAGATTGGTCCGACGACGACGCTGCAACGCTCGCTGCGGCACTTGCGTACTACGCGCTTTTGTCACTCGCCCCGTTGATGGTGATCTCCATCGGCGTCGCGGGCTGGTTTCTGGGGCCGGAGGCAGCGCGGGGTCGCGTCGCCGGTGAGCTCGGCGGCATCGTCGGAGGTCCAGCGGCGCAGGGCATTCAAGCCGTAGTCGCTAGCGCCGACGAACCGAAACGTGGCGTGATTGGCGCCATCGTCGGCATCGTCACGTTGTTCATCGGTGCGTCCGGCGTCTTCGGTCAGCTGCAGACCTCGCTCAACGCAATCTGGGAAGTGAAACCGAAGCCTGAGCGCGGGCTGCTCGGGCAAGTGAAGGACCGCTTCTTCTCGTTCACGATGGTGCTGGGCGTCGCGTTCCTACTACTGGTGTCGCTGGTGTTGAGCTCGTTGTTGAGCTCGCTCGGTACGGTGCTGGCGGATACGCTGCCTGGTGGCGCGACGGTTTGGCAGGTCATCAACTTTGCGCTGTCGTTCGGTGTCATCACCCTGCTCTTTGCCCTAATTTTCAAGGTGATCCCGGACGCGAAGGTACAGTGGCGCGACGTGTGGCTGGGCGCTGCGGTGACTGCGCTGCTGTTCGTGATCGGTAAGCAGCTCTTGGGCATCTACCTGGGCAAGGCCGCCGTCGGTTCGTCGTACGGCGCGGCGGGCTCGATCGTCGCGCTCGTGGTTTGGGTGTACTACGCCGCGCAGATCCTGTTCGTGGGGGCAGAGTTCACGCAAGTTCACGCGCGCCATCGCGGTGTTGGTATCGAGCCGGCCGACAATGCACAACGCGTCGATGAGCCTGCTGCAGGAGACAAATATGAAAACCGAAGCAAGCCGTCCACTCGGACTATCAGCGGAGCAGAGCCGTCCCGAGCCAGCGCTGGCTGAGCTCGTCGGCCGTCTCGCGGAAGACATCAAGCTGCTAACGCGGCAAGAAGCGGCGTTAGCCAAACACGAGCTCGGTGAAAAGCTCGACGACGCCAAACGTCCTGCTGCCGCGCTCGGCTTGGGGGTGGCCGCGCTGTCGGCGGGTCTCATGGTGCTGCTCGCAGCCAGCGTCTTGGCGTTGGCCACGCTCATGCCTGCCTGGAGCGCCGCGCTCTTGGTCGGTGGTCTGACGACGCTACTGGGCGCAGCGTTGCTGCTTACCGCGAAAGCGCAGTTGTCGCGCTTGAGCTTCACTCCCCAGCGGGCGCTCGAGAGCGTGGAGCGGGACGTGGCGGCGATCAAGAGGGCAGCGACATGAGCACCGAGACGTCCGACGAAACCACGGAGCAGCTGGTCGACAATGCCGCGCGCAGCCGCGCTCGGGTAGCGAGCGACGTCGAAGAGTTGGCGAAGGAGCTCACCCTGCCGGAGCTAAAGGATCGTGCTCTAGACGCGGCGGAACGTTCGGTAGAGAGCATTGCGGTCCGCGCGCTGCGCAGGTTGCTGCAGGCACCGCGTCGCTTGGCGCTCGGTGTGCGCCAGCATCCCATCAGGGGCGCCCTGATCGCTGCCGGCGCCGGCCTCGTCATCTGGCGCATCGCGGCCCGTCGCGATGACTAGGGACGCATGCTCGCGCGCCTCAAACAGTGGCTGAAACCCGCCAAACGCCGGCGCCGTCTGGTGATCGGTACCGTCGTGGCTCTGTTGAGCTATCCCGTGCTCGGCACGCTGGCGCTGTGGACCGGCTTCGTGGAGTGGGCGGCGCGTTCGGAGGACCTGCGTCTCGAGATCGAGAACCCCTCGTACACGATTTGGCCAGGTCGCATTCACCTAAAAAACGTGAAGATTTACATGAACGGCGACACGCAGTTCATTCTCGAGGGCAAGGATTTGTTCACGAGCATCAGCGTGCTCGAGCTGGTTCGACATCGCATCCACGTCACACGTCTTGCCGCCAACGACGTTCGCTACCAGATGCGGGTTCAGATCAAAGACACGCGCGGCCAAGAACGCCGGCTCGCGGCGTACCCCAAGCTCGATGGCCTGCCGGGTACGAATACGGTGCGCGTCGATGTCGCGCAGCACAGCGAGGAGCGCGAGTCGTCGTGGACCGTCGAGGTCGACGGCATCGACGTGAAGGTCGTCGAGCTGTGGTTCTTCGAATACCGTTACCTCGGCAAGGGCACGCTGAAGGGCGGTTTCACCGTAGGCCCGCACCTGATGGAGGTGCGCACGGCCGTGCAAGACCTGGGGCCAGGGGAGCTGCGTTTCGGCGAAAACGAGGCGATCGCTCGCGCCCTCACGGGGCAGATTACCTGCGCTATCCCCGAGGTCGATCCCAACGCGCACGCCAACGCGAGCTTTTTGGAGTTCGTCAGCGCTCGGCTCAACGTCCGAGCCGACGTGCTCACGCTCGCCAACGTCGGCGCTTACCTGCCGGACGGCATTCAAGTCACCAAAGGTGCAGGGCCACTCTCGTTCGACCTTTACATGGAGCAGGGGTTCTTAGGGAAGAAGAGCCACCTCGACTTTCAAACGGATGCGCTGGGCGTGAGCGGTGACGGCTTTGGTGTGTCGACGGACTGGAAGCTCCACTTCGATGCCGTGGGTGAGAAGGGAGAATTTCCGCTCGGCCGTGCCGACTTCAAGTCCACTTACGTCGCGCTGGGTCATGGCAAGCGCGAGCTCACCATCCAAAGCCACGGTCACCACGTGGAGGCAGCCCTCGATACGATTCGTCTCGGCAGCGCCACTGACTTGAAGCGCGCCGCCCTGCGCATGCCCAACATCGCGTCCAATGATCTTGGCGATTTGGACGTTGTTTTGCCGAAGGATTCGCCGCTGTCGATCCAGGGCGGCGAGGCCAAAGCCTCGCTGAGCCTGGATATGGATGAGACCTATTGGGCTCGCGGCCCGCTCGAAGCGCGCATCCTACGCAGCAAACTGGCGGCGGCGGGCGTCGACCTCGGCGCCAATACCTGGCTCGACGCCAAGCTCGCGCTCAATCCCAAGCAAAAGGTGACCAACGTCTCCGATCTGCTCGTGCGCATTCGCAATGGCAGCATGCAGGTCGAGGACGAAGCCGTCGCCGACTGGTGGATGAACCTGAGCGCCAAGCGCCTGAGCTATCGCGCCAGCGATCCGCCGACGGCCGAGGGCGCCGTGAGCGTCCGCACCAAGAACCTCGAGCCCGTGCTCGAAGCGTTGGCTCAAAAGGACGTGGTCAGTGACCTCGTTCCGTTCTTGACCAGCCTCGACGACTTTCGCGCCAAAACGACCTTTCGCAAGTCCGGCGCCGCTACGGACATGACCATCGAGTCGGAGAGCGACGTGTGGGACGTGTCGGGCCGCGTCTACTCTAGCCCCAAGAACACGCTCATGGCGCTGGTCGTGGGAGGGCAGGCGGTGTCGATGGGTGTGGCTGACGTGGGTGACGGGCTCAAGCTCCGCCCGTTCGCAAAAACTGGCTGGCTGAACGAGCAGCTCGCGCGCTTTCCGAAGCCGCTCATCCAGATGCCGGCCGCCAAACCCTAACGAAACCAACCCTAGCGAAAGACGCTCCGGTAAAAGAAGCGGGGCGCAGCCATCGCTGGCTGCGCCCCGTGGAGCACGACGCCCGAGTGGTCGGCTACCGGCGACTGCCGGCCGCCTCGGCGCGTGGGACCGAAGCTTCCGTCGTCGAGCTGATGTCTTCCGCTCCCTCGCGGCGCAAGATCTCCTTGGCGCGATCGACTTCGTCGGAGTTATCGACGCTCGCCGCAACCAGGATATTACCGCCCTTGAGCTTGCCTTCGTACTTCTTGGCTTCGATCTCGGGGATGCCCAGGCCGATCAGCGCCCCGGTAATGCCGCCGACAGCGGCACCCGCGGCCGCGCCGCTGAGCGCAGCCATCAATGGACCCGCGGCAATGAACGGCCCGAGCCCGGGAATGGCGAGCGCGCCGATGCCAGCGAGTAGGCCAATCGTTCCGCCGAGCGCTCCGCCGCCCGCCGCGCCGGCCACGGCCCCTTCGGGTGCCTTGGTGTTGTGCTCGTGAGCGAAGTCCTTCGTCCCGTGCTTGTCCGGAAAAATCACGGAAATGTCGGCTGTTGCGAAGCCGCTGCCGTGGAGCTGCCGGACGATGTTCTCGGCCTGCACTTCACCACTCACGATACCCAATACGACTTTTTGTTTGCTCATGGTTCTACTTCTTCACTTCGATTTGATTGTCTACTTGCCCTGCACCAGCCACGCTCTTGGCCGCTGCCTCGATCGCCGCACGCTCGGCGTCGCTCTTCACCGGACCGCGCAACGTCACTTTGCCGCCCTCGGTGATGATCTTGACGTTCTTGGCGTTGAACGAGAGCGAGCCGTCAGCCATCACGGCCTGACGAATGCGTTGTGTGATCTTCAGGTCGCTCTCGCCGTTGCCCTGGTTACCGGGCGTGGGTGCCGCATTGTCCCGATCACGCTCGTTGCGCTTGGTGTTGTCTGGAGCCACAGCCGTTGGGGGCGCCGTTGCCTCACTTGGCGCGCGCTCGGCAGCGGGCGCTGTCGCGCCGGCCGCGTTCGCGGGGTTGGTAGAACCCGAAGCCGGCGTCAGCTCAGCTTGAGCAACGGGCGGGGGTCCTGGATCTGGCCGATCCAGGGCTGGATCAGGCCTGGGTTCCGGCGTTTGGGTGGCGAGGTAGGCCCCGTCGTCAGGGGCTTTCGCTGGTTCTCGTGAGCAGGCCGCTACGGCGGTGAGACCCGCCAGCAGGGCCACGTAGTGGCATGAATTCAGTCTGAGCATGGCGGCGCGTAACGCAATTGGCATGCCGCATTCACGAGGCTCGATCGCGCGGCACAATAACGCTATTTCGCGAGCCGGCTCATGCGCACTGCCTCATCGCGACAAAGCGCGACGGGGCGTCTCATCGCACTCGCCCGCGGCCGCTGACTTCCGCGGCTTGAGGTTGCTGTTGCGCCGTCATGAATCAACTCCAGCGATCGAGAACGCGCACCTCGTGACCGGACCGGTCCGGTCACCTACCCCGCACGGGTCTCCCAGGCGCACCGTCAGCAGCGTCGGGTCGTGTAGCCGCGAGGAGTGCGATGCCATCCTGCGCCGCCTGAGCGAGCTCGATGCCGAGTGGGGATGTCGATCGGGCGTCATGATCAACTTCGGCCTGGCCGTCGGCATAGGCCGCGCTCGAGGCGGAAGCGGCTCGAGGGTGTGGTGAGGCAAGGCGCGTCCTCCTTTGGCCGCGGCCTACGGTCCGGCAATCCGGGGTAACACGCGGGAAACAGACCCCTTTTTAGCCCTGGTTCGCTCGCGCTAACCGCGCGGAATGATGACGAAACCCTAGGATTCGGCGCCGGGCTCTGATACCTCGGTGAGTCCGTGTTTCACGCTGACAAGCTGAGCCCCGCCGACGCCGCCATCCTGGAGACGTTCGTCGTGCCGCGCTACCTCTCGCTGTTCGGAGAGCTAGCTCAGCAGATGCTGCTGGTCGGTGAGTCCGCACGCATCATCCACTTGGGCTGCCGCACCGGCTACCCAGACCTCAAAATCTACGAGCACAGCGACGGGGCCGATATCGTCGGCATCGATCCGTCGCTGCCGGCGCTCGAGCTGGCGCGCAACAAGGCGCAGGTCATGGGCGACGTGCGCATCGAGTACCGCCCGGCCAGCGACGACAGCCTGGAGCTGGAAGAGGGCTTGTACACACATGCGCTGACGCTGCACCCAGCGCTCGGTAGCGATCAGCGCATCATGCTGCTCAGTGAAATGGAGCGGCTGCTCTGTTCCGGGGGGCAGTGTGTGATTGCGCTGCCTCTGCGCGGCTCGTTTCAAGAGATCGCGGATCTGTTCCGCGAGTACGCGCTCAAGCACGACGACAGCGACTTCTCGAAAGCGGTCGAGGCCGCGCTACTGGCCAGGCCGAGCATCGAGCAGATCTCCGAAGAGCTCGAGCAGGTGGGCCTGGCCGACGTCGACGTCGAAATCCGCCAAACGAGCCTCACCTTCGACAGCGGTCGTGCTTTCGTCGAGGATCCGGTGAGCCGGCTGTTGATTCTGCCCGAGGTAAAGGCCTGGATCGGCGTGGAAGACGTCGCCAAGCCGCTCGCCTACGTGCGCGATGCCATCGACAAGTATTGGTCGGAGGGCAAGCTCGAGCTCAGCCTCAACGTCGGTTGCGCTAGCGCCCGCAAGCCGTGAGCCTTCGAAAGGGTTGCATGTCACACGGCCAAAAGACGAGGATCGGGCTCGGATGGCTGGCAACTCCCTTGCTGCTCACGGCCTGCGGCCAAGGCGAGCCGCCGCGAGAGCTGCGGCTCGAGGTGCCCGAGCTCATCACCTCGCGCGATCCGGTGATCGTGCACGCTCGCGCCATCGCGCAAGACGGCGTTTCGCGCGAGCCCAGCGGAGACTTGCCGTTTCAGGTTACGCCCGTTGATCTGGTGACGCTCGGTAAGCGCGGCCTGCTCAGCTGCCAGCGCTCGGGCGAGGGTAGCGTCTCTCTCAAGGTTGCCGGTGTGGAGGGACACGCCAAATTCGCCTGCAAGCTAGCGGCGCGCCTCGAGGCTCCAGCCAAGCTCACCCTCGACGCCGCCACCGGAGAGATCGACGTGCCCGTTAAAGTGCTTGACGCTGCAGGCAAGGAGCTAGACCTGCCGGTCAGTGTCACCTCCGACCTGAGCAGCGTGGTGCAAGCGCGCTCGGGCCGCTTGGTACCGGGCAACGTTGGCAACGCCAAGTTGACGGTACGGGCCGGGCAGCTCGCAAAGCAGCTCGACGTCGAGGTCGTGCGTTCGCTCAAGCCCGAGCTCGTGCCCGTCGACCAGAATCGGCGCATCTACCACTCGCTCGACGCCGGGAAATACCGGCTCTCCATCACGTTGCCGACCCCTCACGAGGTCGCGGTCGATTGGATAGGAGCCCCGTATTGCGCCTACCGAGCTCAGGCTGCGGAGCATCGCGTGGAGTGCACGCTGCAGGGCAAGGGTGGCGTCTCGTTCGACAACCCCGCATTCTTGTTGCGCGGCGAGAAGACTCCGTCTTTGGACGGCGTAACGCTCCGCGAAGTCCCCTAGCTGCACCTCCGGCATCTGGCTGGGTGAGGTGGGACCTGCGCCCCGAATAACTCGGCGAAATTTCGCAACTTTGTGGGCTGAAGAGCTGCGCACAAAAAAATCCGAAGCCCCCTTGCGCGGCCAAATGCCGATGCGCACTGTGGTGAGGTCCGCGAGGGACGCTTCCTGGGTAGTCAACCTGGCGTCCTCTCGGCCCGACAGCGCCCGCACCTGGCGTGCATCCGTGCGCGCGCAGGGCTGTCACCCACTTTTCCAAAGGAGATCGATCATGCTCACGCGTTTCAGTGATTTCAGTGACTGGCCCAGCTTCGGATTTGCCGACTTTGGGCGCCCCTACAACCCGCAGCGCCAGCTGCGTCGCGAGCTCGATCGCTTGTTCGGCGAGTTCGATCGCAGCGCTGCAGAGGCTGCTGGCTCTCCGGTCAGCTTCGAGGATCAAGGCGAAAACTTCGTGTTTCGAGCCGATGTTCCAGGGCTCGCCGAAGCGGACCTGCAAATCAACGTCTCCGGCAACACGTTGACTGTGCGCGGTGAACGCAAGGTCGACGCGCCCGAAGGGTTCTCCGCGCATCGCCGGGAGCGACGCGCCTATCGCTTCGACAGAAGCTACGAGTTGCCCGCGCGGGTGGACGCCGACAAAGCCACCGCCACGCTCAAGCATGGCGTGCTCACTCTAACCCTGCCCAAGGCTGCCGAAGCGCAGCCGCGACAGATCGCGGTCAGGGCCGCCTGACGCTCCAGCCGTAGAAAGGAGCCAAACGATGTCCTTCTTCAACCTCACTCGTGACAAGGAAGAAAAAAACGTGACGCAAGCGACTGAAACCAATGCCCCGGCCACACGCGCGCGCGAAGTGCCGCTCCCTGTCGATATCTTCGAAGGCGCCGACTCGCTGTTATTGCTCGCCGATCTGCCCGGTGTCGAGCCGGAGGGCTTGTCGGTCAGCTTCGAAGCGCCGGAGTTGCGCATCGAGGGGCGACGTGGTGCCGGCGATGCGGCGAGTGTCTACGCGCGGACGTTTCGGGTCAGCGAACAAATTGATCCGAACGGCATCAGCGCGGAGCTGGCGGCCGGCGTCCTCACGCTCCGCCTGGCGAAGGCCGCACACACCAAGCCACGCAAGATCGAAGTGCGCGCGGGTTGAGCC
>WUUC01004344.1_pt1 | contig 14143 bp, 14 predicted proteins | sample 6278441 | NCBI WGS metagenome assembly WUUC01 (sample SAMN13675441, study PRJNA597444) | soil metagenome | isolation source: soil | place: USA: Washington | collected 2017-10
TCTGTCCCGATTGTCTCGCCAACGGCCACCACGTCGCTCGCCGCGTCCATCACAACGCCGAGGGCGGAGTTGCCGTTACTGGAAACATCCGAGCCGGAGGCAATCTGTCGCCGCCATGCTCTGCCTCCCGTCCTCCCCCAGAACTTGACCAATGTGAAACGCCCGTCATGCACGCCCCCGGCGACAACATTACCCGCAGCATTGACCGAAAGAGCAAAGGCATGCCCGCTGATGTGCTCCTTATTGAGAGGCGGCTCCTCGGCCGGCTCGTTCCAGATAACTCCACCGTCGCGGGCGATTTTGACAACGCAAAAGTGTTCGGGAGAGGGAGTCTTACTGGCCGGCACGTCTTTATCCTCTTGAATACTGCCTGCGGCAAACACGTCACCGTTTTTATCAATCGCAAGCGCATAGGCGATGTCATTCGACTGGTTAAACCGTTCGCCGCGATCACTTTCTAAAATGTATTTCCCGTCAATTATTTCAACCCACTGAATTCTTCCGTCCGGAAGATACTTGGCGACCGTGAAGTCTCTAAAATTTGCAATCTCGTTGGAAGTGACGCCCGCGGCCACGACACTTCCGTCTTTGTCCATCGCCACGGCGTTGGCTTCTTCAAAAACACCTGTGAAATTCCCGGCTCCGTTGATCTCCCTTTGCCAGATTTCGACACCATCTACAGCCCGCAACTTCACCACCCCGAAATTGCTATTCATCAGTCCTGCTGCGGCGACATTACCAGAGGGGTCTACCGCCACCGCCTTTGCATATCCTTCACGCTCATAATGCCATTTCATATCTCCTGTGCGGCCGTCTAATTTAGACACGTTAAAGCGGCATCCTATGGTGCCTGCCGTCAACACATTATCTTCATGGTCTATGGTGACGGCGCTGATATAACTTTGGCAGGCGTTAAGAGTCCCGTCTATCGGTTTATCCCAGATCCTTTTGCCCGTCGCGCCCGAGACCTTTGCCATCACTCTGGTGTTAGCAAACACCACGAAAACGTCTCCATGCGAGTCTATCGCCATGTCCTGAGCATAATTCCGCGACTCATGCCCCATGACTTCATAACGCCATATTAGTTTTCCGGTTGACCCTGACAACTTGACCACGTCGGAGCCATAAAAAAATGTGCCGGTGGCGATGATGTCCCCGGCGGCATCTACGACAACTGCTTCGCCTCTACTACCACAACCTTGACAATCAGAGATCGAGACTTCCCATGCGCGTGCGCTGGATGCCAGCAACATCACCAGACTACTGAGAGCAAACACCGTCAATAAGAGGAAGCGTTTTGATTTGTTCATGGTGAGGTGTCCTCAAGGTAGCTGCAAAAAGAAACTCTCTTGCTGCTTATTGCTGTAAGAAGGCGGCCAGTGTGAAGCCTGTCGGAGAAGGGAGGCTTGTTAATGCAAAATCATCAATGAGCGGATGTTAGGCTTAGTTACATATATACGTCAAGGATTTCGCATTTTAGAACTGCATTGTCAGAGTTACTACGGTGGTTGGGCAGTGTTGCAAGAATAGCAATGCAGGTATCCTCGTCGAGGAGCATTACGACTTCGACCCGCGAAGCATCTATCTTGAAAGAGCTAGGTGTACATCCTATCTGGTATAAAGATCATAGTGAAATTCCTGAAATCTTAGCTAAGCTTATACCGCAAGAATGAAATAATAGTTCACGTAAGTGCGATATGAGCGCAAGCATTCCGACCTGTAAATAGCCAAGGCCGAGACTAATTCATCATTTGGAGTGGAAAAGTTAAATTTATCTTGCGGATGTAATATTTGACCTTTCAATCTATACATCTCCGCTGCTGGTTGTCGAAGATGTATCTCAACATTAACTGTACTCGTTTATTTCTCCTATGATAGAAAATGGACTATCTTTAACCTTAATATTATCAATAATATAGAGGCATCGCCCAGACGATCTTTTATACGCCTAGCTTGTCTGGATTTGGTATGAGCGTAAGTGTTTTAGTAATAATAATTTACATCTCCGAAATGTTTTGCTGTTAGTCAACGAAAGTCTGTATAATAGAAAGTATTGCAGGTTGGAACTAGGAAACGCGCTGCTTTAGGAGGTATAGAAGTCTTGAACCAATTAGTATTTGAGATTGAGCAGGAAGTAGAAGAGCTGCAGGAACGCATGCCCGAGGAACGCGAGTTGGATCCGAGTAGCATTTCGAGCCCCACACTTGCCAGACTAATTGAAGAAGTACGAAATGAAGAGGCGCACACAGCTCATGCATACAACCGGATGCATAATCGGCATAACCGCTCGCGCTGACAAACCTTTTGCTGGAGCTAGAGAGTGATCGAACTCGACACCGTGCTCATCAAAGTCGCCAGCCGCTGCAACATCAATTGCAGTTACTGCTATGTCTACAATATGGGCGACAGCGGCTGGGCGAACATGCCTAACCAAATCTCCTATGAGACCACGGCGGCACTAGCGAAAGCTCTCCACAAATTGACCCTCATACAGCGACGACCTTTTGCAGTGGTTTTACATGGTGGGGAGCCGTTACTGCTTGGCTTGGAAAAACTCAGGAGGTTGGTCTTCGCTCTCCGCAATGCTCTGCCACCCGAGTGTGCAATCAGCATCCAGACCAATGGCATATTGCTTACGGAAGAGATACTCGATCTTTGCTCGGCAACTCGCGTGACCATCTCTGTGAGTATTGATGGCCCACGCCATATTCACGATAAGTATCGCGTCAGTCACACTGGCCGCGGCAGTTACGACCAAGTCCTGAAGGGGCTTGCATTGCTACGTGGTCACCGGGACTCGGCATTCCTCTTCACAGGCCTTCTAGCGGTGATAGACTCTGAATCCGACCCTGCAGAAGTTTATGCCTTCTTTAAAGAACTTGACCCGCCAAGCGTGGATTTCATCTATAGGGACGGGAATCACTCGCGGTTACCAGTGGGGAAGAGGTCGCTCCAGTCCACGGAGTATGGCCAATGGTTCGCCGGATTACTGGCTGTCTATCTCGCTGACCAGAGACCAATCCGCATCCGGATTTTGGACGATATGATCAAGTTGATGCTCGGCGGCACAGGCACCAAGGATGGTGTCGGTCTTACTGATTACGGTGTTCTGATCATTGATACTGACGGCTCGATAACGAAGAACGACACACTGAAGAGTTCATACGACGGGGCGGATCGCTTTAGTGAGAAGTGGTCAATTCATACCCATTGCCTCGGTGACGTGCTCGGCTCTCCAGAATTCGCAGAGTACCACCGCGTGCAACGCCCTAGCTCGAAGACCTGTCTATCATGCCCCGAACTCCGCGTATGCGGCGGAGGTATGGCTCTGCACCGCTGGCGCGATGACAACGGCTACGATAATCCTTCCGTTTATTGTGCCGATCAGACACTTTTAATAAATCACATCCGAGGCTATCTGCCCGTTAATCAACAATGATTACAGCGTCTGTACGAGCTTTAGATTTTTCCCCGTTCGCAATCTTCCCCGAGCCTTTTCCTTATGCTGTCTCACCACGAGCTTTCAATGGCGGTATTAGTTACGACATCCTAGAATGGCTAGAGGTCGAAGCACCTTGGAAGTTAGTCGAGACAGACTTCTATGAGCAATTTGAGTTCAACTTCATCGATGCAATTGTCCCCGACCGTCTCACATTCCTCCAGAATGAGCTGTTTCTTGGTACCCTGAGATCTATAGTCCAAAAACTATTGGGTGTAAGCTTGGGGGAGCGTATTGATGCTACTGCCCATAAGCTCGTCAAGGGGCAGCGCATACGCATCCACAATGACTTCCTGCAGGGTGGTGAGACACATCGCCTGTTGATCCAGTTGAATCGCGGATGGCGCGATGAAGATGGCGGCTTTCTACTATTTTTCAATAGCCCTGATCCAACTGACATTCATAAGATCTTCCGTCCAGTACACAACAGCGTAGTCGTATTCGCCATCTCACCAGACTCGAATCATGCTGTCACGACAATACACGAAAGTGATCGCTTTACACTCGTCTACTCCTTTTACGCAGAGAGATGACGTCTAAGCTTATCGAACTAGTTACCGAAGCCTTAGAAAATTCGTTTGACAGCCCGTGGCTGCCGGGGCTGGCTGGAGAGTTGGCCGAGGTAGTATGGCGAAACCTTTACAACGACATGGGGCTGATACCCTCTAACTATGGAACGGCGCGGGTAATGGCGCGCTCAAAGAACGCCCCACGTAGAATCGTCACCGGTCTACCAATACCTTTCAGTGCGGATGGTCCCGGTCGTATGCACTATGTTGAGACTTTAGAAGAAGACTTTGCCCGTAGCTACGATGAAGCCGGAGTCAGGTTCTATACTGCAGAGCAGATCAATAATACAAATGTTCTGGAACAGCTTGAAGAGGCGATCAACTACTTGAAATTGCTTCCTTCGCTTTATGAGGTTGCCGCTAACTTGGTGAAATCCATTCACCTAATCAACCCCGATGACGACGATTACGATATTAGCTTTAGCGAGCCCCACATTCCTTTTACGATATTCGTGTCGATCCCGTTACTTCGTAGTCTAAACAGTACTCTGCGTGTTGCTGAAGCGATAGTGCATGAAACTATGCACCTGCAACTGACACTGGTTGAGCGAGTGGTAGCACTCACAAATCCAACAAACGGTAGATACTTCTCACCGTGGCGCGGTGAATATCGGACCGCACAAGGCCTGCTCCATGCACTTTATGTATTTCGAGTGATAGACTGTTTTTTTGGCGAATTGCTTAATAGAAGACTGATTCCGTCAATATATTCTGAATATCTTCACCAACGAAAACACGAAATTGCAGGTCAATTTAATAAGATTAGAGAATTTTCAGATTGTCCAGAATTAACTAATCTGGGAAAGAACTTTGTCCAAAAGCTAGTCTTTAAGTATGGCTAAGATTATGTGTTTTCAAAATAATCTTTCAAGTAGTCTTGTGCCATTGAGCTTAATGCCGCAGATGGAAGAATAGCTGCGTCAAGATATTCTCGAAATTCTTGAGCCAATGCTGCAAGATCTGTATCTTCAGGGTGTTTTTTCGATGACTCAATAACCCGACGCGCCTTGTCTAATAGATCAATTTTTTCCAATCTTGCTTTAATTATTGATCTCTGACTATCTAATTTTATCTCTTTAATTGTAACTCTACCTTTCTCGGAAATATGATAGGGGGCATCCCTTCTGAAAAGAATGTGCTCTCGTGGCTTGTCAACACCAGGGTTTACAAATAAAGGGTCTTCCTTGGAAATGTCGTAATGATGGGATAATCCACTAGCATCGCGCTCTGTGGAATCAACAAGTGGAAACAAATCGCCCTTATTACTACAGTTGCATGGATGACAACTTAAATACAGATTCTCCCAATCATAGGTTAACCAGTAATAACCTGGGAACTTTCTTTTTCCCTCCGTTTTTGTTTGACTGCGCCTTTCGGTCGATAATGCTCGATATGTAGATAAGCGGGATCATCAAAACATCGCTCACAGTAACAACATTTGTTATTTTGGGCTACTCTTAAAATCTCCTTTACTTCAGGACTACCATAAATACTTTTAAGAGCTTCAAACTTCTTATCTCCCAAAATGTATTCCTTTGAGTAAAGATCAAAATCATCACAATCCTTACTGGTTTGATCGCCGCCGTCTTGAACTAAACATTCAGGGGCATCGGGTTTGTTGATTTTAATCATGCTTACTTTAATTCTTTTTTTCCAATAGCTGAGCGGCTTTACGGATTAGTTCCATTGCCTTTCGGTCTTCAGACTTAGTTGCTGTTGGAAGCGCAGCTATTTGCTTTTCTAATTTCTTTAAGCGCACATTCTCTTTTGATGTCCGTTTAGATTTATGTAAAAGCTCATTACGTTCATCAAAAAGTTGTTCCGTTTCTGGATCCCATGCATTGGAAATACCAAAATATTCACTGTTAAGGATCTGGTCAACACGCCATCCTTTTATTCTTTCCGGTTCATTTACTATAAAAACTTCATCTTCATCTTTTTGCACAATTGCAAAATTGGCGTTTGGCATAGATTGAACCATTAAAGGGCTATGAGCCGTAGCAATGAATTGTGTTCGCTTAAATACATTCGCTAACTTTCCCATAATTTCTAGCTGCCAATGTGGATGGAGGTGTAAATCAATTTCATCAATAATAACGATTGCAGGTTCTTCAAGGGGCGTGCGGCTTTTAGGGTAACGAGAGAACAGTCGCCAAGCAAGGTCCAACACCCAAGCCATCATGGTTTGATACCCAAGGCTCAAGTCTGAAAACGGCACCAGGTTGGGAAATGTCTTTATCTTAACTGTACTTTTCTTAAGCTCACCTTCATCGAATTTGGGAGCTTCGATTACAATGTCATCTTCATTTTTTACAATATTTTTAATTTCATCAGGTAAGGTGTGGGCGAGCGCACGCTTAAATGTTCTTAACAGTCGCTCTTCCCGGCTCTCTGAATCTTTCTTAGCAGTTCCACGCTCAAGACGTTTCAATTGCTTATCGGAGGCAGCGTGATGGAGTGTTGTCAATCTTTCTTCAACATCATAGAGCTCGGTGGATTTTGAAAGTCTAAGAGTAAGCGATTCTTCTAACTCGGCATCTGTGGTGTTCAGCAGTCCCATTTGCCGATTAGCGCCATAAGTAACAACAAAAGGCTCCCAAAATTCACCATTTAATTCTGTTGAAATGTATATCTTCTTCTGCTGAACTACATCGGAAAGTAGTCTTTTCTCATCAAATAAAGCTTTAACCTCAGTACTTATCTCTTTATTATTAGGAACTGAATCAAATGTTAAATCGGGGCCTTGGCAAACCGTTGCTGTTATTATAAATTCTGAGATCTCACCTATCCGCAAAAGCCTTTCAAGCATATCGTTGTCTTCTTCCCCCAGAGCTGCACCTAAAGTACCTTTGTTTAGCGCCGCATAATAATCTAGAGGCCCTTCGGATTGCTCGACAACTTCGTCCGTATCACTTTCGCTTTTCTTTATTAGTACTGGTCTTGCCCATACGAGGCTTTGTAACAGAGTTGTTTTACCAACACCGTTGTCTCCTACAATTAGTGTCCATTGTTTTAACTGGCCTTCTTCATCTGTTAAATCAAGCGGCTGCTCACTTCCGAAGCAGCGTACATTCTCTAGTACTAAAGACTTGAAATAAGTTGCAATGCGTGTTTGTTTGCGAACCATGTTGTCCTTTCAACGGATACCTCAATCTTCTTAGCTAGCTTGATTATGCATCCTTTAGCGATCCCTCCAGCCAGAGGGATACCTGCCGAGTAGCAGCATCCAGCACCGATAAGGAATACCGCGCGCCCCAATCCTGATTGTTTGGATCGCCAGCGGCTAGACGCAAATCTTTAACTAAATCTTTGACTTCTTTTTCTTTCGGATCAGTCATGTTCCATCAGAAGAAGCTGTTTTGTGATCCGATGCGTACTATAAAAAGTCACGACTCGGTTCAAAAGATCGATTACACATATTATTAGGTTTTATCAATCTAGGATAGACTGAGACTTGGAAGCTGCAACAGGTGCTGTCACATCTAGGGGGGAGATCTGTTCAATGGGTCAGGGTAAACAGAGCCCTAGATGCAAATACATTAGCGTTCGAATAAAGTCTCAAGAACTGTCTCTCCAATCATGTGCTCAACCTTGACAGTTAAATCTTCAATATCAGGAACTTTATAATCTACCGTTAGTTCTACAATGGCTGAATAGTCATCCTTCTTCCGGCGGATTTCATAAGGATAGTCCCGTAAAGGAAGAAAAGTGTCAGAGCCACGAGGGTGAGGATATGGTTTGGTGCACCCAGAGTTTAGTGGGGCTAAGGTGATTTCGTCGATGTGACGCTTAAGCATCAGGGCAGTATCAATCGTGAGCACACAATGCCTCTGATTCCGGTAAGGTTTGGCATTAAGTAAAGTCAATAGCCTCTCCCTCGTCAACCAAAAGAACACTCGCCTGTTTAATGTTTCATACCACTCTTTCGGTGTTACGTCCCTCAAACATCTGAGCAAGCCGCTATCAGACATCGGCTTTTGGTCGCGTATGACTGCTGTGCCGTAAATCGGGTGTGAAATTGGAATAGATTTCGGCCGATGCTCACTTTCTATCGCATAACGCTGTGTACCTTTAACCTCATAGAGATCCAGTAACGCGCTTGTGCTTAGCAATCCATTTTTACGAATGCTATCCCACGTATCAGCTTCAGCCATGTGGTAAAGCCTCGGATAACGGGTGATCAATTCCTCGGGGGTAACGCCAGCTAAATTGTCTACCATGATCTGCGGTCGATAATACTCCTGGAATTAAAACCGGTTGAAATTAAAGTGACAGGTGCTAAAGCCACTCGCTCCACCTCTTGGATGAAGCGGATAGTATCGTCATTCAACTGGTCGAAACGCTTGGCTATCATATTATCTTTAGATAGATAATCGGCGAAAGTAAGCGCAATGTCAGTCGGGCTATTCAGAAAGGCGGCTTTTCTAAGCAACTGCCAATCAAATTCTGCGACCCTGCGTTTTCGATCCGTGGTGGAAGTACGCTCGGCTCCCCGGAGTTGATCCACGTCAAGCCCGGCTCGTCTAGCAATCTCATCCCAATCAAGCGGCTGGGACATAAATCCCGACGTTTTGCCTTTAACATCGGGATCCGCAACTCGTATTGGATATGTGCGACAGACCATTATTACTTTTCGGACGCGGCCCGGTGAGATTCCCGCCTCTGCTAAGCAGCCAGCCACGGTCGTATCCCTCGAAGTCACATACGGGTAGATACCGTGGTACAGGCTCAGTCCGGTACCTTGCGTTCCTTCTAAAAAAACCTTCTTGCCCTCAGAAAATGCCTTCTCAAGCTCCTCGTACGTGTCACGGATAAACGGGCGGAACTCCGCAACATCCTTTGCCATCCTGAGACTGTTTTCACCACGATGAATTATTCTCCTTGAAGTTGCATAGCCGACCCCCTGACCTGTTGAACTGATGTTATTTACCAGCCCCCGCTTTTCATTGCGTATGTCGCTCTTTTCTATAATCATGGCACGGGGGTCGATCGAAAGACGGTCTTTATCGATTTGGCATGCGGCAATCTCAGCCGCTAACCGAGCAACGCTGATGTTGGCACCAGGGCCGATGACTAGCTTGGCTTCGCTCGAGCGTGTACCGGACGGTAGCTGATGAAAAGTGAATGGCTTCGGCTCTTCGAATACTTTGTGGCCAGCGTTTGGCCCTCCTACCCTCACCAATATGTCATATTCACGGGCAAGGTAAGATGCTACATGCCCTTTACCCTCACTTCCGTACTGCCCCCCTACAAGCACGTCGACGAGACGCGCATTCTCGCGACCATACAGCCCGAGGTGAGACGCCGCCCGGGTAACCACATCAGCTTGGGTGCTGTGGCCGGTGTTAATTACGACGTCTGCCACTACGGCGAGCTTGCGAACTTTTCTTTCAGTTTTGTTCTCCATCACCTCCCGGTAGGTGGCAAACTCCTTAAACCCTTCTACCTGCCGCTGCTTGTATCGGGCTTCGAGAATATCGAGTGGGGCGGTTAGGTGTATGTGAAAAACCCGCGGCCCGAAAGCACGCCGGATACTGTCGATCTGGTTTAGGATGCGGACGGCATCTACTACTACTGTTACATCCTCATTCTGCTCCTCAGCTAGATGAATCAACGCGTCGCGTACCCAGCCACCTTTAGTCCGGCGGTCCAAATACTCCCCGTAGTCCTGCATGGCACCCCGCTCACGCTCTATCGCAGGTGCCAGTCGGCTGATCACCTCCTTGGTCTTAAGCACACGGAAGCCGAACCTCGCAACTAGATTGTCGTGAAGTGTTGTCTTACCGGCACAGACCTGGCCGGAGAGAAGAATGACTTGTTTGAGCAAAGCTGATTACCTGTCAGATCAAGTTCAAGTGCCCGCCCCCTGATCTTCACTCTGAGAAAATGCTAGTCTGGCCTGCGGATCCTTTTTTACGGGGGCGTTGGGCAGTGTATAGACATAGACCTTTATCCCGCGTCCACACAACGCGTCCTCTATAAGTTCTGAGATGACTTCCCAGTTTCCGCCAGCTTGGCCGCTCCCGATGCGAGGCATGTGTACGCTGGCTCCGTGTCTTTCCGCTGTACTGGCTAACGATTCAAGGCATGATTTTAGTGCCGAATATTTAATGCGTGGTTTGTTTGATTCACCGTATCCGCGCTGAGCGACCATTGTGAAGACGGCCAGCCTTTCATCTACCTCGGCTAGGCGAGCACTTCCGAGGGATAAGTTTCTTTTTCCCTCGGCTGCCCAGCGTTCGAAGTCTGTTTGCGCCCTAGGCCACTTCTTCTTGACGGCCCGGGCGAAGACCCCGCCCCACACCGATGTCTTATCGTTAACAATGTGCGCGATGATGCGGTAGCTACCCTCGTCACGCGGGTCCGTGGCATCACCCCTTCTGTAATTGATCTTATTCGGAACATGGCGGGAAGGGGAGGTGGGTATGATGACACCCATGACGCGCGGATAAATCTGGTCAGGGTATGAGGGAATACCGACGCACTCCACTCTAATGTCCCCTAATGCTGTAAGCCATTGTTCGATTCCCGTCTCCGTGTAGCCGATGGCGGTGCAATGCCTCACTACACTCGTTTTAGGTAATTTGAATCCGTTAGGTATAGGTACCTGCCAAGATTTAGAAGGCCGCACGTAGTCAATCTGGTAATCATGCCCGGCCTTCCTGCGAGAGGCGCTGAAGACGCAGCATTGACTTGGGGCGACTCTGGCAACGCGGAGGAGTAACGCCTCGGTCGAAACGTCATAATCCTTGCGTAATTGCATCAATTTCTCAATCGATAACATCTGCTCGTTAAATTCAGGCAGGGTCCCGAAGGGCATCAACAGTTCACCGGCACCTACGTTGCACAGCATCTCCAACTGCCATTCGTCTTCCACCATCTCTTCATGCGTGGCTCTGTTTCTCATTTTCTCGCCACAATCGGGAAATAGCGTGTGAGTTATTTCGTGGCACAGTGAGTACCTGACGCGTCCTCGAGGGCGATTAGGGTTATATTCGATCATGAACTTTCCGCCACCGAGATGTTTCGTTCGAGCGTCACGTACGTCTTCTCTGGGTAGTACACTGATTCTTCTAAACTCCGCGAGCGCGAAGGGGTCGAGTGGCGTCACACTGCCTCCTGATTCCGTAAATTCAAGGATAGCCTTTCTCGCTTCTTCAGCAATTGTCTCGACGGGTTCGCGTCCGGCCGCTAGTGCTATAACGGATGCGTTAGTCCAGTAGCGGGATTTTGACTGCATCTTGGGGAATTTGCTGGGGGACAGATTAAGATAGTCGTCTACGTACTCGGCTGGTTTCATACGCGCGCGCGTATCTCGGAGCGCCGTACGCACATGCGTGGCCTCTGCCCGCCCTTCACCCTCCAACCTGCGGGCTTCCTTCTCCAGATGATCCGCAAATTCGGAGATTAAGTCTGAGGGGCTAATGCCGAGGGCGGCGAGGCTTTCGTCGGCACGTACCTCATCTTCCAACTCGTCATCCGACCCGAGCAGCGCCTCAATTAGCTTCTCCTGCTCGCTCGAAACTTCAGACTCGTCAATCTTATTGTTTTTCATCTCGGTGTTTGAGTTGCGGTCATGGCCGCGTCCAATGATCGCTTCCAAGAAGCCAGTTTTATCCGCAACTTCTTACGGCGGCTGGTCACTTCTTGCACGGTGATACCTAAGTAAACGGCGATGTCCTCTCTCTTCATACAACCGCCGCTGAGAACGGCATTTACGTAGTCCTCAAGTTCGGAATCCCCTTTAACTAGTGGTAACACACGGCGCGCCACTATCGCCGCATTCAGGCTATAAAAATCTTCCTCAGCGTCGCCGGGCAGGTTAGCGAGCGTGGGTTTACTGCTGTACTCGCCCCATACGCTTTCTCCGCCCTCGGAAGGCTCAAGCACCTTCGTCCTTTTATACTCCCGACCTTCCTTTACAAGGTCGAGAAAGTCATTTCTCATGACTTTCCTGAGTAGCCGATAGAGTTCAATCTCCGCCGGTTCTTCGGACGTCGGCTGCCATTCCACCGTGCCTTTAATGAATTCCGTGACAGTATCGAAGGCTAATTCCTTCGCGGATTTGCCCGTGGCCGGGAGAACAGACTCTTCTCCGGAACAACCTTCCTGCAAAAACCACTTTGCAGCGCAAGCCGTGAGCCGCTTCACAAGAAGGACAAAGTCCACGCGAGATAAAAGAGGATCACTCAGGTCCATAGACAGATGACAGGCTCCACCTGAGAAGCGATTCAGAACGACAAAAATTTCACGTAAATTTTTGACCGTCCCAATCGCTTTAGGGGCAGGGGCGGCCTTTCAAATGGCTTTTCCCCGCGGTCACAGGTTTTCCATGTCAGGTTCCATACTAATTGAAATCCACAGTGTCCGCTAGGATGTTCAGTTCTTCAAAGATGGAGGAGTCAAATGGCGAGACGGTACAGCGGGAACATGAACGGCGAGAGGTATCTGGCTAACACGAATAAGATGGAAGTTCACGACCTCGACAACGAGAAGACGAACTGCCAGATAGACGAGATCATTAGGGCGGGTCATGACCGTCCTTACAACTCCCAGTCGGCGGCCAACTCCGCTGGCTACGACAACTGCGCCTACTGCATCGGCGGTTCAACGAGGTAATAGCGCGCCTCAGCGGCATTGCCCTACGTAACCGTTCGGGCGATGCCGCTGAGGCGACCAACATAAATCTCTTCTGAAAAGGGGTAAGCGAGTGGACCTTAAAATCGACTGCATCAACAAGACGGATCGGCACAGCCCACACGAACGCATTCAGTATGTAGGGGGCTTCAACGTGGGGGCTACCACGCGCTGGAAAATAACCCAGCAGCAGGCCATCGACTATATCGAGGGGCGTGAGCACACGTTCTACACGATGGTCAACGGCAGACGCGCTAACGTGTTCGTCGCCGTTCACAAGGGCAACAAGTACATCAAGACGGAGAATGACGGCGAGCAGCCGAACAACCTCCTGTCACTGCCTGACTGCTCGTAAGGTCGAGTGATCAACATTAGGCTGATTTACGATTCAATTTAGCCCCTAAGATCGAAGGTTGCGGGTAAAACTACGTTAGGAGTAAGTCTATGGGAAAAAGAAAGAGTGACGACGGCTGGTGGAAACTTCTCCTTCTTCTGTTCGCCGTTGGTGGCCTGTATTACACGCAGGCTGGTCGAGGGGAAGAAAACGACGCGGCGCTCATACCGAACAGCCTTGAGGGTCAAATAGACCGCGTGGTGGCAGAGCTAAACAAGCAGTTCGGCAAACGGTGGGTAGATTGGGGCATGGATGCGCTCAGGTTACACCTCCGAAAGGTGCTGCCGCCACAGGTGGTCGCCCTAGTTGGGGTGGTTTCCGCAGTAGAGCTGGCATCAAGGCGTACGCCAATGACTAGCTACGCTAAGAAGCAGGCCGCCATACAACGGGCGCTTGTGGGATAAGAACTAGTTCAGAGCTTATCACGCTTTATGGCAATCCGCTGAAGATACGCGCGTGGTTGCTACGTTCACATGATCCAGACCTGGACGCGGGCGTCTTTGTCCTAGAGAAAGTAATTATTTTCTTGGGACGCTAATTACTTTTCTTCCACCTCAGCTTCCTTCGATTGAATACCTTCAATTGGCACAATAGTGATGGCAATGTAATGAAAATACGCAGGATTATAAAACCTGTATAAGTGCAACTATTACAATGTGTTAGAGCACGTATGCGTTAAGTATATTGGCACAATAGTGATAGCTATGTACTCTTTAGATTTTCTCTAGAATTGTCAGTTACAGTAGTCAGCAAGCGGTTTCTGAACACCTCATATAAAGAGATAAGCAAACAAAGAGAAGCCTGCAACCTACTGATTAGTAGGTTGCAGGCTTCGGAATTTATGATTGTCCGGAAACGCTAGTTATGGTTGCCCCAAATCGCCCACTATGGTTGTCCCGAAGGACCAGAACTTTGTTACACAGACCAGAACTTTGTTACACAGAACAAGACTTTAATTCGCTTGGACAAAATCCCTCTAAGGTCAGCCGCCGCTGTTGGAGAGTTTGCCGACGAGGGTGAAGAGGGGCATGTACATGGCGATGA
>WUUC01172937.1_pt1 | contig 14143 bp, 12 predicted proteins | sample 6278441 | NCBI WGS metagenome assembly WUUC01 (sample SAMN13675441, study PRJNA597444) | soil metagenome | isolation source: soil | place: USA: Washington | collected 2017-10
CGCAACCTCAGCCCCCGTCGCCACCTCTTTGAAGCTGCGCGGCTCAGTCGCATACAGCCAGACGATCACCACCGCATAAACCGCAGTCACCGCCAGCCCAACAATTTGAATAAGCCTCTGCTTCATGTTTTAACAACCTTACTATATTCCTCGATCGAGAGATGATAGCTTATGTTTTTGTGCCGTTTTCCTCTAACGCCTGAGATCACCATTAACAAAACTCTTCATCACCTGTAGCGAATTGCGGTCACGGAACACAAAAGCTTAGTCGCGTTGGCGCCCGTACAACTAACCGTGCGGAAAGGCTTGCCTTCCCGTCGGGCCTCTCGATAATAGCGGAGGCTAAGCCTCCGACCGCGTCGCTTCTGAGATCTGTTAGTCGATCGCGATGGCAAATAATCCTAAGGGAAGATTTGAAGATTACTAGGCTCCGATTAGATATCTAGAAGTTCATTTTCAGAGAAAAGTCAGACCCGCCCAGCTATTTAGTGAGAGGCAGGAGGCAGGTTGACCATCTTGCAGTCTTGATCCCACGGGCCGTTTTAGGCTGTCTTTGTCGCAAATGCTCGGACGATTTTTTCCAAGACCCCGATCGAATTATCGTTTGTTAACAGTATTCGGGCACGGAACCTTCCTAAATGTTTCCTTTTCCGTTCAGCCTGCGAGACAGGAATCGCTTCTTTCGGCAATTTCAATTTTGGCGCGTATAGGTAAAGCCAGGGCCCAAAGATTATGGCTCGTCCCCCTGCGCCATCGAAATAAAATGAGTTGTGCTTATGTAAGGCCGCGGGATTCATCCGGGCGTACGACGAGACGAATTCGCAGCGGCTTGCATGCTCCGCAAGGCACTCGGCGGCCTTTTGCAAAGCGATTCTTCGTGGAACATATGAGGCCATGGTTACAGAGAGAAAACCGGCATGCACTCCTCGCAATCTCTCAAACTGAGCGAGCTTTGAGGCTTTCAGCGATCAACCGAACAACAACGTCGGGACTCTCATGGCCCCAAAATCTTAAGGGTAGCCAACCGTGAGACCTTAATTTGAGGTTGGTATCTCTGTCACGCAGTCGATTTTGCTCTATCTTTGTTTGCCAAAACTCTCGGTTGTTTTTCGGCCAAGTTCCATGTTGGGGACAGCCGTGCCAAAAGCAACCATCTATGAATACAGCGACCTTTGCCGAAGTGAAAATAATATCGGCCCTCCGTCGCAACCCAACTACCGGGGCTTGATCAATTCGGAATCTATACCCGGTTCGGTGGAGCAGCGATCGGATCGGCACTTCGATGCTAGTATCGCGTTGTCGGACGGATCGCATGCGTTTGCTAGTTTCTTTGCTCACCGCTGTGAATGACCTAGTCGATAAAAGAGATCTAGTATTCATATTTTATAGTCCAGCGCATAAGAGGTCTTGACCAAAGCTCACGCATTATAGGATAAATAGTGTGCGTCAAACACCTCAGTTGAAAGTTGGGTTTTCTATCAGTATCTGTACGTCCGGCCGCGCAAGAACCATGGGATCATCCGTCACCGCGGTGGTCCCCCGCCAAGCCGCCCTCTTTGACTCTCGAGAGCTTACATCAGCGGCCGCGTGTCCCATTGAAATAAGAGGGAATGACTACTCTTTCCTTCGACAAACCGATAGGCCAACCGACGATAAGGAATCGGGAGCCATCAAGGTTGTCGACTTATTTTGCGGCTCCGGAGGATTATCGCTCGGAATGCGAGAAGCGTGTCATGCGTTGGGTCTGAACTTCAATCTTGAGTTAGCGTTGGACTCGGATCCTGCGGCCATGGCTTGTTTCAAGAGGAATTTTTCACCGCGATTCGCGTCCCAAGATTATATCGAACGGGTTTTTAGTTCTAGTATTGGCGAATTGCCCACAGATACCGAAAAAAGTTTGCTCTCTGAGATGCCGACCGTTGACATCTTGCTTGGAGGACCTCCCTGCCAAGGCCACTCTGACCTCAACAACTCGACGAGAAGAAACGATCCCAAGAACTCATTATATTGGTATATGGCGAGAGCGACAGAGATTCTCCGACCTAAACATGTCCTAATAGAGAATGTGACGGGCGCTCTTCATGACAAGGAAAAAGTCGTTCACCGCGTCGTCGCACATCTCACAGAGCTGGGCTATAGCGTCAGCCTCGGTATCATCGACCTACTGAAAATTGGTGTCCCTCAAACACGTAAGCGTCTCGTCTTGCTTGCGTCAAGGGAGAAAAGAGTTGAACCCCGGCAGCTAGAGACGGGTTATGCGACCGATGAGCGGAACCTGCGGTGGGCTGTCGGAGATCTAACTGAAATCGAGCAAATAGGCATTTTTGATGCCATTTCTGAGCCTTCGCCTGACAATAGAAAGCGAATAGATTTCTTGTTTGAGAACGGGCTAGATAATTTACCGAACGAAGAACGTCCAGCCTGTCATCGCGAGAAGAAGCACACCTACAACAGCGTCTATGGCAAACTTCGCTGGGACCGGCCGGCTCAAACAATTACCAGAGGGTTTTATAGTATGTGCATGGGGCGTTTTGTCCATCCTTCGGCTCGTCGCACGTTAACAGCTCATGAGGCAGCGCGAATTCAGTTTTTCCCTGACTTCTATGATTGGTCCACCGTTAGCAGTCGCACCGTCCTTGCGCGACTCATTGGCAATGCGGTCCCTTCAAAACTTTCCTATGTGGCGGGCCTTGAATTTCTCCGGTAGGTCCTTTCAGTAGCGCTACGGCAATGCACGAAATAGGATTCAAAAATCAAAGAAAACAACGGCTGAACGTAGTTGGGCTGTTTTCAGGTATCGGAGGTTTTGAACTAGGCATGCATGCCGCCAGGAACCGAACCTCACTTCTTTGTGAGCTCGATCCTGCGGCCAGAGCCGTGCTGAATATACGTTTTCCACGTTCTGAGATAATCGATGACGTAAGGAGCATCGATTCTCTTCCCAAGGGTACGGATATCGTGTGCGCAGGGTTTCCCTGTCAGGACCTCAGTTCCGTCGGACAAAAAGAAGGAATCAATGGTGCCCGCTCCTCAGTTGTCAGTGAAGTATTCCGAATTTTAAGAAAATCCCCCGTCGAATGGGTCTTGATCGAAAATGTGGCTTTCATGCTGCATCTCAACTCCGGATTGGCAATGAATTTCATCACGGAAAACCTTGAGCGACTAGGCTACAGCTGGGCATATAGAGTTCTTGACTCGCATGCTTTCGGAGTTCCGCAACGCCGCAAGCGAGTGTATCTCATCGCTTCGCTCCACTATGATCCTAGGGATGTTCTTCTTTCGCAGGATACTTGTTCCCCATTGTGCACGAAGCGTTCGGTGGATGTACCGCTGGGATTCTATTGGACAGAAGGGACATATGCCGTTGGTTTTGCCGTGAACGCTATTCCGCCAATCAAAGGCGGATCGACAATAGGTATCCCTTCACCGCCTGCGGTTTTGTTTCCTGATGGAAGAGTCGTTACGCCCGACATTCGTGATTCCGAACGCCTCCAGGGATTTGAAGCAAACTGGACCACCCCTGCTGAATCGATCGTGCGCCGTTCGGTGAGATGGAGACTCATTGGCAACGCTGTTACGGTAAAGGTGATTGAGTGGATAGCCGAGAAGATGAAATCTCCTGTAGATTATGACTCATCAAACGATGCCCCGTTAACGCAGGGGTATCCTTGGCCCAAAGCGGCATGGTCCGTAGGTGGAGCCCGCTTTGCTTCCCTTGCTTCGGACACACCGATTTGGCGTGCTGGGCACGGAATAGATCGCTTTTTAGAATTTGAGCCGAAACCCCTTTCCTCTAAAGCAACAAACGGTTTTATTAAACGTGCTCGGGCAGGAAATCTAAGGTTCCCTAAAGGGTTTCTTAAGGCCTTAGATAAACACGCCCGACTAAGTTAGAAAGTTCGAAAGAGGCTATTAGCACATCAACGAATGCCTGACGCACTACCATCGGATTTGATTACCGCGTTGGAATACCTCGTAGGAGCAAGTTCTCAGGATGCAACGAAGGGAAAGAAAGTCACTGAATGGCTCAAGACAACGTTCGGTGAGCCGGGACGCGCAAGCGTCGTTTCTGAAAAGAAACAGGTTTACAACCGTGTCGTGGAACAGTTCAAACACAAATCCCCGCATGTAATCTTTGTAATCCCTAACAACGAAACCTTCCAGGCGCTTCGGGACCAAGTGTTTCGACGCCGTTACCCCGAGCTGCGCAGTGTCCTATTCGTTTTACATAAGGCGACTGCTTTTACTCCTCTCCATTTCCTGACGAAGGGAGCGTCACTGTTGGCCGATTATTACAGCAGCCAATTTGCCAACACTACGCATGACGAAATAGAGGAGACGATTACGCAACCAGAACCAATTAAAGGAGTCGCCATTGATTGGGAGGGAGTCGAGCTCGAGGAACATAATCCCTGCGGGTTGGTATCGCTTGGTGTTCCGTACCGACAAGCGATCAATGCTCTAAAATCAGGGAAGAACGTGATCTTCACTGGTCCTCCGGGGACTGGTAAAACGGAGCTGGCACTTTGTCTTTGCGAAAACCTAAAAGCGCCTTACGATATTGCCACTGCTACGAATGATTGGACAACCTTTGACACAATCGGGGGGTATTTTACGACTCCGAGTACAGAATCTGGCATTTTAGATTTCAACCCTGGAGTTGTAGTCAGCAGTCTTCAGCGCAATCGGTGGTTAATAATCGATGAGATCAACAGAGCGGAAATAGACAAGGCATTTGGCGAGATGTTCACCATCCTTGGCGGGAAGACGGTACGACTTCCCTACAAGAAGTTGGTCGACGGGCACTTTCTGGATGTTGTAATCGGTGACTCTGAGGGAGGTGACGTTTATTCGCTGAGAGTCCCCGACGAGTGGAGAATCATCGGAACGATGAACACCTTCGATAAGTCGAGTTTATTCCAGTTATCTTACGCATTTATGAGGAGGTTCGCTTTTATTGATGTACCGGTACCTTTAAAAGTCGACTATGAGAAGATCCTCGACGATGAAACCGAGACGCATAAAACTGATGACAATGCGAACTTTTGGACTTCCTGTCTTGAGTATTTAAAGTCGGTTTTTGCAACAGAAGAAAATGTTGGTCTGAAAAGTTTAGGTTTGGGCGTTGGGCCCGCAATCCCGATCGATATCATTAATTACTTGCAGACAAGCCAAGGGCAAATGAGTGCCTCGGATGCGGCCAAGGAATCTACTCTTCAAGGATTAGAGATGTACCTTTATCCACAATTTGAGGGAAGAGATCGCGAGCATTTGGAAATCTTGCGCATCCTGACTGACGCATTACGCCTGGATGCTGTCGCTGAGAAACGCACGGGGAGATTGTTGACCCAATGGACAGGCTACGAGCAAATAACTTCTTCCGTTGATTAGAGCGCGAGACAAATGGGTTGAGTTCATCCGTTCTCCAGAGCACGCTGGTCGGTACCTTTACGCCAGAGGCTCCGCCAGACTAGCCGCGAGTCCTGAATCACTTCCCGAAAGGTCGGAGCGCTTTTTGAAAGGGCTTTCACGGGGCCACGCGGATCTTAGACTCCTATCCAGCCTGCATTACTTGTTGCAACCCGCCGTTAATATTTTCTTCCGCGATCGATTACGTGAACTTGTGCGCTCTGCAACTCGAGTCTCGACCGGAACCGCGGAGCTCGTCCACGGGGGCGTCAAGGGGAAGATTTTATGGCCCAACACTCTGCGGGTTTCCAGTCGATCTAACCGTGCAATGTTTGTCGTTCAAAGGCGACATACCACTTCTGATGTAGGTGAGAACAGGTTGCTTAAGCTGTTTCTCACGCAAGTGAGAGAGATTGTCGCGGCCACTAAAAAACTAGTTGGAACAGGCGCCGTACTAGCCGAGTTGGAACAGATTGATCAATCCGTGATAGACGCTATGAAGAAGCCCCAGATTCGAGAGGTAAGTTCCGTTTCAAAGGCGACGGCATTAATGCGTAGCCGAGCAAGGAGACACAGGAATCGACACTACGGTCAGATGGCAGAGTTGCAAGCGGAACTCCAGGCGGTCTTTGCTGAAGAGAAATGGAGTGCGATTCTGAGGTTGTTAGAGAGCAACTGGGTTGAGCCAATAGATGACGATGATTTGTTTGAGCTTTTCGTGTTGGTCACAACCCTTGACATCCTAGAGAAGGAAGCCGGTTTGAGTGAGCCCATTAACTATGGCCTCATTAAGGCGGGACGGAAGGAAGTGGCGAAGTTCCAAAGCTCCGACCGAGAGATCGACGTATATTTTGATCAAGGTCCTGCAAGATCGTTTTCAATTTTATCGGAATATGGCTCCATTATTAGCGACTACATTGGGTTCAATTCTAAAGCGCACCGTCCCGACATCATAATTCGGTCAAGACGCAAGCACGCGCCTACCACGTATACCCTTATAGAAGTGAAGCGGAGTGAAGACGAGACCTACCAGCGGGATAGCGTATACAAGGTACTAGGTTATCTGAAAGACTTCGCCGACTTGTGGCCCTACCCGTCCCTTCAATCACCCAAGGCAATTCTTGTCTTTCCGGAAAAGGTTACTCCAAAACCCAACATCGATGAAAGGGATCGAGATCTTGTTCTTGTGTCCTCGGATGATCGCGAGCGGTTCAAGAACCTCATTCGGCGCTCCCTCAACTGAGGCTTATGTGTCCTACGCGGAAATAGGGCCCCAATCACGCGTCAAGTAATTACTCAAAGTGGAAAGTCGCCCCGTTAATCGCGATGCAAAAGTCCTTGTATGTTGGCTGTTGAGAGCATCAACCGGGTTGCATTGACGGACTGTGTTTTCTCAATAAATATTGCGCCAATGGCGATGGGTTGCTGGGGTGAGGACAGTGACCCGCTGAGGCTGAATGTCTCCGCCAACCGACATGAGGCCGGGCCAAACCCGGCCTCTCGGTTCTTCAATACTGTTTGTTCCATGTGCAAACGAGCCTGGCTTTGTACCTCAGTTTTCGGCGTTTCCGTTCGCCAGACGCAATGTTTGCTCGAACATTCTCCGCGACGAACCGGCGCAATAAGATTTCTGGCGATCTTTGATGCGAAACCGATTGTCAACGAAGCGATACCCTAGCTACGTCCTGGATATGGATTCGTGGTTCATGCACGAATCCCATATCACAGAAGCGTAGGACCACGCGGGCCCGACCTAATGCAGCCCGCACTGCAGTGCAGCCGAAACCCGGCTTTTTCGGAGTTTCTCGCGAATCCGATACGCCTTAGATTTAAGACACGAAACGCTCATGTTGTGATCCCGAGCGATATCGGCGTAGCGATCTCCGTCGGCGATTTCCAACAATAGCCTCAAGTCCTCTTTTGAAAGCACGGTCGCGATGAGATCCGTAACCTCCCTATATGACAGGCTATCGACAACTGTATGCGCTGGCACAGCGAGGAGCTCATTCCCGAACTCGATTCCGCCTCTCCGCTGAGTGCCCCGGAAATGGCGTCTAAGAAGTGCTTGGCGATTATTCTCTTTCGCCGTCCGATTCCGAAATAAGCTGTAAAATCGTTTGCGAATGACATCCTCGTCTGCCCCCGGATTGCTGACCATTTCGTCCAGAACTACGGCGAGCGACTCATCACGAACTAATGACCGATGAACTGATTGCGAATCTGGTGTGGCGTGTAGTGGGGCAAAGACCTGCCAGGAGGGATTTACGTGACTCATTAAGTAACTCCTTTGTGGGTTCACCGCTGTGGCGAACTAAGGTTAAATTTGCTTTTTACCCAGCGGTTAGATTGCCCTCGCGTATTCCAGGACGCTGTGCCTGAAGAAGACGGAAACTGCAAGCAATCTCGGACCGCAAAATACTTCTATATTATAGCGGGTGGCGACTCACTTTGGTTGCCTTTTTTTACTATGTGACGTCTCGCCTCTTCGCGCGCGGAATAGATCCGATGTCCTCACCGCACATCAATGGTATTCACCTTAAATGAACCGTTCGCCCTACTGAGTACGCAGGGCACTTTTTAGCTTTGTTTTCTTTCGTGCCTGGCAACTTTTTGTGCTTCGTAAAATATGATTCTCACGCTCTTTTGTAAACACCCACGCAAATGGCTCAATTGGCAGAGCAAATTGGGTCTTTCGGAATCGCGACGGTCGTACTTTCCCGGAACAATACGCGGCTACGCGATGCTAAACTATTCCGTTTACAAAAACGGATGGGGGCGCCTTCACTGCGCGCGGTGAAAGTTCTGCGTGAGCGAAGGAAGATCGAAGTTAGTTGTGCTCAGTTGTATTTGATGCGCGAGTGGCAGACATTTTCAACCATACTTCCTCATGCAATGAAAACTTCCACAAAGGGAGATGTCGGTGGTAAGGCATATCGTATACATAGCCGGAGCTGGCCTCACGAAAGCGCTAGAAACGTCATGTCGTGTACCGCTTATGTGGGACTTCGTTTCCGTCATGGCGGATTATATTTGGAATTCCGACGGCACATATGACAAAGCGATCCTTACCACGCTCGCGGCTCTGGAAGATACCGGTGTTTTTGAATACTCAAGCGTGGAATCGAAAGAGCTCGCACGGCGCGTCCTCGACTTCGTGAATGGAAAGGCCGAGCTTTCCGATGACGATGCCCACAAGTTTCAAAAGCTGATGCAGACGCGGCCGGAAGAAAACATAGAGCGGCTCTTGAATAAGGCATTGGAAAAAAGTGCTAATGAATTCGGCTCGGGATTTATTCCACAGCGGTTCAATTTCGCAATAAACAGGGTGTTTTCGCGGATTGGATCGAACCTTAACACGCCGTTTTTGGAGAGATTTTTGGAGAAGCAGTTAGAGCTAGCAGACACAAAGCATACGTTTGTCAGCTTTAACTACGATCTCATAATAGAGTCATGCATTGAAAAACGGAGTCCACTCGCATGGGACGTTAAGTCTGGCTATGGGTTCGATGTGGAGAGGTTTATCACGCCTGACGGCGCCTTGGAACACATGGAGCAATTTAACGGAGCGGGCGGGCATTTTCGCTTGCTCCGATCCAACAAATTGAATTCTCTTGGAACAAGTAGCGATCTTATCAAGATTCTCAAACCGCATGGTTCTCTGAATTGGTTATTAGGTTTCAATGAGAACTATCACTTTATGAATGCGACGCCTGTGCTTTGTCTTACCCTCGATCGTTCAATAGGGTACTACCCAAGCTTTTGTTGCCAGCACATTCAACTCAAGGATGAAACCGGATGGAATTTGTCAGAGAAGGCGGTTTGGCCGAACGCCTCCTTGTATCTGATACCTGCGGCGGACACTAAGATCAGGGACTTGGACGTAGTGAAGCGTATTCGTGAGCAAGAAGAAGAGGCTTACCGGATGGCTGATGAGTTTTATGTTATTGGCTGGAGCATGCCTACAACCGATCTGGAGCAGGTTGAAATAATCAGGGAATGCGTTCAGAAGAGAAACAAACCAATAGAGCGAATTACAATAATTAACTACAATGCTGACCACATTTACTTCGATCGGATCAGGGACATCTTTGGAGTTGACCTGCTTGATCTTAAAATCTCCAACGGGGGCTTTTGCGAATATGTGGCATGAGGTGCCGAAAGGGATAGCTGCCTCTTCTTGTTCGGCAAGCCTAATTAAACTTGATTCTGCCGTCGTCGACCGGATCCCACAGATGAAAGAATTATGCATAACTTTAAACCGCCACCCTGACGATCAGGAAAAGGGATCGAGCACCGCTCACGACGTCATTCGTCGAGCATACAATTCGAAACCACCTGGGTCGTGGTCTGTGGAGGACTCATTCTCGGGAGATTGCCACATCGTAGTTAATGAGTTACTCGGCTTGATTGCAAATATTCGGGAATTGGATGGATGGACTGTAACGCAGGCTGACATTCCTGGGGGGCAAGGTTGGCATAGTTGGTTGGAATACGATGATTGGGTTGTCGATTTTGCTAGCGGCATATACACCGTCTCAAACCTAAGCTGGTATTACGAGAACAAGAAGCCATCAAAAATGCGCTCTCTCAAACCGCAGGAGTTTTGGGAGAAGTGGAAGACCAGCAAGGGTCAATGGTGGTTGTCAAATCCGCCTAAAAAATGGGCTTCACTCAAACGCTAGGAAACGTAGTTCATCACCAATTAAGGCGAGAATCTTTCCTGACAACATCCATGTCATGGGAGTCTGATCGTGCTGGTTTTTCCGACCACCGACTTCATGAGTATTGAGGTATGCTTGCCGGCCGGTTGTGGCGCCCGGCAAGCTCATGGTTTTGCAATTTTAGTGTTGAGCACTTAGCTGGTTCATCAGGTTTAGGCTCCACTGACGACGGAGCTTGTCCAGCATCCGCTCAGTGTTTCCATCCGAATCGTTGAGTGTCATTTCGCTTTGTGTTCGAGCGAGCGAAAGTAACATCAATTCGAGAGTGACCAGGGCTTCTCCGCAGACTTTGACTAGTTCGCCGTCCAGGGCGACTTCTTCGTCATGACCCGTAACGCGCATGTCAGTAGAATGCTTCGCGATTTGTGCCAAAGGCTTGTAGAGCGCCGCAAAAAATGGGTGAGCGGTGTTGATCCTGAGAATGATCTTTCGCAGCTTGTATTCGACTCGATAGAACGGAGCGTCCTCGTCGTATTTGAAGTCTGTAATGTATTTGGATTTACTGAGCCGCTCGTAAACTTCTTCGTCCGTTTCACCGTCCCGCTTCAGGCCAGTAGCCAAACTTCGAAGCTGGCTCTCATATTCCAGCCTCTCTTCCTGGTTCATCGTGGGCTCAGGCAGCAGGGTCGATTGAAGCGACTCAGCCTCGCTCGCCCGTTGCTCAGCTTCGCGGGTTTTGGATTTTGCTGATTCCGCCGCGCGTAATGACCAGTGTTTATCGATGCGGCTTCGAACGTTGCTCAGTTCCGACTGGATTTCCCTCTTGATGAGCTGCGTAACATAAGCCTTCGGCCTGACGCCTTGCTTGTTTACGTTGACCCCCATTCCCTCATCGAGAATCGCCGGGAAATCGATTTCGAGCCGCCACCAGGAATCGCGCGTTCCCATCTTGCCGGTTATTGCGGCAAGCGGGCCCATGTGAACTTCTCTTCCATTGCGCACGAAGGAAATGCCGATGTCCTCAAATACGCGAAGGTCGTTCTTGAGGATCTTGCGCGGAAGTTGATCCCACGTTTCGATCGGCAGAAGAAAGAGCGTCACCGTTATGTCGTGTTCATCCAAACTGTCTTCTTCCGCCGGAATCCCGATTTTCCACGACTGGATCAATCGGCTACGCTTTTCCTCTATGTCGGCAATGCTGTAGTGAATCGCTTCTTCCAACCGATAGGTCGGATCGAACGGTCGAATCCGCCGATTGTTGATGAACAGCTGCTGACCTTGGTTTAGAAAGTTTCGATAGATGCGGGCCATCTCCTTGGTTGCATGCTCGACCAAAGTTCTGGTTGTGCGGTAGGTAAGTCGATCGCAATCAGGCATGTAAATGATAGTTCCTGAGGCTCCGAGGCGAGTCGCGAGGTTCTCGTCGCTCTCCGCAAATAGGTCCTGCTCGTCAGCGTTTCTGGGAAAGCTCATGGCCTGCACCAGAATCTCCCTAACCTCGACCGGGAGCGAATCGATGAGCATCGGCTCCGGTAGCTGCACCACATTGGTACGCTCGTTCGAGATCTCATTGGTGTCGAGAATCATGCGGTAGATCGCACCTTGCTCTTGCCAGGAAAAGATCTCTAGCGTGGGGCCCATGCTAAGCGCGGCCGTCTTCATTCCCATGCCGTACTTGCCTACTGTCTCGCGGTTGTCGTAGCAGAGAGATCCGCCAAATGCGGTTACCGCCCGCAGGACATTAGGAGACATCCCAACGCCGTCATCCATCACTAGGACGTCAATCCTGCGCGCCCCCTTCTTCCCCTTCTCATGAAAATAGACTCTTACCTGCTGCGCGCCCCATTGGAAAGCATTGTCCACATGCTCGCAAATCGCTGAAGTTGTGTGGTTATACCCAAGATCTCGCAGAGCGCTGATCATCGTCTGCCCTAGAAACAAAGGCACATTTGCGCCTTCTTTAATGATTCGCGAGAAGACCGCTCGCGCCCCTTTCGGCGCAGCAGCACCCCAGTATGTCTCGGGAATAGCTATAGTGTTTCCGAGTTCAGTGTCATAGGTTTGATTTTCCATTGCGTTTCTCCTTTTTGTTTATTGTTCAGCTTTGTGCTGATCAGAACGGAGGGCGCTATCTAAGCAACGCGAAGAGGTGAGACGGGAGCAGTAGGACCAGGACTATTGGGCCTTTCTCTGTTCGCCGGGCTCTATGCCAGCCTGAAAAAACCCTCAACTTCGATGTGGCCGAGCATGACAAATGGTTGCAGTTTTTTAGGAAGAGGCTCAAGACTGGGCCGGGCGTGGGGGTACCTTTGAGGTCGAGAATTAGGTTGGATTTCGTCAAAGATTGAATTGCGTTCATTTCGTCAGGTCGTACTATTCTTCCATAGAACCGATTGTCTCATCGGCTGGGGCAGCAAACTGCAATTTTGGAAGACGGTGCGTCGACAAGCGAGTGACCGTTAAAGAGTAACATGGGGGCGTTAAGCTCTCTCAGAAAGAGAGTTACATCTCAGTTGGCTCAAACTTGGAATCCAAATCACATCGGACGGCGGTTCACCGCAGGCGAAGCAGTCTTCATCCGGAAGGCTTGCGACCCATGCAGACAAGTAAGCATCGAGTTTGTCGTGAATCGACCCAAAAGCGATACGAATAAGATCGACGTTGCGGCCGTGAGCCGGCCAACCAGTGTATTTGGCCACACCGGATAGCTGAGCTGTGATGCCTTCATCTTTTGACTTATGAATGCCTCTCGCCTGAAGTGTGTGTGCGATTGCTTGAGGAAAAACTTCGATGCAGTCGTGGTGTTCTTTCAGCACTTCGAAAAGAGCGAAACCAACGAGCATCCATAGTTGGTTCGCATGAGGTAGGCGATTTTCTGCCCCACCGTCATCCAGGTGTTGCTTGGCTTTGGTTCTGATCTTCTCGAATTCTCCTCGGCTCGGAGTAGCAAAGCAACTGATTCGGCGCCCATCCATTGCGACCTCAGCTGCCCTTCGAGCAATACCATCTCGCTTATAGAAGCTTGGAGCGTCTATCGCGATCCGCTGAAGCCTCAAACCATGGACTCTCTCAACTGCGCGAAGGTAGTCCAACGCCTCAAGCGCAAAGGCATTGACTACCTCCGGATCAAGCGCAATACGATTGCCGCGCCCATGAGGTGGGAGAGCTTCACGAAACTCGCGAAGCTTTAGTGGAACAAGCCTACGATCTTCCTTCGTGCAAACGACAATTGGAAGTCGTTTGCCCTTGGCGAAGGCCACGTCGATTCCAGCGAAAGCCTGTCTCATAAGAGTCCTAGACTTTGACAGTCCCCAGGTCGTGATATTCAGAGATCAACTGCACGCAGAGGCGCTCGGCGCGAGGGCGGTCGGGTTCGGGTGGTAAGGGAGAGCGGACGTAGGTTTCCTGGGCGAGTTGGAAGAGGCGTTCGGCTTCGGATTTTACTTTGTCGAGGGGCCAGTCGCCGCGTTTGATGTCGAGAAGTTCGGCGGCGTCGGCGCGTTCGATGTGGAGCGTGCCTTCGGTTAGAAACTCGATGCCCATGCGCAGAAGGCGTATCAGATGCGCGGCGTTCTTGGCGTCGTAACCTACGCGACGCACTAACTCGCGACGCTTCTTGCCCATGTAGCCGCCACTGTAGAAGCGTCGGCGCTCGCCGCGATACCGCTTCACAACCTCCATCATCCCTGTGGTCGCGCCAACGAAGGGTTGGCCGTCGAGACGTCGAAGAGAGTGACCATCGTCTGATGAGTCAGGATCGATGCCGAAAGAAGTTAACTGCTGCTCGAGCTGTTCCATCAGCGCCTGTGCTTCCTGGTTGAATGAGATCATCTTCTTAAATTGATCGTGGGCGTAACCCGAAAAGGAGTGATAGGCCTGCTTCGTGACGAAGATGTCTCGATTGTCGCGCAGGCGTTGGCCCAGCGAATTCTCGTAAATGACGCCGTTGGGTTTGAGCCACAGCAGGCTCAGCACGTTCGGGTTGCAGTTGAGCAACATGCCGATAAACTTTTTCAGTTCATAGAAGACGCAGTCCCACTCACCTTCCCACTGCTCGTAGACCTCCTTTCGGC
>WUUC01108924.1_pt1 | contig 14139 bp, 15 predicted proteins | sample 6278441 | NCBI WGS metagenome assembly WUUC01 (sample SAMN13675441, study PRJNA597444) | soil metagenome | isolation source: soil | place: USA: Washington | collected 2017-10
CGCCCGTAAAGCCAGAGCGCGTAGGCCGCCGACAGAACGACCCCGGTCGTCGCGAGCACCGCGACCCATGTGTTGATGCGGAAGGCGCCGGCGAGGCTCAAGAACTCGCCCACAAATCCCGATGTTCCAGGCAGGCCGACATTCGCGAGCGTGAATACCATGAAGCAGAAGGCGTAAAGCGGCATGCGATCGGCAAGTCCGCCATAAGCGGCGATCTCGCGCGTATGCATGCGGTCGTAGATCACGCCGACACAGAGGAAGAGCGCGGCGGAAACGATGCCGTGCGACAGCATCTGAAAGATGCCCCCTTGCAGGCCCTGCATGGTGAGGGTGAACACGCCGATGGTGACGAAGCCCATATGGGCGACGGAGGAATAGGCGATGAGCTTCTTCACGTCCTCCTGCGCGAGCGCGACCAGCGAGGTGTAGATGATCGCGACCACGGAGAGCGCGAAGATCAGCGGCGCAAACTCCGCCGAGGCGAGCGGGAACATGGGAAGCGAGAAGCGCAAGAACCCGTAACCGCCCATCTTCAGGAGGATGCCGGCGAGGATAACCGAACCCGCTGTCGGGGCCTCGACATGCGCATCGGGAAGCCAGGTATGAACCGGCCACATCGGCAGCTTCACGGCGAAAGACGCGAGGAAGGCGAACCACAGCCACGCCTGCATGTCCCGAGGGAAGTCATGCTGGAGCAGCGTCGGGATGTCGGTCGTCCCGGCCTCCCAATAGATCGCCATCATCGCGAGCAGCATCAGAAGAGAGCCGGCCAGCGTGTAGAGGAAGAATTTGAAGCTCGCATAGACGCGGCGCGCACCGCCCCAGACGCCGATGATGATGAACATCGGGATGAGACCGCCCTCGAAGAAGAGATAGAAGAGCACGAGATCGAGGCTCGTGAAGACGCCGAGCATCAACGTCTCGAGCACGAGGAAGGCGATCATGTATTCCTTCACCCGCTCCGTGATCGAGGTCCAACTCGCCAGGATGCAAAGCGGCATCAGGAAGGCGGTGAGCAGTACGAAGGGAAGCGAGATCCCGTCGACGCCCATATGGAAAGTGATGGGCCCCAGCCAGGCGCGCTTCTCGACGAACTGGAACTCCGCCGTGGTCGGATCGAAGTCCTGCCAGAGAAGAAGGGTGAGGGCGAAGGTGAGGAGCGTCGTCCACAGCGCAATGAAGCGCCCATTGCGGTCGGCGCTCTCGTCGCGTCCGCGCAGCGCTACGATGAGGAGCGCGCCAAGAAGCGGCAGGAAGGTGACGGTGGAGAGGATGGGCCAGGCATAACTCATTTGAGCAGCCCTCCCCCCACAAAAATGAAATAGGTGATGATCAGCGCGACGCCGATCAGCATGATGAAGGCGTAGTGATAAATGTATCCGCTCTGGAGCTTCACCACGCGATTGGTGATGTCGATCACGCGCGCGGCGACCCCGTCCGGGCCGATGCCGTCGATAATGCGGCCGTCGCCGGTCTTCCAGAGAAACCGCCCGAGCCGCTTCGTCGGCCGTACGAACAGCGCGTCATAAAGCGCATCGAAATACCAGGCGTTGAGCAGTAATTGATAGGCACCGCGGAAGCGCTTGGAGAGCCCAAGCGGCACGAGCGGATTTCGGATGTAGAAATACCAGGCGACGGCAAAGCCAAGGACCATCGCGACGGTTGGTGCAAGCAGGATAGGAAGCGGCACGTCGTGATGCTCGCCGGCGTGCCGCATGAGTGATCCGCGCCAGAAGTCGGTCGCGTTCGAGCCGATGAAGTAATGCATGAACAAGCCGCCCGCGAGCAGCGAACCGATCGCCAGCAGGATGAGGGGCAGGCCCATGGTCCAGGGAGGTTCGTGCGCATGCTCGAGCGCATGACCTTTCTCCCGAGGTCTGCCCTCGAAACACAGGAACATCAGCCGCCAGGAGTAGAAGGAGGTCAGGATCGCGGCGGTCAGTGTGAGCACGAAGCCGTAGGTGCCGACCGGGCTGTGTGCCGCATAGGCGGCCTCGATCACCGCGTCCTTCGACACGAAGCCGGCGGTGAAGGGAAAACCCGTAAGCGAGAGCGTGCCGATTAGCATCATCGCCCAGGTGAAGGGCAGCACTTTGCGAAGCGCACCCATGCGTCGCAGGTCCTGCTCGTGGTGGAGCGCAATGATCACTGCGCCAGCGCCAAGGAAGAGCAGCGCCTTGAAGAAGGCATGTGTGAAGAGATGGAACATGCCGGCGTCGTAGGCCCCCACCCCCTCTGCTACGAACATGTAGCCGAGCTGCGAGCAGGTCGAATAAGCCACCACGCGCTTGATGTCGGTCTGCACGAGGCCGACGGTGGCGGCGAAGAAGGCGGTGGTGGCCCCGACGACGGTGACGACCGCAAGCGCGATCGGCGCGAGCTCGAAAAGTGGTGAGAGCCGCGCCACCATGAACACGCCCGCTGTCACCATCGTGGCGGCATGGATGAGGGCCGACACCGGCGTTGGGCCTTCCATCGCATCCGGCAGCCAGGTATGCAGCAGGAACTGCGCCGACTTGCCCATCGCGCCGACGAAGAGCAGCAGACAGATCAGCGTCAGCACGTCCACTTGCATGCCGAGGAACGGCATCGTCTTGCCAACCTGGTCGGGGGCCGACGCGAATACCGCGTCATACTGCACGGTGTCGAACACCGCGAAGATCGCGAAGATGCCGAGGGCGAAGCCGAAATCACCGACGCGGTTGACGATGAAGGCCTTGATCGCGGCGGCGTTCGCCGAGGGCCGGTGATACCAGAAACCGATCAGCAGGTATGAGGCGAGGCCCACTCCCTCCCAGCCGAAGAACAGCTGGAGGAAATTATCGGCCGTCACCAGCGCCAGCATCGCGAAGGTGAAAAGCGAGAGGAAGGCGAAGAAGCGCGGCTTGCCCGGATCCTCCTCCATGTAGCCGATGGAATAGAGGTGAACGAGGCCGGACACGGTGGTGACAACCACCAGCATCACAGCCGTCAGTGTGTCGATGCGGAGCGTCCAGACGCTCTTCAAAGAGCCGGAGTCGATGAAGCGGAACAGCTCGATACGGTGCTCTTCGCCGCCGATGCCGACCTGGTAGAGCGCGAACCAGGCGAGCGGGATGGTGAAGAGAACGAGCGCGGTTGAGATGGCCTCGGTCGGTCGGGGACCCACGAAGCGGCCGAAGAAGCCGGCGAAAATGGCGCCGATCAGTGGGAAGAAGACGATCGCCTGATACATGCTCGTTAGCCTTTCAGGAGATCGATCTCCGCGACATCGATGGTGCCGCGGTTGCGGAAATAGACGACGACGATGGCAAGGCCGATCGCTGCCTCGGCAGCGGCGACGGTGAGCACGATCATGGCGAAGATCTGCCCGACGAGATCGCCGAGAAACGCGGAGAAGGCGACGAGATTGATATTCACCGCAAGGAGCATCAGCTCGATGCTCATGAGGATGACGATCACGTTCTTGCGGTTGAGGAAGATGCCGAAAATGCCGAGGGTGAAGAGAATCGCGGCCACGGTGAGATAATGCGCAAGGCCGATGGTCATGAGAGCCCCCGCCCCGTCTCAACCTCAACCAATTCCACCGCCTCTTCGCGCCGGCGTGCCACTTGCTTGGCAACATTCTGGCGCTTCACGTCCCGCTTGTGATGAAGCGTGAGCACGATGGCTCCAATCATGGCGACAAGCAGGATGAGTCCCGCTGCCTCGAAGAGGTAGACGTATCTCGTGTAAAGGAGTTGTCCGAGGGCGCGCGTGTTGCCGATCGATGCGGAGGCCGGTGCCTGCGCGACGGCGCCGGGCGCGACCACCCAAGCGGTGACAATGAAGATCAGCTCGATGAGAAGAAGAACCCCGATCGTGGCGCCGATCGGAAGATATTTGAGAAACCCGGCGCGCAGTTCGGCGAAGTCCACGTCGAGCATCATCACCACGAACAGGAACAGGACCAGCACCGCGCCGACATAGACGACGATGAGGATCATGGCGAGGAACTCGGCGCCGAGGAGAACGAAAAGGCCTGCGGCATTGAAGAAGGCAAGGATCAAAAACAGAACCGCGTGCACCGGATTGCGCGTGGCGATCACCATGAAGGCGGACGCCACGCACAATCCTGCGAACAGGTAGAAGAACAGCGCCGGCAGCGTCATGCCGCCTCGCGCGATTTTGGATAGCCATTGCTGATCGCGCATTTTTGTGCGATCACCGCGATATGAAGTGCGAGCAGCTTCTCTCTGCCATCTGAAAGTGGTGTCGCAGGAACGAAGTAGCGTTCGCAATGAAGACAATCGCCGGCAAAGGTTCGCACATCAAAGTCTATGTCGGGACGACTCGTTGGACAGTGGTCAAGGATGGGGAGCTGTCTTCGGTCTATGTCGATATCGTTGTGAAACAGCTCGGCATTCCGAAGGATGCCATTAGGAGATAGATTATGCGCTACGCCTATCCGGCACGTCTTAAGAGATATCCGGACACCATTATTGTGACCTTTCGGGACCTGCCTGAGGCCGTCAGCGAGGGAAAAGACAAGGCCGACGCCCTGCGGGAGGGCAGTGATTGCTTGGACGCCGCCCTCCTCTTCCGGGTTAAGGATAACGAGGAAATCCCGGTGCCGAGCGAACGCAAGAGGGGCGAAGTTCTCGTCCCCGCCTCGCCACAAGTCGCCGCGAAGGTCGCCTTCGTACTCGCCTTCCGGGAAAGCGGGCTGACGCGGGTGGCTCTCGCCAATCGACTTGGCTGGGCCGAGAGTGAAATCAGGCGGCTGCTCAACCCTGACCATGCGACCAAGCTTGATCGCATTGATGTCGCGCTGCGGGCTCTCGGACGTCGCCTGGTGATTGGTGACGCCCCGCTCGCTGCCTGATTGCTCGACCAAAGTCCCCCTCACCGGTAAGGAGCATCGAGCGCGAGATTCTTGGCGATCTCGCGCTCCCAGCGATCGCCATTCGCGAGCAACCTTTCCTTGTCGTAGTAGAGCTCCTCGCGCGTTTCCGTGGCGAATTCAAAATTCGGACCCTCGACGACCGCGTCCACGGGGCAGGCTTCCTGACAGAAGCCGCAATAGATGCACTTCACCATGTCGATGTCGTAACGGGTGGTGCGCCGCGTCCCGTCATTGCGCCGCGGGCCAGCCTCGATGGTGATGGCCTGTGCCGGGCAGATCGCCTCGCAGAGCTTGCAGGCGATACAGCGCTCCTCGCCATTCGGATAGCGCCGAAGCGCGTGCTCGCCTCTGAAGCGTGGCGAGAGCGGACCGCGCTCGAAGGGGTAATTGATCGTCGCCTTCGGCTTGAAGAAATATTTCAGCGCAAGCCAGAAGGCCGACAGAAACTCCAGGAGCAGGAACGATTTCGCGCTTTGGGCAAATCCCGTCACGCCATTCTCCTTATGCCGCCCACCAAAGCTGAAGTGCGGCCGCAACGACGACGACCATCGCTAGAGACAGTGGCAGGAAGACCTTCCATCCAAGCCGCATCAGCTGATCGTAGCGGAAGCGGGGCACCATGGCTTTGGCCATGGAGACCAGGAAGAATAGGAAACAAACCTTCGCCGTGAACCATAGCACACCGGGTATCCAGGTGAAGGGCGGGATCGGAAAGAGCGGCAGCCAACCGCCGAGGAAGAGCACCGTGGCGAGCGCGGAGAGGAGCACGATGGCGACATACTCGCCGAGCATGAACAGCATGTAGGGCGTGGAGGAATATTCCACCATGAAGCCTGCGACGAGCTCCGATTCCGCTTCAAGAAGGTCGAAGGGCGGCCGGTTCGTCTCCGCCAGCATCGATACGAAGAAGATGACGAACATCGGCAAGAGCGGCAGCCAATACCAGCCGAACAGCCCGGCCGCGCTTTCCTGCGCTTTGACGATTTCGGTGAGATTGAGCGAGCCCGCGCAGAGGAGCACGGTGATGATTACGAAGCCGATCGAAACCTCGTAGGACACCATTTGCGCGGCGGAGCGGAGCGCGGCGAGGAACGCATATTTCGAGTTCGATGCCCAGCCGGCCATGATCACGCCATAGACCTGCAAGGATGAGATCGCGAAGATATAGAGCACCCCGACATTGATATCGGCGATCGCCCAGCCTTCATCGAGCGGAATCACGGCCCAGGCGGCAAGCGCGAGTCCCGCTGTGACGACTGGGGCCAGCAGAAAGATGCCCTTGTTGGCACCGGCGGGGATGACCGGCTCCTTCAGGACGAATTTGAGAAGATCGGCGAAGGATTGCAGGAGGCCCCAAGGTCCCACGACATTCGGGCCGCGCCTGAGCTGCACCGCCGCCCACACTTTCCGATCAGCGTAAAGGAGAAACGCGACGAGGATCAGGAGCGGCACAAGGAGGAGCAGGCTCTGCCCAACCGCGATGGCGAGCGGCAGCCCATAACTCGTCCAAAGCTCAGCCATGCGTTCCGGTCGCCTTCTCTATCCGCGCATGCAAAGCACTGAGATCCGCCATGATCTTCGAGGCGCGCGCGATCGGATTTGTCATGTAGAAATCGGCGATGCAGGCGCCAAAGCGTTCCTTGCTCGTTTTTCCGCCGCGTTTGGCAAGCTGCTCGATCGCCGCGCTATCTCCCGGCACGATCTGATCGAGCAGTGCAAGCTGCGGGACTGAAGCAAACAGCTTCGCGCGAAGCTCGGAAACTGTGTCGAAAGGAAGCGACAGCCCAAGGACTCCAGACAACGCGCGGATGATCTTCCAATCCTCTCGCGCTTCGCCCGGCGGGAAGACCGCGCGCGTCGTCATTTGCGGCCTTCCTTCGGTGTTCACATAGAGGGCGTCCTTTTCGGTAAAGGCTGCGCCGGGGAGGATGACGTCGGCGCGGTGCGCGCCCCGGTCGCCATGGCTACCCTGATAAACGACAAAGGCGTTTCCGAGCCGCTCCATCTCGATCTCGTCGGCACCAAGGAGGTATACGACATCGACCTTACCGGCCGCGGCCTCATTGAGGATGTCGGTCACGTCGAGACCGCCCTCCCCCGGAACAAATCTAAGGTCGAGACCGGCAACGCGCGCGGCAGCCATATGCAGAACGCTGAAGCCGTTCCAACTTATCTCCGGCTTGACGGCGCCGAGCCGAAGCGCTGCCTGCGCGGCGCTTGCAAGCACCGCCTCTCCGTCGGGCCGCGCGAGCGCGGCCTGTCCGATGACGATGAGCGGCCGCTCGGCGGCTTGCACCTTCGATACGAATTCCTGGTCGCCGCTTGCCACCTGCGCCAACGTCTCCGGGCCCGCGCCGAGATGCTCATAAGGATAGGTCAGGTCGACCGGCGTGCCGATGAGCCCGATCGGCAGACGCCCTTGGCAGTGGCCCCAGCGCTTGCGGATGCGGGCGTTGAGAACGGGCGCCTCGAGGCGCGGATCGGTGCCGACGAGAAGGACGGCATCCGCCGCATCGATGCCCTCGATGGTGGCGTTGAAGAGATAGGTTGTGCGGCCAAGACTTGGAGCGAGTTTCGCGCCGTCCTGGCGGCAGTCGATGTTCGGCGAGCCGATCTCCGCGGCGAGCAGTTTCAGCGCGAACATATCCTCGGCACCAGCAAGATCGCCGGCAATCGCAGCGAAACGCGTACCCTCTAGTCCTGAGAGCCGCTCTTTAATGACGCGGAATGCATCGTCCCAGCTTGCCGGCTCTAATCGGCCGTTTCGCCGGATATACGGCCGGTCAAGGCGCTGGAGCCGAAGTCCGTCCCAGACATGACGGGTCTTGTCTGAGATCCACTCCTCGTTGATGGCATCGTTGACGCGCGGCAGAATTCGCACCACCTGTCTGTCGCGCGAATCGACGCGGATGTTGGAGCCGAGCGCATCCATGACGTCGACGGATTGCGTCTTCGTCAGCTCCCAGGGGCGAGCGATAAAGGCGTAGGGCTTGGACGTGAGCGCGCCGACGGGACAGAGGTCGACCACATTCCCGGAAAGCTCGGAGGTCATTCCGCGCTCGAGATAAGTGGTGATCTCCATGTCCTCGCCGCGGCCGATCGCGCCGAGCTCCTCCACCCCCGCTACTTCGGTCATGAAGCGGACGCAGCGCGTGCAGTGGATGCAGCGGTTCATATAGGTGTCGATCAGTGGCCCGAGATATTTCTCGTCGACGGCGCGTTTGTTGTCGCCGAAGCGGCTCGCGTCGAAGCCGTAGGCCATAGTCTGGTCTTGAAGATCGCATTCGCCGCCCTGGTCGCAGATCGGGCAATCGAGCGGGTGGTTGATCAGAAGGAATTCGAGCACGCCCTCGCGCGCTTTCCGCACTGTCTCCGAGTTTGTGATGAGGGTCGGCGGCGTTCCGTCGCGATTTGGCCGAAGATCGTTGACGCTCATGGCGCAAGACGCGACCGGCTTCGGCATGCCGGCAACCTCGATCAGGCACATGCGGCAATTTCCGGCGATCGAGAGCCGCTCGTGATAGCAGAAGCGCGGAATCTCGATCCCGGCGAGGCTGCAGGCCTGGATCAGCGTGATGCCGCTCGGCACCTCGTGTTCGCGACCGTCGATAACGAGCTTCTGCATCCTTTTCGTCCTATTCCTCGGCCATCGGCACCGACGGGGCCAGTGGCTTGGCCGCCTGCGCATCGATGCGCTCTTCGATGACATGGCGGAAATGGCGGATTAGCCCCTGCACCGGCCACGCCGCGGCGTCGCCGAGCGCGCAAATCGTGTGTCCTTCCACTTGGCGGCTCACGTCGAGAAGTAGGTCGATCTCGCTCTTCTTCGCTTCGCCGCGCGCCATGCGCTCGAGCACGCGCCACATCCAGCCCGTGCCCTCACGGCACGGCGTGCATTGGCCGCAGGATTCGTGTTTGTAGAAATAGGACAGCCGCGAAATCGCGCGGATCATGTCCGTCGACTTGTCCATGACGATGACGGCCGCCGTGCCGAGCCCGGTTTTCAGCTCCTTGAGCGAATCGAAATCCATGGGAAGGTCGTCGCACTGACTCGCCGGGATGCACGGAACGGAAGAGCCGCCAGGAATCACGGCAAGCAGATTGTCCCATCCCCCGCGCACGCCGCCCGCATGGCTGTCGATCAGCTCGCGCAAGGGAATGCCCATCTCCTCTTCGACATTGCAGGGCCGGTTCACGTGACCTGACAGGCAGAATAGCTTCGTGCCGGTGTTGTTCGGCTTGCCGAGCGAGGCGAACCAGGCGGCTCCCCGCCGCATGATGTCCGGCACGACAGCGATCGATTCGACATTGTTGACCGTCGTCGGCGCACCGTAGAGGCCCACATTGGCGGGGAACGGCGGCTTCAGTCGCGGCATTCCCTTCTTGCCTTCGAGGCTTTCGAGCAGCGCCGTCTCTTCGCCGCAGATATAGGCCCCAGCACCGTGATGCAGGTAAAGCTCGAAGTCCCAGCCATTGAGATTGTTCTGGCCGATCAGCTTCGCATCATAGGCCTCGTCGATGGCGGCTTGCAGCACTTCTCGTTCGCGGATGAACTCGCCGCGAATGTAGATGTAGGAGGCATGCGCGCGCATGGCGAAGGCGGCGATGAGGGCGCCTTCGATGAGAAGGTGCGGATCGTGCCGCATGATGTCCCGGTCCTTGCAGGTCCCCGGCTCGGATTCGTCGGCATTGATGACGAGATAGTTCGGCCTGCCGTCCGATTGCTTCGGCATGAACGACCATTTGAGGCCGGTCGGGAATCCTGCGCCGCCGCGGCCGCGTAAGCCTGAGGCCTTCACCTCGTCGATGATCGCGTCATGGCCGCGCTCGAGGATTGCCTTGGTGCCGTCCCAGGCGCCGCGGGCGCGCGCCGCCGGCAACTTCCAGCTCTGGAAGCCGTAAAGATTCTTGAAGATGCGGTCTTTGTCTTCCAGCATCAACTTTGCTTCCGTCGCGAGCGGCGCTTGAGCGGCGGCTTCGGCACGCCGCTTTCACGAGCGCTCGCCGCCTTGCCTGGCTTCTTCGCCTCAGCGTCGGTCAAAGCCGGCTCAGCATCTTCTTCCTGTGTCGGCGGCTCGGTTTCGGGTTCGAGTCTGAATTCGGTCAGCGTTGTGAGTCCACCGAACGGCTCCGACGCATGCCGTCCATCCTGCGGTCCGGGCTTCGGTCTTCGCCCCGCGGCAAGTTCGGCAAGAACATGCTTGAGGCTCTCCGGCGTCAGATCCTCGTAATAGTCCTTGTTGATCTGAGCCATAGGAGCGTTGACACAGGCGCCGAGGCATTCGACCTCCGCCCAGGAGAAGAGGCCGTCCTCCGTGATCCGGCCCTCCTCGCCGATCAGTTTGCGGCATGCGGCCTTGATGTCCTCTGCGCCGCGCAGCCAGCACGGCGTCGTCGCGCAGACCTGCACATAGTAGCGGCCGACAGGCGCGAGATTAAACATCGTGTAGAAGGTCGCGATCTCGTAGATCCGGATATAGGCCATGCCGAGCAGATCCGCGATATAACGGAGCGCCGGCTCCGGCAACCATCCGCCGCATTGCTCCTGGGCCCGCCAGAGGATTGGCAGGACCGCCGAGGCCTCACGTCCTTCCGGGTATTTCCGGAATTGCTCCCTCGCCCAAGCAAGGTTCTCAGGCGTGAAGGTAAAGGCTTCCGGCTGATCTAAAGCGAGACGGCGTACGCTCATCGGCACTTATTCGATCTTGGCAGCGTGCTTTTGGGGCTTAAGAGCGTGAAGGGTCAACGAGGCCGCGCGAACTTGGTTCTATCCTTAGCAGATCGCGGAGTCACTTTCTTGGCGCAATTTTCGGTATCACCGGTCGACTTCACCAAACACGATGTCGATCGATCCAAGGATCGCCGACACATCTGCAAGCATGTGCCCTCGGCAGAGGAAATCCATCGCCTGTAAATGCGCAAAGCTGGGTGCCCTGAACTTGCAGCGATAGGGCCGGTTGGTGCCGTCGGCGACAAGATAGACGCCGAATTCCCCCTTTGGCGCTTCCACCGCAGCATAAACCTCTCCGGCCGGTACGTGGAACCCTTCGGTGTAGAGTTTGAAATGCTGAATCAGCGCCTCCATTGAGCGCTTCATCACAGGCCGGCGGGGCGTCACCATTTTGTGATTCTCGACGATCACTGGGCCCACCTCCGTCGTGAGGCGCTCGCAGCATTGCTGCATGATGCGCACCGACTGGCGCATCTCTTCCATGCGCACGAGATACCGGTCGTAGCAATCGCCGTTCTTGCCGATTGGAATGTCGAAAGCGAGCTCGGCATAGCACTCATATGGTTGGCTTTTGCGCAAATCCCAGGCAGCGCCAGAGCCGCGAACCATTACGCCGGAGAAGCCCCGCGCCCAGGCCTCCTCCAGCGTCACCACGCCGATATCGACGTTCCGCTGCTTGAAGATGCGGTTTTCGGTGAGCAGGCCCTCGATGTCATCGCAGACCTTCAGGAAAGGATCGCAAAAGGCATAGATGTCGGCGACGAGTTCGGGCGGCAGATCCTGGTGCACGCCGCCTGGCCGGAAGTAATTGGCGTGCATGCGGGCGCCCGACGCTCGCTCATAAAACACCATCAGCTTCTCGCGCTCCTCGAAGCCCCAGAGCGGCGGCGTGAGCGCGCCCACGTCCATTGCCTGGGTGGTGACGTTGAGGAGGTGCGACAGAAGCCGGCCGATCTCTGAATAAAGCACGCGAATGAGCTGTGCCCGCCTCGGCACGGTGACGCAGACAAGCCTCTCGATAGCGAGGCAGAAGGCGTGCTCCTGATTCATCGGCGCGACATAATCGAGCCGGTCTAAATAGGGGAGCGCCTGGAGATAGGTCTTGTATTCGACCAGTTTCTCGGTGCCGCGATGGAGGAGGCCGATATGCGGATCGACGCGCTCGACGACTTCGCCATCGAGCTCGAGCACGAGGCGGAGCACACCATGCGCGGCCGGGTGCTGCGGCCCGAAATTGATGGTGAATTTGCGGTCGTCCCCTTCCCGTTTTCCCTCGTCGGAGGCGGGATCTGACGTGTCGGCAAGATTCAGGGTCCGTTGGTCGGCAACCATTTAGGCAACGACCTTGATTTGCGCTTTGGCGGATTTGGCGGCAACTCCGCGCTCGAAGCGATCCCAGCGCACGATGAAACGCTCATGCGTCCCGGAGCCGATCTCGTCGATCCCGTCATGCGCGCGGATGGCAAATTTCGCGCGCATGCCCCTCACCTCTACGCACTCGGCCTCAACCGTGACCGTCAGCCCCGGAGGTGTCGCGGCTTTGTGCGATACATCGATATGCACGCCGAGGCTCCCCTCGCCCGCATCGAGATACGGCTTCAGCAATTGAACACAGGTCCACTCCATGAGGCCGACCATGAATCCGGTCGCGAACACTTCCGGCATTTCGGCGAGCTCAGGGGACTCAGCATAGAGGTGGGGGACCGTCTTCGTGGCGGGCACCTCGTAGGAGAAACTGTGCTTCACGCCGGGCTTCAGCGTCGGCTTCATGGCTTTCGCTCCCGGTCGGGCGCTTCGCCTGCTTTCTCATCCCCCGGAAGAGCGGTATCCATTCCCTCCCACGGGCTGAGGAAATCGAAGCTGCGATAGTCCTGCATCAGCTTCACGGGCTCGTAGACCACGCGCTTCAACTCGTCGTCGTAGCGAGGCTCGACAAAGCCGGTGAGCGGAAAGTCCTTTCGCAGGGGATGTCCTTCGAAGCCGTAATCCGTGAGGATTCGGCGAAGGTCGGGGTGGCCGGTGAAGAGAATCCCGTAAAGGTCGAAGGCCTCGCGCTCGAACCAATCGGCTCCAGCATAGAGGCTGACGATGCTCGGCACAGGCTTCTGCGCGTCGGTCGTGGTCTTCACCCGGATACGCCGATTAAGCCAAGGGCTGAGCAGGTGGTAGACGACATCGAAACGCTCCTCGCGCTCCGGATAATCAACCCCGCAAATGTCGATCAGGCACCCGAAGCGGCAATTCGGATCGTCGCGCAGGAATTCCATCACGCGCGGGATCTCGTCCCGCTCGATCTCGATCGTGAGCTCGCCAAGCGCGACGCGCCACGCCGTCGGCGTCAGCCGATCTTGGAGATAGGCGCCGAGCTCGTTCAGGGCTTCGTCCATCGTTCGGTCCTAGGGGTGCCTGGCGGCGTCAGCGTTCGATGGTGCCGGTGCGCCGGATCTTCTTTTGCAGGAGGAGGACGCCATAGACGAGCGCCTCGGCGCTTGGCGGGCAGCCCGGGACGTAAATGTCGACCGGCACGATTCGGTCGCAGCCGCGCACGACCGAATAGGAATAGTGATAGTAGCCGCCGCCATTGGCGCAGGAGCCCATGGAGATGACGTAACGCGGCTCTGGCATTTGGTCGTAAACTTTGCGGAGAGCGGGCGCCATCTTGTTGCACAGCGTGCCGGCGACGATCATCACATCGGATTGGCGCGGGCTGGCGCGCGGCGCAAAGCCGAAACGCTCGAGATCGTAGCGCGGCATCGAGGCCTGCATCATCTCGATCGCGCAACAGGCGAGCCCGAACGTCATCCACATCAAGGAGCCAGTGCGGGCCCAATTGACGAGGTCGTCGGCGGTGGTAAGCAGGAATCCCTTGTCGGCGAGCGCATCCGAGAAGTCGCCAAAGCGGCCCTCGGCCGGCTTGATCAGCCTGCCTCCCCGATCCGGGGTCTCAAAGGCGATCTGTGGCTCTAATTCCATTCGAGCGCGCCCTTCCGCCACTCATAGATGAACCCAACGGTCAGGATGGCGAGGAACACCATCATCGACCAGAACCCGAAGAGGCCGACATCGCCGAAGGCAACCGCCCACGGGAAGAGGAATGCAACCTCCAAATCGAAGATAATGAACAGAAGCGACACGAGGTAGAACCTCACGTCAAATTTCATGCGCGCGTCATCGAAGGCGTTAAAGCCGCATTCATAGGCGGAGACCTTCTCCGGATCCGGCTTCCACGGCGCGACCAGAAAGGGCGCAACGAGCAGCGCCGCGCTGATGGCGAAGGCAACGCCGATAAAAATCACGAGCGGGAGATAGGTCTGGAGAAGCTGGCTCATGGCGGCAGCGCCTCACGCGTGATGCTCGGCCGCAAGCCGGCGAACGGCGGGGCGCAGACGAGTTAGGCTTATGCCTCGGCTTAGCCCAAGGAGGGCGCTCCTGGCAAGGAACGCGGGCGCTCCTTCGCGCAACCCTTCGTCGCATGAAATGGCGGGAGTGACGGGACTCGAACCCGCGGCCTCCGGCGTGACAGGCCGGCGCTCTAACCGACTGA
>WUUC01058535.1_pt1 | contig 14136 bp, 21 predicted proteins | sample 6278441 | NCBI WGS metagenome assembly WUUC01 (sample SAMN13675441, study PRJNA597444) | soil metagenome | isolation source: soil | place: USA: Washington | collected 2017-10
CTCCAACCCCTATGTGGTGCGTGCTGAGTGCCGTCGGAGGGACTCGAACCCCCGACCCCCGGATCCGTAATCCGGTGCTCTATCCGACTGAGCTACGACGGCATGGTGTCGCCGGCCGGGATCGAACCGGCGGCCTCCGAGTTATCAGCTCGGTGCTCTGACCTACTGAGCTACGACGACAATGCGGCATCATCTATGCCATGACCCTGAAGCCCCGACCTTCCCGCACGTTCCCGTTCAAGCCGAGCAGCGACGTGGTGTCTGCTGGTACCGCCGTGGTGGCGGTGCTGACGATCATCTCGTTGCTGTCGGTGGTCTTCTATAACCGGTATCTGTACTTCGAGGCCGGTGTCCGGAACATCGATCTCCTGGCGGCGCTCGCCGGGCTGGTCGCCGTCCTGGGCACCTTCGCCGGCGCGGCGCTGTTGTGGCGGCGAGGCTTCTCGGGCCGCCTGGTCGTCGCGGTCACCGGCGCTGGCGTGGTCCTCGCGGTCGGTCTGTCGCTGCTGCCGCCGCTCGCGGCTGGCTCCGGCTGGCTGACTGTGGTGTTGTCGGTTCTGGTGTCTCTGGTGTGTTTCGCTGTGCTGTCTGGCTGGGTGCTCGGCGCGGCGCTGTACATGCCGTTGCCGTGGGACACGTTGGCGGAGTCGGAAGGATTCGAACCCTCGGCGGTGTCACCCGCTCCGCGCTAGCAACGCGGCGCATTTGGCCTCTCTGCCACGACTCCTTGCGCACCGACGACGGGACTTGAACCCGTGATCTCCTCCTTGACAGGGAGGTGGGGACTCCAGCTCCCCTACGCCGGCATGACCGGGGTTCGAATCCCCCCGAGTGGAGCAACGGGGAGTCGAACCCCGGACCTTCCCGTTGCGAGCGGGACGCTCTACCGCCTGAGCTATAACCCCATTGGTCGGGAGCCCGGACTCGAACCGGAGTGGCCACGGGCGCTCCCGTGGCCGGCGGAACCGGCCGCCTTCATCCCGATCCTGGTCGTCGTGTGCGTCACGATCGTTGCCAGGTTCCGCGGTTTCGCCGCCACCGCCCCGCCGGGTTGGGTGGATGCTGGCCCCGCGACAGGGCCGTCTCGTGCTGTCCGGAGGGAGTCGAACCCCCACGCCCATCAGGACACCGGCTGGCCCTCGCCGGCGCATCTGCCGTTTCGCCACGGTATGCACGAGCTGCGTGCGTTCGGAGGGAGTCGAACCCCCACGCGGGTCTCCCCGCACGCGGACCTGAACCGCGCGTGGCTGCCATTTCACCACGAACGCATGACGCACGGGGGTTCCTATACCCCCGATAGCATGTAGACAATGAACGATGGCCCCGACACCACCAGCACCGGACGCCCCTATCGGCGTGACCATCGTGGAGCTCGACGCCGGTGAGGACGGCACGTTCACCGTCGTCCTGGCCGTCTCTCTGACCTGCCCCGGCTGCGGCCGGAAGAACACCGTTTGGACGGTGCCCGCGGACGCCGATCGAGGCCGTCCGGACCCGGGGGAGTAGATGGTGAGGGCGGCCGGACTTGAACCGGCGACCTCCCCCTGCGTACCTCTCCGGCCGTACGCGCCGGTCACCGTCGTGTCGACCCGCTGGTGAACGAGGCGGGGGCGCTCTATTCGCTGAGCTACGCCCAGAGCCGAAGCCCGGACTCGAACCGGGTGCCTCCGCATTACGAGTGCGGCGCTCTTCCTGCTGAGCTACATCGGCGTTGCTTGGCACCGTCGGGCGCTGATCTCCCGCTTCATCCGCACCCCGTCGCCGGCGGGGCGGTGCCAGGATCTGCTGGCCGCGCGTTGCCTGACCGTGGTCGGGGCGCCGCCTGCGCTCATCTGTTCATCCAGGTGAGCTGTTTCGGCGTTGAGCCGGCGCCCGGGGTCGAACCGGGTGCCTGCCGCTTACAAGGCGGCTGCTCTTCCTACTGAGCTACGCCGGCGTGCAGGGCCATGGCCCTGCCGATCTCAGTCACCTGGTGGTATCTGCGAGCTGGCCGGCCACGCCCACGGGCGTCGTCGTCGGGCTCCGGCCAGGCCGACACCCATCCCTCGCGGGTCATGCGCCTCAGTAGAGAGATGACGGTGTCTCTACGCAAGCGGGTGATCTGGCACGCGCGGTACGTGTACAGCGGAGCGGGGTCTTCTGATACCAGCGCGCTCAGTACGGCTCGGCAGGCCGGCGTCATACGCATAGCCAAGATGCTACGCCGGCGTGGTGTCCTCGGCGGGATCCGAACCCGCACGCCCTTTCGGGCACCGCCCCCTCAAGACGGCGCGTCTGCCATTTCCGCCACGAAGACGTTGTGGCCGCAGGGCGGGTCTGGTTACCCGCATCTTCCCGGGGTGGGCCCCGGGTGCTCTACGCCGGCCGGCCCCGCCCCACGCCAGGTGCACCCGGTGTGAGTTGCCGAGTCCGTCTTGAGCTACCTGCTGCGCTCCCTCGCCAGGATTCGAACCCAGCTTCCTCGCTCCAGAGGCGAGTGTCTTCCCGACTAGACGACGAGGGAATGGGTGGCCGGCGGACTCGCGGGCCCGCCGGCCGTGTTGCCTCGGCTGGCCGCCGCGAGACGCGCCATACCGTGGTTTGGGTGCCGGCCGCCACGGCAACGGCGGCCGGCGTCAGGTGCGTGCGAGTGACGCCCAGGTGGGAACCGTCGGGCTGATCCGCAGCACCATGCGGGCCTCGGCCGGGGTCCGGTCGGCTTTGGCCTGGTTGCAGCCGTAGCAGGCTGCAACGGTGTTCTTCCACGAGTTCGCGCCGCCGCGGGAGCGGGGCACGATGTGGTCGACGGTGGTCGCCGGGCCGGCGCAGTAGCCGCACCTGCGGCCGTCGCGGCGGAGCACACCGGGCTTGGTCCAGCCGGGGCCGGACTGGTAGCGCCACTTCGTGACCACGTACCGGACGAGCCGGACGACCGTCGGCATCGGGAAGATGCCGATGAGTCGGTCGGGTTGGGCCTCGTGGACCAGGGCGACCTCGCGGACGAGCATGCGGACCGCGTGGCGGAGGCTGACCCGGTGCAGCGGCAACGCGTCGGCGTTGAGGACGAGCACGTCTGTCATCGGGCACCCCCTTTCCCTTGATCATGATTATGCGCGTGACAGATGCGTGAGTCCGGGATTCACTCCCGGATCGAGCGGACGACGGGATTCGAACCCGTGACCCTCACCTTGGCAAGGTGATGCGCTACCAGACTGCGCTACGTCCGCATGAGTGTGGGCCAGCCGGCGGGGCTCGAACCCGCAACGTCACCCCTCAAGCGGGGCCGCTCTGCCTGTTGAGCTACGGCTGGCGCACCGAGCCACCGGACGGAGTCGAACCGTCGGCCTCCCGCTTACCGGGCGGGTGCTCTGACCATCTGAGCTACGGCGGCGAGGTGCCGACGACCGGGATCGAACCGGTGTCCTTCCGTTCCCTCGAAGGTCTACGGACGCTCATCCCGCTGAGCTACGTCGGCATCGCGTGCCCCGGGCGGGAGTCGAACCCGCAACCTCTCCGATTTGAACGGATCGCCTCTGCCGTTGGGCTACCAGGGCAAACGTTCCGGGTGCAGGATTCGAACCCGCGTCTGTACCGGGGACCAAAACCCCGTCGGGCCTGCCGACAGCCCAACCCGGATCGAACTTGGAGAGCGGGCGACGAGAATCGAACTCGCGTATTCAGTTTGGAAGACTGAAGCTCTGCCATTGAGCTACGCCCGCTTGCATCGCATGGTTGGCATCGGCCGGGAGTCAAACCCTCGCTGGTTCAGGTGGCCACCGTTCCCAGCTCCTCGGTTCCCGAGTCAAACGGGATCGCCATGCGACTGACGCGCCAGCGCTGACGCGTTTGTGGACCTGGCGGGATTTGAACCCGCAGTACCCGGGATGCTCTCCGTCGGTGCGGCAGCTCGGCCCTTGACCGGGGATCAGCCGGCCGGTGCAGGAAGTTGCCGCCGCGCCGTGTGCGCAGGCCCATTGCGTAGCCCCGACCGGATTCGAACCGGTGTTACCGCCTTGAGAGGACGGCGTGCTGGACCGCTGCACTACGGGGCCATGAGGTGCAACCGGCCGGAGTCGACAGGGCGGCGGCCACGCCGCGCGGTCGCTACTAGCCAGCCCCTCGGCCGGCCGGTTACGTGCCCACCGCCGGGATCGAACCGGCGACCTCGCCCTTTTCAGAGGCGCGCTCAAACCTGCCGAGCTCGGTGGACCTTGGTAAAGCCGTGCCGCCGCTCTGCCTGCTCCAGCGCGGTTACCAGCCGCGTCGCCGGTGGTAAGCCGAGCGATATTAACGGCGGCACGAACGAATCGGGGGCCAACCAGGGAGACGCGGTTGTGGCCGCGGAGCTGCACCTGGCCCGGCGTACGTCGGAGGGACACCACAATGCCCATCCGGCCGCCTCCAGCCCGTCCAGCCGGCCGTTACGCCGGTGGGCGGACGCACCCCTTTGTTGTGGAGCCTGCCGGGTTCGAACCGGCGGCCTTCCGCATGCCATACGGATGCTCTACCTGCTGAGCTAAGGCCCCATGGTGCCGGCCGTCGTCGGGTACTGGTACCCGCCTCAGGCGCGCCCTTCCTGCGTCCCTTGTGGGGGTTGCAGCGCTGCGTGGTGGCAGCGTGGTGCGGGCGACGGCCGGCTTGTAAGGTGTCCCGCCGCCGGGGTTGTCTCTGTGTTTCGGTGCAGCTAGTGCTGCGCCGGCGGCGGGTATCTCATGCCATTCCACTGTGGAGTTCTCAAGTCCCCACCCGGGGGTGGGACATGTCCATGCCCGCAGACTGCACGGGGGACGAAGCAGGGGCGACAGGATTCGAACCTGCGGCATCTGGTTTTGGAGACCAGCGCTCTGACCGAACTGAGCTACACCCCTATGGAGTTGGTCGTGCAACGAAAAAGGCCGCTCTCCCGGGTTGGGAGGCGGCCTCTGCGCTTGTGCGCTTGTGGGCTCGGGCGCTAGGTGCGCCTCCCGTGTGCGGGCTTGCTGATCTGGTCTTCGGAGACCCGGCGGGTCGTTCCGTTGCCGCAGGCAGCCTCGGCCGGCAGCATGTTGTGCTGCGGCGCGAAGATGGCGTACCAGCGGTTCACGGTCGACTCCTTGGGTGTCTCGGGTGGTCTGGGTTGACGGTATGCAGGTGGTGTGGTGTCGCGCAAGCGTTTACCTGTTTTGGTGACCCTGCGGATCGGTGCGGGGATACCGCCTTGGTGCTGATCCGCAGGGTCTGCGGGGATACCGCCCGTGTTGCTGTCGGTGTGCGGACGCCGGCCTTACGTCACTTCGGTATCGAGGCGCCCCTGTCTGTCGGGACTCTTCCGCTGCTCCGTCTCGCCGTATGCATCCGGCGTTCCGGAGCGTTTTACACCTGGTGTGGTGGGTCTCTTCCGGGGTGCCGGGGCAGATGCGCCCCAGCATCCCCGGAAGGACCACCGTGACGGGGCCCTTGCCGTGGAAAGCTGCCTTGTCCGGCTAATGCGGCGAGGGTCCGTCTCCTGGCGCGGGGGGAGACTCTGACTACCCCCGCGGCGTCGTGTTGACTGCTTGCGTCGCGATCTCCCGGGTGAGCCGGCCTTCCGCGGGACTTCGCGGCCGGTGGTGCCTCACCTTGCTCCCTTGCTGAGTTCAACGGTAGGGGTTTGGCCTCAATGGCGCAAGCCCAAATCGCGGGGGTGGCACGAACGGGTGTCTACCTGCGCGTCAGCCCGCCGCGCTGGCCGGGCGGCCGGCCGCGACGACCTCGTTGTGGATCCGCTCGGCGCGCTGCTCGTGCCCGTCGAGGATCGCGTCGTGGTCAAGGCTCTCCGGGTCGCAGCCGTCCTGCTGGAGCCATTCCCACGAGTTGCTGCCGAGGTTGTCGTCGGCGTACTGGATGTCTTCCCACAGATCCCGGGCGACTTCGTTCGCGGCGGCCGGCGCGACGGCGTGGAAGGCGCGCAGCAGTTTGGCCAGGGCGTAGCTGTCGGCGAGGTGCATGTGCAGGTCCATCCGGCCGGCGGCGAGGAGTTTCTGTTCGGTGGTGGGTTCGGCGTTGTCGGGCACGGCGGGCCAGGGCTGTTCGAAGACGCGGTGCTGGGTGTTGAGCATCGACGCGGCGTAGTGCCGGGCGAGCCGGAGTGCGGTGGCCTGCTCAACGTCGGTGGGCCAGTCGGTGTCGCCGTGGTCGACGTCGACCAGGTCGACGCGCAGCGGCTCGCCGGGGAGGCCGGCGGGGATCGCGGGCCGGTCGACGGTGGGGGGCAGCAGGACCGGCATGAACAGCAGCACAAGCCAGTCTTCGACCTCGATGCGCAGCGGCAGGGTCGGGCTGCGGAAGAACAGCAGGGCGGGGACGGGGCCGTGGTGGGCGGTCGCGTCGGCGAGCCGGGCGAGCATGGGGCCGGTGAATCCGATCGGACCGGTCAGGCCGACCTGGTCGTAGCCGTCGGTGCTGAGCAGGTCGGCGGCGGCGCTGGGCAGCGCGGCGGTGTCTTTGCCGGCGACCGCGGCGATCGCGCCGGCTGACGTGATCAGGCTGATCAGGTTCTGGCTGACGGTGAGGGTGACGACCTCGTCGCGGCGTAGTGGTTGCAGGTCGGTGAGCATGCGGCGGGCGCCGGCGGCCGGGAGGATGGCCTGTTCGAGTTCACCTTCGGCGGGTCGGGTGGCGTGGGCGAGACCGAACCGGTCGGTGGCGAGCACGGTCAGGCGGCCGTTGCCTGCGGTGAGGTTGAGGTTGGTGAAGTAGGGGTTGTCGTCGTCGGGGTCGGTGCTGGTGCAGGACAGGCCGGCGGTGAGTAGGTCTCGGAGGTGTTCGGCGCGGATGCGGATGCCGGGTGTCGGGGTGGTCATCGGGTTCTCCGTTTCGTCGGGGCTGTGATGGTCAGGCGTCGGGGTAGAGGCTGCCGGGGGTGACCTGGTCGGCGCGGTAGAGGCCGGGCTGCATGGCCAGTTGCCGCGGGTTTTCGTACGCGTCGAGTTGGCTGGCGACGAGTTCGACGAGGCGGAACAGGCGCATGGTGGCGTTGTCGCCGGCCAGCCCGTCCTCGAGTAGCAGGTATAAGCGGACCTGGTCGTCGCTGAAGCGGGCGGTGATCAGGTCGATCGCCCATCGGCGGTCCGGGAGGATGAACTGCGGGGGGATCATGCAGTCGGGGCCGGCGACCGCGGCGACGGTGACGGCCTTGCCGGGTACCGCGCCGGGGGTGTTGGCGACGAGCTGGTCGCACCAGGCGCGGGCGACGTGCGCGGCGCCGGGCCCGCCGTAGGTCATGGTGAGCCGGCGGATGCCTTCCATGACGGCGCGGACGCCGACGGAGTCGACTTCGTCGCCGAGGGCGGCGCGCATCTGCCGGAGCAGGGTGTCGGTGCGCTGGTTGAGGTCGTCGAGTTGTGTCGGGTTGAAGTGGCTCATGCGGCGGAAAACTCCTGGTCGGTGGCGTCGGCGTAGTCGGCGATCACGGCCATGGCGGCTGCATGAGGGGTGTCGTAGTCGCGCGCCACGAACATACCGGCGCGGCAGTCGATGACCGCGGTCCACAGGTCCGTGTCGTCGGGTCCGTGTTGGCGGCGTTCGAAGGTGGCTTTGCCTCGGCCGATGGCGCGGAGCCGCTCGAGCAGGGGCAGGAGGATGTCCTGCATGGGGGGTTGTCCGTCGCGGCCGTACCATTCGGTGGCGGTGACGACGCCGGCGCGGACGAGGCCGGGGAGCCAGCCGGCGTGCCACAGGTCGCAGCCGTCGATGCATTGGTAGGCGCGGGCGTGTTCTCCGTCGATCGGGGGTAGCCGTTTCGCGGCGCGGTCCGCGCCTTTGCGTTCCTGGTAGCCGACGAGCCCGCAGATGGCGTTGGTGGCGCCGCTGGGACGGTGACGGTGGTTGTCCTGTCGGCGGCGTTTGTGTTCGCTCGGATGGCGCTTGCCCATGGGTTTCCATTCCTCGTGCCGGCCGGCCTGCGGGGGAGTCCAGTACCCCGCAGTTCAGCTCCAGTTACGCACATGTTCGGCGGCTGTCGCCCCCGGAATCGGCGGGGCTACCCCCTGCGGGTGCCGGGGTTGACGGCGGCGTCCGGCCCGTACTGGACCAGGGTGACCAGTGCGGCCCGCCAATTCTCGTCGGCGCGGGCCTGCGCGATCAGGTCGTGGCCGTTGGCTTCGACCGGCTGGACGGACAGCACGCCTTGGATCATGCCGAGCGCGGTGATGACTTTCTGTGCGTCGTCCTCGCGTAGGTCGTCTCGCAGGACAACGATGTAGCCGGCGTGGCGGGTCGTCATGGCCTTGCCTTCCTGGTCGGGTTTATCGGCGGTGGTTGAGTTACCCGTCCCAGGTGAAGTAGACGCCGGCCGCGCCGCGCTTCTCGTCCACCGCGAACAGGCGTTCCCCGTAGCGGAAGGTATCGCGGTACCAGCCGGGCTCGGGCCGCGCTGCCCGGCCGTCGCCGTACCAGTGCGAACACGACTCGTCGGCGAATGCCTGCGCCCGCTCGGGATCGAGGGTGCCGAAGATGACAACGCCGCACTCGTCGTCGCCGTTAGCCCAGGCGCGTGCTCGCAGGCCGGCCTTCCGGGGGCGGTAGGGGCGCCCGTCCGGCCGGGTCATCACGTCCGTCATTTCAGGCCGGCCCGGCGGAGCGCCGCAGCGATCTCGCCCTCGAGCCGGTGCACATCTTGCTTGTCCCACTCGTGGCCGGCGACGATCGCGAAGGAGTCAAGCTGACTCTTGGTCGGGACGGTGGTGTCCGCGACGAGACGAGCCATCGCGTACTGGACGATCAGCGACATGACATCGGCGTAAGCCGGCGCGTCAGACACGCACCGAACTGTCCAGTCGCGGGGGCCGATCAGGTGCAGCTCGCCTTTCGGGTTGACCGTGGCGGTCTGCTCTTCGTCGCCCTGGTGGTAGACCACCCACGGCGTGCCGCCGAGCCGAACCTCTTCGTACGGCTGAACCTCGTAGTACGTAGAGCCGTTGCGTTCGAAGTCGCTGGCCAGGATCTCCTTTACCGTGTCCATGGTGGTTCAGCCCCGACTCGCGGCGACCGCGGCGCGCGCCTCGCGGCGGTCGGCCAGGAAGTGACCGACCATGTCGTCCAGGTCGTCCGTCACCCCTTCCGGCGCGGGCGCGAGCTGGTTGTGGTCGTGCAGCCACCGGGCGAACGCGACCAGCAGCTCAACGGGCTCGCCAGAACCGGGAGCGGCCAGTTCCAGAAGGTGCTGCGCGAACTTGGCGACCTGCTGCTCCTTGACCTGGCGGTACACCTGCCCCTTCGCGATGGCGTCGTCGCTCAGTTGCAGCGAGACGACCAGCCGGCGGTCCCTGGTGTACCGCTGGTGGAAGTTGATGCGTGAGCCGAACGACAGGTCCCACCCGACGCTGGCCACGTGGTTCACGCAGTCCGGGTCGCAGTGCTCGTCACACGGCTCGGCCGTGTCTGCCTCGGGCTGTCCGATGACGGCCCTGAGATCGGTCTGGGTCTGATCCATTTTGATCTCTCTTCTTGGTCGATAGATCGATTACGTCAACTGGCCGGCGGCCGGCGTGTGCACTGGAAGCCCCAGGCTTCGGCCCGCATCAGCGGCTCGTGGGTTGGCAGAATGACGTCCCGGTTGTAGCCATGTCCCAATGCGCAATGGATGGCCTCGACCTCGGAAAGGACTAGCTGAGCGTCGTCGCGAGGATCCGCTGAGCCGGATCGCCACAGCAGGTCGAACGCGAGACGTGCCAACCGCAGATATGTCTTGACCCTCCACATGCGAGACCCCTCCAGTCGATAATGTACCTTATGTAAACCTACGTCCGATTACGGAGCTTGCACGGCGGCTCGCACCTTCGCGGTGGCTCGCTGTGCGGCGGCGACCGCTGTACCGTTCCCCATCAGCTCCAGCAGGTCGCCCGCCTCGGCTGCGGTGCACATGGTCAGAAGCGCCCTAGCCTCGGCTTCGGTCAGCTCCAACCGCCTTTTCCGGGCTGCCATCAGACCTCATTCCTGGTCGATAGGATCGATTACGTCAGCTAGGCCGCTGGGCCTCGTGGCGCTCTTGAGCGGCAAGGTAGTAGCGGTTCCAGCCACTCGGGTCACGCTCGAAGTCGGGCACGTCGCCGCCCGCAATGGCAGCCTGGGTCTCAACGAGGAAGGCAGCATCAACCTCGGCCGCCAGCGCCAACGCGTTCCGCTCGGCGTCAAGATCGCCGTCTGCCCGAGCCTTGAAGCCGCGGTCCATGAACCACAGGACACGGGCCGCCCGTTCGGTAGCTTTCATGCTCGCAATCAGCTCGGCGCGACGTGCGGCCAAGGCATCTACCTGCACTCTTTCCCTCCCTAGGTCGATAACATCCGTTATGTAAACCTATGTCTGTTCGGTTCCCAGCCAGGCCGGCATGTCCGTAGCGACGGCGACCGACTCCCCGGTGAACGGGTTTCGCACTTGCCGAGTTAGCGGTGGTTCCACCTTGGCCGCCGCCTGAACGCTTTCGGCCCTCAGCCACTCACCCTCCACCTCAGCAAAGGCCGGCCAGTCGTCGACTCTCGACATGCGCCCGTTGGCGGACTGCATCCCATACGGGTGCCCTCGCCCTCATAAACCAGGTAGACGGCGTAGCCGGCCGCCTCGCGCTCGGTGTCGAAGACCTCCACCCTCGCCTTGTCGCGCCACCGCTCGAACCAGAGCGCGACCTGATCGTCCATTACCGTCTCCGGCCTTTGCCTTTGCCGGTCGGTCGAGCCTTGCGCGGATCCGGCCGGCGGCCAGCAGCCGGCAGATCGGTGGGGTCGCCGTATCCACCGGGGTTCGGCTTGTCCCAGAAGTAGTTGCCCAAGTCGTGCACCGCGGCGCGCCCGCGTTGCTCGCCGGATTCGAAGGTCACCGAGATGACTGTGCGGTATGCGGTGTCGAGCTGGCTGACCACGGCTTGGGCCAGCACCGCGTGCGCGTGATCGAGGGTCTCAGCGAACGTCCATCCCGTGATCGCCTCGGTGTGCGGAGGAACGCTGACCCGCACCATCGGCCGGCCGTCGCTGCGCCGGATGAACGGCGCGAATCGCAGCGGCGCGGTCGCCTGGTCGTCCAGGTCGGGCAGATCATCCATCAGGTTCTTGACGACCAGGCGCACCGTCTCGTCGGTCTCCGACGCGTCCCCGACGCTAGGGCGACCGCGCCGGCCGCCCATCACGTCGGTGATCTGCGCCAGCACCGCGGCCAAGTAGTGCGCCCGATGCGCCGCCGCCAGCACGGTCATCCCGTACGCGACGGCCTTGTCGTACGGCAGACTGATCGCAATGTCATCGGTGGGCTGCACCTCCGTGATGTACGGCGCTGCCGGCATCGGATCGATCGCCGCGATGACCGACACCACCCCGTGCTCGCCGATCTGCGACGGCATGTCGGTGGTTCCGATCGCCCCGTCAAGCAGGCCGCTCAGGTCGTCGGGGACGACCAGGTCGTCGGGCAGCGGCGAGGAGTTCCCGGGCCGATCGTCGTCAGGAGTAACCATGGTCCAGTCTTTCTGTCAGCTCAGTTGAGACGGTGGGTGGTCGTGCCCTTGCGCTTCGGGTCCAGCATCACGGTGCCGAACGTGTCGCGGATCCACACCCACGCGTCGCAGCCTTCGCGGTCGGCCCACTGGCGTAGTTCGGGCTTGCTGTTGTTCCAGGTGACGTAGCCGTCGGGTACGGTGCCCCGGCTGGTGTATGTGGGCGGCGGCTGAGGGCCTTTCTGAGGGCGCTTACGAGTGAGCTTCTCTATTTCCCTCCCCTCGCTTCAGACCGCTAGCGCGGTGTGGGCTGGTGGGCGTCAATCGAACGGATGGTGCGCATGATGACCGCGGCGACCTGGAGCAACTCACCGCGGGTGTTCTGCCAGTCGGCGTGCCCGCACAATGGAGTGGAGCACTTGCAGCGGTCTCCGCTCCACGCGTCGACAGCCTCTCGGTCCAACTCGTGTGCGGCGGTCTTGATACCGAGGAAAACACCATCGCGGGTGGCCGGATATCCCGACGGGTGGAATCGGTCCTGCCTGTCCACCTCGCCCGCCAGGTCTGCGAGCTGCGCCCGAAGGTCTTCTCCCCGGCCGTTTTCGGCTGCATACGGGCTGTATCCGCCACCCAGCACGGGCTCCGTGTCCAGTGATCTCATCGGTCTCGTTCCTGTTCCGGCCGGCGTCACCACTTCTTGCGTGGCTTCCAGGCCATGGAGTCGTGGTATTCGGCGCCGATCACCTGGTCGGTGACACCGTCCAGGCCGAGTGCTTTGACGATGCGGCGGGCGCGGCGGGTGATGCCGTAGTGCCACGCGTGACGGGTTCCGTCCGCGGTGTTGAGGACGGCCATGTGCAGCAGGTCGGCGAGGAACACCGTCTTGATCAGGCCGGAGACGGTGTTGACGTCGGTGGTGCCGATGTTCTCGGCGACCTGCTCGGGGGTGAGCTTGCCGCGGTTGCGGTTCCGGTAGAGCTCGGCAAAGACCTGCGCCAGGCTCGGGGCGGGGGTGGTCAGGGTGGTCATGGTTCTCCGTTCCGGGGCTACTGGCGGGCGGCGAGGGCTTGGCGGGCGGCCATCACGGCGGGGTTCTGCATGGCCTTGGCGACGGTCTCGACCATCCAGACATCCGCGTCGACACCACGGATGTCTGTGGGGATGCTGCCGTCGGGCTGTACACCGAACCCGCCGTCGGTGTATCGGCCGCTGCCGGTCCGGCGGCCCCGGGCGTTGATGTAGCTCGGGACACCGTCCACGAAGGAGACGGCAGCGGTTTCGGGTACGAACATGCTGCCGCTGTTGTCGCGCATGGGTTCCGCGTCGGCGACGTCGAAGTTCAGCGTCATCTCGACGTAGTAGCGGGCGGTGGGGGCGGTGAAGACGGGTCCGGCCACGGGGGCTCCTTCGGGGCTGCGTCAGATCACTCGACTGTATCAGTTGCTGGATATCGACACCATGCGGGGAGTGTGTCAGCGGATGAACCTGCGGTAGCCGCCGGCCACGGCCTCATCCTCGTAGTCCTCGCCGAGGACATGCGCCGGGTCGGTCGGCCCGCCGACCCATTCGGTACCGCTGAAGTAGCGGACGTAGCCGTCGACCTCAGGGTCGGCGTACCAGCCGGCCGGCGGGAGCTGGTCGGTGCCACATTCGACACAGGGCCCCTCTCCCCCGCAGCTCAGACAGTCGACGCCTTCGCGTTGCAGCTGCGCCCGCCCATAGATTTCCCGGGCGGTGTCGCCGTGGCCCTGCGCGTCCAGGCGCGCCATCATCTCGTCGAGGTAGCCGCCGCGTTCGGCTTCGTTGAGCATCGCGAGGATCGACGCGGTGAACACGTCGCCCTGCTTCTGCGGGCGACGCCATTTCCAGGGGGCGATCATGGGGGGTCCTTCCCTGCTACTCGGCGAGGGTCGGCGTCGGCATCATGCCGAAGTGGACCGCGGTGTTGACGAGGATTTCCGCGAGCTGCTCGGTCAGGCCGAACCGGTCGGTGCCGACGCGGATGCTGCGAGCCAGGTCTCCCCCGTCGGCCATGCGTTCGCCGGCGGCTTTCCAGTCGGCGAGCATCTCGATCAGGTCGACCAGGGTCATGCCGTTGACGCCGTTAGGGAAATGCTGCGGGTGGTGCCGTTCAACGGCGTAGTGGTGCTCCAGGGCGGGGCCGAGCAGGGCGAGGGACTGGTTGTATTCGTCGCTGCCGTACCGCATTTCGCTGAGCTGGCGGGGTGCCCGGTCGAACGCGTCGACTTCGGGCGGGCGGGTTTTCGACAGGTCGTGGTTGACGGACCGGGCGGCCAGTTCTTGGATCATCGGGACCATCAGGGCGCCGACGCGCAGGCTGTGCAGCAGGTTGCCGGGGCGGCTGTCGATGCGCGGGCCGGTGTCGAGTTCGGTCACGAGTCTTCCTTCGGGGAGTAGACGACCTGGTCGCCGCGGTGGACGGTGCATCTGGGCAGTTCCTCCCAGTCGACCATGCCGGAAACGTATCCCTCGGGGGTGCCGTTGATGACGGACCGGGACTGCATCGGCGTGCCGTCGGCCTTCTCCCGGTAGCCGCCGATGTAGTAGGCGCTGACCTTCTGGACGCGGACGCGGTGGCCGGTGGTGACGGTCTTGCCGGCGCCGGGAGGAACGACGATCAGGTCACCGGGTTCGAGCTTCGGGCGGGCGTCCAGTATCGCTTGGACGCGCGCCCGGGTGTCGGCGCGGCGCAGCTCGC
>WUUC01241212.1_pt1 | contig 14136 bp, 31 predicted proteins | sample 6278441 | NCBI WGS metagenome assembly WUUC01 (sample SAMN13675441, study PRJNA597444) | soil metagenome | isolation source: soil | place: USA: Washington | collected 2017-10
AAAAAGATAAGGATTTAGGCGAGAATTTTGATAGCGTATCCTGTTTGCCTAAGAACCCGCTGGAAACGCCACAGGATTACGTGCGCCGCATCATCGCGGACAAGGGGCTTTCACACGTCAAAGTCGCCCAGAGAGCCAAGAAGCTGGGCGGGGATCTCAGTCCTGGCTACGTCAACAGCGTTATCCAAGGCCACGTTAAGAGTCCCGGAATTGACATGCTCTACAACCTGTCTCTGGGCTTGGGAGAGCCGGTGGAAGATTTAATTGCCGTCTATCTTGGGCGGATCATGCCGACAGACACGGGTTTCAAAAAAAGCGCGGCCTATGCTCTCTATCAGGAATATGAACGGCTGGAAACCGAACCGGACAAAAGAGAAGTGAAAGGTTTAATTGAAGTGATAAAGCGGGAAATTCAAAGACGCACCGCTAAGAACTGACGGTTCCTACCTCTTGTGGCTTCTCAGCTATCCGAGCAACCGATGATCGATAAAACTCTTCCCCTTCAGGCGTGTGAATAAACAAAAACTGCATGACCATGTCGGCCGCTGCATAGCGTTCCGGGTCTCCATTAGGATCGACCGTAAGAGCCATGAGCGTTAAGAGAGGCGCGGCCAACTCGTGATTGTCGCGAATGATGCGCTGGGCACACTCTAAGGGCGTGGCCGGCATTTCACTGCCTTGGGTACTAAGAGCCAGAGAGACTTGAGGAGTGGTTAACATGATTCTATTAGCTGCACAGGTGCCGTAAATTTGCTGCTCAATCCGTGCTTTCGTTACTGCACAATCGGCCAGAATTCCTATTTGCTCGCCGCCGACAAGCAAGGCGAGTGCCTTATCGCTCGCTATCTTCCCGAGTTCGAGCTTGCCTTCATCGAGATAGGCGTTTGCCTTTTGATCGTGCCACTGAGCTAGTAACCCCTTGTCGTTTCCGGCCAGGGCGATAGCTCGATCTATGTATTCGTGTGCGCGTTCGTGCTGACCAGATTGAGAATATAAACGACCCAGGTTATTTATGACTGCGCCTTGAAGCTTGGGGGCTTCGGACTGCTCGAAATAGAATAAAGCCGCTTCAAATTCAACGATGGCACGGTCTATTAGTTCCAAGTTTCCATCGCGCACCGCAAGCCGCTTAAAAGTACGCGCTCGTTGGTTATGAAACTTGCCGCGATTTACCGTCGAAATGCAGTCGGCTAAAAATTCGCATTCGCTTAGAGCGGTCATCGCATCTTCGAGATGCCTGTCCTCCATGAAAATAATTGCGCGTACTAAAAACGCGCAGAACTTCGCTTGCATGTCTTGAAATGGACGATCCAGTAGCGCCAATGCTTCGCGCGTTTCTCCAAGTCGCCAATAACAAAGTGATAGATGAACCCTGCATAGTTCTTCACGCCCGCCGTCCAATAATCGGCCGGCCTTGGTTAACAAATTCTTGGCTCGTTCCTGACTGCCCGGTTCTTGCTCAGCAGTGCCTTTTTGGGATGTGATTATCCCCCAAAGGAAAAGAAGCTCCGGGTCGCTTGCTGACAAATCGGGCGGCCACAGCACAAGAGCCATTGCCGCCTCGTAGTCGGCTATCTCGCAAAGCTTGAAAGCTTGTTCAGTAGTTACTAACACGTAAAAACACTAACTGCCATAAATTCACTGCGGAGGTAGTCCCATGAAATACATCCGCACAGCCCTTGTGGTTCTTTGTCTGGTCTCGCCATCATTCGCGCAGTCTGGTTGTGAACCAGGTTCAACTTCAACGCCGCCCTGTCGGCAATCAAGCACGTCAACTATTACGCCGTCGATCATAATCGCGCTCGTCACGCTTGTCTTGAAGCTGTAGATCGCTTCCCATTCTGCGATTTCATCTTCCGCGCGCGGCTCCGCGCGTCGGCAAGGTTTACGCGAAATTGATAGCCGAATTCCTCAGCTTCAATAACACCGTCCGCGATTAGCATCTGAACCCACCGCTTGCTGCACTTCATAATTTGCGCCGCTTGGGCGACTGTTCCCCAATCCTTCATAACCTCCGATTGTATTCGCAACCGCGAACTTCCGCAAGGTAAAATCAGGTTAAACAACCCGCATAAAATAGTCAGGCATATCAGCTATGATACTATTGACTTCGCGCTCGCGAAGTGTTAGGGTGTGCGTATGGTCAACAACGTCACGAACATCAGCCCTTCAGAACGCATCAGGCAACGCGCCCGAAAGATGCTCTGCCGCAAACGCGCCCCTAATGCGTGGCGGGTAACAGCTAAAGAACGCGGGCATCGGCCAAAGCTGGTTGAGTTTGTAAAGGACGTCGCGCTCTTGGCTTTCGTTGAGGGCGTACCGCTGGAGTCGGCACAGAAACCAGTCTGAATTAAGCAAGCAACCGACTAACCACAAAGGAGACGCCATGCAGCATAGAACACTTTCGAGACGAGCCAGAAGCCGCACACCTAAGAAGCAGGGAAGCATGGCGAGATTGTCGGCGTGGTGGATAAAACTTTCCAACGCTCCGGTTGAGCCGAAAGTGAGGATGGCGTAATGGCTTACGTTCTTGAATGCGGACAGTTCACGCCAATGAAGCGGGAGTATTCATATACACGACTTGCTCAAGCTACGTCTCACCAAATGCAGTGGAAGCAAGTTGCGATTTGTGACGAACTTCAGCCACTAAAAGACCTGAGCGAGCGGATGCCGTCCGATCCGAGATTGAACTATCGCATTACAGGTGTTGGTGAACACTGTCAATTCTCAGCGCTTGTTGTCACCACGAAATGCACACGTTGAACGAGCAGAGGAGGAGAGAGATGAGCCAACAAGTTAGCGTCGAATCGCACAACTCTTACGGATGGATCAGGCCGGATGCGGACGCCTGCTACCTGTGCGGCAAAAAAGAATACGCAACGCCCGTTGATGGCTTTCAAGTTTGTGAATGCGACAAGTGCGAACGGCCGGTCTGCGAAAACTGCGCTGAGACAGACGTGGATTGTGTTGGCGATCCGCCGCAGTACGTCACAACTCAATGGCAGTGTGAGCAGGAATGTTTGGTTGACATAAGAATCCCGATAACAGTCACATTTGATTTCTTTATCGACAACGTAAAACCGGATGAGATTGAAGAAACCATTCGCGCCTTAGAGATGGCTGTTGTTGAAGCGCGATTTGAAGATCACATTCCCTTCGATGGCGATCTTGGATCGGGAACGCGCTGGCAGCCAGCGGACGCAGACATGGAAAACATCGGCGTCCGAACTCACGCAGACAGCGGCAGTTTCTATTCGTGGAAAAGGAAAGTCGCATGAAGTACCTCACCTTACTCAAATCCGTGACAACGATTTCTATTGACCTGGTTGGATCTGTTGAGTGGGGATTTATCGGTAGAGAGTCGGTATCGCCTTCGATTGTTAAAGCATGGCGCGAAGCAAGGTTGATTGAGGACTACGGAGTGGGTTCTGCGGTGCCGAGTGAGAAGGCAAGGCGGCTACTGGAGAAGATGAAATAATGGACGACGCAACCAGAGCAGAGCTAAAGCAGATTAGAAAGCGGGTAGAAGCGGCATCTAGCGCACCGTGGAAGGTTTGCGGTGCAAGTGACGGCAAATGCTCCTGTGGAATCGTGTATGGGGATGGCGGGGAAGCGTTTCTCTGCTCCATGACCACAGTAGACGAAGCCGACCCTGCGTATGTAGATAGCCAGCGCATCAAAAATGCCACATTCATCGCCGCTAGTCGCCAAGACATTCCCCGCCTCCTCACCATCATTGACGAGCAGGAGCGAGACGCGATAGCGAGATTCGACAACGACATGGTGTTCTATGCCTTTCGTTATTGCTTGGGGCGACAGACATACGCGGTAAACGATTGCGTGAACTATTTAGTCGCGCATTGGCAGCACATTGATCACATTCATCGCATTCAGGTTCAGAACGAGATCCGAAAACATTTCAAGCGGGTCAATCGGCCTGTTGAAGATGAGTGGCAGCGCGTGTTGTCCCTACCGCTCCGAGCGGAAAGCGAGGCGGCGTAATGGCAATAGCAGAACGTGAAATCACTGAACTCCGGTTAGTCCCAATCCCGCTGATCGTCAGCCGTGAATGCGTCCGGTGTCCTGAAGTCCTGCGAGTGAAAGTAGCAGAGGACGAAGATGATCTGGATGCGTTGGCAGGCGAGATGCTATTGCGTGAGTGGGCCGTGATAGGCGGGGAGTTGTTTTGCAGTGGGTGTATCAGAACAATGGAGGACGACGATCTTTATGGCTGAAACAAAGAATGAACGTGTCGAGCGAATTCTGAATGCCGCAGTCAATCAGCGATTTAGGAATCCCAAAACCGACAAGGAGATTTTCGTTACCGCCGCTGATCACTCTTTGAACGAGTTGGAATACCGATATGTCGGCACTAAGACACTGCGACGCATGAACATTTCCAAGTTCGTGAACAAATTTGACCGGGTTGTGAGCGCGTAAACGCATTGGAGCGTGTTCTGGTCAGTCGCTCCGAGCAATAGCGAGAGCGACAAGTGAAATCAAACACACAACGACGAATGCCTGCCGTCACCAAACTTGAATCGTTAAGAGACGACGCAGTAGGAGCAGTAGCCTAATGGTTCTTATTTCAATTCTGACTGTGGGGTTGGCTTAGTAGAAACGATGGACAGAGAAGTCATTTGCCCGTATTGCTCGCGCCACGCAGAACTCGTTGGCGGCGACGTAATCTATCCGCATCGCCCTGACTTATCGGCAAAGAAGTTCTGGCTCTGTACGCCATGCAATGCTTACGTGGGATGTCACGCTCAGGGAGACGGAACGCAACCGCTTGGAAGGCTGGCAAACGCTGAATTGAGAGTCGCAAAGCAGGCTGCTCACGCTGCCTTTGATCCGCTCTGGCACGATTCGCGTCCGCATCGGAACCGACTACGAAAACGTGCCTACGAATGGCTCGCAGGGCATCTTGGAATAGATAGCAAGCAATGCCATATCGGACAGTTCGACGTTGAAATGTGCGAGCGTGTTACCTCAATTTGCAGGGAGCGAGGAAGCGAGATGAGAGGGTGAATCAATCGAGGCTACAAGACGGGGCAGCGTAGAGGAGGGAATTCAAATCATGTGCAAATTCAACATAGCTTGGGTTGGCAAATGCAAAAAGGATGGCGATCCATTTTGCGATAAACACGCCTCCATGAAGTGCGCCGTCTGTCGCAATCAAGCTACCCGTGAATGTCCTGAGACTGGGCAATTCGTTTGCGGCGAAATTCTATGTGACGACTGTGAACACACAATCTTTCCCGAAGGTCATAACGGCGGCGTTGGATTCAACGCGATGCCGCTGCCAGAAGGTATGAAACACCACTGTCGAAAGGCCGAACAGAAATATCAACCGTGGTATATGCGCGAAGAAATGGAAGCCGATCATGCCTGAAACTAAAGTAGCTGAAACAGCAGAAGCGGCCGATCTACAACACACGCTCAGCAAAATGAATAAGCGATTCGTCGGCAAGCGCGTTCTAATCATCGGCGACCATCCGCACGTTGATCGTATTGGAACAGTGAATCGCGCTGAAAAGACGCCTACTGGCTGGGGCTATGTCGTTAATTTTCCGCAAGGTGATAGTTGCTTCGTATTCAGCGGCAAGCATTGGAGAATTCTATGACGGAGATTAAAGACGCCGTTCAAACAATAGACGCATTCGCAGAATATCTGCCGCTTTCTGCCGTTCGCACTGCGCCGGGCGAATATGACATCAAGGATCGCAAGGGCCGTACCTTGTGGCGCATGGACGGTGCATCGTTGGCTGATTGGGTCGCAGCATCATGCAACGGGTACGAAACGCTCTTGCGGGAAAACAATGAAGCGCGCAACTCCTACTCAGCAACCCAAACCCAACTGGCTGCGATGAAAGAAGTGTTGCGCCGATTAAGCGCGTGTGATGTGGCTGGCTGGGGAGCGTGCTGGTGCGAACGGCCTTTGTACTCAGCCAACATCATAGACCACGAAAGCGAATGCATTGCTGCTGCCGCTGCACTGAAAGAGGAGGAGTGAGAAATGGATGACCGACTCGGTGAATTGATCGGAGTTGCATCATTGGACATGGTAGAACACAACGACCGGCGAACATATTTGGTGCGACTGGAATTCGTGTCGGAAGAGAACGCGCTTGAGTGTCTGCGTCTATTGCAAGACGTAGCAGCCGATCACCAATGACACCACAAGCAAAGACATGCGGGGAGTGTTGGGAGACGGATACCGTACCGCCCGTTGTCCGCTTATGCCCTCGTCACGCATCAGCCGATGATTTGTATGAGGCAGCGTTCTTTGCTCGTAATCGGTTGCTGCAAGACTCTGGCGATCAGGAATCTATCGACAAGTTGAATCGCGCACTTAAAGCCTACGAATCGAAGCCTGCCGCTGGCTGAGGGGGAGAGAAGGGGAGTGAAGATGATCGAAGCGTGGGAAATTGAGCATCGCCCGTGGTTGTATTTCTTCTTGCGGCGGTTTGAGCTTTTGCGTTGGACGTGGCGGCGCAAAACCTACCGTGCCGACGCCTTTTGGTTTGCCCGCATCCGCACGACGGCTTGGGTTTTACTAGGTCACGAGACGGAAATCTGTGGACGTTGCGGCGGTCGCGTGAATAAAGTTTGGTGGTGTGACGATCCGCAACTCTGGATCAAGGTGACGGGCTGGAATCACGGTGGCGGCGTTTTGTGCTCTACATGCTTTGAGCACTTCGCGGCCAAGAGGGGCATCGCTTTACGCTGGAAGGTTGGCTTGCTCTAAATGATTCCGCGCCATCTTCAGGGGTAGAAAGCGATGAAAAAAGCAATGGCGATCAAGGTGCGCGGTGAGCGCGAATCATGGATGTTTCACTTTCAGGGTGATCCTAAGCACCTTAGGGAATGGCAAGCCGACGGGCTGGATGTTGTCGAGATTCAAAACACAATTCCTGAGTGGGTTGCCAGTCTAGGGCTTACCCGTGTTTGGTGTTTCGCGCAAGACGTATTTCATTTTCGGAATCCGTTTAACTAAGTCGCTTGGCGCGCGGTGAGAGGAGAAACGATGGTACTACGAATTACTTGCGTGTGCGGCGCGTGCTTCAAGTACTGGAGCGAGTTGCGTATCCACCAACGATATTGTGCAGAGTGGCAACGAGTTCGGCACTTGCGGCGCGTCGCGGATCAGCCAGCCTCGCCAGTCAACCGAGGATTAGAAAGAGAGAAGTGATGAGTAAACAAAAACGACCGTCAGTTGACACACACGCATGGGATGCAGCGGAAACCTTACTGGAACTCATGCCCAAGTTTAACGCGCTCCGCGAGGACATCCGCACCGAACTTAAATGGGAATTGGCTGGGCAGATTCAGAGAGTTTGGGAGGTTGAAGTAGATGGCTGAACAACAAACGGTCGAACCGAATTGCAAGTCGTGCAACAAACCCCTTGAGTATTGTCCAATGTGTCACGGTGCCGATCCAACCGACTATGCACATCAAGGACAAGGAGACGACGGTTATTGGGTTTGTCAGGATGAAGATTGCGAGAGCTATCAGTTTTGTTGCGGCTGTTGAACGGAGACACCATGAACAACAATAGCGAAGCAACCACACAGGAATTTAAGGCAGGGAACGAACGCTACAAGCCCGTGTTCTGGCAAGACCCAAGTTACCGCGATCCTGTCTGTCGCAACTGCGGTGAATACAAAGGCAAGCATAGCAAGGGCGATCTGTTCTGTCCGCATGATGTTTTGCGCGCCCATTCAGCAGAGAGTGAATGGGTCTGTGCGGGCGGCTCGGATGGGAGTCCGAGTTGTGGGCATGACGAAGGATGGCTCGGCAAAGAGACGCATACTTGTCAAAAGCCTTTGCCGGATAAATTTCCCGATGTGCAGTTGTGTTTGCACCGTTGCACCTTCCCTGACAATGAACGGGTTGAGCGGCATGAGTTTCAGCCAACACCGCCGCGATTGTCGGATGGCATTCTTGATAATCTTTGTAGTCTCTGCGACCAACCCCGCGACGCAGCAGTACACGCACCTGCTGAACCGGCAGGACTTGAAGGTTGCCATGAACTTGAAGGCGTGATGTACGATCTGTTTGTTCACGACCCGAAGTGTCCAAAGAACGCAGCAGCCGAGACACCACCCGCGCCTCAGACGGACTCACAGCCCCGAATAACTGCCGAGATGTTGCTTGAGCAAGTGCGAATGGTTTCCGGTTTAACCATTGAGTCGCGTCACGAATACGGGCTACTCGAACTCTTTAGAACCGCAATAGTAAACGCTCGCGCTGATGGTGCACAGCAAGTTAGGCAAGTATGCAAAGGAGAAAGAGAACGATGACTCAGTTACTCAGCGATGATGCCGCTATGGACATGCTGCGGTGCGTCATTCCAAAAGAGCATTCTATTTCTATAACCACGTTTGATTATCGCCATATCCGCGAAATCCGTATCGTGTCGGGCTTTGAACTTGCTAAAGGCAAAGTGCTAACTGAGACACTGGTAAGGCGAGCAATCAGAGAGTGGCGAACACTAACAGGGGACAACTCCAATGGCAGCTAATCCGCAACCCGCGACAGCCACGCCGCCGGAGCGACCGTGGGAGATAGCGCAGTACCCAGATGATAGGCGCAAGCCGTTGCAAGTCGGCGACACGCTGCGAGTCACTGAGATATTGCCTAACGTAACGGATATGCATTGGGGTAAATGCGTAGTCAGCCGCCTCGTCCGCGCCGATCTCGCCGCTACTCCCGCTTCGTGTGAGAAATGCGCGCAGTACACCCGACTGATGAATGAAGCACAGAACGAAGCAGGAGAAACCGCTGCCGAGCCAGAAGATATTATCTATGCACTTCGCGTTCGCGTTGCTGAATTGGACGCCGCCTTAACTGAAGCAAATCGAAGGAACGCCAGACGCAAGATCGCCAGAACAGAAACTGCGGCCAACAGGAATGCACTGATAGAAATTGTGAAGGCGAAGCGGGATAAGTGGCATGAGCAGGCGATGAGGTTTACCCCAGAAAGCACGCCTCAGTTTCGGTGGAGCAGCAAGGCTGACGCCGCCGACGAAATCATCACCGCGCTGCAAGCGATACGGACTGAAGCATTAGGAGGTGGAGAGTGAGCGAAACGACTAAGAATTTCGGAGTCAATTTGGGGCAGCGAACTAAAGTATTGTCAGGCTATGGAAGCAAGTGTCCAACATGCGGAGAGGGCGCTACGAGCGTGTGTCGTTGTTCTCACGGTGATACGCGCGTTGCCGAAATAATCATCATTGGCACGAATGTAAGGTTCACGGTCTTATCGCAGTCGGCGCGAAACACGGCAGTAAAAGCGATTGCACTTGCGAAGGGAACCCGTAATGGCAAACACACCTGAGATAGAGAAGGCGCGGGCGATCATTCTGAAGTTGTGCGCTGTGGAATTGCAAAAGGTAAATCGGCGTCGTGACTTCAAGCGCAAGGCGGAAATGAAAGAAGCCATAACATCAGTCGCCGCTGGCCTCACCGCCGCCCGAAATGATGAACGAGAGGCGGCTGCGCGGGTCTGCGAGAATCTTGTAACCTTTACCGAAAACCACGAACAGAAAGATGACAACGGCTGTACTTGGTGCAAAGCACTTGAGGATGCCGCCACTGCGATTCGCGCAAGGAAAGGATAAGTAGATGCTTGTGGTCGAAATCACGAACGATGAGCGTAACCACGCGGAGCAAGTGGGGATTACATTTGGCAACTACAACTACGTCGTGAAGGTCGGTCGAAATGTCATCGCATCAGGTCGAGTTGAAAACCAACCACGTAAGCATTTCAGTCTCCTACTAGCAGCGATTGCAAATGATGCCCGAACGCGAGAATTTGAAAGGGTTGTGAACGAATGAACACCAACGACATCGCCAACCGAATTGCAGAGAAGATTAACGGAATGTTTGTCGCTCAGGGCGCGGCCTGCATGGATGCTGCTATGCATGAAAATATCGCAGCCATCATCCGTGCTGAGTTGGACGGAGAGGCGGTGGGGTTTGATGCTGGATTAGAAGCAGCAGCTAAAGAGGTTTGCTTGCAGTGTCGCAAGTCGCCGCCAACTTGGATGACTGTGACGAACTCCTTTGAACACCTTGATGCAGATGAGTACAGCAAGACTTGTCGCGCTGGAGCTATCCGCTCCCGCATCGGCTCACCCGTTGCGCCACACCATCAACCAAGCTAGTTGTTATAATTGTCCCAGTTATGCAACTGTTTCGATCTTTTTGCTTCTAAGGCGGTTATTCCGTCAGCTTCGCTAATCATTTGAGCAAAGTTTCTCACTGTCCAACTCCTAGTTGTTCCCCACCACGATCCATGCTGTACTCGAGACGGCAATTAGTTGCACGTACTTCCCAGCTCCCAAAGAGTAATTCGCTGCTCCGTCAATCGTCTCGGCGCCGCTACCATCTACCGTGACGGTTCCTGCTCCCGTGTTTTTAATGGTTAACGGTGGCGTTTTCCCAACACGTAGAAACGCGGCGGGCAAGTTCAGCGTAAACGTTCCGCTTGTGACAAGCGCAAAGTCTGTGAACATGCCAATGGTGCCTGTGGCTGTGAAGGTTTCAAACGGGGCGGAAAAAGTGTTACCGCCAAGATCGGAATATAGATCGCCGGTTGTGGGGCTTCCGATCTTTTCATTACCCGAAAGAACGGTGTTAGCAGTCCGTAGCAGGGTCACTAAGAATTTCCCGTTTGGAACACTGTAGGTATTGTCTTTGATCGAGAGGCCGATTGTGTCAGATGCGCTAATCCCGTTTAGGCTAATACCGGACACCGATCCGAATTGGTTATTGTGAACAATCGTGCCGTAAAGTTGCTGCCCTGCACCGCTGATTCCAGTGAGGTTTAAGAGTGCTCCACCTGAGCCAATAGAACCTACTTTGAAAAGTTCAATGATGTTGTTAATGATGATCGTCTTAACGCCAGACGACGCGCCTAGTGAGTTGATCCTGACTCCGCCGCCACTGGTAATGTTGTTTCCGTCAAGCGTGAAAGTAGTGGCTCCCAATACTAGAGAGATGTAGAATTCATCCGTAGCAGGCCCGCTGATTATGTTGCCAATGAACCTCAATGTATCGCCACCATGATCAACTTGGGGCGACTTCAGCATGAAGTTCTCTTTAATCGTCCCTGTGAATACTCCGTCACCTGATGCTGGGCCGACTATGATGACGCTGTTTCCCGCGCCCTCGCCAAAGAAACTATTACGCACTGAGAAGTCGGCAATGAAACGAAGCGATCCATCAAGAACAAGTGAATGGCGTCCCTTAGTAGCACTGGCGAAGTTCACGCCGAGATCGTGAAAAGAAAAACCGCGTGAATCAGTCTCCGCTACGGCGGGTTCATAGTAAAAGATGTCGGTTGTCGCTCCTGTGGTATTTGCCACTTGGAGGTAGCTGTTAAGCATTCCGTCGCCAAAGATTTCAATGGGTTTGGTGACTGGAAACATTCGCGCAATCGTGTCAGCAACTTGCCAAATGCCTGGAAGATAGACCCTGCCCCTTACCGCCTCCGCCGCAGCGATCGCCGCTCGAATAGCGGCCATGTCTCCCGCAACAGAACCATCAGCCCCATAGTCTCTGCCGTTGAAAACCAGAGGCTTGCTAATAACGGCATAGCTAGTGCCATCGTGGAACACGGGCCGTTTACGGGTTGTATCCCATGCGATAAGTCTTTCCGCCCCGGCAGGCAGCGAGCCGGTCGCGTAGCCAGCAACCTTGAACGGCGAAAACCCTTCAATAACTCCGTCGTTGTTGATTCTCAGTCTGGTCGTTGTGCGAGTTTGCAGATCAACCACACCAACCCCATCCGAGTCGGTATCGGCTCCAATCGTCGTTGAGCCGGTGTTAAGAACCCCGCCTGTACCCGTTCCGATTCCGGTCAGCCCCGCACCAGATCCCACAAACGCGGTCGCCGTGACGTTGCCGGTAACACTTACATCGTCATTTACTTGTAGCGTGTCATCGCTTGTAATTGGCCCGTCAACCTGAAGCCCGCCCGTAACGTGCAAGCTGCCGCCAACGGTACGATCTCCGGTAGCGAGAACAGGAAGCCCGCCTAAGTTGAAAGCAATGATCTCTTCTGCATCCTGGCTCAGATCGTTGTGATCGAGCGCAAAGGATTCGAGGCCAGCAACCGGATACATAAGACGCGGGTTGGCGCTGCCATCAAACACAAACAAACCCCATCTAGCTCCGTTGGGGTTATCAGGCGAATCCGTAGTCGAAGGAAGAGTGAAGTTTACCGCCGTGTATCCGGCCCCATCAGCCGTTAATGCGCCGCTTTTGTAGTAAGGGCCGTTATCGTAAGGTGAGCTTTGAGTGACCGCCGTATTGCTGGCGTCGTTCAGTAAGAAGCTGGCTTGCGGATAGGCTCGCCAAGTTGTAGGAACTCTCACTCCGGCAACGGGTGCAACTCTAAGGTTTGTAATGGTAACGTCAGGCATTCAGAGAATGCGATTATTACCAATTTGTAAGCTTTAGGTTTTTGATGGTAAGAAGCGGGGAGCGGGAGTATAATTCGGCACATGGCAAACAGAACGGAAGAGGCGGTTGCGCTCCGTGCAACGTGGGCACGTTTCGGTTTTTACGTTGCGGTACTTATAGCCCAGCAGGCCGCTATTAAAGCCCTTGCTGCATTCGCTGAATTAGCCGAGCCGCTGAAGCGATTCAATGACGCGCTTATAGCCGCAGCCGCACGGGAGGAAAGATGAAAGACGGTTCTTGGTGGTTCTGGACGCTGTTCGGTGTCATTGGGATTGCCATCGGCTTAATACTTTTCGCGTACTTCTTCCATGCCTACATAGAAAACGAAGACAAGCAGCGCCGCGATAAGAATCGCTAAGGTTGCGGACTCAGCCGCGTCATCATAAATTCAGGCGAAAAGTTGCCGTTAGATTCAACATTCAGCACCCCGCCTGAATCCTGATAGACGACTAATTCAACGTAGTCAGTGGCTGCTAAGGAGTATTGAGTTGAAACAACGAGCGCAGGACTAGCACCGGCGCCCAATGGCGGGGCTTGGTTGATTGCAATGTAAGTTGCGCCATTCAGTCTAATGCGCAGGGATCGCAACGTCCCTCCGGTATTGACTGCGAAATTGATCGCACCCTCGATGCTATACAGACCGGCGGTAGTAGCAGTAAGGCGTGACGGGTTTGTACCTGTGGAGTGTATTGAATCGGAGTCCCACCGTTCTGAGTCGAAGGTCAATGCGGTGAGCGTCGCGTTGTTAACTGAAATATTCCCGCTGTTATAGACCCGCGCCGAAATAGCGGCGGGCATCCTGGCAAGCGGGATAGTTCCCGATGAAAGGTTGCTCGCGTTAGTCGCATCAACATTAGGTACGTTCCCTAACTCAGCAGCAGCTCGTAGCGCGGCTGCGTTAGCAAGTTCCAGCAGTGCCCGCCCAAACGCCGTAGTAGTGAGTAGAGCAATCGCTGTGAGGTCTGAATCAAGTGGTTGTTTTCCCGCCAGCGCATTAGTAACCGTCGTGGCGAAATTCGCATCATCACCCAAAGCATCGGACAGCTCGCTTAATGTATCGAGTGCGGCGGGGGCAGCCCCAATCAAGGTGGCGATTCGAGTATCGAGTTCATCATCAACTGCTTTAGTCGTGGGATACTTTGTGTCGTTGATAACAGAGAAATCAGTGGCTTTATTGGCAACATCTTCTGGCGTGTAACCCAAAGAGGTTTCTGCTTGCCAACTAGTCGTGCCATCCGCGTTCTTCTTGATAACGTGTCCAGTGGCCGCTGCCGCCGCGTCGCTTGCCCCGATTCCGAGCTTGGTTTCCAGCGCAATCACGGAGGCGCGTGGGTTATTCACGTAAGCAGAGGAAATGGGAATCCTGATCGTTGTGTTTACAGGATAGGGTTCGGCGACTGTCCCTGAATAGCCTCTTGTTAAACCCGTGAAGCTGGTTGCCCCAACTCCTGTGTAGGCTACCAATTCACCCGAAGGCATTTCCAATACGCCGGAAGTTGGCAGTCCCGTTGTCGAGTTGACGGTAAACGTAGTGGCGGAGACTGTCGCAGGAGCGGTGAGATACGCGACTTTAGCATCTATCGCAACAGGCAAACTGGCTGCGTCATCAAGAGTAGTCGGGTAACTCATGGAAATAAAACCTCGCGCCCATGAGGATTAAAAAC
>WUUC01024128.1_pt1 | contig 14133 bp, 26 predicted proteins | sample 6278441 | NCBI WGS metagenome assembly WUUC01 (sample SAMN13675441, study PRJNA597444) | soil metagenome | isolation source: soil | place: USA: Washington | collected 2017-10
GGGGGGGGGGGTTCTGGATTCAGCGGCTACTAGAAGGCGAGAGCGGCGTCGTCCGGCGTGACCGGAACCGGCTCGGTCGGTTCGACCTTCTTCACCCACGGCAGGCGCACGCAGGAGTAGCCGCGCTGCTTGCTGGCGTAGAGGTAGCCCGGCTCGATGAGGCGGCAGGTGGCTAGGGCTTCGAGCAGGTTGACGTAGTCGTCCCAGGCCACTTCGTGGTCGATGAATAGGTGGTGGTGACCGGCCGTGGTGCTGGGCAGCACCGTGACGGGAAGGTCGATGTCGAGGACCACCTTGTGCCGCTCATGTGGGCCGAACAGCAGGTCGCCGAACGGGTCGCGGGGTGACTCGGGCTGGCCCACGACCTTCGACGTGATCAGGTTTGCCCGGCCGAGATCCGCCGTTTCGCTCGGCCGTGTGTACTCACCCGTGGGTGGTTCCTCGTCGAAGTCGACGTAGGCCAGCATCTGGCTGTCGAGCGGCAAGGATCGCTCGGCGTCCACGGAGCGGGCCCTTTCGATGTCGTTGATCGTCATGACGTGGCTCCCGTAAGCAGCTCGGCCTTGCGGGCCGCGGCCGCCGCGGTGTGGAGCGGGGTCCACTCGCCGCGGGGGCCCAGGTCGCGCCAGAGCGCAGCCAGAGCATCGGGATGACCCGCGGATTCGATGAGGGTCAGGACGCGGTCCTTGGCCGGCGCCGCAGGCCTGTATGGCCAGCCCATGACCTTCGACCGAGCCCGCTTCTCCCGGACTCGGTGAGCGATCTGGGCCGACTCCCACCCCTCGACGAGGTCCACCTCGTGCAGCTCGCAAGTGGCCTTGCCGACCGGGACGTGCATGATCAGTCCGGTGCGGCGGTCGAGCTCGTCGGGCAGCGGAGCCCACGTGTGGCTCTCGTGGTCCCAGACACCGTCGGCGTTGACGTACTGACCCATCTGTGCGGCGGCGTCGAGGAAGCCGAAGTCGAAGTCCTGCTGGCTCTTCACGTCGGCACACAAGAGCCGGCCGTCGGGCAGGTAGACCAGCCGGTCGAAGGTGCCCGCCGAGCCGACCGTGAGGTTCAGAACGATCCTCTCGATCCACTTCGGCGGCCGGATGATGCCGGCGGCGTCGCAGCAGTCGAGGTAGGCCTGCAGGTCGGCGAGCTCGCTTTCGGTCGCCAGGTGCCGGACCTCGTCGAGGCGTCCGGCGTCGGCGTACTCGGTCAGCGTGTGCGCCTGGGTGCCGCGCTCGCTGCCTTCATCCCCGCCGGCCTCATGATGCAGCTCAGCGAGCAGCGCCTTCATCGCGTCCTTAGGCCCCTTGGCCGCCCGCCAGTCCTTGCCGCAGGCCAGGATCTCGGCGTGCAGCTCGAGGACACGCTCGCCAAGGTGCGGCAACCGCGCCATGCCGACCGCAGCGAACCGCTGCTTCCACCCGATCAGGCCTTCCTTGTCCGTTAGCGCGCTCTTCAGCGTCGTGGCGCGCGTCCAGGACGTCTTGCGCCCGGTGGAGGGATCGGGAAGCCGGTACCTGCCGTAGGAGTCCCGCTCAGGCTCCGGCCGCATCGGCGGAATCCGGAACAGTTCATCGGTCGAGGACGTCAATGGATCTCCCTTCATGGCGCCGGCGAGCGCGCCCTTGGCCATGTCGATGTCGTCGCCGGCGGCGTACGGGTCAGCCGCGATCCGGCGGACGGCGTCCCAGTCGGCGGTGTGGATGGCGTGGTGCAGGCTCTGGCTGACCGTCGCGGCGTAGTGGTCCGGGCCGCCCGCCTCGATGACATGCGGCGGGTACTTCGCGGCCGCTTCGGCCCGGGCGGTGACGATGTAGTCCGGAATCTCGGGTCCGGGGTGCTCGGACGCCGGGAGCCCGCAGGAGTCGCCGGTGTTGTCGGCCAGCAGGACCATCTCGTCGCAGACCATCCCGCTGTAGCTGGCCTTGAACCGGTGGTCGGCGGTCACACCAGCGCCGCCGTCCGGTCGCGCAGCCGCTGGCGGGCTTTCTTGCGGGCCTGCTTCAAGGCGCTGCTGTTGCGGTTGACGCCGCCCCAGATGCCGCTGCGCTGGTCGGTCTCGACCGCGTACTGGTGGCACAGCTGGATGACGGGGCAGGACCGGCAGATGCTCTTGGCCTGGTTGCGCTGGTCGGTGTCGTCGCTGTGGAAGATCTCGGGGTCGACCTTGCCGGGGGCGCAGCCGCGGGCCATGTCGGACATGAACGCCGGCGACGGCGGGACCTCCAGCCCGATGCGGGGCTCACCGATGCGGTGGCCGTAGAGATGCAGAGGCGGATTGATCATCAGGCCACCGCCTCAGCGGTCTGACGTGCCTTGTTGGCGGCCCGGGTAGCGGCGGAGATCCGTCCGCGCATCTTCTCCATCAGGTTCGGCGCGCCGATCAGCTCCAGCTCGGGAGCCTTGACGACGACCTCGCCGGGCGAGCCGTCATCCATCCGGCGGACTCGGGCGATGCGGTCGGCGTCGTCGCGGTGGTAGCGGCCGGCGCACATCATGTCGGTCGTGTAGCCGCACTGGTTGGGCTTCCACCAGGCGTCGTGTTCACGCGACCAGATCAGCCAGCCGTCGTTGCGGGTGACCACCCGGGCGAGGGCGGCCAGGTCCCGGCCGTAGAGCGGCGCTCCGCCGACAACGTCGTAGAGGCCGTCGCCGAACTGGCTGACGTATGCGTTGATCCGCTCGGCGGCGCGCATGGCGTCCGGGACGGTGCGGTCGTCGGGATCGTCGGCGTCGATGCCATCCGGCTGGTGCGGCACCGGCAGGACGTGGGTCAGGGCGATGCAGCCGGGCTCGCCGGCAACCCAGACGACGGGGGTGTGCCCGCCGAGGAGGTCGGCCTTGCCCCGGGTGGTGCTGAACTTGCCGCGGCCCACGCGGTCACCGGTCCAGTACTGGACGTGGGTGCCGATCATGTTGTCGCGATTGAACGCGTCGACGGCGTCCTTGGTGCTCATCGGGTCCTCCCGGGAGTGATCGGGTCAGAAGGTGTGCGGGGCCGCGGGATCCGCGGTGTGGCGGCCGGGCCGGCGTTGGTCGGCCGGCGGCGTTGCGGCAGGTCGGCAGGGGTCTGGGGCATCAGGTCCTGCATGCCGGAAACCTGGCCGACGTAGACGGTGCGGCGTGCGAAGGCCCGGCCGGTCTGGTCGAGCTGGTAGAGGTCGAGCCAGGCGTTGTCGCCGTTGCGGGGGGCCTCGACGACGCGGATGATCCGGGCGGTCAGGGGCGCCCATTCGTAGGGGACGCCGCAGCCGCGGCCGATGCGGTAGACCCCGCCGCGCCGGATGTCGCCGGGGGTCATCGGCCCTCCCCGTTGGCGTGCCGTTCCAGGGCGTCGAGGGTGGCGGCGACCTGGTCGGCGGGCAGCCCGGGCTGGGCGGGCAGGAACTCGTCCCAGCTCCGCTTCGGCAGCCGGACGGTGTCGTCGTCGGATCCGGCGGTGAGCTTGCCGAGGGTTTCGGCGAGGGTGTCGCGGTCGGCGCGGGCCGAGGTCAGCTTGGTGGCGTAGACGTCGCGGTCGTCCTGGGCGGTGGCCAGGGCGGCCCGGATGTCGCCGCCGATCCAGGCGGACCGGGCCCAGCCGAGGGCGAGCAGCCCGCAGCCGACGGCGAGGACGGCTTCGAGAACGGTCATGCCTCCACCGCCTGGAGGCCGGCGTGGGCGAGGATCAGCCGTCCGATGTGCTCGCCGACGTCGGGGACGATGGCGTTGCCGAGGGCCCGACGTCGGTCCACCCGGTCGGGAATCCCATCATCCATTCGAGCCACACCGGGTTCAGTGGCCCACCGACCCGTTCCGACAGGGGCCGGCCCGGCAGGTCCCAGCCGGCCCCACGGGTGGCATCCCTGGCTGTCGGGGTGGGCCAGCGTGAACACTCGGGCCCGTGGGTGTGGGGCGCCCATCTCGCAAGCTCGGACAATGCCGGGATGGGGGCAGTAGCCGAGCCGGCGGAGGTCGGCCAGGACGGTGCCGAGTCCGCGGGTGCGGTGTCCGACGACGTTCTCGCCGATGACGTAGCGGGGTCGGACAGCGGCGACGACCTCGGCCATCTGCGGCCAGAGCCACCGTTCGTCGCCGGCGCCGCGGCGGAGGCCGGCGACGGACTCTCCCGGGCAGGGGTATCCGCCGGAGACGACGTCGACAGCAGGTCGGGCAGCTGCGTTCCACCAGGTGACGGTCGTGTGGATGTCGTCATGACGGGGGACCTCCGGCCAGTGTTTCGCCAGCACCTGCTGGCAGAAGGGGTTGATTTCGACCTGGCCGACGCAGGTCATGCCGACACGGTCAAGGCCCAGGTCGAGACCGCCGATACCGGCGAACAGGGACAGGTGGTTCATGACGTCACCGCCCATTCGCCGATGACCAGGGCGTCCCAGACGGCCTCGGCGTGTGCGAGCCGGTACCGCATGGGGTTGGTGGCCAGGCCGAGGGCGGCGGCTTCGCGGAGTTGGTCGCCGGCCTGCTGGAGTTCGACGGCGGCCTGGTAGCGGGGTCCGCCGGCGGCGAGGAGTGCGGCGATGGCGGTTTGGGTGGTGGTTTCGTGGCGGACGGCGGTGTGGAGGCTGATGGTCGTCACGACGCACCGCCCGAGACAACTGAGGACAGCTCGCGGCTACGCAGGTGGGCCATAAGCTGCCGGCCGACCCATTCGGTGTAAGCCGGTGGGATCGCCTCGGACAGGCCGTTGCCGGTCATCCAGTCGATGCCCATGGCTTCGGGGCCGACGTAGGTGCCGACATCGCCGGTGATGGAGGCGTGGTCGCCGGCCAGCCAGCGCTCGCGCCGGGCGCGGTTCGGGGCCCGCTTGACGTGCGGCAGGTGCTCCGGGGCGACCAGTTCCAGGTGCCGGCTGTACTCGAAGCGCCGGTGGCGGTAGGTGCGCAGGCCGAAGGTGTTGGCGCAAAGCGTGATGGACCGCTCGCGGTTGAGCGGGGCGCCCATGACGTTCTCCATCACCCACGGCAGCCCGGACGCCTCTAGCAGCGGCCGGCCGGGGGTGATCAGGTCGGGGACGTGTCGGGCCGGGGCGAGGGTGCCTTGGAGGAATGCCTGGCAGGGGAACGACGCGTGGATCACGTCGAACATGGCGACGAAGGCGTCGTCACGCAGCACCTCGAGGGCGTCGGCCTGAGTGAATTCGTTCCCGGCGTAGCGCGGCTGGGGGTCCTTGTCGACTCCGTGGACGTAGAAGCCGGCCTGCCGATAGCCACATGCGGCACCGCCCTGGCAGCAGCAAAGGTCAAGAATGCGGAAGCTCATGCGGCACCGCCGATCCCGGCCGTGACCTGGTTGCGGGCCCGCGCGTAGTCGACGAGTTCCCGTTCGCGGCGGCCGAGGTCGGTGGCGTAGTTGCCTTCGGCACGGGCGGCGAGGTGTTCGAACTGCAGGGTGTCGGCGGCGGCGAGCTGGCGGGCGAAGTCGGCGAGGACGGTGTTGGTGAGCTCGGCCATCTGGGCGGCGTTCATCGGGCACCCCGCTCGTGCTCCATCAGGTGCCAGACGAACCGGCCGCTGGGAGTGATGGCGGTGCCGACGTGGATGGCCAGCGCCGGGGCCATGGGCTCACCAGTCCCGACGACCCGGAAAGCCCGGGTCTCGGCGGCTACGGCTGGGTCGTCGAGGAACCAGATTTCGATGTAGTCCTCGCCGCGGGTGGCGACGTGGACGATGGGGCCGCTGAGTTCGAGGGTGTGCCAGTTGTCGTCGACGGGAATGGCTTGGCGGTAGATCTGGCGGCTCATCGCGTACCTCCGGCGATGATCAGTGAGGCGAGGAAGAGGAAGCCCACGTGGGCGGATTGATCGAGGGCGTAGGCGCCGGTGCCGAGGCACGGGTTGTCGTCGTGGCCGGCCCGCGGGGTGCCGAGGGCGAAGAAGCGGCCTTTGCCGGTGGCGTTCGCGTAGCGGCGCAGCAGTTCGCGGCGGTCGATGACGTAGTGGCTGACCGCGGACAGGGCCAGCCCGGCGGCGACCCGCCCGATGCGGGGCCGGGTGCCGGTGGCTGCGGCGGTGGCGGCCAGGGCGAGGGCGGCGGTGGCGGTGTAGGTGGTGACGTGCCGCAGGCAGGCCAGCTGCCCGTCACGTCCGGGCCGGGCCTTGATGCAGGCGTCCCGATCCGACTGGACGTGGTGGTCGCCGAGCTGGTGGGCGGTGTAGAGGGCGGCGAAGGTGGTGCCCAGGTCGGTGGCGGTCATCGGGACCGCCCCTCGTTGATGGCGGCCTTGGCGGCGTTGATGGCCTTGACCATGCGGGTGCGCTGCGCGGCCTGCGCCTCGGTCATCTGGTAGCCGGGCGGCCAGTCGGACCACAGCCACTCGGCAGCGCTACCGAGAGCCCGGTAGGCGTCGTCCAGTTCGACGTTGGCCTTGGCGAGCATCTCGGCGGGCGTGGGCAGGTTGCTCATCGGGCACCCGCCAGTAGCTCGTCGTGGGCGCCGGTGTCGAACCGGTCGATGAACTCCGCGACGGCATCCGGGATGTCCACGCAGATGCAGTTGCTGCCGTCGCCGAAGTACAGGGCGGCGATGTTGCCCATCAGGGCCACGTCATACAGCCCCAGGTCGGAGCGCAGCAGGTAGGTGGCGATGGGGCAGGCACTCCCGTGGCAGCGCTCCCCGCGGATCCCGGCGTCGTACAGGGTGCGGGCGATCTTTGCGGGGGTGTCTCCGAGGGCGGCCAGGAGCTGTTCGGCGGCGGCACGGGTGGTGTCGCGGTTGCTGACGACGACGGCGTTCATGCCGCACCACCAGCAGCGTTGCCGGACGGCCCGGAAGCCAGACGAAGTGCCAGCTCACTGACGAGCACGACCGTTGCGGCGAGGACGTCGTCGTAGCAGCCGCAGGGCGCCATGACCATGACCTGATCGGCGACCTCGGACTGCCCGAAGGCGATGACGGTGTCCGCCCGGGTGATGTCCTGCCCGTGGCTGACGACCGTGGAGTTGGCTGCGCTGACGAGCGCGACGGCTGCGTCTCTAGCGGCGGCGTGTCGCTGGTCGGCGGCGACCTGGTGAGCGGCGGTCTCGAAGATGCTCATGCCTGCTCACCGGCCTGCCGCGCGACATACTCGGCACGCTGGGCGGCCTGACCGGATTCGACCCATTCTCGGCGGTGTTCGTCGGTGATGGGGTCGCCTGCGTCGAAGTTCAGGTGCCAGCCATGCCAGTCGGTCCAGGCGTGGACGGTCCACTCTTCGAAGTCGCTGGGGTCGACGTCGAGGGGGTGGGGCTGCGAGTTACGGCCGATGTACCGGCCCTCACCGTCGAGCTTCAGGTGGCTGAACCAGGCGTCGATCTCGGCGCTGCGGTGTAGGTCGATCATGACCATGCCGCTGTGGACGCGGACCGACTTCGGTGCAGGCAGGCCTGCGTTGATGGCGGCGGTGACGTGTCGATAGATGTCGGCCGCGCTGAGGTGTTGCTCCTCGGCGGACTCGGTGGGTGTGGTGACCTGGTCGGTCATGAGATGATCTGTCCTTCCGGATTCGGCGCCGTCATCGCTTCCTGGTAGGGGTGGGTGACGGCGCTGTTTCTGTGTGGTGCGGGGGTGGAAGCCGCCCGGGCCGGACGGCGTCTCGCCGGCGAGGTAGGGACGGGCCGGAACGGGCACGGCCGACCCGGGCGGAACTCAGGAGGACGCGAGCGCCTCGGCGGCGGCGTCCAGGGCGGCGATCGGGTAGGTGTTCACGGCGCCGTACAGCGCGTGCTGGGTCTTGCCGGGCTCCATCGCCATGCGCCGGCTGATTCGGCCGGCGGCGGTGCCGAGGCGCTGGAGGTAGCCGCGCTCGGTGCTGAGCCCGTTGATGCGGGCGTAGGCCAGGGCGGAGAACCAGTCGTGCTTGCCCTCGATGCCGTCCATGCGGGCCGAGATCTCCTGCTGGTGGGCCTCGACGGCGGCCAGGCGCTGCCGCTGGGCGCGGATCTGGCGGATCATGTTCTCGGCCAGGTCGAGGTCGTCGACCTGCCCGGCGGTGGCCACCTCGGCCTCGCGGGTCTTGACCGCGAAGTAGGTCTGCGCGGCGGCGATTTCCGGCTTACGCGGATCGCCGTTCATGGCCGTGAGGTAGGCGGCGTAACGGGTGAGCCGGTAGTCGATGCTCGGCCGGCCGGCACCTTTTTCCCGGAGGCGGGAAAAAGCCTGGTCAGCGTCATGCCCGACGGCTTTCGCGGAGGCGATGGCCCGGTCGATGACGTCAGCGAAGCGATCCCACTTCTCGTAACCGAGAACCGGCATCAACTCGCGGGCCATCCAGAACTCCAGGCCGACGGCGTCTTCGTGGCGCAGGGCGTCGAACGGACTATCGGGCTGGCGGTGGGCAACGGCGGTTGTCATGCGGCTTTCCTGTCCTGGTCGGCCGCGGTCGGGCGGCGGGTGGTGGCCGGCACGCTGGTCGTGGGCCGCAGCAGGGCGGACAGCCGTGCGCGCTGCTCGTCGGTGAGGGGCGGGGCGGCTTCGGCGAGGCGGGCGATCCGCTCGTCGAGGGAGTTGGCGGGCTGCGGGGTGGTCACGGCCGGGCCTTGCGCTCGAACACGGTGACGGGGCAGTTGAGGGCCTCGGCCAGCCGGTTCTTCACGTCGGGGGCGAGGCCCCGGGTGCCCTTCTCTGCCTCGCACAGCAGGCTCGGCGAGATGCCGACCTGCCGGGCGAGCCGTGCCTGACGCCATCCCGCACGCTCGCGGGCCCACTTCAGGGCTGCGGGGTCGTGGTCGACCGGGTTGATGCGCCGCGGTCGTGTGGTTGCTGGCATGGGTCGAACGTATCGCGAACGTTCGCGAACGCGCAACCCTCAGTCCGGCTGTTTTCTGAAGACGTTCGCGAACGTTGGACATAACGCCCGACCTGCACGTGAAGAATCTCCGCGATAGTTCACATGCGGTTAGCTGGATTCGCGGAAGTTCGCGTGAAAGCATTCGCGCATGGGGCATGACACACCGCAGCAAACCCGCGAGGGCAGCTTGATCGAGACCGCAGCCAACGCCACCGGTCTATCTGTAAAGAAGCTTGCCGCGAACGCTGGGATCAGCGACACCAGGTGGCGGCACATTGTCAGAGGGTGGCAACCAGCGCAGGGCGGAGGGCAGAACCCCGTCGTCGCGCCGGCCCTAACCCTGGCCAAGATGGCTTTCACCGTCGGCGTGTCGCCGGACCAGCTGACCCAGGCCGGACGCGAGGACGCCGCTGACCTTCTTGCCCGCCTAGGTGGGAACGGCGAGGACGGCAACATCCCGCTGCCGGTCACCGGCCAGGTCGGCGTGAAGCTTCCGTCGTTCCGGACGATTGCTGCCGGCGACGACATCGACGAGATCGACCTGGTGGTCGCCTCGAAGACCATGTCCACCGAGCAGAAGCTCAGGACGATCCGGCAGATCCTGCTGCTACGCCAGCAGCGCGACGAAGAGATCGCGGCGATGCTGGAGGTCCCGGCGCCCGACAATGGCGCCCAGGTCGAGCAGCAGAGTTAGGCCTGTTCACCCCAGGTCAGGGTGTCGCCTGCCCACCGCGAGCCGGCCAGGCGCTGCTCGGCCACCACCAGCCTGTCGTCCGCGGTCGACCAGCGGGTCAGCCGCAGCTCTGTGCCGCCGACGACGACGTCGACCAGCTGGGCCACGACCTCCCGGCGGCCGGCGACCGGCAGACAGTCCCAGGCCGGCCGGACCTGGGCGGCACCGAACTCCGCCGCGGTGAGCAGCTCGGCGATCGCCCCGGACCCGGACGCTGGCAAAGCCCGCCGGTCGGCCGCCTGAATGAGCGGCAGGAGCCGGCGTTCCATTGCGGCCAGCCCACCGGCGGACAGCCGGCCGTCGGCGGCCTCGTCGTAGTGCAGGTCGAGCCGGGCGCGCAGGTCGGCGGCCTCGACCCGGGCGATGCGGGCGGCGCTGTCGTCGGGGGTGAGCAGGTCCCGGACGTCCTGGCGGGCGAGCCGGGCGCAGATGGCCCGGGTGATGTACTCGTCGGCGGCGGTGACGTTCACGCTGACGCAGCCGTGGCCGAGGCAGTGGTACCGGTCGTTGCGGCCCCGCTGGCCGTTGGCCACGTGCAGCGGCCGCCCGCACATCGCGATGCCGACGTAGCTGAGCAGGTGCCGGGCGGCACCGGGTTTGGTCCGCTGCCGGTCGGGCTGGTCGAGGACGGCCTGGGCGCGGTGGAACAGGTCGGCGTCGACCAGCGCCGGCCAGGTCCCCTCGTAGCGTTCGTCGACTGCGGCCCGGCCTTCCCGTTCGGAGCGGTGCCGGCGCTGACCGACGTAGGCGATGTTCCGGACGATCACCTTGATGGCGTTGCGGTTCCACGGCACATCCCTGGTGGGGGTCGGCGCCCGGCGCTCCTGCAGGTCCCGGACGACCGCGGAGATCGGGTCGCTGCGCGCGATCCGCTCGAAGATCTCCACGACGATCGGCGCGTCGGGGCCGGCCCGTTGGTCCTTGATCGGTTTGGGCCCGGACGGGGTCTGCCGCTCCCCCACGATGACCCGCTCGTAGCCGTACGGGGCCGGGCCGTGCGGTCGGCCTTTCGCGGCGGCCAGGGCGGTGCCGCGCCGCACCCGCTTGCTGATCTTCTCCGATTCCAGGGCGGCGTCGACCCCGCCGGTGATGAGCCGGTGCCAGTGCGACGGGTTGTGCGGGTCGAGGGTGTCGCCGTCGCCGGTCAGGTGGACCAGCACGCCCCGGGATCGGCAGCGGGAGACGAAGGTGACCCAGGTTTCCAGGTTGCGGTCGGCGCGCGAGGGTTCCCAGGCGACGACCACGTCGAGCAGGCCGGCGTCGAGGTCATCGAGGAGGCGGTGCCAGTCCAGGCGGGTTCGGCGGCCGAACCGGGAGGCGGAGACACCGTCGCTGTAGGTGCCCTTGACGGTCCAGCCGCGGTCGGCGGCGGCCTGCAGGCTGACGGTGGTCTGCCCGTCGATCGACGCGGCTTCGTCCTTGCTCTCCCGCGAGTAGATCCCGGCACGCAGACTGTCGATGTCACCCATTTAAATACAGTAGCCCTGAGTGCCCCCGGTTCCTCTGAGCAGGTCGCACTCCCGCTATACGTAGATACGGAGTGGCGCCTCTCCCCACGCTGCTGGAGGAAAGGCGCCGGTCGTACGCGGTGGGTGCGGGTCAGCGGAGCAGGGGGTCGTCGACCTCCGGCGGCTCGCCGTGCAGGCACTTCATCCAGCCTTCGAGGTGGCCGCGGCGGTAGTGCTCCCGGCGTTCGCCCAGCAGCGCGTCGATGACCAGGATCCCTCCGCCGAGGACCGCGAGGATGAAGAACGTGGCCGAGGCGAGGGCGCTGCGCCAGTCGGTGTAGGTGAACACGTGGAGCAGGAACACCAGACCGAGCGCTGCGTTGGCGCCGGTGAAGACACGGACGCCGGTGACGAGCTTGGACCGCGACGGCATGTCCGATTTGGAATGTGGTGGGGTCGTCGCTTTGGCGCGGGTCTCGGCGGTGATGTGCTGGGTCATCCCGGCCTCCCTTGGCGGTGGGGATCTACATCCGCCCTGCTGGGAAGGAACAGGGGCGCTCAGACATCATGCGTCCGGCGGAGATCGACTGGAAGGGCTGTTGCTGGAAAGCAAGGACTTCCGGTGCGATAACGACCATAAGACCTTCAAGTTTCAGCCGAACGGTGCGTCTTTCGCACCTGGCCGTAACCGAAAGACCGATCAACCATCGCGAATAGCCGAGGATTACTCAGTCTGACCTGCGAGTTTACCTACTGTTAACCGGCCGAGCGGGGCATCGCCGGCCTCACGACCCGATGGTCAACTCCAGTTCCTTGCGCATCTCCGCCTCGCTGAAGTCCACGCGCCCGCGCTCCGACACCTCGACACCGTAGTACCCCTTCCCTGCCGGCACACCGGTCACCAGGAACCGCAGGGTGCACGCCGAAGCGCGGTAGTCCTCCAGCCCGTCGTCCCACTCGGTGATCGGGATGGATTCGGTGACCGACCCGACCGCGATCGTCGTGATGCCTGCATCGCTGATGACCACCCGGGCGCCGACCTTGAGGTCGTCGTAGCCGTCCTGTCCCTCGCACGTCGGCGGGTCGGAGTTCCAGACGAAGTCCGGCAGCGACAGGTAGAACTTGCCGGTGACCTGGAAGACCGCGGGCGTGGTCGGCGGCGGCGGCGCAGGGGTCGGCTTCGCAGCTGGCTGCTCACCCCCGCAGGCGGCGAGGAGGACCAGGACGCAGAGCGGGGCGAGGTGGCGTCTCATCAACGCAGGCTAGAGACACAAAGGACCGGCCGGGGTCGTCCGGCCGGTCCTTTCGTTCGCGCCCGTCAGTCATCCGTTCGGACCGGCCCAGTGGATGTGATCGGCCGCCATGGGCCAGGACGGCGCCAGCGACACCGGCTTCGGCCGGCGCGCCTCCACCGCCATGTTCACGTGCTCGGCCAGGACGATGACCTCTGCCTCCAGCGCCGCAACCTGCCCGCCCTCGTCGGCGGTCGGCACCCACATCAGCGGCTGCGCACCCGTGCAGCCCTCGACCGTGCACGCGCTGTGCCCGCGGTGGAACCGGAACGCGCGGCGGTGCCGTTCCGCGTCGAAGGTCATGAGCCGGCTCCTGTCGGTCGGCGCGCCGCGCGAACGGCGTCGGTGTACATCTCGGTGGTCAGCTCGTCGTCCGTCACGCCCAGCTGGCGCAGGACCCGGCGGACCGCGGCCAGTGCGTCGTCGACCTGGTCCTCTGCGGCCATGGTCTCGACCTCGATGAAGGTGCCGTCGATCTCGGTCACGGTGACGACGGTGGCCAGGAACTCGCGGCCCTCCGCTTTGAGCTGGTAGTTCTCGCAGTCCTTGGTGAGCTCGACGGCGGGCCGGCAGCCGAGCGCCTGGAGCATGTGCGCGATCGCGCTGGGCGTGGCCACGGTGGTCTCGTACTCTGGCTTGGACCCGGACGCCTCATCGACGACCGGCTCCTTGAAGGTCAGCAGATGCCGCACGGTGTCGGAGGTCTCGATGCTCCGGAGCCGCAGCTCCCGGCCGGCCGCTTCGAGCCCGCCGCCGGAGGTGTCGTAGTAGGTGTCGCGGTAGACGGCCTTCTCCGGATCGGCGCGCTGGTCGAGGGCGGCGCGGACCGCGCCCGGGTCTTTCAGGCGGGCCTTGAGTTCGGCCTCGATCACGGCTGTCTCCTCAGATGACGCGGCGGGCGTTGTCGTGCAGGTCGTCGAACTGGCGCCGGTAGCCGGCCCAGAACGCGCCGCGGGGCGTGTGCGGGATTTCGTAGATCGTGGACTCGTGGCCCTCCCACTTCGCGTCGAAGGAGGACACCCAGGCCAGGTCGTCGATGCGGAAGTAGCGCCACACCGGGACGCGGTCGTAGAGGCGCACCTCCAGGTCGACGTTCGGGGCCAGCTCTCGGACCTCTTCCAGGCGGGCCAGCGCCAACTGGATGCCGGCGGCAAACGAGGCGGGTGACTCCCCGATCTCCCCCGCGCGCCGGCGGGCGGCGTCGCTGTCGGGCTCCAGCAGCAGGACGCGGACCTGCAGCGGGCGCTTACGGGCGACCAGCGCCGGCCGCAGGAGGCTGTCGTTGAGGCCGATGATGCCCAGCGCGCGGACGGCCAGGATGTCGAGCTGGGTGGCGTCACCGGCGCGCCGGCGGATCTCCGCGGTGACCGGCCCCTGGTGCGGGTAGTGCCGGGAGATCTCGCTGGTTCCGCTGGCGTACTTGCTGTTGGGGTTGCGCGGCGATAGTCCGAGGGCCATTCGGCACAGGTCAGGCATGTTGAGTCCATCAGCGATTCTCGTGAGGACGTCGAGCTGGGTGACGGCGTTCTTCCCGTTGATGATTTCGCTGATTCGGCTCTGGGTTATGCCGGTCGCTCCGGCCAGTCGCAGCTGGCTCGCACCGCCGTACTGCTGAGCGAATTTCAGCAGGCCAGCTACGTCGCGGTTGCGGATGATCTCAGCGGTCTCGGGTCTTTGCCACGCCCAGTCGGCGATGCGGATCTGGTCGTGGACTGACGCTACGGACAAGGCGAACCCCCACTCAATCCTTCGCCGAGTATCCCACCTTGAGATAGCCAGCGGGGGATCGAATAGGGGCCGGCCGAGATCGACGCTGAGTTCATGAAGCGCAGATCAGGTCATCGACCGGCCGAGGTGCCGGTACACGGTCTTCCGCGTAAGCCCGAGCCTCCCGGCGATGTAC
>WUUC01137379.1_pt1 | contig 14133 bp, 13 predicted proteins | sample 6278441 | NCBI WGS metagenome assembly WUUC01 (sample SAMN13675441, study PRJNA597444) | soil metagenome | isolation source: soil | place: USA: Washington | collected 2017-10
ATGGGCACGCCCAGGCGCGGGTCCGGCGGTGTCGGATCAAAGCCCTCTTCGCCGATACGGCGAGACGGCAGCCGGGGCCAGACCCGTTCGCGCGGCCTCCCGTCCTTCGCGGGCGCCGTGCCGGCGGAGACGATGTAGTGCGAGAGCTTCTGTTGCGCCGCCCGGAGGTGATCGCTCATCAGTTTGTCGCGCGTGATGTACCCGGCGTTCACCCCGGGGAGCCGGTGGTTCATCAGCAGGTGCATGTCGACATCCGATAGACCGGCGGCTTGGCCAAGCGTCCGGTATGACTGGCGCAAGTCATTGCCCCATTTGGAGAGCCGGTCCCTCGGCTCCTTGTGCTCGACTAGGTGACCTTGGTCGCTGTCGGCGGCGAAGATCCATCGCTCAGCGTTCTCAGGATGCAGCATTCGGCTCGCGCGCATCGCCCGCACGAGGCAGCGGATCATCTCCCGGGAGAGCGGGATGTCGAAGGCGCGCTTGGCGCCGCCCTTGGGCCTCGGGATGTGGAGGACGCGGCGCGCGAAGTTGAAGTGGGACACCTCCGCCTGTCGCAACGCGCCCGGACGGCTGCCGGACAGCAGGGTGAACAGGTGGAACTCGCGCCGGATCGCGTGGCGCAGGCGGCCGGCTTGATCGAGCCAGGCAGGCAGGTCGAAGGCGCCCATGGCCGTATCACGGCGCTTCTCTTCATTCCAATCGACCGCCGTCGTCGGATTGTCCGGCGGAAGCTCGCGCGCGCTGCGCCGCGCGTGGTTGTAGATGGCCCGGAGGGTTCGCATGCACCCGTTGGCGCCGAACGGCCCATTCTCCGTCGTCAGCCGGTCGTGATGATCCGAGACCATTCGAGGGCTTTCGCCCAGGGTCATCAAGGGCAGATCGAGCCAGTCTTTCATCAGACGCTCGACGTGGTCACCATAGCCGGCGATTGTCGCGGCGCTACGATCCTTGCGCTCAAGATAGATCTTGTAGCGCGCCCACGCAGTCCGCAGCGTCACGTCAGCCGCCTTCTGGACCGCGAGGCCCGCTTCGGCCTTGGCGACGGCCGCCGCCGCGGCCTCCGCCGCATATTCACCCCGCGCGATTTTCGCTAGCGCGTCCCTCGCCTTGACCCGCGCATCACGGGTCGACAGCTCCTCGACTGTTCCCAGTGCAACTTTCTTGGCGTGGCGCTTGCCACCGTCCCAGAACTCGCCGAGCACGGTGAAGGTCTTTTTGCGCTTCCCAATCACCAGGAAGAAGCCCTTCAGGTCGGTGTCGCGCACGACGTACTGCCCCTCGTCAGCGAGGGCGAGTCGACCGATCATCTTGTCATTCAAAGAGGCCTTGAAGTCGCTCATCGGGGTCAGCTGTGTTTTTAGGTTGGGGTTTTAGGTTGGGTTTTAAGTTGGGGTTGGCGCCAAATCCCAACCTAAAAGTCTGCGGCGTCGGGTCACGAAGAAACCCTATCACGCACGAAAAACACCAGCAAGAACAAAGGCGTTAGCGTAGAATCGCGTAGGTTTGGCGGGAGGCGTCGGAAGGGCCTGGCGCAACTACGAATCTGAGGGTCGGACGTTCGAATCGTTCCGGGCGCGCCAATTTTTCCCATTGAAATAGCTGATCATTTCGTCGGAAGGTCCGGTGCTCGTTTCCAGTCTCGTGGCTTCTGGGGCACACATGGGGCACAAAGAGGGTAGCAACGCCGCTCTCTCACGCATTTCGTTCAGGGCGTCCGCTTTCCTCCGAATCGCCGCGGCTTGGTAAGCTGGGCCCATGGCGGAGAGAGCAACTCCTCGGCGGACCTGCGGCCCCTGCACCTTCTGTTGCAAGGTCATGGCTATGGATGAGTTGGCCAAGCCAGTTGGCAAATGGTGCGAGCACTGCGCCCCAGGAAGGGGTTGCGCCGTCTATGGTCAGCATCCGCAGTCCTGCCGTGACTTCGCTTGTCAGTGGCTCCTAGAGCCGACCATGCCGCACCGATATCGCCCGGATCAGACCAAAGTCGTTCTCGCCGCAGAGGGCGATGGGCCTAGACTTGTGGCTCACTGCGATCCGGCGAACCCCACGGCCTGGCGCCGTAATCCTATATACACGCTGCTGAAACAGCAGGCTCGCGCCACGTGGGGTACCGGGATGAGCGTAGTTGCCAAGGCAGGCCTCCGGCTGTGGCTCATTGCGCCAGATGAGGACATTGATCTTGGCGACGTAGATCCCCGGTCGCCCTTCAGGATCGAACAAGCCAAAGAGGGGGGCCCTATCGAGGTGACAGTGTTGCCGCCGATCCCGGACAGCGACGACGTGGAGGCGCACTTGGCGCGCTGCGCGCGAACGCCGGATGAGCAGAGGGTAGGGTGTGGAGCGGCCGACCTGGGACCGCTCCACTTTCGCTAGAGCGCTGCTATGTCGGCTCTGGCAGCACCTAGCTTCCTAGCGAGCTTCTCGGCTCGGGAGGCGGCCTGATCTTGGTTCCCGATTGCCCAGGAACGCCTCATGAGGCGGCCGCTGTCGTCGTAGAGCCGGATAGACCATGGGATACGGATAGGTAGGCCTGTCATGGGATGGCGCTCCTTGAGTGACACCTCTCGGATGTGGAGGCCTAGTATTTAGCGTTTCGGCGAACGCCACTTCGCGGCCAGCGCGGGCGCGCACCCGGCTGCATTGCGTCGCTTGCCAATGGTCGCCACCCTGATCGCCGACTCGTTCATTCAGGCGGCCGCGACTCTTGCCCAATTTCTCCGACTACATCGTCTTCGCGGATGAAAGCGGCGATCACGGCCTGGAAGGGTTTTCGGCCGCCTATCCAATCTTCGTGCTCACCTTCGCCATGGTCCACAAGGAGCGGTACCTGACGGAGATAGTCCCCTCACTCCAGCGGATGAAGATGGAGTTCTTTGGGCACGACCAGGTGATCTTCCACGAGCGGGACATCAGGAAACAGCTGCCGCCGTTCGGTTTTCTGCGGACCGACGCGGCTCTGCGGGAGGCGTTCTTGACCCGCATGAACGAGGTGGTGGCGGCGGCGGACGTGGATCTGTTTTGCGCCGTGATCCAGAAGGAGCGCCTAAAGGAGAAATACGCGACGCCGTGGAACCCCTACGAGATCGGCCTGCTGTTCTGCATGGAGCAGGCGCTCGCCCGGTTGCGCGCATTGGACCAAGGCGGCCGGCGTGTTCATGTCGTGTTTGAAAGCCGCGGGCGCCCGGAAGACGAGGCCGTCGAGCTGGAGTTCCGGCGGATCACGGCCAACGCGCGGAACTGGGGCTACAAACGGCCTGACTTCTCGTTCTGTGAATGGGAGCCTCTCGTCGTGCCCAAGAGCGTGAACTCTTCAGGCCTACAGCTGGCCGATCTGGCTGCACGACCAATCGGCCTCCATACGCTGCGACCGCATCAGCCGAACCGTGCGTTTGATGTGCTTAGAGGGAAGCTGAGGGCGTTGAAGACCTTCCCATAAAGCAGAAGGGGCCGCGGAAACCGCGACCCCCACGCCGACCGAGAAAAGCCCAGTCCATTTGGGGTAAATATACCCCGCCGCTGCTGAAATACAAGACGCCTCACTGATTCTCTCAAACGATTCAAATCATTAGAGAACTGCGCACCCGAGGTGCCTGGGGGTTCGCTAGGCGTTGGGTTCCGCGCTGGCCCGAAGCTCAGCAGCCCGGTTGCGAACCATATCGGCCAGCCGCGCCTTGATCTCCACTGCCGCCTTCCCCACCATCGGATTGCTGGCGTAGGGGGCGAGCTTCTCATCTACGCGGCCCGCGCCTCGGTCGATGGCAGGTTGGATCTTCGCCTCATCGCTGGCGTCGAACTCGTAGCTCAAGACTTCCTCATCGAGCGAAGCGACGGCGGCCAGCGCTTCCTTCAGCTGGTCGGTGAAGCGCTTGATCTGATCGGCAAAGCCCATGTCGGCGGCCTCCATCTTGGGCGGTACATAAGCGCGATTCGGCCCGCCCGACGGCGCCGCAGAGGGGCGCGCCCGTGCCTGGACGCGACCCATCAGGACTATTGGAGTGAGGCGATGACCGATGATTTCGCGGCACACCTAACCGAAAGCGACCGATCTCGGATGGAGGCCCTCCTTGCTCGTGAGCGTGCCCACGATGCGCCCAGCACGGGCCCGGCACGCTCCGCGCTTCATCCCATAGCCGAGAGTATGGCGACCAGACATGCCACGGGTGCGGCTATCTCAAGTCGGCCGCGCTCCCGGACACGAGACAAAGCGCTTTAGATGATTTGAGCTCTCATGCCGTCTGGTCCTGGAAACGAGTGCGTGACGGTCGCCCGGTCGGGCCGTGCGTGCGGTCTAACCACGACGCCGCTCAAGCTTACGTCCATCCCGAATGTGCGTGGACCGAGCGAACTGATCTACCGGCTGGATCCAACATTGTTGAAATCAAACAATCCGCCCACGCAGTCGACACGCGGCGCACTGAGGGTCGCGCCTGGCCGCCGCCCTCCACCCCACTTGGTTTGCCGCCTGCGCCTCAAGCGCGGGCTTTCGGGGGCGTGCCGCCAAGAGGCTCGGGTATGTGTGGCATTGCAGGTTGGTATCGGCGCGGTGGGCGGCCCGTCGCCAGGGAAATCCTGGCGCGGCAGTGCGGTCAGATACAACACCGCGGGCCGGACGACTGGGGCTGCCTTGCAGACGGAGACTTCGGTTTCGGTATGCGGCGGCTCAGCATCATCGACATCGTCGGCGGACACCAACCGATGGAGTCGCCGGACGGCCGTCACGCCATCGTCTTCAACGGCGAGATCTACAATCACCTCGATCTTCGGCGGGAGCTTGAGGCGGCCGGAACGGTCTTCAGGACGAACAGCGACACCGAAACGCTGCTTCACAGCTTCATCCGATGGGGTGATGCCGCGTGGCTCCGTCTCGAGGGCATGTATGCGGCCGCAATCTGGGACCGGTCGACCCGGATTCTCCTCCTCGGGCGGGATCCGCTCGGCATCAAGCCCCTCTACCTGACACAACAGCGCGGCGGGGTCGCCTTCGCTTCCGAGATATCGCCGCTCAGGGTGCTCCCGGGCCACACCTTCCCTGTGGCTGAGCGCGGCGCCCGCGACTTCTTCACCTTCGGACACATCCAGCAACCCGGCTCGATCTACCGCACGGTGCACAGCTTGGAGCCGGGTCATGTGCTTCGCGTCGCACCGACCGGCGAACCGCGATCAGAAGCCTTCTGGAGGCCCAGGTTCCGGACCGGGCCTCGCATGTCCGAAGCCGGGTGGATCGAGGAAACGCGGCGGCGGGTCCTTGCAAGCGTCGGCCAGCACATGCTGGCCGACGTTCCGATCGGAAGCTTCCTGTCCGGTGGTGTCGACTCCGGCGCGGTCACGGCGGCGATGGCCCGCTCTACGAGCCGGCGTCTCAAGGCCTTCACTGTGGGTTTCCCGAACTCGCCGATTGATGAGACCGACGCGGCCCGTCGGATCGCGGATCACCTGGGTTGCGAACACATCGTACTGCCCTTGCCGGCGCTTGACGCGGCGGAGGTGCTACCGGCCGTCCAGCACGCGTTCGACGAGCCGACCGCCGCCAACTCCTCAGTGCCATTGTGGGCGCTTTCACGCCTAGCTTCTGAGCACGTGAAGGCGGTGCTGTGCGGCGAGGGAGGCGACGAGCTGTTCCTCGGCTACAAGCGCCAACTGAACGCCGCGCGTATCCGCCGTTGGCGACCCCTCCTACGCGCGGGACTAGCGGCGGCCGGGGTTCTCGACGCCTGGTCAGGCGCGTCGTCCCGACGCTTCAACTACCTTCGGCAGAACCTGGCGCGGCTGCGCGAAGCCGCCAGCCTCGATACGGGGTCTAAGCAGTTCTTCGCCGCCACGCAGATGACTTCCCCTGCGGTCCGCGCGCGCCTCTTCGAGCGCGGATTCTGGGAGCGTCAGGAAGCGCCTGAAGCGCTCGACCGCCTACAGGCGGAGCACTTCGACCGGCAGGAGTTGGACCGACTTAGCGATCTGCAGCAGTTCCAACTCGGGGACTTGGCAGTGCACATGCCGGGGTCGCTGCTCTACAGGCTGGATCGCGCGAGCATGGCCCATTCGCTGGAAGCTCGGACGCCGTTCCTAACCCACACCTTCGTGGATTGGGCGCTGAGCATGCCGTCCAATCTCAAGATCCGCGGTCGTGTTGGGAAGTATGCGCTCCGCTGCGCGGTGCAGCCGTGGCTTCCGCCCGGAGCCGTGGCCAGGAAGAAGCTTGGGTTTCAGCTTCCGCTCGCCGACTGGTTTACCGGCGAATTCAGCGATTTCGGGCGAGAGACCTGGCGGGCCAGCGGGGCCGTGGCGGCCGGCTATCTTGATCCTGGCGCAGTTGAGGCGATCTTCGACGAGCATCGGCGGGGCGACCGCGACCACGGGCGCATCCTCTATGCGATCACCATGTTCAGCTGCTGGTGGCTGCAAAGGAATCGGGGCGAGGCCGCCCTGCAGCCGGTTCGGAATTGCTTGCCGGCGCCCAGCATGGCCCTGGCCGGTCCGGCATGATCTCGCGCCCGACAACATAACGAAAGCCAAATGCTGGCCGGAGAGTGGGCCAATCTCTGTCCAGTATACATATCCGCTGTTGAGGACCGTAGGAGACCGAGATGAACATGCGACTGACAATCCTGGCAGCGGGCGCCGCGACCGTGGCGATCGGCCTGCCCGCCGTGGCCCAGGTGGTGCGGCCGAAGGTGACCCTGGCCCAGGCCGTGGCGACCGCGGAACGCGAGCTTGGCGCGCGCGCCTACGACGCGGAGTTCGACCTCGATACAGGGACCATGGTCTATGAGATCGAGTTGGTGAAGAACGGCCGGGCGATGTCCGCGCACGTGGACGCCACCACCGGACGAGTGGTCCACCAGGCCCGCGCCCTCAAGATCCCGCAGCCGTTTGGCGGCGAGCATCTGAAGGCCGCGCAAAGCGCCCCGCGGACCCTGTCGCAGACCATCACCCTGGTCGAGGACGCGACCAAGGGTCAAGTTTCCGAGATCGCGCTGGAGCGCCGCGGTGGGCGGCACTACTACGAGGTCGAGCTCGTCGGCGCACAGGACCGCGAGGTGCTGGTCGATGTCCGGACCGGCGCAATCACGCCGCTCATCGGCGACTGATCAGCAAGCCATCCTCGGGAACACCGCATGCATGTGCTGATCGTGGAAGATGATGAGCGCGTCGCCGGCCACGTGGTCAAGGGTCTGAAGGCCGAAGGCTGGCTGGTCGACCACGTGGCCGACGGACGCCAGGCGTTATTCCAGATCGCAGCGGAGACTTACGATGTCATCGTTCTGGATCGCATGCTGCCCCAGGTCGATGGCCTGAAGATCCTACAGACGATGCGAGCGTCGGGAGACAGCACTCCGGTGCTGATCCTCTCGGCGCTCGGAGATGTCGACAACCGGGTTAGGGGCCTGCGGGCGGGCGGTGACGATTATCTGTCGAAACCCTTCGCCTTCTCCGAATTGCTGGCGCGGCTCGAGGCGCTCAGTCGCCGCAAAGGCCTCGTGCAGGAGACGACTGAGCTCAGCATTGCCGACCTGCACCTTAACCTGCTGACCCGCACCGTGACGCGGCGCGGCCAGCCGATCGACCTCACCACGCGCGAGTTTGGCCTGTTGGAGTACCTGCTCCGCAACGCCGGACGCGTCGTAACCCGCAGCATGCTGCTGGAGGCGGTCTGGGATTATAATTTCGATCCCCAGACCAACATAATCGACCAGCACGTCAGCCGATTGCGGCAGAAGATCGACAAGGACTTCGATCCGCCGCTCCTCCAGACCGTGCGCGGCATGGGCTACAGCCTCCGCGCATGACTTGGTCCAAGCCGTTCCGCAGCCTCACCCTGCGCCTGACACTCGGCTACATGGCGCTCTACTGCGGTTCGATCGGCGCGATGCTGGCGGTGAGCTACGTCGGCGGCGTCTGGCGGCCCCTCCAGGAGGTCGAAGCGCGGGTCCGCACGGACAGCGACCGACTCGTCGGCGTCCACGCCGGGGAGGGACGCGACGCTCTGATCCGCGCGTTGGCACGCCGGGCCGACACTGCACGGGGCCGTCTGCCGTACCACGTCCTTGTCGCCCCCGATGGCGCCGTCGTGACCGCGAACCTTATCGATTGGCCCCGGATCAGCGGGCCGGAATGGCGGCGGTACGAGTTCGGGAGCTACGCGACAGGCGCCGAGGAGGAGCACGAAGCCGTGGTCCGCGAGCTTCGTCTCGCGGGTGGCTACCGCCTCCTCGTCGGCCTCGATACCGAGGACCTGGACGAACGCGAGGACCTGATCCTCGAAGCGCTGTCCTGGGGCGCCGGCATGACACTCGCGCTCGGCCTGCTTGGAGGCTTGGTGATGACCTATGCCGTGTCGCAACGGCTGGAGAGCATCAACCGAGCGGCCCGCGCCGTGATCGCCGGCGACCTCTCCGGCCGAGTCGCCTTGCGCGGCAGCGGCGACGACTTCGACCAGCTCGCGTCCACCCTCAACGAGATGTTGGCCCGGATCGAGAGCCTCGTCGCGTCGATCAGTCGGGTGTCCGACAGCATCGCGCACGAGTTGCGCACCCCTCTGACTCGCCTGCGGGCCGAATTGGAGGAGCTCGCCGCCGCAGGCAGTCTGGACGAGGCGCGCACGCTTACCGAGGCGGCGCTCGATGAGACGGCCCGCCTGCAATCCATGTTTGAGGCGTTACTGCGGATCGCCCGTCTGCAGAGCAGTCCCGGCCTCTCGCTGATCGACGTCGACCTGAGCCCCATCGTCCAAGATGCGATCGACCTTCATCGGCCAGCTGCTGAGGATCGTCGTCAGCACCTGAGTTCCGAGGTGCAGTCCGACCTTGTCGTGCGGGGCGAGCGCGACCTGCTGTTCCAGATGGTGAGCAACCTCCTGGACAATGCCGTGAAGTTCGCGCCGGAGGGTGGCTCCCTGGTCGTCGAAGCGCGTCGGCAAGACGGCCGTGTCGAGCTGACAGTCAGTGACGACGGACCCGGCGTGCCGCCCGAGGAACGGGAGCGGGTATTCGAGCGGTTCTACCGCTCCCACAGCACGTCAGCCGACGGCTCCGGCCTGGGCCTGAGCCTCGTCGCGGCCGCGGCTGAGCGGCAAGGCGCAGCGGTGAAACTGGAGGACGCGGGCCCGGGGTTGCGGGTGCGGGTCAGCTTCCAGAGCGGCGCGAGCGCGCCGGATGTTTGAGTTCGTCCTCGGCGTCATCGTAGCCGCGGGTCTGGTGGGTGTGGCCCTGTTGATGTTCGCGGAGAATATCATTCCCCCCATTCCGTCCGAGGTGGTGATGCCGCTGGCCGGCTTCGCCGCCGCGCAGGGCAACATGAGCTTTGCCGCTGTCGTCGCCGCCGGGACGCTTGGAGCCGTCGCGGGCGCATCGGCTTGGTATGCGGTGGGATTGCGCGTCAACGGCGACGCCCTTCGAGGTTGGGTCCAACGACACGGCCGCTGGCTTACCATCGATCTGGACGACCTGGACCGATCGCAGCGGGTGTTCAAGAAGCATGGCGCCCTCGCGGTGTTTGCCGGCCGTCTCGTTCCTGGGGTGCGGACCTTCATTTCGGTGCCCGCTGGAGTCGTGCGGATGCCCGCGCCCGTGTTCATCGGGTGGACGACGCTGGGCACGGCGCTCTGGACACTGCTGCTGGCCGGCGCGGGCTACCTGCTCGAGGGCGAGTACCATCGGGTCGAGCGTTGGCTAGATCCGGCAACCCAGATCGTGATTGGCAGCCTCGCGGTCCTGTACGCCTATCGGGTCTGGCGGGCCCGGACGCGGACATCGGACCGCTAGATGGAACTGGTGAGTTCCCCCGCAACTCCGCCCGAAGGGACTCCGTGATGGACTTCGTGAACAGCGACCTGCTCTGGCCGATTGTCGGAGCGATCGCGGCTGGCGCCGTGATCGGCATGGAGCGCGAGTACCGGGCCAGCCCCGCCGGCTTCCGGACCCACATACTCGTCTGCCTGTCGTCCAGCGTGCTGATGCTGGCGGCTGTCCACCAGGTCAGGTGGCTCAGTGATACGCCGCAGGAGTTGATTCGGATCGATCCCGTTCGCATGGCGCACGGGATCCTCACGGGCATCGGCTTCCTGTGCGGGGGCGTCATTTTCCGAGAAGGGTTTGGCGTCCGAGGCCTAACGACGGCCGCATCGCTCTGGATGACCTCGGCGCTCGGCGTACTGTTCGGCATCGGCTTCTACGGTCTGGCTCTCGGCGGAACGCTCGCGACGCTCGTCGTGCTCGCAGCGATCACGCTCACAGAAGCGCGTTTGCCGCAGCGCAGCTATGCCGACATTAAAGTGCGCTACCGGCGGGACTCACAGAAGACGCCCGCAGAATTCCGCAGGATGCTGTCGGAACACCGACTGACGGCGACTTCGGTAAGCCATTCGGCCTCCCGCGATGTCCTAGAGTTTGCTGCTACCGTCGGCGGCTATGGTGAAGCGCAGGCTGACGCCCTGACCGTGTCGCTCAGCGCAGCCAAGGATGTTGATGGCTTTGACTGTGTTCCGCACAAGGGGTGACCGTGTCTCGCGACGCGTGGGCGTTCGAGTTAGCGTGCCGACGGCCCCAGGCTTGTCTCAACTCGACAGTCTTCGAGTTCCAGCCAAGGAGACCACCAGTGATCATCCTCGATGATGTGCTGAGCCCGATCGAGGTGGCGCAGATTTGCGATGGTCTGGCGAACGCGCCTTTCCGGGACGGCCGGGCGACCACCGGTGCGGCGGCCCGCAGGGTCAAGGACAACGAGCAAGCCAGGGGTGACGATCGCCAAGTCATCGAACTCAGTCGGATCGTCCGATCAGTTCTGGAAATGAACTCGGGATTCAGTGCGTTGGTGCGGCCGAGCCGATGGTCGAACCTCATCTTTTCGCGCTATGGCCCAGGCCAACAGTACGGCCGGCATACCGACAACGCCGCCATGTACGACGAGCATGGCCGGCCCCTGCGCACCGACATCAGCTTCACGCTGTTTCTGGCTGACCCGGCCGACTATGACGGCGGGGCGCTGCGGGTTGAAGCCCTGGAGGGTGTTAGCGAGGTGCGGCCCTCCGCAGGGTCCGTCGCGATCTACCCGACCGGACAGGTGCACGGCGTCACCGCCGTGACTCGGGGCGCGCGGCTCGCCTGCGTCGGCTGGGTGCAGAGCGTGGTTCGCCGGGCGGACCAGCGGGAACTTCTCTTCGACCTTGAGCGCGCGCGCGGCTCGGCCCCCGAAGGCGAGACCCAGTTGCTGCTGGATAAGGCCATCGGGAACCTTCTGCGAATGTGGGGCGAAAGCTAGCCGTTCAGACGGACCGCCCGCAGGTCTTGTATGGCGGCGCTCATGGAAGACCCGATGAACTCGGCGTGGAGTCGGCCGACTTCCTCGACGCGGCCTTGCGAGACACCATGTTCAGGCCTTCCACCAAGGCGGAGAAAGCCATCGCCGCGTAGATGTAGCCCTTGGGCACGTGCACCCCAAAGCCATCGGCGATCAGCGTGGCGCCGATCATCAACAGGAAGCCGAGCGCCAGCATCACCACGGTCGGATTCTTGTGAATAAAGGTGGCCAGGGGGTCGGCCGCCAGCAGCATCACGACGACCGCCACGACCACCGCGATCACCATCACCGGCAGATGATCCGTCATGCCCACGGCGGTTAGGATGGAATCGATCGAGAAGACCAAGTCTAGCAGTATGATCTGCACGATCGCCGCCCCAAAGTTCATCGCAACCGCCGCCTTCTTGTTCAGCAGGTCTTCGGCAGGTTTCGGATCGACGGCGCCGTGGATCTCGCTCGTGGCTTTCCAGATCAGGAACAGCCCACCGGTAATGAGGATGAGGTCGCGCCAGGAAAACGCGAGTTCCCACGCAGGCTCGCCATGCTCGCCAAGTGGGCCCTGCCATGGGAGTTCGAAGATCGGGGTCGTAAGGCCGACTATGAACGCGAGGGTCGAGAGTAGGGCGAGGCGCATCACGAGCGCGAGGCCAATGCCTATGCGCCTCGCCTTCGTGCGCTGGTTCTCGGGCAGCTTGTTCGAAAGGATGGAAATGAAGATGAGGTTGTCGATGCCAAGGACGACCTCCATCACGATGAGTGTGATCAATGCCGCCCAGACGGCTGGGTCAGCCGCCAGCGAAAGGAGAGCTTCCATCTAGGTGCTCCGGTATCTGAAATTGCGCGTGGGGCGGCGAAAGGCGCCGTTCAACCGCGTCGGCGTGGCGCGTCACCGCTTGGAATGATCGGCCGCTGCGGCGGACCCTTACTCAATCGAAGATGTCGAAGATCGATCCGCGCTTGCGGTGGCCGTAACCGTACTCACCGCGCTCACCGCGCTCTCCATACTCCCCGCGTTCGCCCCGCTCACCGCGTTCGCCAAAGCCGGCGCCCCACGGCTCCCCAGGTTGCTTTGGGCGGGGGACAGGGCCTGGCCCCGCCTGAGGCTGCGAACCGCCGTGATCGCCTCCAGCAGCCATGAGCTTTTCAAGCTCGCCGCGGTCGAGCCATACGCCGCGGCAGGCGGGACACATGTCAAACTGCACGCCGGCGCGGTCCACCGTCTGCATAGAGCTATTGTCGTTGGGGCATAGGAGCAGGGGCATCGTGTCTTCCTTCTGGTGACGGAGGCACGAGTGGGTCAGTCAGCCCGGCCTCACGTCGCAACGTGATGCGTCCGACATCACGAGATCGAAGTAATCGATCGCCGCCAGAGGGGCCCGGTCCGCAGGTTTGCACATGGGCGCCGTTCACCATTCCGACAAGCCCGAGACACCTAAAAATCGTAATGCGGTTTGCGCCGACAATGCAGGCGAGGCGTCGGTCGAGCTTTCGCCCGAAGACGTTGTGATCGCAGCCCTTGAACGCCAGGGGAAAGCGAGCGTACGAGACGCAAGCCGAGTCCTTCCACCGCATCGGCCGACAAGCCAACGCCATTGTCGCACACCCGACCGTCGCCCGTCCGCCGTTTCGCTGCAGATCGATTTGCACAACGCCGGCGTGTAGACGGGTATCGAGGCGTGAGACTGCAGCGGCCGGTCTGGCCGCGACGGACGCCTCCGAACTCTGCGCATGCAGTTGAGGGACCGCGCGAGGTCGTTGTGAGATGCCGAAGGTCCGACTTGTGTGGCCACGGTCCGGCCCGCCCGCACTCGGGCTTGAAGTTGCAGTACGGCAAGCCAGCGCCGGATGTCCGGTGCAACCGGCAGCAGCCACACCATGCGCTCGCGCGCCGCCTCGGCCGCTGCGTTCGGGTTGCGCTCGAACAGCGCGCCTTGAGTCCCGCGGCGCCCTTGTAGACGAAACCGTCGAAATCCCTGGGCGTCGACCTCAAAGCGATGGTCGTCGACCACGCGCGCGCGGCCGTCGAGGAGAGCGGTCAGCCAACCGAGGTGATGCAGCCGCCGTTATCGGGGCTGCGGCAGGGCGGAGGTGAGCGCTACGAGTCGCGTGCGGCGTCAAACTTCGAAACTCCCGCCCCTTGCAATCCCGAGACGCTCGTTCACTATAGGTTGAGCGGGGCTACCTAGGGTTTGCCTTCTGCCTGTGGCGCGGGTTCGCCGAGGCGGAAGGCTGCGCGACGCACGAGGCGCAGATGAGACCGGGAACACCCGCAGCGGCGCGGCACGGCATGGTCCAGGGCCTCCCGCGAGATATCGCCGACCGGACGGCCTCGGGAGGCTAGGGCGTCGTGGCCGACCCCCTCGACATTCCTTCGGTCGTCTCCGAGCTTGAGAGCGCCGGGCTGCTGGGGGGCGTCGCAATCGGGATGCTCGCGCCGTTCCTGGGCGGCACGCCGGGGACAGCGGTTAGCACCAGCACCGGCTTCGTCTGGACCAAGACCCTGCTCAGCGGTGAGGAAGGCACGACGGTCGGTCTCGGCGCGCTCGGGCGGCTCAAGCTCGACAGCGGCGCCATCGGGGTCACGCTGGGCGTGAACTGGTACGGATCACGGCCGGAAGTCGACATCCTGTTCCAGTTGAACGACGGCCAGGCGCTGACCCTGCAAGTCAACGAGAGCTTCCTCCAGGTGGCCGACCGCATCGCGGCGCCGGGAGAGAACGGCCCCGTCATCGGCTACGACCGTTCAACCCTGGGCCCCGTTGAGATCCCGCTGCCGTCGCTGGCGCTGGAGTTCAGCTTCCGGCCGGGGCTTGGCGACGGCGTCGCCGCCTCGCTGCAGGC
>WUUC01000974.1_pt1 | contig 14128 bp, 14 predicted proteins | sample 6278441 | NCBI WGS metagenome assembly WUUC01 (sample SAMN13675441, study PRJNA597444) | soil metagenome | isolation source: soil | place: USA: Washington | collected 2017-10
AGGTGATGGAGGAGGAGGCCCACCAGCCCTTCCAGGAGGTCCCGGACGAGTGGAACGCCCGCGTCGACGCTTTCTGGCGCGAGGTCGACGCGCAGAGCTGAGCTCCTCGGCCGGAGGCTGCCGGCTCCGGCGAGGCAAGCGGCGCCCATAACATCACCGGAATGGAGGTTCGCTTCGACGAGCACGGCCTCGTGCCCTGCGTGGTGCAGGACGCGCGAACCGGCGAGGTGCTCACCCTCGCATACATGGATGCCGACGCGCTCGAGCGCACGCGACGCACGGGTGAGACGCACTTCTTCAGCCGCTCCCGGGGGGAGCCGTGGCACAAGGGGGAGACGTCGGGGAACGTGCAGCAGGTGACCGCCCTTCGCTACGACTGCGACGCGGACGCGGTCCTCGCGCTGGTGGAGCCCGCCGGACCGGCCTGCCACACCGGGGAGCGGACGTGCTTCTACCGCGGGCACATGGAGCCCTCGGCTCATGAGGCACTCCCGGTGCTGGAGCGAACGATTCGAAGCCGCCGCGAGCATCGACCGGACAGGAGCTACACGGTCGAGCTCCTGGCCGATCCGGGCCGCACGAACGCCAAGGTTCGCGAGGAGGCGGACGAGGTCGCTCGCGCGGCGGCCGACGAGTCGGATGAGCGCGTGAGTGAGGAAGCAGCGGATCTCCTCTACCACCTCGCCGTGCTGCTCGCATCGCGCGGGCTCGAGCTCGCGGACCCACAGGCCGTGCTCAACGCCCGCCGAGACGGGCTCTCCTGAGATGGCCACGACCGCCAACGCCGCCGAGCTTGCGATCGAGCCCGGCCTCGACCGGGTCCGCGAGCTAGCCGGTGAGCACACGCTCGTGCCACTGCGCCACACGTTCATCGACGACTGCGAGACGCCCGTGTCCGCCTACCTCAAGCTGCGCGGCGCCGGTCCTTCCTTCTTGCTCGAGTCGGCCGAGCAGGGCCGGCGCTTCGGGCGCTGGTCGTTCCTCGGCGTCCAACCGCGGCGGGTGATGCTGCTGGGTGGCGGCGAGCTGACCGTTGACGGCGAACGCCTCGAGGCCACCGATCCCTTCGCCGCCGTCAGCGCGGAGCTCGAGCGCTACCGGCTCGCGCCGCTGCCCGGCCTGCCCCCGTTCGCGGGCGGGGCTGTGGGCCTGTTCGGCTACGACCTGGCGCGCGTCGCGGAACCCGCGATCGGGACCTCCCCGCCCGACGAGCTCGGCCTCCCGGACCTGGCGCTCATGGTGTCCGACGTCCTGGTGGCCTTCGACCACCTGCGCCACGAGGTGACGATCCTGGCGAACGTGTTCGTGGAGGGCGACCTCGAGGCGCGCTACGACGAGGCCACAGGCGCCATCGCCGAGGTCCGAGAGCGCCTTACGGGCCCCGTCCCCCGCGCCCGCGCGGGACGCCGCACGGCGCCTGAGTTCACGTCAAACCTGGGACGCGACGGCTACGCGCGGGCGGTCGAGCGGATCAAGCAGCTCATCCGAGCGGGCGACTGCTACCAGGTCGTGCCCAGCCAGCGCTGGAGCGCCGACTCACCCGTGGAGGCGTTCTCGATCTACCGCGGCCTACGCACGGTCAACCCGAGCCCCTACATGTACTTCCTCGACTTCGAGGACTTCCAGATCGCGGGTGCTTCGCCGGAGTCGCTCGTGAAGGTGACCGGGCGGCGCGCCGAGCAGCGCCCGATCGCCGGCACCCGGCCGCGCGCGGCGACGGCTCGCGAGGACATGGAGCGCGCGGACGAGCTCCTGGCCGACGAGAAGGAGCGCGCCGAGCACGTCATGCTCGTGGACCTCGGTCGCAACGACCTCGGGCGCGTGTGCGAGTACGGCTCGGTCTCCGTTGACGAGCTCATGGCGGTCGAGACCTACTCGCACGTGATGCACATCGTCTCCTCCGTGTCGGGGATGCTGCGGGAGGGGGTGACGGGCATGGATGCGCTGAGGGCGTCGCTTCCCGCGGGGACGCTGTCAGGCGCGCCGAAGATCCGTGCGATGCAGATCATCGACGAGCTGGAGCCGGCGAAGCGGGGGCCGTACGGTGGCGCGGTGGGGTACCTCTCCTACTCCGGCGACCTCGACACCTGCATCTACATCCGCTCCGCGGTGGTGAAGGATGGGCGCGTCCACGTGCAGGCGGGCGGCGGGATCGTGGCGGACTCTGAAGCGGGGGACGAGGTACGGGAGACCGAGGCCAAGGCGGGCGCGGTGTTCGGCGCGATCGACGTCGCCTGCCGGCAGGAGGACTGGGCGTGAGCGTGCTGGTGATCGACAACTACGACTCCTTCACCTACAACCTGGTCCAGTACCTGGGCGAGCTGGGCGCCGACCCCGACGTGGTGCGAAACGATGCCGCCACCGCCGAGGAGCTCGTGGCGAGTGGGCCGGACCGCGTGGTCGTCTCCCCGGGCCCGTGCGGCCCGGCGGAGGCGGGAGTCTCGGTGGACGCGATCCGCGCGCTTGCGGAGGCGGGGGTGCGCGTGCTCGGAGTCTGCCTCGGCCATCAGTCGCTTGCCGCGGCGTTCGGGGGACGCGTGGTCCGGGGGGCACCCGTTCACGGCAAGCCGGCGGATGTGGAGCACGACGGTCGCACCATCTTCAGAGGGCTCGAGAGTCCCTTCGCCGCAGCGCGATATCACTCGCTGGTCGTGGACCCGGACCTGCCCGACTGCCTGGAACGCTCCGCGCACGCCGGCGACACGGTCATGGCGGTTCGCCATCGCGACCTACCCGCCGAGGGAGTCCAGTTCCACCCGGAGTCGATCCTGACGGCCGACGGCCGCGTGATCCTGCGAAATTTCCTCGACTCCGCCTGAGCGACCGCGCCAGCCCCGCGAGCCACCCGATGGACAGATGCCGAACGAGATCCTGACACTGGCGCTCGACCGGGTGGCCTCCGGCGCCGACCTGTCGGCCGACGAGTCCGCGGCCGTGCTCCGAGAGGTCATGGAGGGCCGTGCGAGCGAGGTCGAGAGCGCGGGGCTGCTGGTGGCCCTGCGCACCAAGGGAGAGTCGGTGGCGGAGGTGGTGGGCCTTGCCCGGACGATGCGCGCGCTCGCGCGCCGGGTGGAGGTCGCGCGCGATGACCTTCTCGACACCGCGGGGACCGGAGGTGGCCGCCCCACTTACAACATCTCGACCACCGCCGCGTTCATCGCCGCCGGGGCTGGCGCGGCGGTCGCCAAGCACGGCAACCGGTCGGCCACCGGGACGTCCGGCTCGGCCGACGTTCTCGAGGCTCTGGGTGCCCGAATCGACCTCGAGCCCGAGGCCGTGGCGGAATGCATCGAGTCGGTCGGGTTCGGCTTCATGTTCGCTCCTCAGCACCACGGCGCGATGCGGCACGTGGTACCCGTGCGCAAGGAGCTCCGCGTGCGCACGGTGTTCAACTTCCTCGGGCCGCTCACCAATCCCGCCGGGGCCACGCGGCAGCTCATCGGCGTCTCCGACGCTGTCCACCTGGAGACGATCGCACGCGCGCTCCGAGAGCTCGGCGGCCGCAGCGCGCTGGTAGTGTCGAGTGAGGATGGGCTCGACGAGATCAGCGCCTCCGGGCCCACGCGCGCGGTGGAGCTGAGGGACGGCACCACCCGCGACCTGACGCTCACGCCGGAGGACGCCGGCCTGGAGCCGGTGGCGCGCGACGCCCTGGGTCCCGGAGCACCCGAGCAGAACGCGGCGATTACGCGCGCCGTCCTCGATGGCCATGGCGGCGCCGAGCGGACGGTGGCGGTGTTGAACGGCGGCGCGGCGCTGTACGTGGCCGGTCGCGCCGACTCGGTCGCGGCGGGCGCCCGCCTCGCGGAGGAGGCGATCGACTCCGGCGCGGCCACGGCCGCGCTCGACCGCTTCGTGGAGCGCACCAGGGAGCTCTCGCCGGCGCGATGACCGCCGAAGGCGCAGCGGTTCCGCAAGGCACGTGAGCGCTCGCCTCGACAGCCTGGTGCAGGCCACGCGCGATCGCGTGGAGCACGCGAAGCGGAGGCGGCCGCTCGACGAGCTGGAGGCGGTCGCCGCCCGTGCGGAGCAGCGTCCCTTCAGCGAGGCGCTTTCCCGGCCGGGGACCTCCCTGATCGCCGAGTACAAGCGCCGGTCCCCCTCGGCCGGCGCCATCCGGGAAGGTGCGGAGATCGCCGAGACGGTCGCGGCCTACGAGCGCGGCGGCGCGGCGGCCGTCTCCGTCCTGACCGAGGCGGAGCACTTCGGCGGGTCGCTGTCGGACCTCGAGCGAGCGCGTGCCGCCGTCGACGTCCCGCTTCTCAGGAAAGACTTCACCGTGGACCGCTACCAGCTGTATGAGGCGAAGGCCAGCGGCGCGGATGCGGTCCTGCTCGTGGTCGCCGCGCTCGAGCCGCCCGCGCTCGAGGCACTGCACCAGGAGGCTCGAGCGCTCGACCTCGACCCCCTGGTTGAGGTCCACTCCGACGACGAGCTCGAGTCCGCACTCGAGGTCGACGCGGACGTCATCGGGATCAACAACCGAGACCTGCGCGACTTCAGCGTGGACCTGCGGCGCACGCTCGACCTGCTGCCGGACATCCCGGCCGGGAAGACCGTGGTGTCGGAGTCCGGGATCGCGTCGCGGCGGGACGTCGAGGAGCTGGAAGGCGTGGGGGTTGACGCCGTGCTGGTGGGCGAGGCGGTAATGCGCGCCGCCGACCCAGAGGCCGCCGTGCATGCGCTCGCCGGGGAGGATGCGCTCGGCGGCGACGCCGCCGCGAGCTGAGGGTAAGCCGCTCGCAGGGACCCGGAACCGCGACTCAGCACGCTCCGTAACATCGTCTGAATGGCGACCGCGCCGGAGCTCGACCCCGCGGCCGTGGCCGCGCTCGGCGCGCGGCTTCAGGCGAACGTGGCGCGCGCCCTGAAGGCGTCCGACCGGGTGCTACGGGAGGTGCTGGTGGCGCTCCTCGCCGACGGGCACGTGCTGATCGAGGACTATCCCGGCGTCGGCAAGACCGCCCTGGCGCGCGCCCTCGCGCGATCGGTGGACGCGGAGTACGCCCGCGTGCAGTGCACCGCCGACCTGCTTCCGGCCGACGTGGTGGGCACCAACGTCTACGACCGTCGCGAGGGCCGCTTCGAGTTCAGGCCCGGCCCCGTGTTCGCGAACGTGGTGCTGGTCGACGAGATCAATCGGGCGTCACCCAAGACCCAGTCCGGCCTGCTCGAGTGCATGCAGGAGCGGCGGGTCACGAGCGACGTCCGGACCCACCAGCTCGCGCGCCCGTTTCTGGTCCTGGCCACCCAGAACCCGGTCGAGTACGAGGGCACCTATCCGCTTCCCGAGGCCCAGCTCGACCGCTTCATGGCGCGCGTCTCACTGGGCTATCCGACGCCCGACGCGGAGGCGGCGATGCTGGCCGAGCACGCCGACAGAGATCGGGTGGAGGACCTGCGGCCGGTGGCCGACGTGGGTGACGTGCTCGCCGCGCAGGCGGCAGCCGCGAGGACCCATGCGAGCGAGGCCCTGCGCCGCTACGTCGTTGCGGTGCTGCAGGAGACGCGCGACGACCCCCGTACCGAGCTGGGCGCGAGCCCGCGCGCAGGGCTGATGCTGCTGAAGGCCTCGAAGGCGCTGGCGGCGCTCGAGGGCCGCGACCACGCGCTCCCGGACGACGTGCAGACGCTCGCCGACGCGGTGCTGGCCCACCGGCTGCTGCTCGCGCCGGAGGCCGGCGACATCGGGGCGAGCGACGTGATCCGCGACGCGCTGGAACGGGTTCCGGCGTTGTGACGCGCGCGGCCTCCACCGGACTGCTCGGCGCGGCGCTCGGCCTGTGCGGTCTTCTGTTCGCCCTCCCGTCGCTGCTCGTACCCGGCGTGGCGCTGGCGATCCTGGTCGTTACCTCGGCCGCCTGGGTATTGCTTGCGGCTCGAAATTCCGGCCTGAACGTGTCCGCGGACCCGGCCAGCGTCCAGGAGGGCGATCCGATCGCCGTGCTCGCTGCCGGCCGGGTGCCGGCCTGGTCGCCTCCCGCGGAGCTCGTGGTGCCGTCCGTGGGACGCGAGGACGCGGCCGTGAGAGGCTCGCTCGAGCTACGGGCGGAGGCACGCTTCGAGCGGCGTGGGCGGCGGACGCTCGGACCGGCGAGGCTGTCGCTGCGGGATCCGCTCGGGCTCGCGACGCGCGTGGCGGAGGAGCAGGCCGCCGAGGTGCTGGTGCTGCCGCGAATCGAGCCGGTCCGGGCGGGCCGCCGGTCCCCGCTCGACGGCTTCGACGGGACGTCTGGGCGCGGGGCCGGGCCGGAGCTCGAGTTCGACTCCCTGCGGCCGCACCGCGTGGGATCGCCCGCCACGCGGATCCACTGGCCCACGGTGGCTCGCGTGGGTGAGCTCGTCGAGCGTCGCCTCAACCCCGAGTCGGACTCCCGGCCGTTTGTGGTCCTCGACTCGACCGCGCCCGCCAGCGGGGAGGCGCTCGACCGCGCCGTCCGGGCGGCGGCGTCGCTGTGCCGGGCACTTGCGCCGTCGGGAGGCTGCCGCCTGCTTCTCCCGGGCGACCGAAGGGCCACCTCGCTGGAGCCGGACCTACGCGCGTGGCATGCCGTGCACGCCCGGCTCGCCCTGGTAGGCGTGGCCGATGCTCCGGCCGCGCTACCCCGATCGGTGGGTGCCTCGGCCGTCTTCTGGGTGCTGGCCGCGAGGCGTCCGGCGCCACGCGCCCTCGCGCGGGCGGGGACGGCACACCGCTACCTGGTGACCCCGGGGCCCGCGCCGCCTCGGGGCGCGGCATTCACCGTGGCCGGCTGCGCCGGGACTCGGCTCGAGCGGGTGAGGGCGAGAGCCGCTTGATCGCCGCGCCACGAGTGTACCTCGACGGACGCCTTTCCGAGACCTGGCGCCGGCTGGTCCCCGTGGTGGCCTTCGCCGCGGTGGCCGGCTTCTCAGCCGCGCACTGGAGCGCCCTGGTGGTCGAGCCGGCACCTTGGCGCACCCTGCTGGTCGTGGTCGTCACGACGGTCGGCGGAGCCGCCATCGCAGCGGTCCGGCGCCCGGCTGCTCGGGAGTGGAGGGCCACGGCGGCTCGCTGCGCGATCCTGCTCGCGACGGGCGCCGCGGCGCTCGCGAGCATCGGGGTGGCCCCCGCGCTGCTCTGGCCAGGGGGGTGGGACGAGCTCGCGGACGGGCTGGGACGCGGCCTGACCGGCTTGCGGACACTCGAGTGGCCGTACGGGGACCCGGACCACTGGGTGCGGCTCACGGTTCTCATCGCGATCCCGCTCACGCTGTCGGCGGCGGCTGCGCTCACGTTCTGGCCGCGTGGTACTCGGACCCCGCGCGCGAGCGGGCTCCTGCTCCTGCTCGCACTGTACGGGATCGCCACCTCCCAACACGACGTCGGGTCGCCGCTCGTGCAGGGCGCGATGTTGCTGCTGCTGCTCGGCGCGTGGCTGTTCCTCCCGCGGCTCCGTCGCGGCGGTGCGCTGGTGGGTCTCGCCATGCTCATCGCGGCCCTGGGCGTGTCGCTTCCCCTCGCCACTGGGCTCGCCACCGAGGAGCCGATCATCGATTACCGCTCCTGGCGCTGGCTCGGCGATCCCACGCGGTACGAGTGGAACCACGCCTACGGGCCGATCGATTGGCCGCGCCGCGGCGAGACCCTGCTCACGGTGGAGTCCCCCCGCCCGCACTACTGGAAGGCCGCGGCGCTCGACCGCTTCGACGGCCTTCGCTGGGTGAGGTCGGACACCGCCGCGAGCACCGGGCCCGACCCGCTCATCCCGCCGGACGCACCGTCGCGCTGGACCACGGAGGTCGAGGTGACGGTGGGGGCGCTGGACAGCTCGCTGCTCCTGACGCCGGGTTCGACACAGGAGGTCGAGGGAGTAGAAGGGGCGACACCCACGCGCGACGGCGCCGCCCGTGCCGACGAGGAGGTCGAGCAGGGCGCCGCGTACACGGTGAGCGCCTATGCACCGAACCCGAGCGTCGACCGGATGCGGGCCGCCCCGGATCCCTCGCCGCTCGCCCTGCGGTCGGCGACCCTGATTCACCTTCCCCCGGAGGGGCGGACGAATCTCGACGTCCTCGAGGGAGCCGACGACGCCGAGTCGAGCATCCCCGGCCGGCCGGTAGCGCTGCCGCGCTACAGCGACGGATTGGGTGGGACGCCGGGCGCCGAGAGCTACGTCGCCGAGTCCGCCTACGGACCGGTCTACCAGCTGGCGCGCCGGCTCGTGGCGGGAGCCGCCACGACGTACGACGCGGTGCAGCGGGTCGAGGCGCATCTGCGCGAGCAGTACGAGTACGACGAGCAGCCCCCGCACGCCGAGTACCCGCTCGCGGCGTTCCTGTTCGAGGACCGGGCCGGCTACTGCCAGCAGTTCTCCGGGGCCATGGCGCTGATGCTGCGGATGAACGGCATCCCCGCGCGGGTCGCCACCGGGTTCGCCCCGGGGCAGCGCGCGTCGGACAGCGAGTTCACGGTCCGCGACCTCGACGCGCACTCCTGGGTGGAAATCTACTTCAGCGGTATCGGCTGGGTGCCGTTCGACCCGACTCCTCCCGGGGCCCCCACCTCGTCGCGCGCCGACGGAGCCCTCGCCACCGCGGCGCGCGGGGATGAGGGCGAACTGGGCTTCGACCTGGCCGAGACGCTCGATGCGAACGCCGGGGCGTCATCCGACGCCGGCGGACGTCCCGCCTCGGATGCCGGGGGCGAGCAGGGGGCCGGGTCATCCCATGGCTGGGACGGGTCGTGGCTGGTCGCGGTACTGGCGGCGGCGGTCCTGCTCGGCGGTGGAGCGCTGCTCGCGCGAGCGCGCTTGCGGCACCGCGGCGGTGGCGACGCCGCGGTCAGGGAGCTCGAGCGCGCGCTGCGGCAGCTCGGCCATCCGGTTGCGCCCGGGTGCACCCTGATGGATCTCGAGCGACGTCTGGAGGCCGCCGGGCGCAAGGCGGCGGCCCGCTACGTCAGGGGCGTTCGGGAGCACCGCTTCGGAGAGCGCCGCCCGCCGGCTGACGCCGCCGCGCGGCGAGCTCTCCGGAGCGCCCTCACGGCCGGCGGGGGTCCATTCGGGGCGGCGCGCGGATACCTCACGCTTCCGCCGCGCCGCGCATGAGGGCCGTTTAAGCCCGATTAACCTTCGCCGCTTACAACCCATCCCGTGACTCGAACCAGCCAGATCAGCCATCTCGTCTCCGGCCTCCTGGGCGGCCTCGTCGTCCTCGTGGTCGGCGTGGTCCTGATCCTCACCGGCGTGATCGACACGGGCGACGACGACGCGGTGACGCCGGCGGCCCAGGCGATCACGCAGCCCGCGGCCGACCGGAGCAGCGGCGGTCCCACCATCAACGAGATCTACGAGCGCGCCAGCGAGGGCGTGGTCTTCGTCGAGGCGGAGGGCGCCGGCGGCGCGCAGGGCGAGTCGCCCTTCGGGCTGCCGCCCGGACCGGGGGGCACCGCCTCGGGCTCGGGCTTCGTGCTCGACGACGAGGGCAACGTCCTCACGAACGCCCACGTCGTCGAGGGCGCCGATGACGTGACCGTGACGTTCGCGAACGACGAGCAGGTGGCGGCCGAGATCGTGGGCGCCGACCTGTCGAGCGACCTGGCGGTGCTGAAGGTCGACCCCCAGGAGGTGGAGCTGAAGCCGCTCCCGCTGGCCGAGTCGAGCGAGGTCGCCGTGGGCGACCCGACCGTGGCGATCGGCAACCCGTTCGGCTTCGACAGCAGCGTGACCACCGGCATCGTGTCGGCGATCCAGCGCCAGATCACCGCGCCGAACGGCTTCTCGATCGACAACGTCATCCAGACCGACGCGTCGATCAACCCCGGCAACTCGGGTGGACCGCTGCTCGACGCGCAGGGCCGCGTGATCGGGATCAACTCCCAGATCGCCACCGGCGGCTCGAGCGGCGGCTCCGTCGGCATCGGCTTCGCGGTGCCGGTCGACACCGCCAAGGAGGTCGTGCCGCAGTTGAAGGAGGACGGCGAGGTCGAGCGCTCGTTCCTGGGCGTGACCACCACCGACGTCACCGAGGAGATCGCAAAGGACTTCAACCTGCCGGTGGAGGAGGGCGCCCTGGTGCAGGACGTCACGCCCGGCGGGCCGGCCGACGAGGCGGGCCTCGAGGCGGGCGGCACCGAGACGGCCGAGGGCCTCGTTGCCGGAGGCGACATCATCGTGGCGGTCGACGGGTCCGACGTCACGGAGTCCCTCGACGTGGCCGAGGCGATCGCCGACAACGAGCCGGGCGACACGGTGGAGATCGAGTACTACCGCGGCGACGAGCTTCAGACCGCCGACGTGGAGCTCGGGGAGCGCCCCACGCGCGTGGTTGGCGGCGCCGGGGGACCGCAGCCGCCGGGAGGCGGAGGCGGCGGGCTCCCCCCGCTTCCGTAGCCCGGTCAGTTCACTCGGTCGGTCGGAGCGGCTTCGCTCTCGCCCGAGCCGTCCGCCCGTGCCCGTCCATGCGAGGTTCACGTGGACGCGTGGGCGGCACCCCGCGCGTCTGAGACCATTGGACGCATGACGCGGACCAAGATCTGCGGCCTCACCAGCCTCGAAGACGCTCACCTGGCCGTCGACCTCGGCGCGTGGGCGATCGGCGTCATCTTCCATCCCGACAGTCCGCGCCGCTGCGACGTGGATGCCGCCGAGGCGATCGGGGCCGCGTTGCGGCGCCGGGCGCTCGTGACCGGGGTGTTCGTGAACCATCCGATCGACGAAGTCGCGCTCCTGGCGGACCGCTGCTCGCTCGGCATGCTTCAGCTGCACGGCGACGAGGGCCCCGCTTACTGCCGCGAGGCCGCCCGCCGCACGGGCTGCCGGGTGATGAAGGCGATGCCGGTGAGAGACGCCGCGGCGATTCGCTCCCTCGAGGCGTTCAGGGTGGACTACCACCTTCTCGACACCCACCGGCCCGGGCATCGCGGCGGCACGGGCGAGACGTTCCAGTGGGAGCTCGCGGCCGCACACGACCGCTCGATTCCGGTCGTGCTGTCGGGCGGCCTGACCGCCGACAACGTGGCCGACGGCGTCGAGGCCACCCGACCGTTCGCGGTCGACACCGCCAGCGGCACCGAGGCGGCGCCGGGCCGAAAGGACCCGCGCAAGCTCGAAGCCTTCTTCCGCGCGGTCGAGGCGGCGGAGACGACCGCTTCGAGGCGACTCGACGGCGAAGGGGTCCGCGCCGAGACGCGGGCCGAGGCATGAGGGCGGGGTCGGAAGCTCCCCGCGTCGCGTCGCGGTGGGAGGGTGTGGGCGTCGAGCGCCGCTTTGGGCGCTACGGCGGACGCTACGTCCCGGAGACGCTCGTCCCCGCGCTCGACCAGCTCGAGCGCGAGTGGGCGGCCGCACGCTCGGATTCCGGGTTTCGAGCGCAGCTGGACGATCTCCTGCGCGACTACGCGGGCCGGCCGACGCCCCTCTACCTGGCGGAGCGCCTGTCCGAGGCCGCTGGACGCGAGGTGTGGCTGAAGCGCGAGGACCTGCTCCACACCGGGGCGCACAAGATCAACAACGCTCTCGGCCAGGCGCTGCTCGCGCAGCGGATGGGCAAGCCCCGGGTGGTGGCCGAGACCGGTGCCGGGCAGCACGGCGTCGCCGCCGCCACGGCCTGCGCGCTCCTAGGGCTCGAATGCGTCGTCTACATGGGCACCGAGGACATGCGCCGCCAGCGCCCGAACGTCGACCGAATGCGCCTGCTCGGTGCGGAGGTGGCGGCGGTCGAGGCGGGTGCGCGGACCCTCAAGGAGGCCGTTAGCGAAGCCATCCGCGACTGGGTGGCGACGTCCGACACGACCCACTACCTGATTGGCTCGAGCGTCGGCCCGGCGCCCTTCCCTGCCGTGGTCCGCGACCTGCAGCGGGTGATCGGCGACGAGGCCCGCGGCCAGCTGCTGGCGGCGCGCGGGCGGCTCCCCGACCGTGTGATCGCGTGCGTGGGCGGCGGCTCGAACGCGATCGGCACGTTCGCGGCGTTCGTGGACGACGCCGGCGTCGAGCTCGTGGGCGTGGAGGCGGGCGGCGAGGGACTCGACTCGGAGCGCCACGGCGCACCGCTCACCACCGGCGCGAGCGGGGTGCTTCACGGGGCGATGTCGGCCGTGCTTCAGGACGCCGATGGGCAGGTGCGGGAGGCGCATTCCGTGTCGGCCGGGCTCGACTACCCGGGCTCCGGTCCGGAGCATGCGCACCTGCGCGACGCCGGCCGGGTGCGCTACGAGGCGGTGACCGACACCAAGGCGGTGGAGGCGTTCCGGCGTCTGGCCCTCCTCGAGGGCATCCTGCCAGCGCTGGAGCCCGCGCACGCGATCGCGTGGCTCGTTAGCAGCCCAAGCGCTTCCGAGGGGCTCGACCTGCTCACCCTCTCGGGTCGCGGCGACAAGGACTTGGCGGAGGTCCAGGAGTACCGGGGGTCGGACACCGCGAGCGACGCCGCCGGTGGCGGCGAGGCGCCGCAGCTTGGCTGATCCGCAGGGCGCGCGGAGCCCGGCCGGCGCGGAGCGGATCGGAAGGGCCTTTCACGGGCACGGTAGGCGTGCCGCGCTGATGCCGTACGTCATGGGCGGATTCCCGGACCAGGAGGGCTCGCTGCGAGCGGCGGAGGCCTGCGCCGACGCCGGGGCCGATCTGATGGAGCTCGGCGTCCCCTTCTCCGATCCGCTGGCGGACGGCCCCGTCATCCACGCTGCCGCCACGCGCGCGCTCGCCGCCGGCGCCACCGTGGACGCCGTGCTCGCGGTCTGCGAGCGCCTCGCGAGTCGCCTCCCGGTTGTGTTGATGGTGTACGTGAACTCGATCCTCGCGCGTGGCCCCGAGCCCTTCTGCCGCTCCGCCGCAGACGCGGGTGCGTGCGGCCTGATCGTGCCCGACCTCCCCCACGACGAGAGCGGGGAGCTGCGCTCGACGTGCGGCGAAGCCGGTCTCGCGCTGGTCCCGCTGGCGGCCCCCAACACGACGGGAGACCGACTCCGGTCGATCGCCGCGGACGCGCGCGGCTTCGTCTACATGGTGGCGGTCAGCGGCACCACAGGCGAGCGCGGAGAGCTGCCGGCGGAGCTCGGCGCCACCGTCGAGCGGGTACGGGCCGCGGCCGAGGTGCCGGTGGCCGTGGGGTTCGGGATATCCACCGGCGACCAGGCCCGGCAGGTGGCCGACATGGCAGACGGGGTGATCGTGGGCAGCCGGATCGTGCGCGCCACGGAGGAGGGCGGCGCGGAGTCGGTCCGCGAGGTGGTGGCGGCGCTGGGCGAGGCAATCCGCTGAGCCCGCAGGCGCGAACATGAGCGAACCGGCGACGACCGAAGAGCACAGAGATGGCGGAAGCTCGCAACCTCGGTGAGTGGAGGGGCAAGCCACTACCCTCGATTACGCCTTACCTCCGACCGAGGTGCGCGGATCGCGACTCGCGCGCAGATGACATCAGACGTCGGGCTCCGGGAGCCGTTTCCCCGATCGAGCAGGCGCCCCACGTCGAGTAGGGTGCAACCGATGGCGACCACCGGCCAGACGAAGACCGCCGAGCAGGTCGCCCGCTCCTACTTCGAGGCGCTGGGCGCCCGGGACGTGGACGCCGCCCTGGCCCACTGGCGCGCCGACGGGGTCGAGGACGTCACCGCGCTGCGCGTCTATCGCGGCGCCGACGAGATCCGCGATTTCCTCGCGGCGCTGACCGGGAGCCTTCCGGACATGGAGGCGACGGTGACACGCCTCACCGCCACCGAGCGGGTGGCCGCCGTCGAGTGGCGAATCGCCGGAACCTTCTCCGGCGATCCGTTCGAGGGCATCGAGCCGACGGGCAGCCACGTCGAGCTCCGCGGAGTCGACGTCCTGGAGGTCGAGGGGGAAGAGATAGTCGCGAACACCGTCTACTACGACGGCACCGGCTTCGCCCGCGCCATCGGAATGCTTCCGAAGAAGGACTCGGGCGCCGAGCGCGCGATGGTGACGGCGTTCAACGGAGCCACCAAGGTGCGCGCTCTGGTCCGCGCGCAGATGGACAGGTAGAGATGGGTCTTCTGGTGGCGCTCACAGCGGGTCTGGTGTTCTGGATCTCCGCCTGGGCGTTCGGCATCAAGTCGTTCGACGCCTTCATGCTCGTCCTGGCGATCATGATCACCGCTTTCGCGGTGCGGCTCATCACGCCGTTCGTGAAGGAGCAGCTGGGGCGCTAG
>WUUC01222859.1_pt1 | contig 14124 bp, 13 predicted proteins | sample 6278441 | NCBI WGS metagenome assembly WUUC01 (sample SAMN13675441, study PRJNA597444) | soil metagenome | isolation source: soil | place: USA: Washington | collected 2017-10
GACGCAGCCAGCACAAGTCGCAGGGCGAGGCCGCGTTGGAGTTGCGCGGCGCGCAAACGTCGCGCGTGCGCTTGGTCAAAAAAGCCCCCAGCCCGTTTCAAACTGCGGCCACCGAAGCGACCATCTACGACGGCCTCGACACGACGCTTCGCGGCATCATACGCACCGCAGGACTCGGCGATACCACGCTCTTAAACGATCTTGAGCACGTCGAAAACGACGCACGGGGCGCGCTCGAACGTTTCAACGCGCTGGACCCGCGCAGCATCGTCAGCGCGCTCACAGCCGGTATTGACCACACGCGACAGGCGCGACGGACGCTCGCGCGGCTCAAAGATTCTCCCGCCGCGCGCCTCGAAGCCGACTTCCTGCTCGCGCAAAAAGAGCGCGAATTTCAAGAAGCGTTGCGGCTCGCTTACGGCGTTCGCGTGGATGCGCTGGCGGACGCGGAGACGATCGCTCGCGGCGACTCGTTCATCGTCGCCGTGCGCGTCTTTGCGGGAGACGCGCGCATGGGGCGTGTCGAAGAGTTGCGCCTTCGTGCGCCGGAAACATGGCGCGTCGAAAAACTAGACGCGCCTTCGAAGGAAGAGACGGCGTTCGTCTCGCGCGAGCCTGCGTCCGCCGTCGCATACTTTCGCGTGCACGTGCCCGTGGATGCCGAACTGACGCAGCCCTACTGGCTGGCGGGTTCGCGGCGCGAAGAGCGAGGCGGGGGCGATATGTATGTCTGGGACAGAGACGATCCGAAGACGGAGCCGTTCGCGCCGCCGTTGATCTCGGCGGAGGTCTCGTTGGGCGTGGGCGCGTCGCCGCAGGTGTTCAGCGCGCCGGTCCAGTATCGTTATCTCGACAACGTGCGCGGCGAAGTGCGGCGTGAGGTTAACGTCGTGCCGGAGATAAGCCTGCAACTCGACCCCGCGCTCGTAATCGTGCCGCTCGGCGCGCGCGAACGCACGCGGCAATTGACCTTGCAGTTGGTGAACAACGTCGAGCCGTCGGAGTCGCAAGCTAATGATCCGATTGCGGCGGGAGGCGCGCGTGTCGGTGTGCCCGAAGGTTGGCTGCAAACGCAGGTGACGAGTTTTAAATTCACGTCGAAGGGCGAGCGCGTGACGTTGCCTTACACGATCACGATCCCGCGCGCAGTGAAGCCGGGCGCGTACACTGTGCGCGGTTCCGCCGACGCGAATCTCCACGCGCGAAAATTGCAACAGACGCAGTTGCCGCAGGCGCTCCCTTTCGCTCTCATCCAACGCGCGATCAGTTACCCGCACATCCAGACGCATTACTACTACACGGGCGCGGAGGTGACGCTGCGCGTGCTTGACCTGAACGTGGCGAGCGTGCGGGTCGGCTACATCATGGGCAGCGGCGACGAAGTGCCCGAGGCGATCAGGCGCATGGGTCTCGATGTGACCATGCTCGACGAGACGCAACTCGCCACGGGCGACCTCTCGCGCTTCGACACGATCGTCGTCGGCGTCCGCGCTTCGCAGACGCGCCCCGATTTCGTCGCGCATCACGCGCGCCTGTTGGAGTTCGTACGACGCGGCGGCGCGCTCATAGTGCAATATCAACGCCCCGACTACGCGGCGAAAAAATTGCCGCCCCTGCACGCCTCTATGGAAGCGCCGCCGCAGCGCGCGGGCGGGTCGCCGACGATTGCGCGCGTGGTTGACGAGCGTGCGCCCGTGCGCGTCCTCGCGCCCGCGCACCCCGCGTTCAACTTCCCGAACCGCATCAACGCAGCCGACTGGCAAGGCTGGGTGCAGGAGCGCAACCTCTACAACTTCACCGCTTTCGATGCGGGCTACACGCCGCTCCTCGAATCACACGATGCGGGCGAAGACGAACAGCGCGGCGGACAGGTTTATGCGCGCATCGGGCGCGGCCATTATGTCTACACGTCCTACGCGTGGTTTCGCCAACTGCCCGCCGGAGTCCCCGGCGCGTATCGCCTGTTCGCTAACTTGCTGAGTCTGCCAAAAGCCCCGGGCGGGCCGGTGAGAAAATAAGAGCTTAATTTCAAAACTACCCTCGACCACTCATACTTTAGTCTTCCCTGTGCGCCTTTCCGCCTTTGCGAGATTAAATTTCACGCAAAGGCGGAGAGACGCACAGGGAAACAGAAGGTAGTTTTGCAACACCTTCTAAGATGCAAACTTGTCCGGCGGTTTTCAGGCGTGTAAGGCCGCCGCGCGCTTTTGCATCTCTTCGAGCGACACGTCTTCTTTGTGAGTGGCGATTGCCCAGATGTGCCCGAAGGGGTCTTCGAGTTTGCCCATGCGGTCGCCGTAGAATTTATCTTCCATCGGGCTGAGCAGCTTCGCGCCCGCCGCGACGGCGCGCTCGGCTATAGCGTCCGCGTCTTCAACGTAGAGCAAGAGCGCGACGGGCGTGCCGCCATAGGATTGCGGGCTGCGCACGTCCATGTCCGGAAACTCGTCTGCCAACATGACGTAGGAGCCGCCGATCTTGATCTCGGCGTGACCGATCTTTCCGTCCGGCGCGTCCATACGCATGACCTCCGTCGCCCCGAACACGTCCTTGTAAAACTCTATGGCGCGCGCCGCGTCCCTGATGTGCAAATAAGGCGTGACGGAGTGGTAGCCCTCCGGAATATGTTTCGTGCTGCCGGTCATAAATTCTCTCCTTAGTTTTACCAAAAGTTTCACCAAAAATTTTTCACACGCGAGGCTTGTCGGAGGCAGCTTATATCACAGCTTGTTTTCACGTGCAATACTTTATTTCAAGTGTGAAACAAAGGTTTTGAACGCGTCCAGCAGGCGCGTCGAGAAACGGCGTGCGCTTTTTTTCGTGCGGGAGTTAAGAGAAGAACTCGTCCGAGGCAGACTTGTCTTCGGGATAGAACCATGCCTCCGTGATCTTGCCTTCGCTTACGTGATAGACGGCGACTTCGCGGCCTTCCATCGAGCGCCCCTTGTAGGTCGCCGACCAGTGGACCAGCGCGACGGCGTGCGCATCGTTCGCCAGCACGTCGTGCAGCCACATGCGCGTAGTGCCTCCGGTCAACTCGCCCGCGCGTTCGAAGACTTCACGGAAGACGGACTCGATGCCGCGCAAGTCGCCGCCGTGCGGCGGCGGGTAAGGATCATGCCACGCGATATCCTCTGCGAGCAGCGGACGCAACTGTGCCCTGTCGCCGCGCGCACGCGCTTCGTAAAACTTGCGTATCAACTCTACGTGTGGATGCTCCATGCCTATGGCCTGACTATTAACTTTTGTCGTCGCTTTTAAGTCGCTTTAAACCGCCGCTTCGTGCGCGGGCTTCTGCTGTTGCCCCGCTCCGAGCGACAGGGAGCGCGCACGCTCAAGGCTGCACTTCGCCAACTCGAACGGTTCCACTTCATCTGCGGCCTTGAGATAGCTGAGGAGTCTTTCGCGCCGCGCGCGCTCGGTCGCGTCCGTGTCGGGCGCGGCGAGCAGCAGGCTCAAATCTCTTTCGGCTTCTTCCTTCGTGTTGTTTTTCAGGCAGACGAGGGCCAGCCCCGCGAGTTGAAAGCGGTCGAAGTTCTCCAACAGGAAATCGCGCAGCGCGGGGCTGTTGCGTAGATGGAAACGGATCGTTTGCTCTACGCCGCGCACGGGGTATTGCGGGAAGGCCGCCGAGTGGATGATGGCGGAGGCGAAATTGTTGAGGAGCAGTTCGGCCATCGCCTTCACCTCGTCGCCGCTGGCGTGGTCGGCCTCCGTCCATGTCTTGTTATCGTAAAAGTACGGGCGCAGGTAAGGTCGCTCGACGAGGATTTTCAAGTGGTCTGAGGTTTCCGTCATCGCTCGCTGCACGAGTTGAATTTCCGGCTGCTGCTGCGCGCTCTCCAACTGCCGCCTGACCGTCTCAAGCTGATCGCGCGCCGCGCGCAACTGCCGCAGGAACACGGAAAAATTCAACAGACCCGTCAACACCAGCAACAGCGTCCCGCCGAAACTGAGCAGGGAGATTAAGACTTCGGTACTCACAACTTTATTCCTTGCCGACACGACACGTCGGCGGCTCTCTGGAAGTAATATCGCTCAAGCGCGGTATAGTTCGCGCGCCCGCCGGAATTCAGTTCGCGCGCTCGCCGGAATTATAGCGCACGGGTTTGGCGGGCGCGTGTTGGCGGGAGCACGTCGCGCGGTGTTATGCTCTGGCATGTCTCCCTCAATTTAATCGAAACATTTCCTTGCGAAGATTTGAGCCAAGATGTTGAGAACTCAGCGGCAATTACGCCGTGTCGTGATTACGGGGATAGGTTGTGTGACGCCCGTCGGGATAGGGCGCGAGGCGTTCTGGCGTGCGCTCGTCGCGGGCGAGAGCGGGGTGCGGCGCATAGAGAGTTTCGACGTGAGCGAGTCGGCGGTGAAGATCGCCGCGGAGGTGCGCGGGTTCGACTGGGAGGCGCACGTTAGCCCGAAGGACCGCAAGCATGTGCCGCGCACCGTGCCGCTTGCGCTCGCCGCCGCGCGCGAGGCGTTGGAAGATGCCGGGATTCATTTTTCGGATTTGAGTCTGGCGGAGCGGCGCGCGCTCGGCGTCGTGCTCGGCACGGGCGGCGGTGGGCTCGCGTTCACCGAACAGCAGTATAAGTATTACTTCACGGGCGAGACGGCGAAGGCGAGCGTCTATACGATCCCCGCTTCGACGCACGGCGGACTCTCCTCCGAACTCTCCATGGCCTTCGGCCTGCGCGGCCTCTCGCACGTCATCTCTACAGGCTGCACGAGTTCAACAGACGCCATCGCCTACGCGAGCCAGCACATCGCGCTCGGCAGGCAAGAGGCGATGCTCGCGGGCGGCGTTGACGCGCCCATCGCGCCCGGCATCCTCGCGGGCTTCAACTTGATGACCGTCCTGACGAAAGAATGGAACGACGACCCGGCGCGCGCCTCGCGCCCGTTTTCACGCGACCGCTCCGGCATAGTGCTCGGCGAAGGCGCGTGGATTTACGTGCTCGAAGATTACGAACGCGCCAGAGCACGCGGCGCGAAACTCTATGCAGAGATCACAGGCTACGGCGCGACGTGCGACGCGTATCATCGCGTGCGCCTCGAAGAGACGGGCGAAGAACCCGCGCACGCCATGAGCCTCGCGCTCGCGGATGCCGGACGCACGCCCGCGCAAATTGATTACGTCAACCTGCACGGTACCGCGACGCTCTTGAACGACCGCATCGAGACGCAAGCCTTGAAACTCGCCTTCGGCAAAGACGCCTACGGCCTGCCGATGTCCGCCACGAAATCGCAGATCGGCCACCCGCAAGGCGCCTCCGGCGCGGCGGGTCTCGCCGCCACGCTCTGCGCGATGCACACCGACATGATCCCGCCCACCATCAATCTCGAAGAACCCGACCCGGCCTGCGATCTCGACTATGTCCCCAACGTCGCGCGCGAAGCCAACGTCGGCGTCGCGCTCTGCAACTGCATCGGCTTCGGCTCGAAGAACAGCGCGCTCGTGGTTGAAAAGCTGTGACAAGTGTTAAGCGACGAGTGATGTGTTGGAAAGAACCATGCGCTGACGAGAGTTGAGCAACATGCGAACAGTCTCTGTTTTTAACTTGTCGCCTGTCGCTTAACACTCGTCACTATTTTATATGTTTAGCGAGCGCAGTTATGAATTAGAGCATCTGGACAAGGGCGACTATACGCCGGAGGAATACGAGGGGTGTCTGGTCGAGTTGCGGCGCATCAACGAGTGGCTGGGCGATGCTCGTGCGTTGCGTGTTTCGCTCGTGCTGGAGATTGAACGCGCGGGGTTGCGTAGTTTCTCGTTGCTGGATGTGGGCGCGGGGTCGGGCGAGTTGTTGCGCGTGTTGGCGCGGGAGGCGCGCGTGCGCGGGTGGCGTGCGCGGCTCGTGGGGCTTGAATTGAACGCGCGCTCGGCGCGTGCGATTCTCGAAGAGTCGCGCGAGTTCGCAGGAGAGATCGCGGCTGTGCGCGGCGACGCTTTTCATCTGCCGTTCGCCGACGACGCTTTCGATTACGTCATCTGTTCGCTCTTCACGCACCATTTTCGAGACGAGGAAGTGGTCAGCATTTTGCGCGAGTTCAAACGTGTGGCGCGTCGCCGCCTGTTCGTCATAGATTTGCATCGCCACGCGCTCGCCTATTTTCTCTACACGACCGTAGGCCGTCTCTTCCTGCACAACCGTCTCATACGCGAAGACGGCGCGCTCTCCATACGGCGCAGCTTTCGCGCGTGTGAACTCGCAAGGCTCGCAGAAGAAGCGCAACTCGAAGATGCGAAAGTGCGACGCCGTTTTCCTTTCCGTCTGGTCTTGAGCGCGGGCAAGGACCAGTCGAGTTGAAGATGCGAGAGCGTGCCGTCAGAAGAAGGACGGGTTGAGTTGAAGATGCAGGAACGTGTCGTTAAAAATTATGACGTGATCGTCGTGGGCGGAGGTCCGGCGGGGACGAGCGCGGCTGTGCATCTGGCGACGGGTGGAGCGCGCGTGTTGCTTCTGGAGCGGGAGAAGTTTCCGCGCGCGAAGTTGTGCGGGGAATTTATTTCGCCGGAGTGCCTGGCGCATTTCGCGCGGCTCGGCGTGTTGGATGAGATGAGCGGGGCGGGCGGCGCGCGCGTGGGCGAGACGCTTTTTTTTGCGCGGAGCGGGCGACGCGTGGGCGTGCCGAGCGCGTGGTTCGGCAAAGAGGCGGGAGGCGCAGGCGACGCATCTTCCGCGTGCGCGCTCGGTTTGAGCAGGGCGGAGATGGACGCGCGCCTGCTGCGGCGCGCGCGTGCGTTGGGCGTAGAGGTTCTGGAAGAAGCGCAGGTCGCAGGGTTGTTGTTTGAGTATGAAGGACGACACGACGAACGCGTCTGCGGCGTGCGCGTCGAGTGGCGCGGGGCGGAACTTGAGTTGCGCGCCGCTATCACGATTGACGCGACGGGGCGTGCGCGTGCGCTGGCGCGGCGAGTTGAGCAGAGGATGAAGGGCGACGGTGGTGCGCACGCGTCGAAGACGGGCGGCGCATCGTCGCGGCGCATGCCGCTCGTGGCGTTCAAGGCGCATCTCGAAAATGCGCGGGGCGCGGAGGGCGCGTGCGAAATCTATTTTTATCGCGGCGGCTACGGGGGATTGAGCCGCGTGGAAAATAATTTGAGTAATTTGTGTTTCATCGTGGCGGCGCGAGACGTGCGTGCGTGTGCGAGCGATGCGGAGCGCGTGATGCGCGAGATCGTCATGTCGAACACGCGCGCGGCGGAGACGCTCAGAGGGGCGCGCGTCTGTACGGAGTGGCTGGCGGTGGCGTTGGAGAGTTTCGGGCGACGCGAACTTGTTCCGGCGGAAGGGTTGTTGATGGTGGGCGACGCGGCCTCGTTCATTGATCCGTTCACGGGGAGCGGCATGTTGATGGCTTTGGAGAGCGGCGAACTCGCGGGCGCGTGCATCACACGCGCGCTGCCGCAGCTACGCGCGTGCGAAGGTTTCGCGCCGCTCGCGGAGGATTATCGCGCGCTTTATCACGAACGATTCGCCGCGCGCCTGCGCGTCTGCTCGTTGCTCAGGCGCGCGGCTTTCGCGCCGCAGTTTGCGACAGAGGCGGGCATCGCCGCGCTCGGCGTGAGCGAACGCGTGCGACGCGTGTTGGCGCGTGCGACGCGTCCGGCGTAGTTAAGAATTTCAAGAGGCGCTGATGACAGGACAACTTGAGGACAACAAAAAGAACGTCATGGCCTTCTACGATCTGATGTTCAACCAGTGCCAGCCCGCCGAAGCCATCGAAAGATACGCGGGCGAGGTTTACATACAGCATAATCCGGCGGTGGCCGACGGCAAGCAGGCGTTCATCGAATATTTCACGCGAATGGCGCGAGAGTATCCCGGCAAGCACGTGGATTTCAAACGAGTGATCGCGGAAGGCGATTACGTCGTTTTGCACTGTCATCAACAATGGCCGGGCGACAGCGATTGGGCCGGGATAGATATTTTCCGGCTCGACGAAAAGGGCAAGATCGTCGAACACTGGGACGCACTCCAACGCGTGCCGCAGAGTTCGGCCAACGACAACACGATGTTCTAGCAGCGACCGCGCTATTCCCACACGGCGCATTTCAACCCGACGACATACGCCCCCAGATCGTTGCGCGCCCGCGTCGTATCCGCAAACGCGTGCCACATCGCAGCATGTCCGGCCAAAAACCTCTCATCTAAAATTTCTGTATTGTCCGAAGGGATGTTAGGCATAATCCCGCAGATCAACTCGATCAACGCATCCAGACTATCCCTATCCTCACGCCTTGTGATCAAGTCAACCAACTCTCTCGCTCTGTCTTGTGTAATCGGCAGGTTAGCCCAACGCCTGATAGGTTCATTGAAATCCGGCTCTCGCTGCGGGCAGACGGGTGGCTTACGCGTGCTATTATCTTTGGGCATCAGTAGCTCCTTAACGTGATACTGGTGTAGAGGACTTGTCGAGATTCGCCGTCTCGGTGAGTCCTCGCCTTTTAAGTCTCTCCTGCGGCGCAAACTCTAGCAGGCTGACTATTGTATGTCAAATAAAACGATAGTAGCTTTGCTAGAGTTTACAAAGCATGACTAAAGACGAAACAAAACTTCTAAGCGTCAAACAAGCCGCCGCCGCTCTTGGTGTAAATCGGCAAAGAGTTCAACAGTTAATTGAATCAAAGCGATTGCCAGCAGAAAAAGTAGGCGCGTTTTACGTGATCCGAGAAATAGACCTTGAACTCGTGCGAGAGCGCAAAGTAGGCAGACCGCCGAAGGTTAAAGCTGAGAGTTCAAAGGCGAGTAAGAAAAGTAAGAAGTAAGCGAAAGTAATCTGAAGCCCAACAATCCTAATATGCATCCATTTGAAATTGAGTTATCCACTTTAGCCGTAGACATTGAAATAGAATTAAGAGGACATGCCGCTGTTCCTTGGGCAGATTTTCTTCTTAATCCGCGTAGGCTTCGTGGCAGCGATTTTCTAATGCGGTGGTCTCAAGGAGTATGGAGTGAGGAGCGACTTGTTCAAGCTGTTAATGCGACACAAGACTATTTTGCTTTGCCCTATGGCCCGAGTGGAGCCGCCCCTGATAACGATCCACGAGCATTTGAGCTTTACTTTGAACGCTTAGAAAATGCCGGGCTAGGTAAGGTTAAGAGACCCGACTTACTTATCTTTAGAAAAAAGGATAAAGAACACATTAATAAAGTAGTTGACCAATTAGGAGGAGTAAGCGAGCTACCCTTCACACCAGAAGATGATCTAAACATGCAGGAATTGCTCTCCAGAGCACTAATAGCTATCGAGTGTGAAAACAGTTTATGGCGGGCTAAGAAGATGCCGTTTTACGGGTCGACTCTAACACCGCAAAAAAGGCTTGGAGGGCAGCTAGGACTCAAAAAGACTGGGGTTGTACTTCCCACCGTCATTATTAAGGAAGAAGATCGTATACCACTAAGAAGTTGGCAAGAGCAGGCCGGAGTTAAAATTCACGTATGGCATGTATTTTTTGATTTAGCGTTTGGACTCAGTTTCGACAGAGCCGACGAATTAATAAGCACAGGTCTTATCGAGCCAACAGTACAAACTTTTCAAGCACCAGCAGGTGCAACTGCTAAAAAGATTATCTACAAGTTCTATTATCACTATGCTTACCCACTTGGTGAGTCAACAGAAGAACCCAACTTAGTACCAGCTCACATAGAAGATAAAAATGGACATATACTTCCTTTCGTCAAATTTGAAGGAGGCAGCCTAAAACTAAGTCAGGAAGCTTTAAACGTATTGGAAACCGCCAGCAGGGAATAGGGAAAATCTTTACATGCCAAAGCATCATCAGAAACTACCGAGTGCCGGAGCCGAGAGAGAAGCCCTTAGAGTAAAGGGACAGTTCTGGACACCGGATTGGGTTGCAGAGGCAATGGTTGCTTATGCACTTTCAGGAGGAAGTAAAAAAATCTTTGACCCTGCCGTGGGCGCGGGCGTTTTTTTCAAAGCGGCTAAAACAATCTCCGCGCATAGGGGCATAAATCTCAAGCTTGTAGGCAGAGAAATAGACCCATTAGCTTTAGAACAGGCTAAAGAGAATGGTTTATGCGAAGAAGATTTATCAAATATATCAATTGCCGACTTTGTCCTGGAACCGCCTGAGGACACGCTAGAGGCTATTGTTTGCAATCCGCCATATATACGGCATCACCGTCTATCAAATGAGCTCAAAGCTAAATTAAAGAAGCTGTGTATTGATATTACTGGCACGACTCTGGACGGTCGCGCAGGCTTCCATATCTACTTTTTACTTCGCGCTTTGCAGCTACTCGCTAAAGATGGACGACTGGCTTTTATCATGCCAGCGGATACCTGTGAGGGGATATTCTCATCTACCTTGTGGAAATGGATTACCAAAACATATAAGCTCGATGCAGTAATAACATTTAGTCCCGAAGCATCTCCTTTTCCCGGCGTAGATACTAATGCGGTTATCTTTCTAATACGGAATGACAAACCAACAGATAACTTTCTTTGGGCTAGATGTCTCCAGGCATATACAGATGAACTCAAGGCTTGGATCATATCAGATTTTCAATTACCGGGAGAAAGCTTATTAGTTCATCAACGCAACTTATCAGAAGGTTTATCTACAGGCTTCTCTAGACCCCCTGTAGAAACTGAATCTGACGATCCTACGCTAGGTGAGTTTGCTAGAGTAATGCGTGGTATTGCTACGGGCGCTAATGAGTTCTTTTTCCTAACCAAAAATCAAGCGGAAGAGATCGGTATACCCTCTAAATATTTACTTCCCGCTATAGGACGGACACGTGACGTGTCTGGAGATGTTATAGACAAGAAGGCTGTTAAGGCGCTCGATGCAGCGGGGAAACCAACCCTTCTATTTTCGCTTGATAACATACCATTAAATCAACTCCCAAAATCTTTGCGTGAGTATCTAAAGCAGGGAGAAGAACTAGGACTTCACAAAAGAAGCTTAATTTCTACGCGCCGCCCTTGGTATAAAATGGAGGTCAGACCCGTCCCTCCGTTTCTATTTGCGTATCTCGGCAGACGTAACGCCAGATTCATACGGAATGATGCAGGCGTAATGCCGTTAACCGGCTTCCTTTGTGTGTACGCACGGAACAACAGCCCACAATTCATCAACCAACTATGGACAATTCTTAGGCATCCTCAAACAGTGAGCAATCTTTCTTTAGTAGGTAAGTCTTATGGCGGGGGAGCCATCAAAGTAGAACCGCGGAGCCTCGAAAGATTAAGGCTTCCACTAGAGTTAGTTTTGAAGAGTGGGATTCAATACAATAAAGGAACGCAGACACAATTAGGAGTACCAACAACTTCACAACTTTCTTTGTTATGAAGAGAGAGCAACCGCCCCCTCAGAGATAGAAAGAGGCGACGCTTTGATCGGGCGTCGCCTTTTTTATTGACACTCAACGCGCGCCCTTATATCTTCCTTTCGTTTCTCACAAACTTTCGGCAAGTCTCACGTCCCGTTTGAAAAAGGCATGTGTAAGTGAGCGGTAATCAGGTTGAATGCGCGGCGGGTGAGGACGTGCGTTAGGTTGCTAATGGCCGCGTCAATGTAGGGAACATTAGATGCGCACAGAACCGTGTCCCAAATGCTCGACATTGCTGCTTCTGGATGAAGATTTAATTGCGTGTACAAGTTGTGGCGCATTGATGGAAGTTCTTACATTTGATCCGCCAGTACTGGATTCTGAGCCCAGCGCGCTTAAACTAATTCCCGAAGCGTCCACTGACGGCGGCGGTGGCAGGCGCGGCCCACTCCCCGGACAAGACGTTCGTTCACCGAAGGCGTCTGGAGGCCACGCCGGGCAGGCTCGCGACTTCATCAAACAGTATGTAGGGCGTGAGACGCGACCGTTGAATTGGTCGTGGAATGCGTTGAAAGCTATCCTCGGCTTAGGTGGGATGGGAATCCTCCTGGTGTCTCTCTCATCGCTGGATATGCTCTTTCACATAAAGATGCCCTTCTGGGCCGGTTTCATAGTTGCCTACTTGCCTTTGTTCATATTCTTCATGGCGGAACCGGAGTCCCTTCCTCGCAGATTCATACGCCCCGCGAAACGGTTCGCGTCAGTTTTGTACTTAGTCTTTGCTGCACTGTCGCTTTCACTCCAAGTTTTACTCATAGCATATCGTGGATTCGATGGGCGGGATGTTCTCGTTGTTGGGCTCATCATGCTTGGCGCCTGGCCGTGTCTGGTTGTACTTCGCCAGCCACGACTCAGGCGTGAAACTAAGCTTTTCAATGCAAGCCGGTGGGGAGCCAGCACATCGAAAGGTCCGGTCGGACGGAGCGGGGTTAAATAGCGCCGCAGGAGGCCGCCGGCTAACAATGGCATGCACTCGACCGCGAATAGCACGCCCCTTATCCTCACTCGATAAACGCACACGCCGCTCTGACTCCCGCTCTAATTCAAGCAATCGAACAACCCACCCCCGCAATAACACCACGCACCCATCCGGCTTTCGTCTCCAGATAGAAAAGCGTGAGGCTTTCGGGCGTCGCCGTTTTTATTGACACTCGCCCCTGGCCCTTATATCTTCCCTGCGCTTTATCGCTGCTGCAAGGTTCGCAGGGCAGTTAAAGCCCCTCACAGGGTTGACTAAAGCCTGTTCTACAGTACAATGCGGGCCGTCAGCCTCTCTTAATAAGACGATTTACGCTCAACCCAATTCACCAGCTTTGCGGCCTCACGATGTGTTTACTCGCCTGTCGTGGCAAAGCGTTCGCTCTTTCCACCTCAACCCGAAGGAGAGATGAAATGTCCGCTCAAACCAAACTCCGCTTGAAAAGTCGCTTCCGTGTTGCGCTGCTTTTAGTGACGATGATCTTGCTTTTGGTCGCGTCCCCCGCGCCCCCGCCGACATGCGCTAATAGCTTCTGCCTGTGGCGCACGAGAGTGTACTTTTACACGGATGCCACCAAGACGACCCAGTGCGGCTTTTCGAACTATTCTTGTTTCGGCAACTTCACACACACCGGATGCTATTCGGACTACTACGTGATAACAGAGTGCGAGTGCAACCAAACGAAATAGGCACGATTTAAACTGAGACTAGATCGCTAGGCGAAGCAGCCGCCCGGATAGCAAACGTTAAGGCGGGCATCATCCGTTGGCTGTCAGGCTGACGTGTGTCCAAGTCTGCGAGCGTTTGCATAACACGCAGCTTGCATCGTCAGGCGTTGGCTGATCGGTGTAAGCGGCCTTCGTGCTTAGAAGTCGAGGCCGATGCGGGCGATGATGGTGTGGAAGCGTGGGTCGGGGCGTAGGGAGTCGAGCATGGGGTCGAGGTCGAACCAGATGAGGGCTTCGGATTGTGCGTCGCAGGCGCGTGTGAGCCAGTCGAAGGCTTGATCAATTTCTCCGAGCGCGGCGTGTATGACGGCGATGTGATAGGGCGAGACGAACTGGCGCGCGGAGAGTGTGTGAAGCGAGGCGAGCACGGTGCGCGCTTCGCCTGCGCGTCCGAGCATGGCATAGGCGTGGCCGGGGGCCGCGAGCATGGCGGGGCTTGAGCTGGAGAGCGTGATGGCGCGCTCGTAAGCGGCGAGCGCTTCGTCGTAACGCCCGACCTGTTCGTAGGCCATGCCGAGCAGGAAATGCGCCATGTAAAAGTTTTCGTTCAACTCAAGCGTCTTGTGGTATTCGCGTATCGCTTCGTCGTACTGGCGCGTGAGGTAATAGTGCCAGCCCATGCCGGAGTTGACGGGCAGGGAGAGCGGGTCGAGTTCGCGCGCGAGCTTCATCTCGTTGACGGCTTCGGCCTGTCGCCCCATCGCGGTGAGATAATGCGCGTACCAGTGGTGCGCGGTGGCGTAGGACGGGTTGAGTTCGATGGAGCGGCGATATTCTCTCTCGGCTTCGGGCCAGTTCCAATCAAAAATTCTGACGTAGGCGAGCGAAGCATGAGCTTCTGCGAGCGTGTCGTCTATCTCCAGGGCTTTGAGCGTGGCTCCGCGCGCCTGTTGCATGGCCTCGCCGGGCGAGAGCGCGGCGTATTCGACCGCGCCGAGCAAGGCGTAGGAATCTGCGAGCCCGGCGTAGGCGAGCGCGTAGTTCGGGTCGAGCGCGATGGCTTCCTTGAAATACTCTATGCCGCGTTCGATGCCTTCCTGCGTGCGCTTGTTCC
>WUUC01187294.1_pt1 | contig 14123 bp, 11 predicted proteins | sample 6278441 | NCBI WGS metagenome assembly WUUC01 (sample SAMN13675441, study PRJNA597444) | soil metagenome | isolation source: soil | place: USA: Washington | collected 2017-10
CCTTCTGCGTTTCCGCTTACCCCGCCCCTACCCGCCTTTGAAGCGATAAGGTTATAAAGTTGTGCAACGACCTGACCTTCCTGTGAAGGCTTGATCATTGCTCTGTAATCGGCATTTGCACCAGTCAACGAAAGAACAGACTCGAACTGAAAATGTCTTGACATCTCAGCTTTGTTCTCATCTACTTTCCTGGTGACGGCATATTGCGTCGAGAACTCGATTGGCGATACCCATGTACCGAGGAAGTCGGCAGCTATGCTTGCAATCCTCCAGGCTTTACTGAAATCGTATGAAGGAATAAAACCAGTGCCGAAAGATTCCTGGTTGGCTTTCCAGATTCCGTAGCTGGATGCCGGGTCATACTGAATATGTTGTGTGGAAGGATACCTCGCCTTGAAAACTTCGAGAGCGGCTTTTGTGCTCGGGCTCAGAATTGTGTTGCTGACAATCCTGATCGAGGTTGCTGAACCAAGTTTTGAGATGACTTCTGAATCGATCGCATCCCACGACTTCTTATCTGTGCCAATTTGCGGATCACGAAGCCTGTAGTTGTCATAAAGTGAAAGAACAGATGCTTCCACCTGTGCGCTTGTACCTCCAAGAGTGACTTTTGAAGACGGGTTGCCTTCAATTTTGATGGGACGGCCTTCGCGTGTCTTAACAACAATGCTGCAATAGTCGCCGCCACTTACATACGACGAAGCGTAATAGTTGGCAATGCCCGGATCAACATCCATGGGCTTGACAATGTATGGAATGGCTTTCCTGACTGGTGTTTCGCAGGCTGCAAGCGATGCTGCAGCTACACTGAAACCCATCATCTTAAGAAAGTCCCTTCTCGAAGGGCCTGAATCATCAGGTGCGGGTGGCGTACCGAACTCGTTGGATGCGTTCTTTACAGCGACCGCATCGTTCTTCAGTTCGGGTATTCCCTTCCAGTATGTTTTCTTCGTACTCATTATCAGTTAGGACGTTTTCCGTTTATAGACGCTTCAAATAATTCTACTTTTTTAACACTTCAACACACCCGCACTTTAATAGTGGCACTTGCCACATTCCAGCCCACCGATATCTTCCACTTTCATATTGTTCTTCTTGCCCTCTTTGTGGTATTCCACAAGCTTGTCGTAATAGGCATTGCCCTTAGTTGCAACGTCTGTCTTGCGATGGCAGTCAATACACCATCCCATAGTAAGCAGCGAATACTGTCTTACAACTTCCATCTCCTCGACCGGACCATGACAGGTCTGGCATTCGATGCCACCAACGTTTACGTGCTGTGAGTGATTGAAGTAAGCGAGGTCAGGCAGGTTGTGAATACGGATCCACTCAACCGGCCCTGTAGTTTTCCCGGTGTATGCAGATGTGTTCGGATCGAACCCAACTGCATCGTAAATTTTTTGAATCTCACCCGTGCCGGTCAGTGTGCCTGACTTTACCTGGCTGTGACAGTTCATACAGACGTTCACTGAAGGGATCGTTGCTTGCTTGCCCGTCATGGCACCGGTGTGACAATACTTACAATCGATCTCGTACTGACCTGCATGTATTTTGTGAGAGAATGCAATAGGTTGTTTTGGTTGATATCCTTGCTGTACACCGATCGAGTAAAGTCCATCCACGATCGTCTTGAAGGAAACACCTGCAACGATGAACACCACAACAAAGATGAACCCCGGGCTGCTGGTGATCGTCTTAAGCGTGTAAGGATTCTGAACGACCTGCTTTTCAACGTCATTGAGATCACGGGTCTCGAGAAAGCGCTTGAGTGCGTTGGCAATCAAGCCAAGAACAACGAGTAACAAAATGAGGATCAACCCCATGCCGATGAGGATGGCGTTCAGGTAAGCCTTAGGGATGCCTGCATCTGTTGGCGTTTGCGATAAACCGTCGGTTCCTGGTGGAGGGGCAGCTACTTTCGTTTCTTCATCTTTCACATAAGCCACTATGCTCATGATCTGCTCGCTAGACATGCCAGTAAAGGCGGTCATCTGGCTCTTGTTGTACTCGATAAATATTTTGTTGGCGTATTCGTCGCCACTGGCGATCATCTTCGCCGGGTTGTGTACCCAATCAACGAGCCAATCGAGCGAAGGCACACGTTGATCAACGCCCGCGAGCGCAGGACCGATCAGTTTTTCCTTAACGCGATGGCATGACTTGCAATTGGCATCAAACAGTCCCTTTCCCGCGCTGATGACAGCGGGATCCGTGGAGATTTCTTGTGCAAAGGAAACGAAAGAGAAAAATAGAATGACAACAGTGAAAGCAAGGCAAGCCAGTGTTCTGTGCTTCGTCATGGTGTTAGGGACTCCGGATTTATACGAAGTGCACAAATGTACATTCGGAACGTATTATTTCAAACAAATTTGGCCCGTCGGGGTGGCAACTTTACCTCGATAACCTGTCATGTCGATTACGCAAACACAGGAGAAAAAAATGTTTGCAGTTCAATACCTGACGACAGTGTTATTTAGAATTGTTATAAATTGGTAACATGCTCATTTTCAACTCACTTGGGGAGCGGAAGAAGCAGTTTAATATAGGTTGAGTCATGTGCTCGTCTAAAGTTGAGCAACCGTTCATCCGATGACGTTTCAAAAACTACCGGTAAAAGTCGAATGCAAAAAAATCCTATCTGATCACTTATGTGTGAGAAAAGGGAAGGATAAGTAGAGAATTCCCGATCAAATGGTTGTAATGTTCTTCAATGAAATACCCGGTTAAGGCGATGCTATCAGTGAGCTCCAATAGATTTCCGTATTAACTTCACTGCATGACGCCCATCAGGTTTGTTACTTTTCCAATCTCCATGGTTCCTGAACCAGGCCATTACCCAATTACGACATCACTCATTACCCTGTTGTTGGTATTCGTTGCCGCATACTCCAGTCTCAACTGACACGTTATGAGCACTAATACTTTTTCTCCTGCATCAATTGAAAGTGCATTCAAGCGCAAAGGCCACTCGCTACCCAAAGGCAGCAATGTCATCATCGTAGGTGCAGGCGCATTTGGTGGTTGGACGGCGTTGCACATGCTGCGAGCCGGGTTTCACGTAACACTGGTCGACGCATGGGGGGCAGGTCATTCCCGATCCAGTTCGGGTGATGAAACACGCGTGATCCGTTCAACGTATGGCGCGAATGAGTTCTACTTTGACCTGAATGTGCGCGCGCTTCAGCTATGGAAGGAACATGAAGAGCAATGGGGCAGGCAGGTGTTTCACAATAGCGGTGTACTCTGGCTGTGTCATCAGGAACAGACGCCAGTTGTCGATGGCTCGATTCCCTTCGCGAAGAAACACAAGATGGAATACGAATATCTGTCAAAGGCAACGCTCCAATCGCGCTATCGCAATGTCAATACGACCGACATTCACCATGCGTGGCTCGATCCTTTCGGCGGCTACCTGAAAGCACGCGAGAGTTGCCAACTTGTACTGGAGACATTTATTAGAGAAGGCGGGTCATTTGTCCAGGCCATGGTGAAGCCCGATGCGTCAGGCAGCGGAATTGTACTTGCCGACGGCAGCAGGAAAGAAGCCACACTCTATATATATGCCTGCGGTTCGTGGCTGGGTCGCCTGTTCCCCGACATACTTGGAAACATCATCACCGCCTCACGCCAGGAAGTTTACTACTTCGGTGTGCCCGGAAATGAAAGTGAAGCCTGGGATAAGTTCCCTGTATGGGTCGATGCCGACGGGAAAGACTATTACTATGGTATCCCTGGTAATACAGGCAGGGGTTTTAAGATTGGCGTCGATATCCGTGGTAACGAATTTGACCCAACGAATGATAACCGGCTACCTGACGCAAAAGTCCTGGAACGTGCGCGCAAGTTTATCTCGCATCGTTTTCCCGCTTTGACCAACGCGCCGCTTATTGAGAGTCGCGTTTGTCCATATGAAAACTCTCCGGATGGTAACTTCATCTTTCAGCCTCATCCCCATAATAATAGTGTATGGTTCCTCGGTGGCGGTTCGGGGCATGGGTTCAAGCACGGGCCGGCGTTAGGCGAGCTTGTTGCTTCCACGTTCAGATAGGATCGATAAAAAATGATCTCCCGTCGCGCGGATAGTTAGACGACGATCCAGCGCTTCACATTCGGATGGTCGGTCACAAGACAGTCACACGACCGACCTTAGGGTGTTCCGGCAGTCGGGGGGTGTTGTAATCGGAGCGCTGCCACTCAATCTTCATCAAAAAAATTCCTGCTGGTTTGCTTGCAACTCTGACAAGGAATTGCCGTTATTTACTGTATTAGTAAAGTAATACAGTAAAACAGCAATAACATGCTTAAAATCGAAGATTTGAGCTTTTCCTATGGTAAAACTGGCAAGTTGTTCAACAATCTGGCATTAAATCTGGAGCCGGGCAGCATCACCGGGTTGCTTGGAAAGAACGGTGCTGGCAAGACCACACTATTAAAGATGATGACGGGAACCCTGTTCCCGCAGTCGGGCATCATTACGGCGATGGATCACAAACCGGGGCGACGCGAGCCGTCGTTCCTGCGTAACGTGTTTTTTGTGGCCGAGGAATTCGTGCTTCCTTCGATTTCGATCCGATCCTTCGTAAAAGCGAATGCACCTTTTTATCCTTCGTTCGATCACGCGCTGATGAAAAGGTTACTACAGGAGTTTGAGTTGACGGATGATCGTGTAATCGACAAGATCTCTTACGGACAGAAAAAGAAATTCCTCATTTCATTCGCGTTGGCAACAAAGTGCAGATTGCTGGTACTCGACGAACCAACAAACGGTCTGGACATACCCTCGAAGATCATTTTCCGAAAGGTGATGGCGGGTGCGCTGGATGAAAATCAACTGGTGTTGATCTCTACGCACCAGGTGAAAGACGTGGAAACGTTGATTGACCGTATCATCATTCTCGATACCGGGAAGGTGATCATGCATCAGGATATTCAAAGTATCTCGACGCAACTGCACTTTTCATCTGCTTCGTCGCCGGATGGTGCAGGTGTACTATATAGTGAGATGGTACCTGGAGGATACAAGGTGATCACACGCCAGCGTTCCGGCACTTCATCGATCGACATCGAATTATTATTTAACGCCGTAACGAAAGGTGTACCACTTTTTGAACGCGACGAGAATGTGAAACACACTGTTCCAATCAATTAACCAGGCAACTATGGCTATCAACAATACATTCAGTGTTTCGCGATTGGGACTTCTGCTCAGGCAGAACCTCTACCATAACTTCAAGCTATTGATCCTTGGGGCGATTGGATTCAGTGGAGCGGTGTTCCTGCTGTTGTTACTGATACAAACTGCTGAAGGATTCAACCGTGCCGAAATGGACGTCTTCTATGGGATATTCGGCACTGTCTTCATTATCGGTGCGGTCGTTAGTTCGGGCACAGCCTTTCCATATTTCAGAACAAAGGAAAAATCGATTGCTTATTTACTGCTCCCAGTGTCGACGGCAGAAAAATTTGTCGCGGAGTTCCTATTTAGAGTAGTACTTTTTTCTTTGGCTATCCCCACACTCTTCTGGCTTGTGTATACGGTCGAAACCTCAATCGTCAGCATGCTCGCTACTAATTATGTCGTTCAAACAAGTGACCTTTCTGGCATCTCGGTTCCATCAGACGTGAGCAACCAGATGACGTGGTACATCTTCACTGGATCGATGTTTTTTTCAATCTACATGATTCCTTTCATGGGCAGCACGATCTTCAACAAGGCCCCCCTGATCAAGACGTTGTTCGCCCTGGCTGTTATCGTATTCTTTAATGCGTTTCTCATTTATTTCATCGCCGAAGTGCTGGGGCTTAGCAACTATATGCCAAACGACACCGTGCTCTTCATGAGAGATGGCGACGATGCACTCACCGTGGCGACCTGGACGAGCGTGTTGCTTAACGTAGGCATGACTGCGGTTGCTTATTTCAAGTTAAAAGAAAAGGAGGCTTAATATGGAATTCAGCAATAACAAAAGCATCTTTTTACAGATCGCCGATTCGATCACGGATAAGGTTGCCAGCGGGCTCTATGCGCCAGGCACGAAGATCCCCTCGGTACGCGAACTAGCAGCAGACATGGGCGTAAATCCAAATACCGTTATGAGAACCTACAACGAATTGCAAACAGCAAACATCATAGACAACAAAAGAGGCATTGGTTATTTCGTCAGCACCGATGCGAAAGACATCATCATCAGACAGAAGCGGGAAGAATTTTTCTCTAATGTTCTGCCTGAATTCATCCGGCAGGCCGGTCTCCTGGGAATTTCCGCACACGACCTGAAACAACACCTCGAAAAATTGAATTGAACATGAAGACCAGCAACATCATTCTCAGTATCATCGCCGGCAGCGCCACGTTCTTTATCCTGGCGGGCGCTATTCATCTTCGGGTTACGGGTCTTTCAAAAGAACGCGGAACTGCCTCAGCGTCGGTAACTACACCGCTTGAACCGTTCCGTTACCTCGTCGTCCGCGAAGCCGTCAATCTTACCGTGACCGCTTCACAGCAAAATCAATTCTTTGTGATCTCGGGCAAGAACGATCCGCCGCCGATCATTGAATTCATCCAACGGGGCGATACGCTCATTATCAGTCGCATTGCACACGGCGATGAAGGACGAATACTGGAGGTTACTCTGGAGTCTACAGCAGGTTCGATCCAATACATTAATGCGAAGAACTCCATGTTTGGATTGAGGAATTACCCCTTAGACAAACTGGTAGTCGATCTTGAAAAGACACACTTTTCACTTTATGGTGACCACTCGTCAGATATCCGGTACAAGAGCTTTCGTGTCAACGCTTCATACCAATCTACGGTCAATGCCGATCGTGTTGTGCTTGACACCGCTGATCTTCAACTCGACCATTCTGAAGCATATTTCGATAACGTGAACAGATTACGTGCGCGTTTACAGAATAAATCAAAATTGAATTCCGGCAACGCATCGGATGTGCAGTACCAGAAAGATGAAACCAGCAAAGTCTACTGACGTGGCGATATTTCCTGTTATTTCCACACCGACTTTAGGTTCCACACCTGCAAGGAAAGGTCGGCAGCTGGATCATCGGCGAAAGTTTCGATAGCGGCACCTGAAGTGGGAAACACCTGGCTGGTGATCACTCCTCTGCCGTCATTAATGAAAACTTCAATGATCGATTGGTCGATGAACACATGGAGTGTGATCCCCATGTCCTGTAGCATTGCCGGTGCACCATCAATACCCGGAAACAACGGATGAAAATCCACCCGGCCCGATCGCGTTCTATCGATGTACACGTGTTGTGCTTCGGCATCGTAGTAGATCAAGGTTTCCTCGTTGTTACCTTTCAATACTTTGATGCCGGTTCGTCCTTTTGGTTGCGTGTTTCCAAAGCTGGCTTTGAATAATATCTCTACAGACTTGCTTTTGCTTTGGTTAATGTCGGTGACTTCCGCACCGCGAAGGTTAGCGAGTTCAGATACCGGTTGCTGGATAAGGCTTGTTCCGTCACCAACAACATCGGCAAGGTAAAGCTCCCGTGGAATGGCCATCATACCTTTCCATGGCGTGGTGGGTATATCTCCTGCATAAGCCCAGTTGTTGGCCCAACCTAAAAGTATCACACGCTTGCCGGGCGCATTGTGATAAGTAATAGCTGCATAGAAATCTTTGCCATAGTCAACGTAGCGCGGGTAACGCGATGGTTCATCAGCAGTGAATAAATTACCGTCGAAATCGCCAACGAAGTATTGCATGCCGACAAAATCTGGTCCTTGCGGATGCGAGTTGGAGACGATCAATATCCACTTGGACCGGCTCTTGTCATCCAGATAGGGAACTTGTACAAGATCAGGACACTCCCAGATCTTTGCAGTATCTCCCATCGGCCCGAACGCACTTAGGAAGGTCCACGTCTTTAGATCGGGAGATAAGTAAAAATGTACTTTATGTTCATCAGGGATCACAGCGGCCATTACCCAATATTTTTTGGGTTCATACCAGAACACTTTGGGATCGCGGAAGTCTTTGCGCTGAATGTCGAGCACCGGGTTCTGAGCATATACGTTGAACGTTCTTCCTTTGTCGTTGCTGGATGCTATGCTTTGATGCTGTATTAACTGTTCACCAGCTTTATGAACATGAGACGTGTACACTGCAACGAGGCCGCCTTTTCCGTTTTCAAACAATCCACTTGTGTTGCCGGTGTCGATAACGGCACTACCAGAGAAGATCATAGTACTATCACCGGTTGCCCGGTCGGCGTACTCTTCTATCGCAACAGGGAGATGGGTCCAATGAAGGAGGTCAGGCGACACTGCATGTCCCCAACTCATATGGCCCCACCTGTTCGCGTAGGGATTGTATTGATAGAACAAATGGTATTCGCCATCATAGAATACCAATCCATTGGGATCATTCGTCCAGTTGTGGTGCGGGGTAAAGTGATATTGCGGCCTGTATTCTTCCTGGTAAGACACGATTGAACCCGCTGCTTCCTGTGTAGACTCTTTCGTACCAGTGCATGCCGCGAGCGAACTTAGGGCAATGACGGCGAGACCGATCGCTCTATATATAATGTGGTTACCCCTACCTAACACTTGTTAAAAAGTTTGGAAATGATGTGAAATGGAGAATTTTCTTTTACCAGTGAATGGAATCTCCGAATTTTTCTCCAAACTTGTGGACCAATCACAACAAAAAACTGTCTTTGACGGTTTGATAGGTACCAACCAATGACAAACAATCGATTGAATATCGGGATAGGAAGCTGGACCGCTGTTTGCAACGGGTTGGTTGTGATTATTACCCTCGTCATTATTCTGCCGTGTGCGGGGCGATGGTAATTTGAAAAGTTGACAACTTAACAAAGCCGCCCCGACAAAATCGGGGCGGTTTTATTTTACGGAATTAGTAACAAACTAACGATTGTTTAAACTGAGTATGTATTACAACGAAAACACGATTCTCTTTCTCGACGGCCAGTTCGTAAAAGCCAAAGATGCCCGCATGGATCTCTTCGGGCAAACGCTGCATTTCGGCTATGGAGTATTCGAGGGCATTCGTTCTTATCGCACGGTGAATGGTACCAAGATCTACAAAGCAACCGAACACTATGAACGCCTTCGTCGCAGTGCCGCGATGGTCGGGATCCCGCTTCATCATAGCGTTCATGAGTTAACACAGATCACCTATCACATTCTCGAAAAAAATAAACTTCAGGATGCATACATCCGGCCGCTGGTTTTCTGCAGCCCCAACATGTCACTCACTGCACCCAAAGAGGTGTCGTTGATGATCACTGCTTGGGAATGGGGTAAATACCTGGGCAACCAATCGTTGCGCGTTTGCATTTCATCTTATCAACGTCCCAATCCAAAGTCAGTAAAGATCGAAGCGAAAGTTTGCGGACATTATGTAAACTCGATCCTCGCAACAACCGAAGCAAAAGAGCGCGGGTACGATGAAGGTTTGATGCTCGACATGAACGGATTTGTTGCTGAAGGTTCGGGCGCTAACGTGTTCATGGAAAAAGACAACGTTCTTTACACGCCTGCATTAGGAAGCATACTTCCCGGTATCACCAGGAAAACAGTTCTTGATATCTGCAAAGAGCTCGACATCGTAGTCATTCAAACAAATATTAAACCGGAAGAATTACTTGAAGCCGACAGCGCTTTCTTCTGCGGTACTGCGGCAGAAATAGTCGGTATCGAATCAGTTGAAGGTCGTCAGCTGAAGAAACCGTGGAAGAATTCACTGGGAAGTATCATCCAGGAAGCTTACAAGTGCCTGGTGCTCGACAAGAGTTATAGCTACGTTATCGTTTAATTTTTTTCTGCCTGCCCCGACATAACCATCAATGGAGTTAAATAAGTACAGCAAAACAGTAACACAGGATCCGACTCTCCCGGCTTCGCAAGCAATGCTTTACGGCATCGGTCTGACTGAGTTAGACATGAAGAAACCGCAAGTCGGCATTGTCAGCACGGGATACGACGGCAATACATGTAACATGCATCTCAATTCACTAGCCAGCGATGTGAAACAGGCAGTATGGGCTCGTGACATGGTGGGACTGATCTTTAATACCATCGGCGTAAGTGATGGCATCTCGAATGGCACAGAAGGTATGCGCTACTCGCTGGTAAGTCGCGAAGTGATTGCCGATTCAATCGAGACAGTTTGTGGTGCGCAGTACTACGATGGGCTGATCGCCGTGGTAGGTTGCGACAAAAACATGCCCGGTGCACTGATCGCAATGGGTCGCCTCAATCGCCCGGCGTTGATGGTATATGGCGGTACGATCGCCGGCGGTAACTGGAAAGGCAAAGAACTCAATATCATTTCCGCGTTTGAGGCGCTGGGTGAACGCGTGGCGAACAAACTGGCCGAAGAAGATTACAAGGGAATTATTCAGAACGCTTGTCCTGGTGCAGGGGCGTGCGGTGGAATGTATACGGCAAACACGATGGCCTCCGCAATCGAAGCAATGGGGATGTCATTACCGTACTCCTCTTCTAACCCTGCTGTAAGTTCCGAGAAAAGAAATGAATGCCGGTTGTCGGCCGAAGCAATTTACCGCCTGCTTGAACATGACCTCAAACCAAGAGACATCATGACTTTCAAGGCGTTCGAAAATGCGATCACGATCGTAATGGCATTGGGTGGATCAACTAACGCTGTGCTTCATCTCATCGCGATGGCAAAAAGTGTAGGCGTTAAACTGACGCAGGATGATTTCCAACGCATGTCGGACAAGACGCCGCTGATAGCCGACCTTAAACCGAGTGGTAAATACCTGATGGGCGAACTTCACAAACATGGTGGAGTTCCGGCCGTTATGAAATACCTGTTGAAGAAAGGTTTCCTTCACGGCGATTGCATTACAGTAACCGGGAAGACGATTGCAGAAAATCTCGCATCAATAGAAGAGATCGATTTCGAAAAACAGGACGTGATACTTCCTGTGGAAAAAGCGTTGAAGAAATCTGCTCACCTACAAATCCTCTATGGTAACCTCGCGCCAAAAGGTTCCGTAGCAAAAATTACAGGCAAGGAAGGTGAAAAATTCAAAGGTACTGCGAGGGTATTCAATGGTGAGTTCGAACTCGTTGACGGGATCAAGTCAGGAAAAATCAAGGAGGGTGATGTTATCGTGATCCGTTATGTCGGACCACGCGGCGCGCCGGGGATGCCTGAAATGTTGAAACCTACAAGCCTCATCATGGGATCGGGTTTGGGTAAAACAGTAGCCTTGATCACCGATGGACGATTCAGTGGAGGTACACATGGATTCGTAGTGGGTCACATCACACCCGAAGCGTTTGACGGCGGCTTGCTGGCACTCGTAGAAGATGACGACTGGATTGAAATCGATGTGCGAAAACACCAGATCAACCTGCTGGTTGACGAAAAGACATTAGCGATCAGGCGATCGAATCATAAACCCCGTTCACTTCGCGTGACGCAGGGTGTACTGTATAAGTATGCGAAACACGTAAAGACTGCGGCCGATGGATGCGTTACAGACGAAGAGTAAGCCGGAAGAAACAACAACGGCTAAGAAGAAGATCACGGGATCTCAGGTGTTGCTGAACTGTCTGGTGCAGGAAGGTGTAACAACGTTGTTTGGTTATCCTGGGGGTGCAATTATGCCAGTGTATGACGCACTTTATTATTACGCCGATAGACTCAATCACATTTTAGTTCGCCACGAACAAGGCGCAGTGCATGCAGCACAAGGTTACGCGCGTGTTTCACGCAAAGTTGGCGTGGCCCTCGCTACTTCAGGGCCCGGTGCTACCAACCTGGTAACGGGTCTGGCCGACGCGCTGATCGATTCGACTCCCATTGTTTGTATCACGGGGCAGGTGTTTGCGCATCTCCTCGGAACTGACGCATTCCAGGAAACAGATGTAGTCAACACAACTATTCCCGTTACGAAATGGAATGTGCAGGTGGCTGAAGCAAAGGACATCGCTCCTGCTGTAGCCCGTGCATTTTATATCGCGCGCACCGGCCGGCCGGGCCCCGTGCTGATAGATATTACAAAGAACGCGCAGAATGAATTGATCGAGGAAGCCTCATACGAAAAGTGCGACGGTATCCGCACATACAAACCAAAGCCGCTGCTGCAGATGTCGGAAATAGAAGCTGCTGCTGCGATGATCAACAAAGCAAGACGACCATATTTGTTAGCTGGTCAGGGCGTATTGCTGTCCGGAGCGTCTAAAGAGTTGATTGCATTCTCGGAAAAAACGGGAATACCGGTAGCTTGTACATTACTTGGACTTGGTTCTTTTCCAACAGACCATCCTAACTACGCTGGCTTCCTTGGCATGCACGGCAATTATGGTGCAAACGTAAATACGAATGAATGCGATCTGCTGATCGGTCTCGGGATGCGCTTCGACGATCGCGTGACTGGTAACGTAAGCAAGTATGCGAAGCAGGCAAAGGTGATCCACATAGATATCGATAGGGCGGAAATACACAAGATCATTAAAGCCGATGTACCTGTTCATGCCGATGCTCGCGAAGCATTGACAGCATTGACGCAAAAGTGTTTGGAACGTAAGCACGACGAATGGCTGAAGACGTTCCATGATTTTAATGCGATAGAATACGAGAAGGTGATCTGCAAAGAGTTTCGTCCGGAAGGGCAAATTTCGATGGGCGAAGTCATTAACAAGTTATCTGAAGTTACAAAAGGCGAAGCTGTATTAGTTACCGACGTCGGCCAGCACCAGATGGTCGCGTCGCGATACTACCAGTTTAAAAATCCGAACACACAGGTAACATCCGGCGGTGCGGGTACCATGGGTTTTGCGTTACCTGCAGCTATGGGAGCCAAGCTGGCTAACCCGGACAGAGAGGTAGTTGCCGTGATCGGTGACGGCGGATTTCAGATGACCCTGCAGGAATTAGGGACCATTATGCAATACAATATACCAGTGAAGATCATTGTGCTCAACAACAACTTCCTCGGTATGGTAAGGCAATGGCAACAATTGTTCCATCAGCGGCGGTATTCGTTCACTGAAATGACGAACCCTGACTTTGTTATGCTTTGCAAAGCTTACTCAATCGACGCAGTTCGTGTTAGCGATCGTGCAGATCTCGATGACGCCATAAAGAACCTTATCGCATCACCAAAGTCCGGTTTCCTGGAAGTCGTTGTGGGTAAAGAAGACTGCGTGTTCCCTATGGTACCGGCGGGCGCAGGCGTTGCCGATGTTTTACTTGAAGCACCTCATCAAACGAATTAACAGTCAATCAAATGTTAAAGCAGGAATTCACATTAGAGATCTCAGCCGACAACAACTTTTCGATCCTCAACAGGATTGTGAATGTTTTGAACAGACGCCGCGTTCGGATCAAAAGATTGCTGGCAAATGAAAACGATGGCGACTTTCGCCGTGGCGGAGCGATCATATTATTATACACTACTCATGATATGATTGAGAAGGTGAAGCACCAATTAGAAAAACTTATTGAAGTAGAATCGGCAATCTATACGGAAGGATCAGAATTATTTTACGAGATCACCGAACGAATCAACAAACAGGTAGCATGAGGTTGTTAGGTTGCTACGTTGCTAAGCTGCTACGTTGCTCCACCTTCAAACATCATCACGCTACTGGGCGCATTTAACTTTATGAACTTAGCAACCTAGAAACTTATAAACGTTATCAAAAATGGCAAAGATCAATTTCGGAGGCACAGTAGAAGAAGTAGTAACAAGGGAAGAGTTCCCGATGGAGAAAGCACTAAGCGTGCTCAATGGCGAAACCATTGCCATCGTCGGTTACGGTGTACAGGGCCCCGCACAGGCGCTCAACCTCCGCGACAACGGTTTTAACGTGATCATTGGTCAGCGGAAGGGAACCAAAACCTGGAATAAAGCCATCGAGCATGGCTGGATCCCGGGTGAAACACTCTTCGAAGTGGAAGAAGCTGCAAAGCGTGGTACGATCGTTCAGTTTCTTCTTTCCGACGCCGGTCAGATTGCCATGTGGCCTACCCTCAAGCCACAACTCACCAAAGGTAAAGCGCTGTACTTCTCTCATGGGTTCGGCATTACTTTCAAAGAGCAAACTGGTATCATTCCACCAGCAGATGTAGACGTGATTCTCGCTGCAC
>WUUC01119065.1_pt1 | contig 14122 bp, 13 predicted proteins | sample 6278441 | NCBI WGS metagenome assembly WUUC01 (sample SAMN13675441, study PRJNA597444) | soil metagenome | isolation source: soil | place: USA: Washington | collected 2017-10
GGTGCGTACTAACGGATGGCGAGGGGGAACCAGTCGATGCCGCGCCCCACCCAGGTGTCACGCTGCACCGGCACACCGGCCCGGGTCAGGTGGGGGAAGCGTCGCAGCACCTTGGGCAACGCGATCTGCGCCTCCATACGGGAAAGCGGCGCTCCGAGGCAGAAGTGGCTGCCGGCGGCGAAACTCAGCGGCTGGACGTCCCGCCGGTCGGGGTCGAACCGGCCGGGATCGGTGTAGCGGCGGGGATCCCGGTTGCCGGCGCCCAGCACGCACACCACCTTGGTGTCGGCCGGCACCGTCGTCCCCAGTGCGTGCACGTCGCCGGCGGCCCAACGGCTGGTGGCCTGCACCGGCGTCTCGAACCGCAGGACCTCCTCGACGTAGCTGACCGAGAAGTCGGGCTCCGTGCGCAGCCGCTCCGCGTGCTCCGGGTGTTCGAGCGCCAGCAGCAACGCGTGTCCCAGCAGGAAGCTCGTCGTCTCGAACCCCGCGGTCAGCATCAGCATCATGTTGCCGAGCATCTCGTCCTGGGTGAGGCGTTCGCCGTCGGTGTCGTGGGTCTGCACCAGCAGACTGACCACGTCGGTCATCGGATGGCGGCGGCGATCCTCGATGATGTTGGTGAAGTACACCTCCAGCTCGTCCATCGCCGCGTCCGCCGGCCCGAGCCTGGACACACTGGTGATCCCCTCGAGGGCGATCGTCACGTCCGCCGCGATGGCCCGGAACCACGCCTGGTCCTCCTCGGGCACCCCGAGCAGCATGCTGATCACCGCGATGGGCAGCCGGGAGGCGAACTCGGCGATGAAGTCGACCGGCGAGCCGTCGGCGCCGGCCTCCGCGATGCCGTCGAGCAGCCGGTCGGTCATCTGCTCGATCGCCGGCCGCAGTGCCGCCACCCGCCGCGGGGTGAAGCCGCCGCTCACCAGGCGCCGCATCCTGGCGTGGTCGGGCGGGTTGCGGAACAGCATGGAGTTGGTGTACCCGCGGAGGGAGGAATGCGATCGCCAGCCCGGCTGGATGACGTCGTAGCTCTGTCCATCCTGGACTCTCAGCTGGGGCTCGCGGAGCAGCCGGTCGCATTCCTCGTAGCCGACGGCGACCATCAGGCCGGGCTTGATCTCCAGCAGGTTCCCGTGCTCACGCAGGGACTCGTAGAGGGGATAAGGATTCTGGCGCCCCTCCGGCGACACCAGTGCCGCCATCACCGCACGCGGATGCTTGAGCAGCACGGCCGCTCCCCCTTTTTTTCGCGCCCCCTCGCGGAGGCCTGTGCCCCCGAGTTACGCGGCGGTCATCTCGACGATGGACAGACTGCCGGCGGGGTGTACCGCCTTGATGTTGAGCCCGACGTCCGCGGCGAGCGCGGCGAGGTCGGACACCCCGCGTTCCTTGCCGCCCAGGTAGGCGAGCATCCTGAGATCCATCCCGGTCGGCGGGGACTCGCCGTCGGCGCCGACGTTCTCGATGACGAGCACGGTGCCGTCGGTGCCCGCCGCGTCCGAGCAGCGCCGCAGGATCGCCCTGGTGTTGTCATCGTTCCAGTTGTGCACGACCAGCGAGAGCACGTAGCCTCCCGCGCCGGCCGGAACCGGGTCGAAGAAGCTGCCGGTCACGGCCTCCGCGCGGTCGGCGACACCGGCCGCCGCCAACGCCTCGCGAGCCTCGTCGGCCGTCTCCGGCCGGTCGAAGACCGTGCCTCGCAACGACGGGTAGGCGGTCAGCAACGCGATCAGCAGTGACCCGTTGCCGCCGCCGACGTCGATCACGTGCCCGAGGGACGCCCAGTCGTAGCCCGAGATGATCTCCGGTGACCGTTCCGGGACGCTGGCGCCCATCGAGGTGTTGAACGTCGCGGTCAGTCCGGGGTTCGCCGCCATGTCCTCCCAGAAGGTGTGTCCGAACTGCAGGGGGAAGGCGGCTTCACCGGTGCGGATGCTGTCCAGCAACCGGACGTACGAGAGCTCGGCGCGGCCGACGCCCTCGATGTCCAGCGCGAACCGCAGGCCCGCCGGGTGGTCGTCACGCAACGGCTCGCCCCTGGCGGTCAGCGCGTACTGGCCGGACTCGTCCCGGCTCAGCAACCCCCTGACCGCCAGGTACCGCATCAGCCGCTCGAGCGCGTCGGCGTCGGCGTGCACCAGCTCGGCCAACTCGGGCGCGGTTCGCACCCCGTTCGCGATGTGGTCGGCGATCCGCAACGTCGCCGCGACCCGCACCGCCATCGGTGTCCCCATGTGCGCCATCGCCCATAATCCGGCGACCGCGTCGTCGTGCGACAAGACCGTCCTCCTTACCCACCCGGTTCTGCTTGCAGAGCCCTACTTGTTCTTCGGCGCCAGCTTGTTGGCGAAGAAGTCCGCCAGCACGGGGGCGAGTGCCTTCGGCTTGACGATGTGCATCTCGCCGGCCAGCACGTAGTGCTCCGAGCCGGGGACGGCGTCCGCGGTGGCGCGCATCCCGTTGTGCATCCACTTGGGGCTCTTGCCGCCGACCACCGCGAGCGTGGGAACGTTGATCGACGACCAGCGCCCGGCCGGCAACGGGCCGCCCTGCTGGCATTCCACGACGAAGCCGACGTCGTAGGGGAGCGTGTGCGCGACGGACTTCAGCCTCTTCCACGCCGGCATGAGCCGCATGAGGCCGACCATGATGCCCGGCAGGGCCACGCCCTCGGTCATGAAGAGCTTCACCGCCCGCCCACGGTCGTCCGACTTCACGAACTCCGTCAGGCGCTCCTCGTAACCCTCGCCCAGCGGGGGACGGGTGTCGTCGACGAAGTGCGGCGTCTCGAAGATGGCCAGCTTCTCGATGGCCAGACCGGCGGCGGCCGCGTCCAGGGCGAGGGTGCCACCGGAGGAGATGCCGTAGACGAACGCCGATCCGCCGGCCTCGGTGATCACCGCCTCCAGGTCCTCGATCTCACGCTGGGTCGTCCACTCCGGGGAGTCGCCGCTCTCGCCCCGGCCGCGGCGGTCGTAGGTGTACACGGTGAAGTCCGTCGAGAGCTTCTCCGCCAACCCCCCGTTGGGGCCCTGCTCTCGCCAGCACAGAGCGCCGTCGACCAGGATGACCGGCGGTCCGCTACCTATGCGGCTGTATGCGATGGGGGTGCCGTCCTTCGAAATTACCTTCGACACGTTCCTGCCCTCTCAGCTCGACTCGTCTCGGTTGTCTGTGCGGTCGCACTCCTGTAGGCCCGACGTTGGTCGACATGCCAGGCTGTGCCTGGAGTGTCCGCCATTCAGGTGAACCATCACATCTTCGTGAGTGCTCTCTGGCCGTCATGGCCGGAAGAGTTCGGCGCTCATGGCCGTGAGCTCGTCGGCGACCCGGACCGGGAAGTCGATCTGCCCCAGCACGTCGCGGTGCAGGTCGGTACCCGGGGCGATCTCGATCAGGACGAGACCGTCCTCGGTGAGGTCGAAGACGGCCCGCTCGGTGACGACACGGGCCCGCTGCCCGCGCCGGACACCGTCCCCCGCCCGGTAGGTGACCCAGTCGGTCTCCGGCACGAGCTTGCGCACCCTGCCTTCCCGCACGACGGTCAGCCCGCCGTGTTCGGACTCGACGACGAGGCCGTCCGTGGTGAGCGTGCCGGCGAACACCAGCCGGGTCGCGTTGTGGGCGATGTCGGTGAACCCGCCGCCACCGGCGATGGACGACCCGAAGCGGGAGACGTTGACGTTGCCGGCCGCGTCGAGCTGGGCGAAGGCGAGTGCCGCGAACTCGCAGCCGCCCCCGTTGATGAAGTCGAACTGGTACGCGCCGTCGAGCAGTGCCTTCGGCGAGAAGTTGGCGGAGAACTGCCACCCGCCCATGACGGCCCCGCCGAACGGGCCGTGCTCGGTCGTGAAGACGTAGTCGTCGAAGCGGCCGTCGTCCAGCACCCCGTCCTCGGCCATGGCCAGGACCGCGTCCGCGGGCGCGCCGAAGCCGAAGATGGCGGTCTCGCCCTTGCGGACCTCCTGCGCGACCCGGCGGGCGATGACCTTGAACGGTCCGGGTGGCAGGCGGGGTAACTGGTCGACGGCGTCCAGCACCGGCCCCAGGTAGTTGGATCCGTCGTGGACGTCGGTGCCGACCTTCTCGTCCGGCGCGACGACGACGTGGTCGACGAGCACGCCGGGGATCTTCACCTCGTGGGCCGACCGGGACTCACGCGGGACGAGCCGGGACACCTGCGCGATGACCTTCCCGCCACTGGCCTTGACCGCGAGCGCGAGCGCGAGGGCGCAGGACGTGAGCGGCTGGTCCTCGAAGGACAGGTTGCCGTGGTCGTCGGCGCTGCTGGCCCGCACGATGCCGACGTCCAGCGGCCAGGTCGGGTAGAACAGGTACTCCTCGCCGCGGAACTCGACCCGCTCCACGAGGTCGTCCTGGGCCAGGCCGGTGAGCTTCCCGCCGCCGTTGCGCGGGTCGATGTAGGTGCCGAGGCCCATCCGGGTCAGGTAGCCGGGACTGCGGCGGGCGACTTCGCGGAGCCAGTGCATCGTGGCGCCGATCGGCCACGCGTACGCCTCGATCAGGTCGTTCTGGATCAGCTCCATCAGCGCGGGCCGTGACCCCGTCTCGGGGTTGCGGGGGTTGATGTAGTTGCCGGAGATCACCCGGCGCAGCAACCCTTTCTTCGCCACGTGCTCCATGCCGGGGATGCCCATGCTGTCACCCGTCGCGACCGGGAAGTAGAAGGTGAGGTCTCGCGGCGAGCCGGTGGCGTCGTAACGTTCACCGATCGCGCCGAGCACCGTGTCCGGGGTCAGCCAGCCGATGACGCCGGTGCTCGCGACGGACTGGCGATCCTCGATCAACGCCACCGCGGTGGCCACGTCGCAGACCTTGCTCATGTGGTGCTCCTCAGCGTGGTCGCGAGCGAACGCGGTGTAGGGCCTCTGTCCTTGATCCTCAAGACGAAGGATTTCGCACCGGGACATCGCCACGCATCTTCGCGATTGCCTTGCGGCACGTACAAAACGCAAGCCAAAAGATGCCGCATGGCATCCACGTGCGGAAGGCTCACGCCGACGATGAATTCTTCATCGCGTCAGTCCTGCGCGCCGGACGGCGAAAAGGGAGGGGTCGCAGTGCCTGAGTCCAATGACGACTACGACGTGGTGGTGATCGGCGGTGGTCCCGGCGGTTCGGCGACCGCCGGACTGCTGGCCATGCGGGGCCACCGCGTGCTGGTCCTTGAACGGGAGAAGTTCCCCCGCTACCACATCGGTGAGTCGCTGATCACCGGAGTGCTCCCCACACTGGCGGAGCTCGGTCTGCGGGAACGGCTCGACGAGCTGGGGTTCGTCAAGAAGTACGGCGGAACGCTGCTGTGGGGCCAGAACGAGAGCCCGATCGCCGAGTGGCGTGCGCTCGGCGGCCGGGGCGGGGAGAGCCGGCGCACGTGGGGGTTCCGGTTCAAGGAGGCGTCGAACTACGAGCACTCCTACCAGGTTCGCCGCGCCGACTTCGACGCCATGCTCCTCGCGCGAGCGCGGGAGCTCGGCGCCCACGTCATCGAGGAGGCCACGGTCAAGGAGCCGCTGTTCGACGGCGACCGGGTCGTCGGCGTCTCCTACACCCGCAAGGGGGACAACAAGAAGCTCACCGCGAAGGCCCGGCTGGTGGTCGACGCGTCCGGGCAGCAGCACATCCTCTCCCGCCAGTTCGACCTCATCGAATGGCACGACGACCTTCGCAACATCGCGGTCTGGACCTACTTCCAGGGCGGCACGCGCTTTGCCGGGACCAGGGCCGGTGACATTCTCACGGAAAGCCGTCCGAACGGTTGGTTCTGGTTCATTCCGCTGCACGACAACACGGTGAGTGTTGGATACGTGACGCCGATCGACGAATACAAGAAATCTGGGAAGAGCCTCGAGGAGCTGTACGCGTCCGAGCTGGACAGTGCCGAGGAGGTCAAGCGCCTCACCACCGGCGCGACCCAGGTGAGCGCCTTCCGCAGCATCAAGGACTGGTCCTACACCAGCCGCCGGTTCTTCGGGCCGGGCTGGGCGCTGGTCGGCGACGCGGCCGCGTTCATCGACCCGCTCCTCTCGACGGGCGTGACGCTCGCCATGCGTGGCGCGCAGGGCGTGGCCGAGGCGGTCGACGCCTCGTTGCGGAACCCCGGGGCCGAGGAGGAGATGCTTGGCCGGTACGAGAAGAACTACCGCGACTTCCTCGAGTCCCTCCTGGAGTTCATCCGCTTCTTCTACGACCGTTCGCGGAACAAGGAGGACTACTGGGACAAGGCACAGGAGACCATCGACCCCCAGAAGCTGATGCCGAGGAAGTTCGACTTCGCGACCATGCTGTCCGGTCTGACCGGCATCAACACCATCTTCGAGGCTCCGGGAAGTGAGACCGAGAAGAGCGCGTGAGCGCATTGGCCACAAACGACTCAGGGTGTTCCGGAATCTCCGGAACACCCTGACTCATGTTCAACGCCTGTTATGACGGCGGGGCGAAGTCCTCCGGACCCATCACCCGGATGATCTCGGTCTCACCCTCCCAGCCCGCCCAGTACTCCTTGTGCAGGTTCATGAAGCGCGACGCCCAGTCGACGACCTCTTCCTTGGAGTTGACCTCGTACAGCGCGTAGCTGCCGAACTCCTGGTCCTCGTTGAAGGGCCCGTCGGCGACGTCGAGGTTCCCCCCGGACAGCCGGACGCGCGCGCCGCCCATCGCGCTCGCGGCGAGGCCGCCGGTGTCGACGAGAACGCCGGACTCCTTCGCTTCCTCACCCAGCTTCCCGATAGCCGCGAAGAGCTCCATGGGCGGCGGGCCTGCCTGGGAGTTGTCGCCTGACTTGAGCAATGTCAGGAACCGCATGTGTGATCTCCTCATTATTCTGGCGTTTGGGGGCGATGAAAGACTACCGTCGGCACTCATTGGCGACAAAGGACTGTTGGACGCTTGGGAGCGACTGAGCATTTTCGAAGAAGCCGGTCGTCCGCGTTCACACCAGGATGATCAGTGCGTTGTCGGCCCGGTGACCTGGAACAGCTCGACGAACCGGGTCAACAGGCTCGGGTCGCCGGTGATCCGGACACTGCCGTTCGCCAGCGCCTCGGCCGGGCTCACGTCACCGGTCATCAGGGCCTTGAGCTCCCGGCCGGGTTCGACGACGAGGTCGGCGTCGGGCAGCGGTCCGACGGCGACCTCGAGTGCCCCGTCGTCGACGGACAGGTGGAGGACGATCTCGCTGAGCCGGAGCTCGTAGCTCACCCGGTGCCCGAGGGCCGCGTCGGGCCGGAAAGCCGTGCGCATAGCCATGATCAGCGAGTCCGTGGTGACGACGTCCGTCGCGCGGGGCTCCCCGAGCGACGCCACGCCCCACCGGCCGAGCGCCAGGACCGTGTCCTCGAGCCGGCTCCCGTACTCGGTGAGCTCGTAGACGGACGAGTCGTCGTGGCCACGTCGGACGACACCGGCGGTCTCGAGCTCACCGAGCCGCGACGACAGGACGTCGACCGGTACCCGCGGGAGCCCCCGCAGCAGCTCGGTCAACCGTTTCGGGCCGACGAGGAGGTCCCGGACGATGAGCAGTGCCCAGCGCTCGCCGACGAGCTCGAGTGCGCGGGCGAGCCCGCAGTACTGCCCGTAGGACTGCCGGGTCATCGTCTGGAGGCCGGAGAGGATGGCTTCCATCTGCGCGGACTCCGCGAGAGCCGCGTCCGCGGCCTCGACCGTGACCGAGCCGAAGTCGGCCTCCGCCACGTTCGATCGAGTTTCAGTCATTGCCCCAGAATCCAATCTGTTGCTACATATCCGTCGGCAGACGAGACGATCTGCGCGAGTCAATCCTGTACGCGGCCGACGGCGCCCGCATCTCCAGGGATGTGCGACTTTCCGGCCCTCACAGCCTGGTCCGCACCGCCCACAGGTCGGGGAACACCGGTCTTGCCATGGTCGTTCTCAGGTAGGAGGCCCCGGAGGAGCCGCCGGTGCCGGTCTTGCCGCCGATGATCCGCTCGACCATCGCCACGTGGCGGTAACGCCATTCCTGCATGCCCTGGTCGAGCTCGACCAGACGCTCGCAGAGCTGGGTCACACCGTTGTCGTCCTGGTAGATGTGCGCCAGCACTCCCTGTAGCTCCAACGAAGGCTCCAGCGGCGCCGTCACGTCGCGGTGCAGCCGGTCGTCCGGCACCTCGTAACCGTTGACGTGCAGGTAGCGAACGAAGGAGTCGAGAAGGGACGGTCGGCTCATCGCCCGCTCGATCAGCGCCCGCTCCTGGCTGCCCTCCGGGAACCCCACCAGCATCCGGGGGTCACGCCGGCCGAGAACCGCTTCGATCTGCCGGAACTGCGCCGACTGGAGACCGCTGCCGGAACCCAGCTTGTCCCGGAACCTGCTGAACTGCCTCGGGGTCATCGTGTCCAGGACACTGATCGGGGACACCAGCACGTTGAGTATCCGCACCGACCGGCGCAGGGTGTGCAGCGCGGAGGTCGTGTCGCCTTCGGACAACATATTCTGTAGTTGGTCGAACTCGTGCAGTAACTGTTTGAACCATAACTCGTGCACCTGGTGTGCGATGATGAACAGCATTTCGTCGTGTTCCTCGGAACGCGGTATCTGCGCCGCGAGGATATCGGTCAGTGCCAAGTACGAGCCGTACTCCGACATGGATGATTGGTCGCTGATGGCCACGGCTTCGCCTCCCGTCGAATCAATGGCATCTCAAGCCAGCCTACGGCTGAGGCGGCAATCCTAAAAGAATCGACGGCAACAGCGGAAACATCGGCAATCCATGAGAAACAGGTTGCCAGCAAGCCAGGAGATGCATCGCCGCGCGAGTGGGCAGCACGATTACGGTGGACGACCGGAACTGGAGTCCGAATTCAGTCGGTAGCAGGCCATTGGCGAGCGGTGGGCGCTGCGAAGATGACGAACAGATGCCCGAAGAGGACCACTCCACCGAGGAGTAGCTGATGGCGGATCCGAGTGACCTCCCAGGACTCGTGCGGGATCCCGCACGCCGGGCCAGGCGCAGTGTCGCCGTCTACCTCCTGCTGGTCGTGGTCCCGACAGTGATCATCACCACGTTGCTGGTCAGTTCCGGGGACGACGCCGGGAGCACCGCGTCGACCACCGAGGGCGTGGCCGGCCATCCGCTGGCGCGGTTGCTGCTCGCGGTCGCGGTGGTCGTGGCCGCGTGCAAGGCGCTCGGCGCGGTGGCACAGCGGCTCGGCCAGCCCGGGGTGATCGGCGAGATCACCGCGGGGATCGTGCTCGGCCCCTCGCTGCTCGGCGCGTTGTGGCCGGCCGGGACGGCGGCGCTGATCCCGGACGTGGTGCTGCCGGAGCTGAACGTCCTGGCACAGGTGGGGTTGGTGCTGTTCGTCTTCCTCACCGGGTTGGAGCTCAACACCACGCTGCTGCGCGGGCGGGGCCACGTGGCCGTCGTGGTCAGCCACGTCAGCATCGCGGTGCCGTTCATGCTCGGCGTGCTGCTCGCGGTGGTGGCCTACACCCGGTTCGCCCCCGCCGGGGTCGGGTACCTGGCGTTCGCGTTGTTCTTCGGGGTGTCGATGAGCGTGACGGCACTGCCGGTGCTGATGCGCATCCTGCAGGACCTCGGTCTGCTGCGCAGCGAGGTCGGTGTGGTGGCGGTGACCTGTGCGGTGATCGACGACGTCACCGCGTGGACGCTGCTGGCGCTGGTGGTCGCGCTGGTCACGGCCTCTTCGCTGGCCGGGGTGTTGCTGACGGTCGCGCTGATGGGCCTGTTCGTGCTGGTGCTGCTCGTGGTGGTGCGCCCGCTGCTCGCCAGGTTCGTCCCGCGGGTGAACCCGTCGAAGGTGTCCTCGGTGGCGCCGCTGATGTTGGTCGCGGTGCTGCTGTGCGCGATGAGCACCGAGTGGATCGGCGTGCACGCGATGTTCGGCGCGTTCCTGTTCGGGGTCGTGTTCCCGAAGGACAACGCCATCTCGCAGTGGTTGCACGACAAGGTCGGCGGCCTCACCACCGCGTTGATGCTGCCGCTGTTCTTCGCCTACAGCGGGCTGCGCACCGACATCGGCCTGATCGGCGGCGACGCCGGGCTCTGGCTGTGGTGCGCCGTGATCCTGGCGGTGGCGGTGCTCGGCAAGCTCGCCGGCTCGGCGATCGCGGCCAGGGCGGTGGGCGAGACCTGGAACCGGTCGCTCCAGATCGGCACGCTGATGAACTGCCGCGGCCTGACCGAGCTGGTGGTGCTCAACGTCGGGATGGACATCGGGGTGCTGTCGCCGACCCTGTTCACCATGCTGGTGATCATGGCGTTGGTGTCCACCGCGATGTCGGGCCCGATGGTCACCTGGCTCGCACGCCGCGAGCAGGTCCGGTCGCTGCCATGACGCCGAGCGCCTACGCCGCCGCTGCCCGTGAACCGCGCTGCCGCGCCACGACGATCCGCTCCGTGCTGAGCGCGGCGCGGGTGGCGAGCGAGATCGCGAACGGTGGGTCGGTCGGCCGAGGCCTGCGCAGGCGCAGGTTCACGAGGGCCGTCCCGCCCGGCGTCGCCAGCACCGGCTGGGCGTCGAACAGGATCGGGCCGCCGGTGCCGGCCGGGGGCTCCGCCACCGCGATCACCGTGTACTGGCCGGCCGGCAGGTCGTGGATCGCGAACCGGCCGGATCCCGAGTCGGTCAGGAACTGGTGTGCCACCGGGGCACACTGCGGGACCAGCTCACGGAACACGCAGATGAGGACCTCGGCCGGCGCGGTCTCCTCGGGCAGCTCGATCCCGCCGGTGACGGACGCACCACCCGGCTGCGGGTCGGTGACGGCCGGCACACCGCGGACGGCGTCCGCCGACGGAATCCGGGAGAACCTGGGGCCCACCGCCAGGAACAGCTCGCCGACGGTCGGCTCGCGGTACTGGCTCGGGGTCATGCCGACCATCTGCGTGAACCGGGTGGTGAACGTGCCGAGGCTCCGGTACCCGACGTTGTAGACGATGTCCGACACCCTCAGTGAGGAGGTGAGCAGCAGACGCTTCGCTTCGTACATCCGTATCGCGGACAGGTACTTTCCCGGGGTGATGCCGGTGGTCTTGGTGAAGACCCGCAGAAAATGAAACGGACTTACAAACACGGAGGCGGCGAGCTCGTCGAGTTTGAGCGGCTCGAAGTATCTCGCCCACATCTCGGAAATGAATTGCCGTACCGCTAGCTCCATTGGCCCTCCCCCAGGTCACTTGCGCCGCTCCCAGTATTGCTTCGCCGGACCTGGCGCACACCTTGCAGAATGCGAACTGTGCGAAAGGTCGGCAATTAATGAGATACGCGGTGTCGGGCCCACGGGTAACAATGCAAACGTCCAGGGGTCGGCTTTGTGCGCACTCAGCGCCAGTTTCGCGGAGGTATCCGATGCTTGACCAGACAGCACCCAGACCGGACGTCGACGCGCAGGTCCCCCGCGTGACGGCCAGATGGGAGCAGGAGCTGCCGGGGCTGATGAACCGGTTGGGGTTGCCGGCCGACGGGGTCGTGCAGGTGGGGGCACATGTCGGACAGGAGGTGGCGGCGCTGACCCGGTGCGGGTTCCGGCGGCTGGTCATGGTGGAGCCCAACCACGACCACCTCGACGCGCTGCGCCGGCAGCTGGCCGAGCACCACGAGGTCGCGCAGCTGCCCGAGCCGGAAGATGGTTACCAGCCAAGGGAGATCGTGGTGGCCGCGGCCGGACGGGACCGCGGTGAGGCGATCCTGCACGTCACCGAGTGGGACCAGCAGGCCAGCATGCTGCCGCCGCTGCCGGCGCTGTCCGCCGAGAACGCGGTCGTCCGGGAGGACAGCACCCCGGTCGTCCCGGTGCGCGACATCCAGCACGGTTGCAACGTTCTGGTGGTGGATGCCCAGGGCGGGGAGCTGGACGTGCTGGCCGGCGCCGATCTCGGCCGGCTGGACCTGGCCGTGATCGAGGGGAGCACCTGGGCGCGCTACCACGGCGGCGCCACCCTCGACACCATCGCGGAGTACATGCTGTCGCACGGTTGGCGGCCCGTTGTCACGTGGGCGCACGTGCGTCCCCACGTCGACGACGTGGTCTGGCTGGCCCCGATGCGCGACGGAATCTCGCGGGCGGCGTGACCATTGTGAATGGATGAACCAAACCTCGTTGGAATGTACACTGGTGTTATGAAATTTCGTGCCACGCTGCAGCTCAGGGGTAAGACCGCGACGGGTTTCGTGGTTCCGCCGGAGGTCGTCGACGGTCTCAAGTCGAACAAACGCCCGCCGGTCGTCGTCACGATCAAGGGTCACACCTATCGCACCAGCATTGGTTCCCGGGGTGACGAATATCTGCTCCCGGTGAGCGGCGAGCGGCGCAAGGAAATCGGTATCGAAGCAGGTGACGAGGTGGACGTCCAGGTCGAGCTCGACACGGAGCCTCGTGAGGTGACCGTGCCGCCCGACCTGGCCAAGGCGCTCAAGGGCGAGGCCGCCGCCAAGCGGTTCTTCGAAGGGCTGACGTTCAGCCAGCAGTCGTGGTTCGTGCTCTGGATCGAGGGGGCCAAGAAGGCCGAGACCAGAGAACGACGTGTCGACCAGGCGGTCGTGATGCTGCGCGAGGGCAAGACCGGCACGAGCGGTCGCTGACTCGCTTTCGAAACCCCAGAAGGAAGGACCCGTGCCACCGGCACGGGTCCTTCCGAGTTTCAGGCCGCCTTCGCTATGCCGGGGTCCTGGGGAGTTTCGGGTGTGTGAGTGTGGACGGTGGGCGGGGCCTGCTTCCGCTTGACCCGCCGTTCGACCAGCCGGATGATCGGTCGCTCGAGGACGTAGTAGCTCACCGACGCCGCGAGGACGGTGCCGAGCACCACGGGAACGACCAGCTCCCAGTAGCCGAACTTCCCGATCAGCAGGTGCACCGGGATGATCTCACCGAAGATGCTGCCACTTCCGAAGACGAGGTACATCACGGCGAAGTGCCACAGGTAGATGCCGTAGGAGATGCTGCCGAGGTAGCGGATCACCCGGCCGCCGAGCAGCGCCGTCATGACCCGCGACGTCGCGTTCGGCACGACCAGCGGCACCATGATCAGGAACGAGAAGGAGAGGAGCAGCGTGGAACGGATCACCGCCGCCTCCGGGCCGATCCAGTCCGCGGTGCCCGCGACCGCGAAGGGCTGGAAGCAGTTGATGGCCCACATGGCGAGCGCGCCGATCCAGAACATGTTCGGCCGCCTCCTGGCGAGACCGAAGAACCGAGGTTCCTTGTCCGGCGCCACTTCCGCGAGGACGTTCCAGATCGCCATCGCCATGCCGATGGCGAACAGGCCGGCGACACCGAACGGGTAGTAGTACTCCGGCGGCCACATCTCGAAGCTTCCGTGCACGTACACGGTCCACGCCAGCTGGACCACCACGAGCACGCCGAGCGGGTACAGCAACCTGCGGGCCTTCCTGGCCGGATCCGTGGCCCCGCGGGCGAAGCGGTGCCCGAGCCACGCCAGTATCGGGAGTGCGATGTAGAACTGCACCTCGGTCGGCACCGTCCACACGACGTCCATGCCCGCGTACCACTGGTGGTCGTAGATCTCCATCAGCAGGAACGGTCGCAGCACGTACCACAGCCCGTCGATGCTGCTGAAGTTGAGCACCAGCAGGCAGAACGCCGTCAGGAGCCAGAACGCCGGCAGCAGCCGTGCGCCGCGTCGCAGGAAGAACTGCCCCAGAGCGGGTTTCGGCGCGCCGGCGAGGGTCATCTTGACGAATGGTCTGTAGAGGAACATGCCGGACATGACGAAGAATGGACCGATCGCGCCGACCTGACCCGCTGCCAGAATCGACCAGAATCCTTCTGGTGGTGGTCCGGCAGCGGACGATAATACAATTGTCGAGAATGCGACGTGGGTGACTACCACCGCTAACGCGCATACTCCGCGTATTCCGTCGAGTACACCAACACGTTTCTTGGTCGGGGCCCCCGCAATGGGCCCGCTCGCGGGTGCCGTCATAATATTTCCTTTCTCCACCCAATTGGCATGATCAGTTTTGTCCCCGACGCCTGTACCCCGCATCCTCAGGGTTGCCCGAATACCGCAGACGGGGTCGCGACCAGCGTGTGGTCGCGACCCCGACTGGCCGAGGTGTTACCGATCCGACGCGAGCACGAGCGGTGGATCCGGCT